>Ga0155589_142_pt2 | contig 33619 bp, 27 predicted proteins | sample RifCSPhighO2_12_FD_107246 | JGI IMG/M metagenome (GOLD analysis project Ga0155589, IMG submission 107246) | Legionellales bacterium RIFCSPHIGHO2_12_FULL_37_14 | reverse complement strand
TAATCTTTCTACATTGATGGATCCCGCTGACAAGCCGCAGGACGTAGGTGAGGAGACGAAATGTCAACAGACCCTAGAATTTGATGGACGTTAGTGGATCAAGAGGGTAAAATTTTTTTCAAAAACTGTCCTGTGTAAGAATGTTTTACTTTTGCTACTTCTTTTGGGGTGCCTTGAGCGATGATTTGACCACCTAAATGCCCACCTTCTGGGCCTAAATCTATAATCCAGTCTGCTGTTTTGATAACGTCTAGATGATGTTCAATTACTATTATGGTATTTCCTTGATCGCGTAAGCGGTGGAGAACTATTAATAATTGATTAACGTCATGAAAATGTAAACCAGTTGTTGGTTCATCTAAAATATATAGCGTGCGGCCAGTGGAGCGTTTAGAGAGTTCTTTGGATAATTTTATCCTTTGGGCCTCACCACCTGATAAAGTTGTAGCGCTTTGTCCTAGACGAATATAGCTTAAACCTACGTCTATCATGGTCTGACATTTTTTCGCGATCTGTGGTATAGCGGAAAAAAAACTTCTTGCTTCTTCAACAGTTAAATTTAACACTTCATCAATATTCTTTCCCTTATAAAGAATATCAAGGGTTTCCCGATTATATCTTTTACCTTGACAAAGGTCACAAGGAACAAATACATCGGGTAAAAAATGCATGCTAACTCTAATAACTCCTTCACCTTCGCAGGCCTCACATCTACCACCTTTAACGTTAAAGCTAAACCTGCCAATCTGATAACCGCGCGATCTTGCTTCATGTGTTTGGGCAAACAGATCGCGAATATGGGTAAATACTCCTGTATAGGTTGCAGGGTTTGAGCGGGGAGTGCGCCCAATTGGACTTTGATCAATATCAATTACATTATCTAGCCAATTAAACCCATGCACTGCTTTTATTTCAGCATTGATATAATGTTCACTATGATTTAAATTATTTGCTGCTAGAGGATAAAGAGTATCATTAATTAAGCTAGATTTTCCTGATCCTGAGACGCCCGTTATACAAGTGAATAGTCCAATAGGTATATCAACGTCAATATTTTTAAGGTTATGGCAACTAACACCTCTTAATTGTAAAACCTTATCTTTATTAAAAAAGGTAAGCTTTTTAGGAATTGCAATTATTAACTTGCGGGCTAAATATTGGCCAGTTAAAGATTGCGGACATTTTTTTAATGCAGCAGCAGGCCCAGTTGCAACAACTTCCCCACCATGAACTCCGGCAAAAGGACCGATATCTATTACGTTATCAGCGCTCAATATAGCATCTTCATCATGTTCAACCACAATTACTGTGTTCCCAAGGTCGCGCAGTTTTTTTAAGGTATTTAGGAGTCTTGCGTTATCTCTTTGATGAAGACCAATAGAGGGCTCATCAAGTACGTACATAACTCCAACCAAACCAGATCCTATTTGGCTTGCAAGCCTAATTCTTTGCGCTTCACCTCCAGATAAAGTTTCAGCAGATCGATTTAAAGTTAAGTATGCTAAGCCAACTTCATTTAAAAAACTTAAGCGAGAGGTTATTTCTTGATTGATTTTGCTAGCAATGGTGCCGCGTGCGCCTTCTAATTTTAAGGAAGTAAAAAAATTAAGTAACTCATCAATAGGCATATTAACTAATTGCGGCATTGATTTATGCGCCACAAAAACCGAACGTGCCGCAATGCTTAACCTTGAACCATTACATCCTGGACAAATTTTATAAAATAAATATTTGGTTTTTTCCTCACGTCCATATAAAGGCTTTGTGTCTTTATCAATAATATAATTAACCCCAAGCCCATCACAATCAGGACAGGCTCCTTTAGGGCTATTAAAAGAAAATAATCTAACCTCAAGTTCACTAATATTAAAGCCACACTTAGGGCAAGCATATTTTGCTGAGAGGATAAGATCAGGAAATTCATTCTCCATAGCAACAACGAAAACTAAGCCATCTGCTAGTTTTAAGGCAGTTTCAAATGATTCACTTAAGCGTTGGGCAAGTTCTTCTTTGATGCGAAAACGATCAACAACAACTTCTATATTGTGTTTTTCATGCAAAGCCAGCGTAGGGGGAGAATCTATTTCATAAATTTCGCCATTTATTCTAACTTTCACAAAACCTTGGGCTTGAAGTTGTTTTAATTTTTGCACATGTTCGCCTTTTCTTTCTTGGACAATAGGTGCAAGAATCATAGCTTTTGCCTCTTTAGGGAGCGTTAAAACTTCATCAACCATTTGGCTTACCGTTTTAGCATTTAGAGATAAGTTATGGGTAGGGCAACGTGCTTCTCCTGCACGGGCAAATAGTAAACGTAAATAATCATAAATTTCAGTTATAGTGCCTACTGTTGAGCGGGGATTATGCGAGGTTGCTTTTTGCTCAATTGCAATAGCAGGGGATAAGCCTTCAATAAGATCAACATCGGGCTTTTCCATCATTGATAAAAATTGCCTTGCGTATGCTGAAAGTGACTCCACATATCTTCTTTGACCTTCGGCGTACAGGGTGTCAAAGGCGAGGGAAGATTTTCCTGATCCTGATAAACCGGTAATAACTGTAAAACTGTTACGCGGAATATCGACGTCAATGTTTTTTAAGTTATGGGTCCGTGCTTTACGAATTTTAATGGTGTTTAAATGATCATTCTCTGCCAAAGCTAAGTATCCAAGTAATAATTATAGTAGTACACTCAATGTTCATTAGTTGCTAAAAGTATATTGTGTGATAATATATGCAGCAAACTGATTGTATAAACATATCATGGCTAATGAAAATTGTACACAAGCCGAAGATTCTAGAAGATGTGCCGGAAATTGCAATAACTGCGACACATGTCTTAGCGCTAGTATAGCTAATATCTTGCAAGCATCAGGAGTAACCTTACCTGACGCTAGACAGTTTGATCTTTATCAGAAACGCAAATTATTAAACATCATAACCAAGCTTTCCAATGCTAGCATCCTTACGCAAGGCAGCGTTGCTGCAGTAATTAATGTTGATCTTGACTATTTAGTCTTAGCTTTAGATGCAGGTAGTAATTTCATGGTAAATCATCCTAAGGCTAAAAGTATTTTTGATTTTCTTATATATCTTCACGATATGGGTATTCTTACGAATGGAAATGTTGTGGCAGCGTTATCGCATAAAAATATGCAATTATATTTTCTCGATAAAAAATTTAGTGAAGCAATTGATGGGTTGAAAAACTTATCTTTGTTCAACACTTCTATGCAAAGTCCAAATGTAAAAATTCATTGCAGAATATTAATAGATTTTTTTAGGGCAAATCAAAATTTGCTTAAAGGAGAATATTTATCAATAAGCTTACTAGCTTATATCTATGCTAGTTTAAGCAAGAAATTTCCTTACCGTTTAGGGGAGCCAACTCCTTTATATTTTATATTTAAAGCAATTAAATTTGATATGGAGGCAGCCCAAAAAGGTGAGGAATTAAGACATTTTATCGATTGCGCAGTTAAATTTGCTATGAAAATAGATGATAGCGCGTTCATTGGCGCGATCGTTGATCATGAATTAACTGCAGAACTACTGCCTGAAACTTGTAATGAGGTATTATTTTATATCCTAAAAAGCATAACGCAAGAAAACCTAAAATACGGTTTAGTTTTTGCTTTTGAAAATTTACTTTCGAGGATAAACGCCAATATAACTGATGAAAATGGGCAAACGCTCTTAATGGCGTTAATTAAAAATAGCAGCATTAATGATAATGTTTATGCAACCATGCTTGATCTATTGCTTAATTTAAACATCAATATTGACTTAATGGATAAAAATGGTAGTAGAGCGATTGATCTTGCTATTTATTGTGAAAAACCTAAAACGGCGCTTAAGTTAATAGCAAGATATCCACTTACAGAAGAATATAAAATTTATTTATATAATCTTGCAAAGCATCATGGGCAAATTGCGGTAATGAATACTTTACAAGTGAGACCTACTGAGCCCAGCAATATTTTTTATTTATATCCCAAGAAAGTTGTTTTGTTAACTGTAGCTCCTTCGGGAACTCTTGGCGATGCTGCAAGCGCTGCAAGGCTTGCAAAAGCATTAATTAAAAGAAACTACATGGTTGATTGGATTATTAGATATGACAAGCCAAACCTTTTTATCTCAGACATTCTGCCACTAGAGTCAGAGTGGCCAGGCTTAGTCATTAGATGTTATCAAAGTGATACTTATGCTTGGAATAAGATAATTGAAGCAGAAAAAACCACCCTTAAAAATACTGAACTAATTATTTCTTACCCTACTATTGAGTTTCTAACCAATGATTACCCCATAATCTTACGATTTAATAAATTAACTATTCTAGCTTCTGAATATAATTTTGTTAGTGAATATTTAGATAGAAGGTTACCGGCATCATCCAATGTGCATTTTATTTACACAGGGCTTGGAGTTACCCAAACACAAGATAAAGCAACTCAGCAACTAAAAAACATTAGTAACATTGGTATATATCTCGATGATGGCAATCAAATGCAATCTAACCTTACCCAAATAAACGATTCTTGGATTAACTCCCTTTTTAATGGAAGAAATTTTGCTGAGTATAAACTAAACAATAACTTATTTTTTGCCTACGTTAATAAAGAAGAAAATGAGTATGAAGACAGATTGGCGCATTTTTTCTATTTATGTATAAAAAAATCTATAGCAGAAAATGCTTGGCGAACTATTGATTTAGTAGCGCCTATGAGTGATGCCATTCAGGAAAAATTGCTTAAGTTAGTTAACAAAGATAGCTCTATTAACAGTATTCTTCTCATAAACAATGTAAATGAACCAACAAACGATAATTATTCTCCAACAGGGTTCACCAAAGTTAGGTTATTTAATCCTTTTCCTTTAAGTCATCCTGCTATGCTCGCCTGTATGGCTACCTGTAAACATATGGGTAATCCGATTTTAATAACAGGTGATCAATCTTTAGGTGAAGCGATAGCTCTAGGGGTACTTTTCTTTTATCAACCAATGCCTTGGAAAGAAGATTTAGCGGATAATTTAGTTAATTTTGCCAAAGAAAATTGTTTATTTCGTTTGTATCATTTATTAAATGTTTACTTTGAGCAAAAACAGGACTTAGACAACTTTAATTTGAATGATCTTTCCCTAGAGAAGATGCTTAAAATAGAAGTTCTTTATAATCTCTTTAATGAGCTTGAGGATGAATTACTAGCTGAGAGCGAAAAATTAAGACATCTTATACCAAATTTGTATAGAACTTTGCCAGATAAAATAGATGAGATACATCAATTACACCAAGCAAAAGCCCAAGCTATTACCCACCACGTTATCCCGAACCCGAGCGCAGCGAGGGAGATGGATCTGTCTTTTAGGTAGTTACCTAATAACTTTGTTATGTTCTATAATTATAAAATATGATGCTATTTTAATATATTGAATTTATTATTTTACAAATGGAAATAATATTATCAATATAGGGAGTTGGCATGCCAGATTTAGATATTCTAATTAAAGAGTTTAATTTAGAAAAAGCTAATTCTCTTAAAGAAAAGGAACGTAGGATTAGAGATCTTGTGGCTAAAAAAACCATGCAGGCCGAAGAGTATTTTAGGTTACATCCAGATGATAACAAAATGCGGCGTGATAAAAATGATGAGGACTGTTCGGTCATCAGGATTAAAAATGGCAATCATTATGAAACTTATTTAATGGCAACTCATGGAAATAACTTAGGGGCGGGTGGATTTGGACGGGTTAAATTAGCGGTACGCCTTTCGCCTAAAGATGAGAATTTAAGCCTATTTGCTGTTAAAAGAGAGTGGACTAATACTGAACTTCAGCAGCAGGAGTCAGATATATTAAAGCAATTTGGGCTTATGCAGGGCGAAAAAATGGAAAGGACCTCAACTACTAATAAAACTCAAGTAGAAGAGCCACATAAATTCTATACTGTTATGCCTTATCTTGGCAACGAGTTACTTCAAGAATTATTGACTACTAGTTTTACCGAAGATCAAAAATTAGACATAGCCATCAATGTGGCTTTAGAAGTTAATAAATTGCATACCGAGAAAAAGTATGCGCATGGCGATCTTAAGTTACAAAATGTTTTGCTAGATGCAAATAATGCAGTCAGGCTAATTGATTTTGGTTTTGCCAAACCAATTAACTCACAATTCTTAAGCTACGCAATCGAAGGAACGTCTCGGTATTTGCCTGGTGAATTTGTCAGGATCGGAAATCATTCAAAAGCTACTCCTATGCTTCAACATTATTGGAGTAATCTAGGCAGCTATGAGGCTGTTGATGTATTTGCCCTTAAAAGGACAATAACTCAAGAAAAATTATACGAAGGAATCGGTTTAGTCAACGTGGATGATATTTGGCAAATAAATCGCGTTCTAGCCAATATGCTGAATACATTAGCAGAGGATGTAGCAGTAGGTAGAAAAGATACCGCAGCAATGTTAGCAGCAAATCTGATTTTGCACCGCTTAAATATTTATCCATTATGCACTTTATCAGATGAGGATAGTAAGAAAATAATTAAACTATATGAAGATAAAGACTTATTAAATAAACATGAAGTTATAGCTCAAGAATTAGCTAAAATGTATGATCCAAAAATTGCTGAAGCTGGGAAAATATTACAGCAATCTCTACAGATTCAACCAGGAAGAATTGAAATTAGCCTTGAGTTTGCTGAAGAGGTTATTAAAGCGGCGCAAGAAAAAGATAAAGATGTAGCAAAGAATAAATTACAGCAACTTTTCTTTTGGCATGAATATATGGATCATACTGTTTCAAGTGATTTATTATTGTTTAGGGAAAATTTATTTCCTCCTGACTATCCGCAACAAAATTTAGTCTTATTCTCTTCTAAAAATATAGTACGGCAAATTATTAAAGAAAATTTGGTAAATCTTTTTTCTAAGAATGATTCGCTCAATATAGATACTAGTAAAATATTACCCGAAACTTATACTAAGATGGCTGATCTTATTAGTACAGAAAAAGATCCTCTCAAATTTAAACTTAAACTATTATTTATTTATTTAGATATAAAAAATTACGATTTCCCTATTCAAACCCAAGATCAATTCGATCAAATGATCATAGCCTGCAATAAAGCAAGGGAAGCCGCTCCTCCTGGAAGCTCTGAAGAGGATATTTTAGAGGCCCAAAGACAGGCTGTAAAGGGTTGCATGCTTTATACAAATTTTGCACCAATGGGAAGAATACCTAATGCCTATGCTGACTTTGCTGACGTTGATTTTTACAATATGTGTAAATGTTACGACAAATATTTAGGAGAATATTTTGTTAACTCCAATTCACCTGATAATAATAACGCCCTAAATGCAAAGATTGGCAAAATAATAGACATTCAACTGGCTAGCTTAATTTATATGCGCCAGTTTATTGATGCTGATTTTCTTTATAACACCCTATCTGAGAGTGAATTAACAGCACTGGTGCTCGATTTTCAACTTCTTATAAGTTATGGAATTCCAGACACAACAAAACCTAACTATCAAGAAAGTCTGACTGATCAGCAAAAAAACTTAATAGAGAAAATTATATACCAAGTTACATCAATGCAGGTTATTGCCTTTCTAAAAACAAAATATAATTTAATTATACCGGATAAATATATTACACCTGAAAGATTGAAAATTTTGCAAGATGCTATTAAAGCTAATGATAATCCAAATTCAGCTTATAACATTCTATTATCCGTTTTAAAGCTCGATGGCGCCATTGATGTGGATGATGATGATATAGTTAAAATATCCATCCTCGACGATTATTCTAGTTTGATTAAATATAACAACAATTATAGTGAAATGCGCAGTTACATTGCCTTCAAATATTTATCATATAATCGCGTTGTTACGAAAGACTATAGTGAGGTAGCGAATGTCTGCACTCTGGTGTTTGACCGTTATAGTGCAATACCAGAGGACAAAAGGCCTAAATTTGAAGAAGTACTGCAAGCAGTAAAAAGTGTCTTTGAACGATATAACAATTTACCAATAGGGAATAGGTTCGATCTAGCCTTGGCTATAACTCAGGCTGTAGCAGCTACTGCTAAAGACCCACAAGCAGTTGTTCAGAGTGAGGCTAGAGCGAATATGGGTTTTTTTGCAAACAATGCACGAACAACACCATCACCAGGAGAAGAGCCTGACGCTCAAGTTACTGAACCTAATAATAGAAGACCATAGACCTACTACAGTTACCTAATATCTTTATTATGTTCTATAATTATAAAATATGATGCTATTTTAATATATTGAATTTATTATTTTACAAATGGAAATAATATTATCAATATAAGGAGTTGGCATGCCTGATATAGAAGATGCACAACAATATTGTAAAGAGATTATAAAAAATGATATTGATTTAACAAGATTTGATGATGTTATTGCCAAAGAAGTTATAAAGTTAAAAGAATATGTTACGAAAAATAATATAAGTGAAGAAGAGTTTAGCAGCAAGTTAAGGATGCTATTATTTTTATACAATGAGCTTAATATATTACCTAATCTTGATAAGCTTGTAGAGGACAAGAGTATTATCGATATAGCAAAAAATTATCCAGAGAACGCATCCTCAATTACTGAAGCTGTAAAAGAGAATGCAATTAAAGAGATCCTAAAAATTCATTTTGAAGGTCTTGGTCTTGATTATGCGAATATAACAGCTGAAAACCGTAACCAAATGCTGAGGCTTATTTACACAGAAAATAATGAGGAAAAAAAAGATAAAGGGTTAATGTCTTATTCTGACACGAGTGATTATAGACCGGTCTCATATTATAGACAGTACACACAATACTCACAAACAATACCAGACCCTCAAAGACCACAAAACCCTCAAAATCTACAAACGACAGAAGTCTTACAGCACTCTCAAGAACCCAAAGAAAAAAAGAATGCTTCTGGCCTTATCTCAGATTTAGATGTCCTAATTAAAGAGTTTAATGTAACTCGAGGTAATTCTCCTGAAGAAAAGGAACGTTGTATTAGAGATCTTGTGGCTAAAAAAACCGCTGAGGCCGAAGAGTATTTTAGGAAAAATCCAAATGATAACAAAATGCGGCGCGAAAAAACTAATGATGACTGTTCGGTCATCAGGATTAAAAATGGCGATGAGTATGAAACTTATTTAATGGCAACTCATGGAAATGACTTAGGAGAGGGCTCATTCGGACGAGTTAAATTAGCAGTACGCCTTTCGCCTAAAGATGATAGTTTAAGCCTATATGTTGTTAAAAGAGAGTGGTCTAATACTGAACTTCAGCAGCAAGAGGCAGATACGTTAAGTCAATTTGGGCTTATGCAAGGCGAAAAAATGGAAAGGACCTCAACTACTACCAAAAGAGAAATTAATAAAATTCAAGTAGTAGAGCCACATAAATTCTATACTGTTATGCCTTATCTTGGCAAAGAGTTATATAAAGAATTAGGTAGTAAGAGTTTTTCAGAAGATCAAAAATTAGACATAGCCATCAATGTAGCTCTAGAAATTAATAAATTGCATACCGAGAAGCAGTATGCGCATGGCGATCTTAAATTAAACAATATTTTGCTAGATGCAAATAATGCAGTCAGGTTAATTGATTTTGGTTTTGCCAAACCAATTAATTCACCATTCTTAAGCGGCAGAATCTCAGGAACTCCTGGGTATTTGCCTGGATTTCTATGGACTGGTAATCATTTTGCAAATACTCCTATGGTTAACCATTATTGGCAAAATCTAGGCAACTATGAGGCTGTTGATGTATTTGCCCTTAAAAGGACAATAAATCAAGATTACTTAAGCAAACGACGTGGTTTAGTCAATGTGGGTGATTTTTGGCAAACAAATCGCGTTTTAGCCAATATGTTGGATACAATAGACGAGGATGTAGCAGTACGTAGAAAAGATACCGCGGCAATGTTAGCAGCAAATCTGATTTTGCATCGCTTAAATATTTATCCATTATGCACTTTATCAGATGAGGATAGTAAAAAAATAGTTAAACTATATGAAGATAAAGACTTATTAAATAAACATGAAGTTATAGCTCAAGAATTAGCGAAAATGTATGATCCAAACATTGCTGAAGCAGGGGAAATATTACAGCGATATCTAAATGTTCAACCAGGAAGAATTGAAATTAACCGTGAATTTGCTGAAGAGGTTATTAAAGCGGCGCAAGAAAAAGATAAAAATGTGGCAAAGAATAAATTACAGCAGCTTTTCTTTTGGCGTGAAAATATGCAGCATACGATTGCAAGTGATTTATTATTGTTTAGGGAAAACTTATTTCCTCCTGACTATCCGCATCAAAATTTAGACTTAGTGTCTTATCAGAATATAGAACGGCAAATTATTAAAGAAAATTTGGAAAATCTTTTTTTTAAGAATAATGCGCTAAATATAGATATTAGTAATATAGCCCCAGAAACTTATACTATGATGGCTGATGCTATTAGAACTGCAACAGATCCTCTCAAAATTAAAGTTAAACTATTATTTATTTATTTAGATATAAAAAATTTAGATTTCCCTATTAAAACCCAAGATCAATACGATCAAATGATCAGAGCCTACCAGCAAGCAAGCGAAGCCGCTCCTCCTGGAAGCTCTAAAGAGACTATTTTAGAAGCCCAAAGACAGGCTGTAAAGGGTTACATGCTTTATACACATTTTGCACCAAAGGTAGGAATATCTAATGCTTATGTTGACTTTGCTAACGTTGACTTTTCCAATATATGTAAATGTTACGACAAATATTTAGTAGAATATTCTGCTAACTCCAATTCACCCGCTAATACTAATGCCCTAAATGCAAAGATGGGTAAAATAGTAGAAATTCAGCTGGCTAGCTTAATTTTTATGCGCGAGTTTATTGATGCTGATTTTCTTTATAATACCCTATCTGAGAATGAATTAGCAGGACTGGCGCGCGATTGTAATCTTCTTATACGTTATGGAATTCCCGACACAAAACACCCTGATTATCAAAAAAGTCTGACTGCTCAGCAAAAAAAATTGATAGAGCAAATTAAATACCAAGTGTCATCAGCGCAGGTTATTGCCGAACTAAAAACAAAATATAATCTAACTATACCAGCAACATATATTACACCTGAAAGAGTGAAAATTTTGCAAGAGGCTATTAAAACTAATGATAATCCAGATTCAGCTTATAAAATTTTATTATCCTTTTTAAAGCTCGATGGCGCCCTTGAGATGGATGATGTAGATATATTAAAAGAGGCTATCACCCAAGATTATTCTATGAATATGCGTATGAATTATAGTGAAATGCGCAATTACATTGCCTACAGATATATTTCGCATAGTCTCGGTTTTATGAGCGTAGATGATGAGGAAAGGAAAGCCTGCGCTCTCGTGTTTGATTGTTATAAAGACTTTCCAAAAGCCAATAGGCCTCAATTTAAAGAAGTACTGCAAGCGGTAAAAAGTGTCTTTGACCGATATAACAATTTACCTTTCAATCTAAACTTGGCTATAACTCAGGCTGTAGCAGCTACTGCCAAAGACCCACAGGCAGTTGTTCAGAGTGAGGCTAGAGCGAACGTGGAGTTTTTTGCAAACAAAGCACCAACAACATCACCATCACCAGGAGAAGCGCCTGACGCTAAAGTTACTGAGCCTAAAGGTAATACACATAATTGACCAAAAGACAGCTACCGACTGGATTTACGATCCATGCACCAATGCCGCATTATCTGCAACAGCCAATAAAATTTCATCTTCTAATTTCTTGGCTTTGGCAAGAGGGGCGTTTATTCCGTTAGTAATTATGGCAAAACTAATAATTCGCCCCTCTTGGGAAAATAAATAACCTGCGAGCGCAGAAATATCATGCATTGAGCCCGTTTTGGCATATACCATATTTGCAAGTTTAGTATTTTGCATTCTATCTTTTAAGGTTCCAGAAACTCCCATTCTGGGGAGGGAGTCTTCTAAGGTGTGGCTGGCAAAAAGGGTATTAAGGAGATTAACTAGCTGATAAGGTGATGCTAAATTAAATCTTGTTCCCACCCCATCTTTAATTTCAATTTGCGCTGTATCAAGAGGAGTATATTGCTTTAATATAGTTTTAATTGCATATGCGCCCTGTTTAAAATGGCCATTACCTAAAAGCTTAGTAAAGTTTGCTGCATAAAGGTTATCAGATTCAAGCAGCATATGTTTAATAAGCTCCTTCAGCGGCTTCGATTCTTGTTGAAAGAAAATTTTCGCATTGTTGCTAACATGACCTTTAATAATTTTGCCATTTAAAGTAATGTTGTATTTTTGCAAGGCTGCTAGAATTTTTGCTTTTATATATTCTTCAGGATAAGGAATTGCAAGGGAAACTGTTATGGGATCTTTATATTGCTTAACACAGCCTTGCAGCTCTACAACATTGTTTGCAAGCGGTAAAATGTTTAAATCACAAATATTCTTAGCTTCATCTTTGCTTGCTGTCTTTAAGTTATTAATAATTTTTAGGGCGTTATTTTTACTTTTAGGGATAATTTCCACAGGACCATTTAATGTTTTAGCAGTAATCATGTCAAAGGCTTCAGTATTGCCATTGATTACAAAAGCAGAGCTCGGAGCTGCATAGTACCAACCTAAATCTTCATACGACATACCGCCTAGATAATTAGGCTCATCAAATACAGATCCGTCTAATATAATGTCATGTGGAATTGAGTTAATTTTAAGTTCACTCAGTCTTTTAAACATTAGGTCAAGATCTTCAGTAGTAAAGTCAGGCGCGCCATTAAATTTTATATAATAGTTTTGGCTATCAGAAAGTAGTTTAGTGGTTAAAGTCTTGGTTTCAGCAAATTTATATAAAAGTGCAGCAGCTAAAAATAACTTAGTGCAACTTGCAGGATAAAACAATTTATCCGCATTTTTTTGATAGATAATTTCATTCGTTTGTAGATCTTGAAACAAAATACCAATATTTGCATGGGGAAGAGAGTTATCGATAAGCTTTTCAATCTCCTTTGAAAGTGATTGGGCATTAGCAGCAAGTGAAAAAGCTAGAATTAAGCAAAATAATTTAAGTCGTAGTTTCATATGCTTCAATCTCTAGGAGCTAAGCGCTTAGCCACTAGATTTAAATCAAGATTTACATATTGAGGTATTCCATCTACGTAAGGTGGGTAGGCTTCTCCTTGGATAAGCGGGCGTAGATATTCTAAGCATAAGTTAGTAACGCCCATATTATCCTCAGCAATGTATTCATCAGGAAGAGTTCGTTCTATATTAGCCACATCTTTAAGCGCAACATGACCAATAGACCATTCATATGGAATGCTTTGTTCGCGTTGAATGATAGGCATAACAGCGTGCATTCCCTGCATGGCAAACTCTACTGCGGACTTACCTAATTGAAAAGCCTGATCTAAGTCGGTTTTTGAAGCTATGTGTCTTGCTGAACGCTGTAAATAATCAGCTACAGCCCAATGGTATTTATAGCCTAGTTTTTGTTTTATAAGCCCTGCTATAACAGGAGCTACCCCGCCTAATTGGCTATGCCCAAAAGCATCTTTTAAACCAGCTTCACTTAAAAATTTGCCACTTTTATCTTTAATTCCCTCAGAAACAACAATTACACAATACCCGTTAGCTTCAACACAAAGTTTTACTTTAGTAATAAAAGCTTCTTCAGCAAAAGCTCTTTCGGGTAAAAGAATAATGTGCGGCGCATCATTTTTATTTTTCGCAGCAAGCGAGCTAGAAGCTGCAATCCAGCCCGTATGCCTTCCCATAACTTCAAGAATAAACACTTTAGTTGAGGATGCTGCCATAGATTTTACATCAAAGGCCGCTTCTAAAGTTGAGATTGCAACGTATTTAGCAACAGATCCAAAGCCTGGGCAGTTGTCAGTAAAAGGTAGATCATTGTCTATGGTTTTGGGAATTCCGATACAGGTAACAGGATAGCCATATTTTTCGCTTAAAGTAGAAACTTTATAAGCAGTATCTTGGGAGTCGCCGCCGCCATTGTAAAAGAAATAGCCAATATTATGCGCTTTAAAAACCTCAATTAGCCTTACATAATCAGGAGAATCATCTTTAATCTTGTAGCGGCAAGAACCAAACGCACCAGCAGGCGTATGCATCAATTGCTGAAGTTTTTCCGGAGACTCAAGTGATATATCAATTAATTCCTCATTTAGTGCCCCTATAATGCCATTTTTCGCCGCATATACTTTAGCAATTTTATCCTGATAATTGCGCGCTGTATCAATGACTCCATAAGCAGATGCATTAATTACTGCGGTCACTCCTCCTGATTGAGCATAAAGTGCGTTTTTTGGCATATTTTTATTCCTTTTCTGAAGATGTTGGTTGGATGGTATCGGTTTTCTTATCTGGGCGCGCGTTCGCATTATGTTGGCTTGGGTTTTGGCGTTTACGCTGTTGTTGCATAGATCCTCTTTGTTGCGAGTTGCGTCTACGTCTATGGGGATGCCCATGATGATGTTTTTCATGTGCAGTATGCATATGCCGCGTGTCTGGCTTTTCTTGTACAAGAGTAGAAACTTGCTGTACCTCTTCAGGAAGGGTTGCGTTAGATTCGGCAAATAAAACTCGCAAAATACGTTTAAGAAAATTTTCAGAGCGCTGTTTGCTATTCCGTAAGGCATCTAATTTAACCAAAGGTTCATCATTATCTTCACGTTGTAATTGAGATTTTGGCGGGGAAACTTGCGGTTCTTCGATAAGTGAGTAACTAGGTTTTTTTTGTTTACCTATTTGTTCTTGGCGCAGGCGAATGATTTGATATTGGGGGATATGTAAATGGGGGTTTGAAATTACCACTATATGAATTTTATGCCTTTTTTCAATGCTTAATAAAGCCTCGCGTTTTTCGTTAAAAATATAAGTTGCCATTTCTACAGGAAGCTGAATTTGCACTTCGGCAGTATTTTCTTTAAGCGCTTCTTCTTGAATGAGTCTAATTACAGAATTACTTTGCGATTGAATATTGCGCACAACCCCACGACCTTCACAACGCGGACAAACGGCTTGAGCTGTCTCGCCAAGCGATAAACGCAGTCTTTGGCGTGACATTTCCAGTAACCCAAAACGTGAAATTCGGCCCACCTGAATACGCGCGCGATCCGCTTTTAAGGCTTCTTTAAGTCTAGCTTCTACTTCGCGCTGGTGTTTAATAGAATTCATATCAATAAAATCAATAACAACAAGCCCACCTAAATCTCTTAATCTAAGTTGCCTTGCAATTTCATCAGCTGCTTCAAGATTAGTGTTAAAAGCGGTATTTTCAATGTCGCTGCCACTTGTGGCTCTTGCTGAGTTAATATCAATTGTTACTAAAGCTTCAGTTCTATCAATTACCAGAGCTCCACCTGAGGGCAAGAGCACTTCACGCTTATAGGCATTTTCTATTTGGCTCTCTATTTGGTGGAAGTTGAATAAAGGAATTGGATTATTATAAAGCTTGAGGTTTGGCAAGAAATCAGGCTTTACTTGTTCTATGTATTGCATTGCCTTAACGTAAGATGTTTGATCGTCTATGACTATTTCTGAAATATTCATGCGCAGATTGTCGCGAATTGAACGTATTATTACATCACCTTCTTGATGAATTAAACAAGGAGCGGAGTTGGTTTTATACGCTTGATTAATAGCCTGCCACTGGTTGACCAGCATATTAAGATCGTTTTGTAACTCATCTAAACCTTTACCTACACCCGCTGTGCGAATAATAATTCCCATATTTTCCGGAATAGTTAAACTATTAAGCACTTCGCGCATTTCTTCTCTGTCTTCACCCTCAATCCGGCGCGATATCCCGCCTGCTGCAGGGCTATTTGGCATTAAGACGAGGTAACAGCCTGCAAGCGATATGAAAGTAGTAAGCGCAGCGCCTTTCATTCCGCGCTCTTCTTTTTCAACTTGGATTAATAGTTCTTGACCTTCACGGAGCAAAGTATTAATTGGAGGCCTTTCTTTTTCATCTGCATCAATAGGTTTAGCAAAATATAAAGGAGAGATTTCCTTTACTGGTAAAAAGCCTTGGCGTTTAGATCCATACTCAACAAATACAGCATCAAGGCTAGGCTCACATCTAGTTACAAGAGCCTTATAAATATTACCTTTTTTTTTGATTTCAGTTGCACAATCAATGTCTAGATCAAATAAGACATTGTCTCTTATTAAAGCCACGCGTATTTCTTCAGCGTGAGTTGCATTTATTAACATTTTTTCCATTGGGTTACCCTATAAAATGGGCGTAACACCTTGAAAATAAAATTTAAGAATTTATCTCTAATGGTTTAACCTCATTTCCAGGTAAGGGATTATTTGAGAGGCTATATTAATTTTAAAGCTTTGACAGTTCGGTAATTGAACAATATTTTGCGGCTCTTTTGTAGAGCTAACTAATGAGTTATTAGGATCAGGATTAACCGGTGGATTATGATATTTAATCACAAGATCGGAATATTGAAATGATGTTTTACCAGATAAATTGTCAATGCAGTGTAGAGATTTAAAATTCTTCATTCAAAGTTTACGCAATTTTTATGTAAAAATTGGCGATTTTCTGTCATTATTATGCTTTAGTATGCGACAAGATAAACGCCTATATACTGTTATGCAAAACCAAATTTTGCAATTAACTATACTAACAGATTTAAGCATTTACAGCAATAATTATTAAAGAATATAACTCATGCAAGCCGTAAAATATTTTATAGTTAAAGAGGACGAAGCAGGCCAAAGATTGGATAACTATCTTATTCGTACCTTAAAAGGTGTGCCAAAAACCTTAATTTACCGTTTAATTCGTAAAGGTGAAGTAAGAGTAAATATGCGGCGTGCCAAGCCTAGCGATAAGCTTTGCTATAATGACTCTATAAGAACACCTCCAATTCGCACTAGCCAAATACCGCTTAAGCAGCAATTTAGTACTAAAATTTCCGCTCTATTGGATAAAGCTATCATTTATGAAGATAAAGATTTTATGGTAATTAATAAACCTATAGGCATGGCGGTGCACGGCGGAAGTGGGGTAAGCTTTGGCGTAATAGAAGCGTTGCGGGAAGTGAGATCTGATTTAAGCTATATAGAACTTATTCATCGCTTAGATAAAGATACTTCAGGTTGTCTTCTTTTAGCCAAAAAACGGAGCGTTTTAAAAGCTATCCAAGCTTTGTTTGGCGAAAATAAAATTCACAAGACTTATCTTGCCCTTTTAATAGGGAAGTGGGAAGGTAAAAAAACAACCAAAGTTAGCCTTGCATTAAAAAAAGAGATAAAAGCCTCTGGCGAACGTCATATGCGGATCGATAAAAGCGGTAAAGAATCAACGACAACCTTTACTTTACTTAAAAATAGCGCAGAGTGTTGCTTGGTAGAGGCAAAGCCGCAAACTGGCCGCATGCATCAGATCAGGGTACATAGTGCAAGCTTGGGCCATCCTATTTTAGGTGATGCTAAATACAGTAAAGGCGAAAGTGTAAGCTTTTTAACTTCTAAAAGGTTATATTTACATGCAGCAGAGATTAAATTTATTTTTGCAGAGAAAAAATTCCATTTTAAAGCACCACTTGATAAAGAATTTCAGCTAGCATTTAATATACTAACAACAGAAGGTAAACTTTAATTGTAAAATGAATAAATTACCCTATAAACTGGTTATTTTTGATTGGGAAGGCACCTTAGGTGATACTTTTGGCAAAAATATGATCCCAGGAGCGCTGGCTTTTATTGAGCGTTTAAAAGACAGCGGGGTCGTGCTTGCAATTGCAACTAATAAATATGATTTTTCTTTACAAAACGATTTAGAGCATTTTGCCATAGCCAGTTTTTTTACGGTTACGCGCGCAGCTAATCAAGCTCAGCCAAAGCCAAATCCACAAATGCTAGAAGAAATTTTAGCTTTTACCAATTTGCAAGCTAAAGATGCACTTATGATAGGTGATTCTGATTCTGATATGATTATGGCTAAATCTATAAATATCGATGCGATAGGCCTTGATTTATCAGGACACAATACAGCATCATTAATAGCTGCAGGAGCTAGCGCGGTTTTTCGTGAATACGAATCAATTTCAGGATATTTTTTTCAAGGGGATGGTCTATGAAACAAATTATTTTAAGCTTGCCTAATTGGATGACTCTGACCAGAATTATTTTAATCCCCATTTTTATTCTTGCATTTTATCTCCCATTTTCTTTTTCCCATGCTTTTGCAGCGGTAATTTTTGCTCTAGCCTGCTTTACTGACTGGCTAGACGGCTATTTAGCCCGCAAGCTTGAACAAAGTTCTTCATTTGGCGCTTTTTTAGATCCAGTTGCGGATAAATTATTAGTCTCCACAAGTTTGCTCTTACTATTAGGCGAGCGCGATTTACCTTTTATTACTTTACCCGCCATAGTAATAGTAGGGCGAGAGATAGTTATTTCCGCCTTACGTGAATGGATGGCTGAAATAGGCCAAAGAGTAAGCGTTGCGGTAAGTTATATGGGTAAGGTAAAAACCATTATCCAAATGCTGGCGATTTTTTTGCTCGTTGCCTATTCTCCTGCAACTTCATGGTGGGGCGTGGTTGGTATTGTACTTTTGTATGTCGCAGCAGGTTTAACCATATGGTCAATGGTGGTATATCTAATGATTGCTTGGCCTGAGTTAACTAAAAGATAGTAAATATTTTGCAAACCGTGCTATAATAAGGCCACAACTCTTTATATTTTAATCAGAAGGTTTATCATGCCGTTAGATAGATTTATTATTGCCCAACAAAACAAAGACACCTATAAGTACGCCTTACAAAATTTCAAGGACGGAGCTAAGCAAGGCCATTATATTTGGTATATTTTGCCGCGGGTAGTAGATATGAGCGTGCCTAAATTAAGCTATGATAGTAAATATTATGCAATTAAGGACAAACAAGAAGCCCTTGAATATCTAAAAGATCCTATATTAGGACCTAGGTATATGGAAACAGTTGCGGTTATTAAACAAAAACTAAGCGAAGGAGTAAATGCAAACGATTTAATGGGCGAAAAATTTTTTGGACCTACATTAGCCGAAATAGATCGCAAGAAACTTGTATCAAGCTTAGTATTGTTTTCCCATGTTGCCGAACAACTATACAATGAGACACAAGATAGGAGATTTAAAGAATTACATAATAATTGCAAGGGTGCTCTAAATATTATTGGAAAACAAAACTATAACAATACTTGTGATTTTACTAATAAATTTCTCTCTTCTCGGAATAAAGAAAATCCCCAAAAACCAGATCCCCTTCGTTCTACAAAGCGTTTATATAGACTGAGAAATGTAATAGGATTAACACTTGCAACAGTTGTTTTGTTTACTGCTCTTGTTTTGGCAGCAATTTATATAAGTCCTTTTGTGCTAGTAGGTGTCTTTGTGGCAGGTATGATTGGTGGTTTTGTTTTACAAATGTTACAGATTAAAGCAGCAGCAAAAAAGGCTAACAAGGCATGGGAGGACGATAGCGCAAAAAAAGATACATATTCTCAATCCTATGAAAGTATGCATGGAAATAATTTAGACCGTAAGAATGAAGACGCAAAGCCAGGAGAGAATGCTTCTCCCGGCAATACGCAACTTAACTATAGATCTAATAAGTCTGCAGAATATAAGGCAGAAAAGCCTAATTTACCCAAGGGGCCACGCTAGTCAATAAACGTGTTGACACTAGTTCTTTTTTAAGTAGAATTGCACCTCTAAATTGCGGGAATAGCTCAGTGGTAGAGCACAACCTTGCCAAGGTTGGGGTCGCGAGTTCGAGCCTCGTTTCCCGCTCCAATTTTCAAAGATAAGTGACAGTAAATACGGCTGTGTGGCAGAGTGGTTATGCAGCGGCCTGCAAAGCCGTGTACGCCGGTTCGATTCCGGCCTCAGCCTCCACATATTGCCCAGGTGGCGAAACAGGTAGACGCAAGGGACTTAAAATCCCTCGGGACTTAAACTCCCGTGCCGGTTCGATTCCGGCCCTGGGCACCATATAAACAAATGTTCATCATCCACGTAACCACGCGCGAGCCCGCGCCCAACGCAGTGGCGTGCGGTTTTTAATTTCTGTGACTTAATCGTGATTTTACCATGCAGGGACTCGGCTCATTAGTTTATTACCAGCTTCCCTTGGAGATATATGTTGATTAATGACATCTAATACTGCTTCACAGATGGGCATGGTTATTTGATGAAGTTTAGCGAGGCTTATGATTTGTTTAGCATTTTGCTGGCCTTCTACTACTTGACCTACTGATTTTATGCTTTCTGCAATTGAGCGTCCTTTGCCTACCTCTATGCCAAACCTGCGGTTTCGTGAGAGGTTGTCGGTGCAGGTTAAGATTAAATCTCCAACGCCTGCAAGGCCGTAAAAGGTTTGCTCAAGGCCGTGCATTGCCATACCTAGGCGTTTCATTTCGTTTAAACCGCGGGTAATTATAGCTGATCTTGCATTGGCTCCGTAGCCTAGGCCATCGCTAATCCCACAGGCTATAGCAAGGACATTTTTAATGGCGCCACAAAGCTGGACTCCAAGCATATCTTCACTTAGATAAATCCGCATTGATCCTTGATGAAATGCCTGCATAAGGCTATGTTGATAGGAGATATTATTGCTTGCAAGGGTCAGTGCAGTCGGTAAACCTTGAGCTACTTCTTTCGCAAATGAGGGCCCAGAAAAAATTGCACAAGGATAATCCTTACCCCGTTTTTCCATTATATAATGGCTAAAAGGTAGGTTAGTATCAGGATCAAGGCCTTTAGTTAACCAAAAAATACGTTCAGGAGAAGGTTTTATAGCGCTAAATACTTCTTTAAAGGCATGCGAAGGCACGGCAATACCTATTTCATCTGCATTAGTTACTGCTTCAGTTAAGTCATACGTTGGGGTAATTGCAGGAGGCAGCTTAAACCCAGGTAAATACGCTGAGTTTTCTCTCGTAGATAACATTTCATCAATTTGCTTGGCAATATTACCCCATAAAAAAACTTTATGCCCACATCTTGCAAGATGCATTGCAATTGCGCTCCCCCAAGAGCCCGCGCCTAAAATTGCAAACCTAGAATATGCATGAGTCATTAATGCTTAGCCTCAGCTTCAGTCTTGGGATTATTAGTTTGATTTTGCTTATTTTGCATGTATAAAGCGTCAAAATTAATAGGAGCTAGCACTAGCTGCGGGAAGCTTGCCCTTGTTACTTCAGTTGATATTGCTTCTCTTGCATATGGAAACAATATATTAGGACAAAAACTTCCTAAAATATGGTCAAGTTGATCGCCTTGAGCGCCTTGAATTGAGAAAATGCCAGCTTGTTTTACTTCAACTAAAAAAGCTACTTGCTTATCATTTTTGACGGTTGCAGTAAGGCTTAAAAGAACTTCATAGACATTTTTTTCAAGTTCAGTATGTGATGTGTGAACATCAAGATGCAGCTCGGGATGCCATGTTATCTTAAAAATTTCAGGGACATTTGGCGCTTCAAAAGATAAATCTTTAATGTATAAACGCTGAATCATAAATTGTAATTCTTGGTTAGAGGTATTATTTTGCGCAGAAGTTTTAGTCATGCTCACAACCTTATATTATTGAGATTTAATGAGGGGGAGGTTAGCATTTTTCCAAGCTTCAATACCCCCGGCTAAGACGTACACTTTGCTAAAACCAGACTTTTTAAGCGTAGCTGCTGAAGTTTTGGCAGTTTTTCCAAGCGTACAAACAAGTATAATTGTATTATTTTTGTATTTATTTAACTTTGCTTTGCTTATTTCACTATTATTAACGTGAATGGAGTTAATAATGTGACCTTTTTGATATAAATCATGGTCACGTATATCAACAACTACCGCTTCTTCATGATTAATCTTTAAGACTACATCTTGAGGGGCAAGCGATTCTTGTTGATTGCTTGGGGAATTAAATTCCGTATAAATAACTGCTAATAAGACAACAGCAAAACCAGAACACAAAATATAATGGTTAGCAATAAAGGTAAATAGTTGATCCATAATAAATATAACTTTAGTTAATTGAATTCGTGCAAAATTATGCGGGAATTATATAAGGAAATCTAGATTTTTTATATTCGCTAGCATAAAATAAGCCCCATGGAGCGGTATGGACAGGAGGCCAAAGTGTTACAACTTCGTAAATTATGGAGCAAAACCCCAATCGTTGCAGTCAGTTTTGACACTAAATCCATTTTTTTTGTGCAGTTGCGTAAAGTTAAACAATCGTTTTGCATTAATTATTATGCCCATGAAGTAATAAATAATGCCGAAAAGCTAAATGTAGAGCAATTTGCAGTATTTCTCGCAAGCTGCATAACTTTGCATAAACTTAAACACGCGCATTTTGCTTGGTCAATTAAAGATAAATTAATTAAGGCTATACCAATTACTGCGCCGCGTAACTTAACCCCCATTGAAATGGTAGATTTTATTAAGTTTGATTTTGCCTCCCATAATAAACATAATTCTTTTACCCTGTTTGATTTTCAAATTTTAGGCTCTAATAAAGAGCAAAATGATAAACAAGACGTTCTTGTGTATGTTACCCACGATTTATATGTAAAAAATTGTCTTGAGTCTTTTAAGTTAGCCAAGCTAAAGCTTACTTATCTTGATATCGAATCTTTCGTCCTTAATGCTTTTCCTAATCCTGTAGACCGATTGATATTTAAAAAAAATGTAAATAAGACAGGTCTAATACAGGCAGCTTCATCCTTTGTCTTGCCATGTGCGCTCGCTATGCGCGCCCTTGAGGCAAAAAAAGTAAACATGCACCTATGAGTAGCAATATTAATCTATTACCTTGGAGACAGAATAATGCTGCTCTATTGCATAAAAAACTGCAATTTTGCAAAATTATTATGCTTATGATGCTTACAGGGGTTGAGATTTATCGTTTTAGGCTAAACGTAGAGCTTAATGGTATGCAAGATTTAGTTACAGAATATACGCAGGCTAATGAAAATATCCAGCAACAAATTAAAACATTACGCGCCAATTATCTTGAGCTTGAAAAACAAGCGCATGTTCTTAGGAGCGTGAGAAATCGCCAACAAGTTCAGTTTAATTGGTATGCGGCGCTAATAAAAAATTTACCAAGTAATGTCGTGCTTTTGTCCTTTCACCTGAAAAAAGATGAGGTAAATATAGTGGCAATGGCGGAAAAGCATACCGAAATTGCTAATTTTATTCATGCATTAACTAAAAACAAGTCCTTGCTTGCTTGCAATATTCGCTCAATTAAATGGCTAGCAAGTAAAAATTATAACCTGAACTACATGTTTAATTTGCATCTTAAAATAAGTTTCACTGGTGAAAACGAGAACAAGCATGTATAAACCCATACTGCAACAGGATAACTTTTTGCTATTTTTGGCAATAGTTAGCTGTGCTTTAGCTTGGCGCTTAAGTGTTTGTTGGACAATTTATAACTCAGAAAGACACTATGCTGAAATATTGCCTAAGCTTAAACAAGAAAAAACCCGCACGCTAAATGCTATTCAAGGTTTCCAAACCAATATAAAAACCCATAAAAATTTATTTCCTAAAAAAAGTAAGCAAAATGCAACTCTATTGGCAAGTAAAATATTTAATCTAGCTGCCCAAAAAGGTTTGCTGGTAGAGCTCTTTTCTCCTTATTCAGCTAAAGATCTAAGTTTATTACCAATAGTTGCCATTAGCTTAAGTGCATCAGGAGATTATGCCAAAATAATTGATTTTTTAACTAGCTTACAAAGTAACAAAGAGCCTTTATCTATAGAGGCTTTAACCCTTGTCAAAGATGAAAATGTACCAAATGAGGAACTTAAGCTAACAGTAGATCTAAATATTTATCTAACAACTCTTAAAGACTTAGGTTTAAACAATACAGTCTTACCTAATAAACAAACCCGCAATCCTTTTTGCCTAGAAGTAAAGGCTAATTACTTAAGTAGTATTCCTTTAGAAAAACTTAAACTATTAGGAACCTTTAGTGGAGCTTTGAAAAACTACGCTCTCCTCCAAGATCATTTAGGGAAGATATTTTCAGTAGCTGAAGGCGATAAAATTGGGCCAAATCAAGACAGACTGTTATTTGTTAGCAACAATAAAATAATAATAGGTGAAAGTTCTAAAACAACTATAGTATTTGGAGATTAAATTGCAGAATATTAAAATTTTCGTTACTCCCCATGTCATATTAGTAATATGGAGTCTTGCACTTGCAGCTTATGCAAAACCTTTAATATCAATATTGCCAACTGTACCAAATATAGAAGCTAATACTATTTCCATGCATTTTCATGATGCCCCAGTTGTTGCTGCTTTGGAATTTTTAGCTAAATATACCAATACCAATATGGTTATTAGTAATAAGATCAAAGGACAGGTTAACCTTAACCTTGATAATATTCCTTGGAATGATGCTTTAAATATTTTATTGACTACTAATTCATTGGTTAAAAAAGAAATAGGAAAAGTTATCATTATAGAGCCACAAGAAACTGCAGTAAAAGAGCCTTCTTCTTACCAAATAAAAGACGAGCCTCTTAGCTTTGAACTAATTAAATTAAATAATGCTAAAGCAGATGAATTAGTCCAAATGCTTAAACAAGAAAGCGCTTCTTGGTTATCAGCAAGAGGGAGTATGGGGGCTGATAGCAGAATTAACGCAATTTTTATCCAAGATTTTGCTTCACGCATCCAAAAGCTAAAAAAACTGGTGCAGCAATTTGATATCCCGCTAAAACAAATATTAATAGAAACGCGAATTGTTAGCGTTTCTAAAGACGTGGCAAGCGATCTTGGGATTCATTGGAAGCTTAAACAACCTAATATTAATAATGAAAGTGATAAAACACTTCCCCAACAGTTAAGTTTTGACTTACCATTGCAAGTTGCAAGTCAAGCTGCGGCATTGAACTTTGCTTATTTGGGTGCCCAAGTTTTGCTTGATCTTGAGCTTTCGGCCTTAGAAAGCCAACATAAAGCTAAAGTAATTGCAAGTCCAAGCATAGTAACAGGGCAACTAGAAGAGGCGTATATTTCCTCAGGGCAACAGATCCCATACCAGGAAACCACTTCAAGTGGAGCAACTTCAGTTACTTTTAAGCAAGCGGCGCTTAGCCTTAAAGTAACGCCGCGCATCTTGCCAAATAAGCGCGTTATGCTGCAATTGAAAATTAATCAAGATAGACCTGCAGCAATGTTGTATAATGGCGTGCCTGCGATTGCCACCAAAGAAATTTACACGGCTGTTTTAGCGCATAGCGGGCAAACAATAGTTCTTGGAGGCATATTTGAGAGCCACCAGATGCAACACCAAGTACGTCTGCCTATTTTAGGCGGTTTACCATTTTTAGGTTACTTATTTAGTAAAACTCAAAAAGAGGAAAGAGAGGAGGAGTTGCTAGTTTTTATTACTCCAACTATTTTAGCGAAAGCTAAAAAAATAGTTGCTGAAACTGGATAAACTTATACACTTAAATTGCAAATCTAAACTTGTGGCCAATAATTAAGGCTACGTTTTAACTAAAGGTTAACTGTTAGAATGAATATGATTAAAGTTCGTAACATTTTTTTGATTGGTCCTATGGGGGCTGGTAAAAGTACAATTGGTCGTACCTTAGCAAAGGAGTTAAAATTAGCATTTTATGATTCTGATGAAGTAATAGAAGAACGCGCAGGTGCAAGTGTAGCTTGGATTTATGATATAGAAGGTGAAGATGGCTTTCGTAAAAGAGAGCAAAAAGTTATTGATGAGCTAACGCAAAAACACAATATAGTTTTAGCAACAGGTGGGGGAGTAGTCATGACTCCAGAAAACCGCAATGCCCTTGCTGCACGTGGGACGGTTATTTTCCTAATGACCTCTTTAAAGCAGCAATATGAGCGCACTAAAAGAGACACCAAAAGGCCGCAACTCCAAACTAAAGATTTAGAAAATAGGCTGGAAACTTTAAGACAAGAACGCGAACCTTATTACCAAGAGCTTGCTGATATTACTTTTGAAACAGATAAACTTACCGTTAAAGCAGTAGCTAATAATATTATTAAATATTTATATGGTGAAAATTAAAAACCCCCACCGCGAGCCTATAAAATGACTGAAGAGTTTACCAATACTGGATTAAAAAAACATTATAAAAATCCTTTAATAACTCGAGCGTTTAAGCCTAACTCTTGGTTAGCGACCATTGATTTTATGAAAATGCTTATGGAAAAAGAGCATTTACTTTTGGTTTTATTAACTAAAGCTAAAGGAGGCAAGTCAACTTTTATTGATTTATTAAGTAATAAACTTACGCCACGCATTAAAACAATTTTATTTGAACTACCTAAAGCTGAAACAGAGCTTGAAGTTTTACAAACTTTATATGCATCGTTTGATTTGCCTTTTAACAGCAAAGCGAGCAAGCCACATAAATTTAGCGCTTTGTTTGCCAGTATGCCAACTAATAATAAACCCACACTTATTGTTATAGATAACGCACATTATCTTAGCTATGCTTGTTTAAAAAATCTGGTTAGTGCCTATAAACAATTTGGCCAAGAAAAACATATAAAACTCTGCCTTAGTGCTGACTTTTCTCTATGTGATAATTTAACCACCCTTATAGAAGACGGTTTTGCTGAGTTTATTCATACTCTAGAACCTGGCAACCTCACCGAAGCTGAAGCAAAAACATTTTTATTGCGCTACGCTGAAAGTCATAAAGGATTAAATATGTTATTGAAATCTGAGCGCTTTAAAGAGTTTTATGGCGCAACATCTGGAGATATAGCTCTTATGCTTAGGGAGCTAAAGCTTTTGAATAAGGCACCTATAAAAAAATCAAAAAGAGCACTAAAATCTTATACTTACGCCCTTTGGATTTTAGTAACTAGCTTTTTTGCTTGTATTATCATTGGATCTTTTAAAACTATAAACGAGTTAACTACTTTTGCCACCTATAATAAAACTTACCTAAGCTATATTGCGCCTTTTTATTTCAAAGCTAAAATTAATAGTTTGGCAATTCCCCCGCTACAAAAACTTGCACAAGAAGCTATTGAAGAGCCCCAATTCGATTCAAGGCTTGCTATTATAGATAAGGTGCTAGTTATTCCTGATGTTAAGAGAACAGCTCAAAAAAAAGAATTAAGGAGTTAAGATGATAAATGTTGCAGTAACTGGTGCTGGTAAAATTGGAACTTTGATAGCTTGTATGTTACTTGACTCGGGCGACTACGAAGTCCATCTCCTTGATGTAGTGTTGCAAGGCTCTGATTTAGAGCGTTTATGTGAAGTGTTTCCCAATATTAAGACTGCTACCTTAAACGTTAAAAACGAAGATAATCTAGTTAAATATTTTAAAGAACATAAAATAGCCGCGGTATTATCTAGCCTACCATTTTATTTAACTTTACATGTTGCCAAAGCAGCCCAAGTTGTAGGCGTTAACTATTTTGATTTAACTGAAGATGTAAAAACTACCAGGGAAGTAAAAAAAATTGCCAAAAATAATAAATTTGCCTTTGTTCCCCAATGCGGGCTTGCTCCTGGATTTGTCGGTATAGTTGCTAACGATTTAATTGGGCAGTTTGATAAAGTAGATGAAGTTAAGTTACGTGTCGGAGCCTTGCCGCAACGCGCTAGTAATGGCTTACATTATTCATTAACTTGGTCTACAGATGGGTTAATTAACGAGTATTGTAACCCATGTATTGCCATTGAAGATGGTAAAATTATTTCGCATGCTGCTTTAGAAGGGCTAGAAAGCCTAGTCTTAGATGGCTCTTCATATGAGGCATTTAACACCTCTGGTGGTTTGGGAAGCTTACCTGAGCTATATGAAAATAAGATAGACAACCTTAACTATAAAACTATTCGTTATGTAGGGCATCACGATAAAATTTTTTTTCTAACTAAAGAATTAAATATGCAAAATGATAGAGAAAACCTGAAAAATATCCTTGAAAAAGCTATCCCAAGAACCTACCAAGATATGATAGTTATTTATGTATCGGTAAGGGGAAAATTAAAGGGAGAAAGCTTTGAAAAAAGTTATTTTAAAAAAATTTTTCCGACAGTCATAAGAGGCCTAAATTGGTCAGCAATTCAAGTCAGTACAGCTGCTGGAATTTGCGCTGTAGCTGACTTGGTGCTAGAAGAAGAATGTTATAAAGGTTTTGTATATCAAGAGCAGTTTGATTTAAGAAAAATACTTATGAATAGATTCGGCCGGCATTACTCTTAATAATTAGGACCAATATGGACATTTTAGCGCAATTAAATCTATCGCCCATTAGTAAAGGCGCATTTAGCGGCTCTTTGGCTTTAACAGATGCAAAGTGTAAACGCTTAGTTTCAATTAATCCTGCTGATAAAACCTCTATAGGAGAAGTTTTAACAGCTAAAGCTGAAGATTATAAAACCATAATAAAAAACGCTAAAGAAGCAGCTGTTTTTTGGAGTAAAACCCCAGCTCCTTTACGCGGCGAATTAATTCGGCAACTTGGCAATAAACTGCGTCAAATAAAACCCCAGCTAGCTAGTTTAATTTCGCTTGAGATGGGTAAATCAATCGTAGAAGCGGAAGGGGAAGTGCAAGAGATGATTGATATGGCGGACTTCGCCGTTGGTCAAGCAAGAATGCTCTACGGCAAAACCATGCACTCAGAGCGTTATGCTCATCGTATGTACGAACAGTGGCACCCTTATGGAGTTGTGGGAATATTAAGTGCGTTTAACTTTCCTGCTGCAGTGTGGGCATGGAATGCTTGTCTTGCTATTATTTGCGGCAATGCGGTTATCTGGAAACCCTCATCTAAAACTCCTTTTACGGCAATTGCCATTCACCAAATATGCATGGCTTTACTCGAAGAAAATAAATATCCTGCACTTTTTTCCTTGTTTATTCCAGAGTCCCATAAAGTAGCTGAGTTAATGTTAGATGATAATGCAATTCCTTTAATTTCTTTTACTGGTTCAACTAACGTTGGTAAAGAAGTTGCTCTCAGAGTTGCAAGAAGGCTAGGAAAAAGCTTGCTCGAATTAGGCGGCAACAACGCAATTATTGTAGATGAAACTGCTGACTTAAATTTAGCCCATCATGCTTTAACTTTTGGAGCTATTGGGACAGCAGGGCAGCGCTGTACTTCGACGCGCCGCGCTTTTATTCAAGAAGATATTTTTGATAAACTTTTACCCCGCTTAATTGCTTCTTATAAAGCAGTGCGTATTGGCTCACCTCTTGATAAATCTAATCATATGGGTCCTTTAATTGATGAGGCCGCGGTTAAACAATTTGAACATGTAATTGCAGAGTTAAAGAAAAAAGGCGCTAATATCATATATGGAGGCAAACGCATCTTAAGAGAAGGTTGTTTTGTTGAGCCAACTTTAGTGACTAACGTTGCAAACGACTGGCCTCTTGTGCAAGAGGAAACTTTTGCACCAATTTTATACCTTTTGCCTTTTAAGACCATTAATGAAGCTATCGCGTTAAATAATAATGTTCCGCAAGGGCTATCTTCTGCTTTATTTACTCAGAACTTGCATAATGCTGAACTTTTCTTAAGCTCTTTAGGTAGTGATTGTGGAATTGCTAATATTAATATAGGTACTTCAGGAGCCGAAATAGGCGGCGCTTTTGGTGGAGAGAAGGAAACCGGTGGTGGGCGTGAAGCTGGTTCCGATTCATGGCAGGCATATATGCGTAGACAAACAAATACCATAAACTGGGGAAAAGAGCTTCCTCTTGCACAGGGGATTAAATTTGACCTATAAATCTAAATTTATGCCTGTTAAAACCGCCTACCAAGGCGAGCTTTCATTTTTAGAAAAACAAATTTTGCACCACGTTGATGAAATTGAGCAGTGGTTTCGCTTTGCATGGCAAAAGACCCCAGCACCCTTAATGAGTTCAGTTGATTTACGCAATGCAGGTTTTAAATTATGCCCTGTTGATACTAATCTTTTTCCCGCTGGGTTTAATAACTTAAATCCACAATTTATGCCATTATGTATTCAAGCTTTACAATCTGCCATGCATCTTATTCATCCCACTTGCCGTTTTGTCTTAATAATTCCTGAAGCACATACGAGAAATGTTTATTATTTTCAAAGCCTTAATGTGTTAATAACAATTTTTAAAAAGGCAGGTTTTACAGTAAAAGTTGGCCATTGGGCGCAACAAGGCGAGTTTGAAGGGGTAAAAGTCGAACTAATTACTCGGGTTGATGACACCTTAATGGTTGGTGATAAAGAGCCTTGTTTAGTAGTCTTAAATAATGATTTATCAGAAGGGATCCCTCCTATTCTAAAAAACCTTGCGCAACAAACATTACCAGCTACTAAAATGGGGTGGGTAAATCGCCGAAAATCTTTGCATTTTAAATATTTTAAGCAGGTTGCCAAAGAATTTCTCCCCTTAATCAATTGCTCATTAGATCTCATTTATCCTGAAATGGAAAATGTTAAAGATGTAGATTTTATGGGGCAGGTTGGTATTGAAGAGTTAGCTGCTAAAACCGAAAAATTACTTACAAAAATTAAATCCCAGTACGCAAAAAAAAGACTTGATAAAAAACCTTTTGTGGTAATAAAACCTGATAATGGTACTTATGGCATGGGTATTATGAGCGTCTCTGATTCTAACGCCTTGCTTAACTTAAACCGTAAACAGCGCACCAAGTTGTCAGCAATTAAAGGGGGAGCAAGTGTGCACAATGTATTGGTGCAAGAAGGAGTTTACACAGCGGAATTTATGGAAAATGGGGCTAGCGCCGAGCCAGTTATTTACATGATAGGTCAACATGTAGTTGGCGGGTTTTATAGAGTGCATAAAAGTAGAGGAGTTGACGATAATCTAAACGCCCCAGGCATGCATTTTGAGCCATTAGCCTTTGAGGAAGCCTGTAATATCCCAAACTGTGATAACTTTGAAGAAAGTACTGCGAATAGATTTTATGTCTACGGAGTTATAGCTCGTTTATGTGCGTTGGCAGCAGGCCTTGAAGAACAAGAACTTTTAGAAGAACAATAAAATGAAAATAGCTGTCTTAATGGATCCTCTAGATACTCTTTTTGCTTACAAAGATACCACGCTTCTCCTTATTGCTGCTGCAATAAAAGCTGATTATGAAATAATGGTGTTTACTCCAAATGCTTGGTTTTGGAAAGACAACGCTTTTTTTGCTAACTTTAAAGATATTCGTTTATTAGATGCAGAAAATTCTAACTGGGAAGTTGGTAAAACTTTTAAAATTCTACCTTTAAATAATTTTGACATAATTTTAATGCGGCAAAACCCACCAGTTAACACTGAATATTTATATGCAAGCTATGCGCTTGAATGGGCAGAGAATAAGGGAACAATTATCTCAAATAGCCCCGCTGGCGTTAGAGCCTGTAATGAAAAACTTGCGATTGTTAATTTCCCTAGCGTTATAACGCCAACTTTAATAAGTAGTGCAAAAGATAAGTTAAGAGAATTTTGGGAAGAGCAGCAAGAAGTTGTTTTTAAACCATTAAATAACTATGGCGGCGAAAAAGTATTTTTTATCGGTAAAGATAGAAAAAACTTAAACGGCATTATTGAGCTCTTAACTTCTCAAGGTAAAGAAACAATCATGGCGCAGCGTTATATACCGCAAATTACCACAACTGGCGATAAGCGCATCATAATGATTCACGGAAAAGCCGTGCCATATGCCTTAGCCAGAATACCTGCTAAAAACGATTGGCGCGGTAATTTAGCCCAAGGAGCGCAAGGTAAAGTTGTACCTTTAACTAAGCGCGATCAAGAAATTGCTAATACAGTTGCAGATTTTGTTGTTGCAGAGGGCTTACACTTTGTTGGTCTTGATATAATTGGTGATTATTTAACTGAAATGAACGTTACAAGCCCCACATGTTTATGCGAAATTCAAAAAGCTACCTCGCTTAATATTGCTGCTGAATATTGGCAGGGTTTTAGTAAATAACGCTCTAAACCTTTTCCTCATCGCGTAAAGTTAACACTTCAAAGCCAGTTTCAGTAACTAAAATAGTATGTTCCCATTGCGCGGATAAACTATGATCTTTAGTCACAACCGTCCACTGATCTGGCAAAAGGCGGGTATGATACTTCCCCGCGTTTATCATAGGCTCTATAGTGAATGTCATACCAGCGCATATTTGAATGCCAGTATTAGGTTCGCCATAATGTAATACTTGGGGATCTTCATGAAATATCCTACCAATTCCATGACCGCAATATTCGCGCACGACTGAATAACGATTACTCTCAGCATATTGCTGAATTACATGCCCAATATCTCCTAGATAAACTCCAGGTTTCACCATTTCAATCCCAAGCCACATGCACTCATGCGCTACTTTAACTAAATTTTTTGCTAAAATAGAAGGCTCACCGACAAAATACATTTTGCTGGTATCGCCATGAAATTCATCTTTAATTACTGTTACATCAATATTAATAATATCACCGTTTTTTAATACCTTAGGGCCAGGAATGCCATGACAAATAACATGATTAACTGAAGTACATATTGATTTAGGGAATCCATTATAATTAAGCGGCGCAGGAATTGCTTTTTGGTGGTTTACAATATAATCATGACAAATTGTATTTAGCTCTTCTGTTGTAACTCCAGGTTTCACATAAGGACCTATCATAGTCAAAACATCAGCCGCCAACTTCCCTGCAATCCGCATTTTTTTGATCTCATCTGCTGATTTTATCGTAATTCCCATGAGTCTCCTAAAATAGATAAACACTAGTTACATTATACTACTCTTTATAGAACGAAATCAGCAAGTTCTTAAAACACTGTAGGATTTGCCTTGGCCCAGCATTTTTAGTTCGTGGGCCAAGGCCCACGTTACGGCTTAAAATCGATATAGCGCATAATTACCATTTACTCAATTTTTGAACTACATTTATTATTAGAACTCCTTAATTTACGAAAAACATGTGTCCAGTCCCAGAAGGTTTTACAGTTAGCCCCGAAGCTTCTGATTTTGGCGATACCTTAAGAAGTCATACTGTAGTGCGCGGCAAGCTTGCAGGTTCTGATAAAACCTGGATTTTAAAAGAAATGGTTGATACCCAAAATAACAATGAACCTCAACCAACAGATGCCCGTCTTGAATTAATTTCCCAAGAATTTTTTAGGCTTATTATTAGTGGCCAACCAGAAACAAGGCTTATAAATACAAATCCTCCTTATATTTTGTCACAAGAGGTACCAGGATATAAACCTATTCCAGATAGACAGGAAAACCAGCCATGTAGTGAAGGAACGTAAGAGAAGAATATTTTGCTGATACTTTAAATGAACGTATATTTAGCTTAGAACCCACCTATAAAGTAGAACCTGATCCTATAGCTTTAATTCGAAGAGCTTACAGTACTATGCAAGTCGCTCCTGTTTCTTCTCCGCCGCAAGAAAACCAGGCGAGCACCATGCGCGATGCAGTGAGATCAATGCAGTCACCTGAAACTACTGAAAAAAAGGAAAATACTGAACCCCAAGCACCAAATATCCATAATAAACAACAATAGGCATAATCATACCTCATTTTTAACATATTATGCAATTTAT
>Ga0155589_111_pt1 | contig 35738 bp, 31 predicted proteins | sample RifCSPhighO2_12_FD_107246 | JGI IMG/M metagenome (GOLD analysis project Ga0155589, IMG submission 107246) | Legionellales bacterium RIFCSPHIGHO2_12_FULL_37_14 | reverse complement strand
GACGGGACAGCCCTGACAGAATTTCCAGGTCTTTATCAGGGAAATAAACCTAAAGCTATTGACAAAATATGATTAAATAATATACAATTATATTTTTTTATTGCCTTAATGGAGATTAATATGCCAGCATTATGTTTTGAAGCAAGCAAAATTAAGTTTAGTTTTGCCTGTGACACTTTAACAATTTACCCTAAGTTTACCTTGGTAGAATATAATGAAGTTAAACTTGCTATAAATCTATGCGGTAAGTTAGCATTTGTGACCGCATCAGTGCCAGATCTTACCCAAGAAGGCGCAGAACTTGAAGATGCACAACAAGAAATACTGCAAAATAACACCGATACAAGGTTTATTCATAGAGATGATAACGACCATGATATGTATCATCATGATAATTTCCTTTTGGATGATAATCACTACCATTTAAATTTTACCCATGAGATAACACGAGAAAAGCTCGATGAAGTATTAAGTATTTATTTAGATCAAAATATAATTACTGCCGCTGAAAAAAGTGATTTTCTGGCAAAATTTGATGCAAGATTACACGATATAGACGATCATTTTGATCAAGTTTTTGCAAACTCTAATTTAGATAATTTTATCAAAAATATTTTAACCTATATTAAAGACACTGAAGATAATGAGCTACTTACGCATTTACATAAGTACTTGCTCAACAGTAAATTTGACGTACTAAGAACAGCTTCTTCTGAGGAAACATCTCATTTTAGAGGCACGAATGCAAATGATGAAGTTGTGCCAACTAGTAAAGTATGGGGAGACATTGAGAAGGCCATAAGTTTGCAAATGGCGCATAATATTAGAGTCAACACCAAGTTTGATGTTAATGTAGCTCAAGGAAGATATATAGAGTTATGTGACCATAGATTTTTCCCGGTAAAACATAAAGTAGAAACTTCAGATAACCTGCAAGATCTAGTTAGTCCTTGCTTACAAAAATTTAAGGATGCAAAAAGCTCGGAGTTTGACAGTGAATATACAGAGTTTTTTAGTTCTAGGATGTGAAGCCATACTTAATCTTGCCCGCAGAAGCGGGCTATAATTGTATCTTTCTTGATTCATTAATTATTAAAGCAAATATTTTTTCTACATAAGAAATATTTAGGTCATATTGTTTAGCTAGCAGAGAATATAAGGCAAACAACTCACCCTCTCTATTTGGATCTTCGATTGATATATGTTTGGCTTTTTTAAGCTTACCTATTTGTCTACATAAATCTTGTCTTATAGCTAATTGCTTAATAATTTCTTTATCTATAGCCTCTATTTGTTGTCTTAGTACATTAAGCTGCATGCTCTTTGTCCTTTACTAAAATAAAAGCAGTTAAATTAGGAGTTTTATCTTGAATGGCTTTTGCAAGCACTGTTAATCCATAAAGTTTTGCGGCATTATCTCCTGCGATTACTGCGCTGTCTTTAGATAATACTCCTTTTGCAAGATCCTTTGCGGCTTTTGCAGTATCTTGCCAAGCAATTGTGGGTATATGAGGAAAATGCTTAGCTAAATAATGTTTGCACTGAGCAAGACCCTGAGGATGCGAGACAATCTTTTTGATTTGGTGCGTTTTTAAGCCGGCAAAACCTAACAAACACTGCTCAACATCAAACCAAAAATCATCAACAAAGGTAAATGAATATTGTCCCATTGCTAAAAAAGCTTCTTTTACTAATCCACCATTAATATTAACTACGGGAAAAAACCCGAAGTCTATAGATTTCTCTGCAAGCGCTAAAAGGACCCCTTGCATATCCATAAGATAAAGAATTTGTGCATTAAGTTGGTTTTTATGCATATATGCTAAGGCAGAAGCTTCAGAAAAAGAGCCTTTATCACCTGAAACCCCGAGTTTTAGCATATTATCCTTGGCCACATTGGGCTTGATGTCTTAAATAATGATCCATGATTACTAATGCTGCCATGGCATCAACAATAGGAACTGCCCTTGGCAAAACACATGGATCGTGCCTTCCTGATGCTTTAAGGGTATAGGGATTATGCTTAAGATCTAAGGTTTCTTGGGCTTTATTTATAGTGGACACCGGTTTAAAAGCTACTCTAAAATAAATATCTTCCCCAGTAGATATTCCGCCTAAAGTTCCCCCTGCATAGTTCGTTTTCATTTTTACCTTACCTTGGTGCACAAAAGGCTCATCATTATGCTCGCTGCCTTTTAAACTTACGCCTTGAAAACCAGATCCAATTTCAAAGCCTTTAACCGCATTAATGCTTAACATTGCCTTGCCTAAATCAGCAGAAAGCTTGTCAAATACTGGCTCTCCTAAACCAGGAGGAACGTTTCTTATAACGCCTTTAATTACTCCGCCTATTGAGTCATGGCTATCTCTTACAGCGGCAACTAATTTAATCATTTCTTGGGCGGTTTTTGGTTCTGGACAGCGAATAAGGTTAGATTCAATATCTTGCATGCTAACTTTTGTATGATCAATCTTGGCAATTATATTACCAACCTGCTCAACGTAGCTTAAAATTTCCATATTCAGTTTTTCCTGTAAAATTTTTTTCGCAATCGCACCTGCTGCAACGCGCGCTAAAGTTTCTCTTGCACTAGCGCGCCCACTACCGCGAAAATCCCGCAAGCCATATTTCTTGATGTAGGTAAAATCAGCATGTGAAGGCCGATAAACATGTTGTAATTCAGCATAATCTTGGGGGCGGGCGTCTTTGTTATAAGCTAATAACAAAATTGGGGTGCCTGTTGTTTTACCTTTAAAGACTCCTGAAAGGATATGGATTTTATCTTCTTCTTTCCGCGGGGTAGTAATTTCGCTTTGCCCAGGTTTTCGCCTGTCTAAATCTGGTTGAATATCAGCGACGCTTAATAAAATTCCAGGTGGGCAGCCATCAATTATTACCCCAAGTGCCCCACCATGCGACTCTCCACACGTAGTAATTTTAAATAATTGCCCAAAGCTATTACCTGCCATAGTTAATCCTTTGTAAGATCAAGCAATACTTGGTTAACTGTGTAATCATCAACCAAATGAACATATTTACCATTAATCTCTTTAACAGAACCTATGTCTTTTAATAATACATAAAATACTTGGCCACTCTGCTTTTTTTTATCAAACTTGGTTGCTGCTATAACTTCCTCAGCCTTAAATTTAGCAAGTTTTCGACTGGTAATCCCTAAAGGCCTTAACGCATTCTCAATAAGGGCAAATTTTTGCTCGGTAAGTAACTTTAAAGTTAATGCGATCTTGGCCTCAACTAACATTCCAAACCCAACTGCATAACCATGTAATAATCTATAATTAGTAATTTTCTCTAAAGCATGCCCAATAGTATGGCCAAAGTTTAGTACTGCGCGCTCATGTTGTTCTTTTTCATCTTGCGCTACCACTCGTGTTTTTATTTTAAGAGCCCGATAAACTAAATTTTCTAAATCTTGTAAGTTACGCGCTAATATATTTGTAAGGTTTTTGTGAAACCAGGTAAAGCTTGCACTATCATGAGTTAAAAACATTTTTAGCGCTTCAAATAAGCCATTAATAAGCTGCTTTTGGGGCAAAGTTTCTAGGGCACTGCTATCTACTATAACAGCCTTAGGTTGCCAAAATGCTCCTATAAGATTTTTACCCTCTTTAGTATTGATTGCAGTTTTGCCTCCAACTGAACTATCTACCATCGCAAGCAGGGTAGTTGGCAGCTGGATATAAGCAATTCCCCGCATATAAGTTGCTGCAATAAAGCCGGCTAAATCACCAATAACCCCACCACCTAAAGCTAAAATACCAGTTTTTCTGTCACAGTCATGTTGCAGCATTGTTTGCTCAAGCAAACTTTTATTGCGCTGGCTTTTAGACCTTTCCCCAGGATTAACCTTTAACAACAAAGTCTTAAGCCCCATTTTTAGTAAATTTTTTTGTAGGTTTAGCGCGAGAATTTCTGCAACGTTAGTATCAGTAATAATTACCCATAAAGAGATTTCTGCCGGCAACCAGGATTTAGGATCTTGTAATAAGCCTTTTTTTATTAATATAGGATAAGAAGTTGGGGTAGTCTCTTGCAGTTTAACTGTTAAAGATGGCATTAAAATTCCCTTTCTTTGGCAAGCTTTAGTAAAAAATCTTCCGTGCTATCCCACCCTAAACAAGGATCTGTTATGGATAATCCTGATAAATCAAGCGCGCTCGGCTTGTCAGTTTGCACTACTTGGTTGCCTTCTTTAATAAAGCTTTCCAACATAAAACCTTTAACTAGTTGGTGTAATTCAGACCGAGATTTTAGATTTTGCAAGGTATCAAATACAATTTTAGGTTGTAAGTGATAGTCTTTTTTGCCATTTTTGAGGCAATTATCATGACTTGCATCAATAATTACGGAACTATTTTTAATCTTATGCTTTTGCATATGTTTGTGGACTTCTTCAAGGCTTGCAATATCATAATTAGGCTGCCCATTGGCGCCGCGTAAAACCAAATGCGCATATAAATTTCCATGAGTTTGCACTTCATCGCCATCAAATACGGCGACATGTGGATATTGAGCTGCAATAACGCCATTAACTCCTATGGCAAGCGACCCATGCGTAGGATTTTTTAACCCCACGGCGCAATCTAAGGCGGAAGCAAAAATACGATGTTCTTGGTCTTCAGCGCTTCTTGCTCCAATAGCAACCCATGATAACAACTCCAAAAACCCTTTTGCGTTATGGGTAAATAGCGCCTCATCTGCAATGGGTAATCCAATTTCGATTACCTTAATCATCATCTCGCGGGTATATCTAACCCCTTTTTCTATATCAGGGTTTGCAAAAACATCGGGTTGATTAACAGGGCCTGTCCAGCCTTTTGTTGTCCTGGGTTTTTGAATGTAAACGCGCATGACAATTTTTAGAGTTTTTTTAACTTTTTCGTTAACTTTAGCAAGGCGCTTAGCATACTCAAAAACTGCTTCTTTTGGCCAAGCAGAGCAAGGGCCTACTATTATTAAAAGTCTTTTATCATTTCCTGCCAAAATATCTTTAACCTCTTTTCTATCTTCGGCAATCTTAATGCAAGCAGTATGCGTTAAAGGAAAAGCTTGTAAGAGAGATTCAACCTTAGGTAGTTTTTTTATTATGGTATAATTCATAATTTATCTCCCCCTGCCTTTAAATTTGCGCCTAAGCTTTGCATTATTGCAACAAAACTCGGAAAGGTTTTGTTTATAGCTTCTAAAGTATCAATTGCAGTAACCCCTTCAGCCAACATACCAGCAACGGCTAAAGCCATGACCGTTCTATGATCATCATAGCCTTTAACTTTGCTGCCGCTAAGTTTACTTTTATGAATAATCATCCCATCTGCTAATTCCTCAACTTGGGCGCCTAAAGCCCTCAGCCCTTCGGTCATAGAATGAATCCGGTCGGTTTCTTTGAGCCTTGCTTGCCGCACGTTTAATATTTTGGTCGCGCCTTCAGCATATGTACCAATAACCGCTAAGGTAGGTAATAAATCAGGTATATCATTTGCATCTATGCTAATTCCTTGAAGAGGGTTACCGCCTTTAATTATGAGCTCATCTTTTGTTATTTGAATATTTGCGCCCATAGTTTTAAGTATGTCTATAAGACGTTTATCACCTTGTGGATCTTGCAGATCTATATTTTGTAAAACAACTTCACCTTTAAGCATGGCTGCTGCTGCTATTAAATAAGAAGCTGAAGAAAAGTCTGCTGCAATAGTCGTTTGCCTAGGTTTATATTGTTGCTGTCCTTTAATATAAAAAATATCAAAATCTGCTTCTCTTTGATGATGGTAGTTTATTTTGTATAAATTCAACCAATTAAGTGTCATCTCCATATAAGGCCTTTCATGAAGTGCCTTTACCCTCACTTCACTATTCTGTAAAGCGCAAGGTAATGCGAGTAATAAAGCGGATAAATACTGCGAAGTAATACCATCAACCTCAGTTATACCACCTTCTAAAAGCCCACTAATAGCAACTGGTAGCCTACCTTCAGCTTCTAAGTACTTAATATTTAAACCTAAATTAATACAAGCTGTTACTAAAGATTGAATTGGCCTTGCACGCATTTGCGCGCCACAATCAAGCACAATAGCTCTGTTATAATTTTGCCTAAGGCCTAATAAAGGCATGATAAAGCGCGTTGTAATGCCTGAGTTTTGGGTAAAAATGCAAGTAGCCTTGGTGTTTATTGGCAGACCATGGCTTTTTATGAGTAATTTATCCTTAGTCCATGACAAACTAACTCCAAGTTCAAGGCAAACCTGCATACAAGCTTCTATATCATCAGAGTTTAATGGGTTAAAAAGAGCAGTCTCTCCATTAGTTAATAGCCCAAGCAATAAACCACGAATACTTTGAGATTTGGAGCTAGGTGGTGTTACCTTCCCGCTTAGATATTTAGTTTGTTCTACAAGTAAATAATGCATAAATTCTCCGTATCATTATTTAACCATAGAACATATAAACAATACTACAAATATCAACTGGTATGATTGAAGGTGTCAGTTTTTAGATGCAAATTTTGAGTTGCGACTAAAAAACCCGCACGCCACTGCGTTGGGCTCGGGCTCGCACGCGTTTACGGGGAGGAGTCGCTGTCGCGACAAAATAATGATCTGTTCTTTATATCTTTATGCTTTTGTGATGCATAAGTAGCAATTAAAATAAACACCAGCGATAGCTGGACATTTACGTAAACGCGTGCGAGCCCGAGCCCAACGCAGTGGCGTGCGGTTTTTAACACATTCAATCGCACCCAATATCAACACAAGCCAGATAACCTAAAAATGATCAGGAGATCCATCACCTACAAATATTCATCCGAAAACTTATTGACCTTATAAAAATCAATAATATCAAAAGATTTAAATCCACAGGCAAAGTAAAGGTCGAGTAACTTGGCGTTTTTAGTTTCTACTTCTAGGGAAATGACATCTTTATGGTGTGAATTAACGTAATTAATCGCGTGTAAAATAAGCTCTTTACCAAGGCCTTGATGTTGGTACGCTTTTAAAATAGCAAGGTCTGAAAGAAACACCTCATCTTCGTCAAAGCGTAAATGGACCTTACCTATAATTTTATTCGCAAGCTCTGCTACTAATACATGATAAGTTTCTTCTGCTAATATTATATTAAAACGCTCTTTCATCTCCTCAAGATCTGTTGTCTGAAAACATTCTTTATCAATATTACATAATACTGCTATATCTTGCTGCCTTGCAGCTCTCACCGCTAATTTAGGGCTAATAATAGGCAGAAAAGGCCCATCTTCGCGTTTAAGATGATGCTCTCTATATGCAAGCTCAGCACCCATTAGCTTAAGCAAAGGAGGAAAAACCTTATGTGGTGTTGAAAAAATAAGTTGTTGGGTTTTCTTAATTTGACAAAGGTTGTATGCAGTTTGGAGTAATTTTTTTGCAATGTCTTGATGGCGATACTGAGGATGCACCACTAAGCTAACCTCAGCAGCCTTTGCATAATAAAAATATAAACCTAAAAAACCAATAAGCTGCCCAGGGTTATTAGGTTTTTCTTGGGTATAATATAAAAAGTTACACGGCACATCCCGTTTTAAAACTAGTAGGTGTTTGTATATTGCCGGGGAGCCCCCATCAACTTGTCTTGCTGCTGCAATTAGTGAATCTAGATCTTCTAACTGACGATCTGATAATTGATCATTATTAACTATCATCCATGTAACTCATAATTTAGCTTGGCAAATTATACCTATTGTAATTCAAAATACGATATCTTAGAGTAACTATCTTCTACTTTAATAAAGTCAAATTATGCTAAATCACTTAAAAAAACGCCGCACAGTTTATTTTTTAATGATCATGTCGCTTATTGGCTATTTCTCAAAATATGGTCTTAATGTATTGTTATCCCACCATTTAAGCCCACGGAGGTTTGGGGAATTTAGTATCGCCATACGTGTTCTTGGCATACTTAGCTCTGTAGCGCTTCTTGGCACTAACGTTTCTGCTAGGCGTTTTTTATCGCGCTTTCTGCAATTAAATGACGAGCATAGTACCAAGTTTTACTTGCAGTGGAATATGCGTCTTATTCATTCTACTTTCTTGCTTTCGGTTATCTTAGGGTTAACTACTTACATTACTATGCACCTTTTGCATATTTGGCACTTTAGAAACATTCAAAATTATCATATGGTCATATATATGTTATGGGTAGCTCCAATTGCAGCTTTAGTTGCTTTATTAGACAGCTACCTATTATGTGCTGATCATACTGCGTTATCCAATTTCTTAAACAACATTAAAACAGCATTTTATATTTTAGTTTTTTTTGTGTTTTTCATTTTCTTTAAGGCCGAAGTGCACGTATTTATGATTAGCGTTGTGCTTTTTGTAGCACTTTCAATATTGCTTTTAATTGAAGTTTACTTTATCACCTATAAGACCCCTTTATTATCCCAACAAATTTTATTTGCCTTAGGAGCTAAAGAAGCACCTAAAGTAGATGATTCATGGCTTGGGGTATCATTACGGCTTGCGCTGAATAATTTAATGTTTTTAATTGTATGTACAGGGGACCTTTTTCTGGTGCAATTTATTAATCCTACAGGAGATGCGGTAGCTAAATATGCTGTTGTCTTAACTATAGCTTCAGCGCTTTTTGTTATACCGCAAAATATTTATACTGCCATTAAAGGGAAAGTTAGTAGTCTTATTGATACAAAAAAAGGTTGTGCAATCCTTGAAGAAGAAATAAAAAGTTTAAATCGTTATTCACTTGCCGTAATCCTCCTTATTGGGCTAGGCATTATTTATTTTTCTTCAGATTTGCTAGGACACTTTGGGCGGCTATATAAAGAAGCAGAAATACCTCTATTAATTGTCACTTTTGGATTTATGATAGGAGCCTATGCCCAAGGTGGAATTGTTCTTATTGCATACTCTGGCAATGAAAAGGTTGCGACTAATGTATCTTTAATAGAATTAATAACTTTAATTGTATCTGGGGTAATTCTTACCTATATGTATGGTATACTAGGTACTGCTTTTGCTACTAGCCTTGCTATAATCACAAAAACAATACTGTTCCATATACATTGTTATCGTAAACTAGGAATTCATAGTTTCGCCATTTAATTGGACCTTATGCCATGACCAAAATTAAAGTCATTATTGCGTTGTTTTTAACCATTTTTTTTTGGTCCTCTGCTTTTATAGCTATAAGGATAGGCCTTAACAGCTATTCTCCTGGAGCTATGGCCCTTTTGCGCTCAATTATTGGATCTGTATGTATGTTTTTTATCTACAAAACTCTTCCTAAAGAGGGCCTATTAACTAAAGATAAAGTTAGCCTTTGTCTTATTGGAGCTGTAGGCATTGGTGTTTACCATACATGCCTTAATTACGGTGAAATTAGCGTAAGCGCAGGAATTGCGAGTTTTATAATTGGCCTTATACCTATTTTTTCTATTTTATTGAGTGTAATTTTTCTCCAAGAAAGGCCGGCACCCTTTGTTTGGCTTGGGGTCTTTATTAGCATGTTAGGTTTATTTTTGCTGCTAACAAATGAAGGAGAAACTGTTGAATTTACCTCAGGAGCTTTATTAATCTTAATTGCGACCTTTTCAGGTGCTTTTCATACAGTATTTTTGAAGAAATATTTGAAGAGTTATAGCCCTTTAGTGGTTACCACATGGGTATTATGGGGAGGGACTATTAGTTTACTAGTTTTTTTCCAAGATCTGGTACATGAATTACCCAAAGCCCGCCTAATACATACCGATACCATTATATACTTGGGTATTTTCCCTACCGCTATAGCCTACTCTGCATGGAGCTATATTATTGAAAATATGTCAGTTACTGAAGCTAGTCTCTATCTATATATCATGCCTATTATCTCTACTCTTATGGGAGTAATAGTTTTGCATGAAATTCCAACAAAAATATCTATTCTAGGTTGTCTTACGGCCTTAGCTGGAGCCATTATTTCGCAGCTATTTTATACTTTTAAACTGCGAAACTTTAGAATTGACAAAACCCCAGAAGCGGTCTAATTTCAAGTTAATACCATACTATAATGCTTAAATTATGCTTGCAGTTGAAATAAACGCACAACCTGATGATGAAACCTGCGGCCCTACTTGTTTGCACGCTATCTACAAACATTACAACTTCAATATCACCCATGAGCAAGTTATAAAGGAAGTAGAACGCTCACTTTCTGGTGGCACGCTTGCAGCACTTTTAGGTAAACATGCATTAAGAAATAATTTTTCGGTAAGTTTGTACGCAAATAATATTCGCCTCCTTGATCCATCTTGGTTTTGGCATGCAGATGATGCTAAAACCAACCAATACCTTATTGAAAAACTTCGCGCTCAAAGGCCATACCAAGAAGATCCTGGCATTATTCAAGATTCAAAAGCCATTGAAAGCTTTCTTGAGCTTGGTGGTAAATTAAAATTTCGCACTATCAATCCATCTTTATTAAAAAAATATTTTAATAAAGGTGTTCCTATTATAACCGGCTTAAGTTCAACCTACCTCTATCGGTGTCCACGCGAACGATTTACTGAAGAAGGAAAATCCATTTACGATGATTTACGTGGTATGCCATGTGGTCATTTCGTTATTTTGAGCGGCTATGATGAAAATAATCGCTTAGTTCTAGTTGCAGATCCTCATAGAAAAAATCCAATTTCGCATAATAATTATTACAAAGTGTCTGTAAATAGATTAATTAATGCCATAATGCTTGGTGTCTTCACTCATGACGCTAATTTGTTAATAATTCAACCAAAAGAGAAACCAGAATGCAAACCGTCATAGTAACGGATGACCCATCAGGGTGGAGCTTTTTAGATCGTCTTTCTACTATTATTTCTTCCCAAGAGTATTTATCAGATGAAATATTCCAACAAGCTAAAGATCTACGCATAATAAATTTATGTTCATCATATGAACACCAGACAATAGGATATTATGTTTCACTGCTAGCTCAAGCAAGGGATCATAAGGCAATTCCTTCAGTGCATAGCATCCAAGACGTTATAAATGGCTATTTATCTAAAGTGATTTCCCAAGATTTAGATGACGAAATGCAGCATAGTTTACGAGATATCAAAGGTGATGATTTTATTTTGAGTTTATATTTCGGGCAAAATGTCGCTAAACGTTATACAAATTTAGCAAAAAAGCTCTACGGATTATTTCCCTTACCAATGTTAAGGTTCATCCTCGTAAGAAAAAGGCAGAAGTGGCAAATTAAAGCCACCTACCCTTTGGCCCTTAAAGACGTTGCTCCCAGTCATCTAGAGTTTATGCAAGATGCCGCTAAAAGCTATTTATCGAAAAAAAGAGTCTACCAATGGCGGAAAAAGCAAAGGTTTCATAGTTTGGCTATTTTAGTAGATCCGCATGAAAAAAACCCACCATCAAATTCCAAAGCTCTCCAAAATTTTATTAATGCAGGTGAAGCAAAGGGGATTAATGTAGATTTAATTGAAAAGAACATCAGCAAAGGAATTGCTGAATATGACGCCTTATTTATAAGGACAACAACCGCTATTAATCATTATACTTATCGCATAGCAAGGCGTGCTACCCAAGAAAATTTAGTCGTGATAGATGATCCTCAATCAATTATTAAGTGTTGTAATAAAATTTATCTCGCTGAGCTTATGAAAAATCACCACATTTTAACTCCGCTTACAACCTTTATTAGTAAATATGATACGGTAATGCCAAAGCTTAGTTATCCATGTGTGCTTAAGCGTCCTGATGGCGCTTTCTCCCATGGAGTAGTTAAAATTGAAGATGAAAAAATGCTGCGTAAACATCTTAAGCAATTTTTTAAGTCATCCGATCTTGTGCTTGCACAAACTTTTATTCCTACTAAATTTGATTGGCGCATTGGGATAATTAATAATAAACCTTTATTTGCTTGCAGGTATTTTATGGTTGAAGGTCATTGGCAAATTTATAATTGGGATACTGAAGATGGCAAATTAGGCGGAAGTTGTGAAACTGTGCCTTTAGATAAGGTACCAAAATCAGTAATTAAAATAGCGCTTAAAGCTACTCGTCTCATTGGAGATGGTCTATATGGAGTAGACATTAAAAGCGTAAAAAACAAAGACTATGTAATTGAAGTCAATGACAATCCTAGTATTGATTTTGGGGTTGAGGATCTTGTATTAGGCGATGGGGTATATGCTGAGATAATGCAAGTTTTTCTTGAACGTATTCGCAGGAAGCATGGTTATGCATAATTATCCAATTTTTTCGGTAATCGGCATTGAAATAGAATATATGTTGGTTCAGCAAGATACTTTAGAGATCAGTCCTTTAGCCGATCAAGTTCTTACTCAGATAGCAGGCGAACTAGTTAATGAAGCCCCTTTGGGAGAAATAGCAGTTAGCAATGAATTAGTCATGCATGTGCTTGAACTGAAAAATATAACTCCACAAGCTCCTAGCACCCACCTTATCCTTAAGTTTCAAGAAGCACTTGCTAATTTAAAATCATACCTTGCGCCCCAAAATTTAACTCTTTTGCCAACTGCAGCCCATCCCTGGATGGACCCTAATGCCGAAACAAAACGCTGGCCGCATGATAACCATGATATTTATAGTACTTACGATCAAATTTTTAACTGCAAAGGGCATGGCTGGTCCAACTTACAAAGTATGCATGTAAACTTACCCTTTGCCAACGATACTGAATTTAATTTACTCCATAACACTTCTCGCCTTCTGTTACCGCTTCTTCCCGCTCTTGCTGCTAGTAGTCCCATCCTCGAAGGTAAACAGACGAAATATTTAGATGCAAGACTTGCTTATTATAATCAAAACCAAATACGCATTCCCCAAATAAGCGGCGACATTGTGCCTGAATTTATCGCATCAGAAGCTGAATATACGGCCAAAATTTTACAGCCCATGTATGAGGCTATTCGCCCTTTTGATCCAAATAATCATCTGCAATATGAATGGCTTAACTCAAGAGGCGCAATCCCTAAGTTTGATATGGGAGCTATTGAAATTCGCTTAATTGATACCCAAGAATGCATTCATGCGGATACTGCAATTGCGTTTACTGTATTTAATGTACTTAAAAACTGGGCTGCAACGCTTGATTTAAGTAAATCTTACCCAACGACAAAGCTGAAAGATTTATACCTTAAAACCTTAAAGCAAGGTCTTAACACTAGAGTAGAAGATAAAGAATTGCTTAATATTTGGCAGCTACCTGCAAAGCTAAATACTGTCCGTGACGTTTGGAGTTTTCTCATTGAACAGCATGCAAGTCAGTTAGATCCTCAAAGCCAAAATAGTTTGGAAATTATTCTAAACGAGGGAAATTTAAGCGAAAGAATTTTAAAATCAACAGGCAAAGAGCCTACAAAAAAAGTCCTCTTCAATGTATATAAAGACCTATCTGACTGTTTATTTGACAATAAAATGTACCTGCCGCGAGAACATTCATGAAAAACTATACTTTAATTTTAACCTGCGAACATGCTGTTAATACTATTCCGGAAGAATTTAAACAATATTTTAAAGGCGAAGAAGCACTCTTAAAATCGCATAGAGGTTATGATCTTGGCGCCCTAGAGATAATAAAAACCCTGGCGGCAACCCTAAGCCATGATTTTTTCCAAGCTAAAGTTAGCCGATTATTAATAGATAACAATAGGAGCTTGCATCACCCTAAGTGTTTTTCCTCTATAACCCATCCTTTACCAAAAAAGCTGAAAGAAAGCATTATTAAACATTACTATACTCCTTATCGCTCAAGCATTATCAATAAAATAGAAGAAAGTATTAAGAATAATAAAACAATATTACACTTATCAATTCACAGCTTTACCCCTTTATTTAAGGGCAAAGAAAGACATGGCGATCTATGTCTTTTATATGATCCTGCAAGACCTTTAGAGCTAGATTTAGCTACAAAATGGCAAACTTGGCTAAAGAAGCAAGCACCAGATTTAATGGTGCGCAAAAATTACCCATACATTGGCAAATCTGACGGCTTGGCTAGCTATTGTCGCAAACAATTCAGCGCCCAGGATTATATTGGCTTTGAAATTGAATCAAATCAGGCTAAAGTAATGCAGCCTAAATACCAAAAGCAATTTGCCGAGTTACTTGCAAACATGCTACAGGCTTAATTAAATTGCGCTATTTGGCGTATTATGTGACGCGTTTACCGTGCTGTTAGCAGCGGATTCACCATCAAAAATACCTCGCCTAATTGCACTCATACTAATGTAGGTACTATATTTAACAATCAATAAATTTATAAACTCATCAATGTGAGGCGAACTGTATGCTGAATAATCAACTGAATGCATGGCTTCGTTTAGTCTAGAAAAATCATCCTCTACTGTTTGCAACTTATTATTACTTATTTGATAACGCTCTTTTAACTCCATAATAACTTTGGCTGGTAAAAACATAACCATGCAACCATTATCCTGCTGTAATTGTCTTTTACAATTTTTAACGTTTGCAAAGTTTTGCGTAAGCCTATTTTGGGTAGAATACCAAAAGAGGTTAAGGATGCGGTTTAAATCGCGCGTTTGTAATACCTCAAGGTGCTCTCTTTGCCTTGCAACACTTAATGTAGAACCATCTAACTTATTTACTAAAAAAAATAAAACCCTTCCTAAACGATTTATTTTAGTAGTGTCATCTTTCTCTTCAACAAATGCATCCCAAAAATCCTGTATTAATAGGTAAAAATCGGCGTTAACTTTACAATTACTATCGTTTAAAAAACTTTTAAAATCATTTGTAGGTAAAACTTTAAAACCAAAGTTAGTATAAAAGTATTCAGATCCATAGCTTGCATCTACACGGATCCGCCCTTGGGTTTTTTCATTCAGAGCGCTAAGCCTAAATAAATATTCTAGTAATGCAGTACCTACATGTCTAAATTTAGGAATGGGAGTGTTATGATAATCGAATGTATAATTGCGCATCATTTCAACATATAGTTCGCATGATTGATACCTTGCGTTCCCTATTCTATCTAATCGGGAAAAGGTTTGTTCAGGGTTAAAAGTAGCTTCTCCTAGAAGTTCTTTTTGTCCTTCATATATAACACTAACCGCCACTGTTCTACCGTGCATTTCAAATATTGGAGATAATTCATTTCCTTCAGGATCAATAATTTTTGTAACATATTCATATGGCATAATAAACCTCAATGTTCCACAAAACAAATTTAAGCTTAACTGGGCATTTATTATGCCAAATAATCCTTTTTAAATCAATAAATTATTTAATTCTAGATCGAAATGCCTATTTATAAATCTGTATGCCTATGTAAGCAGCGCAAACCCACATGATAATAGCTGAAACTTTGCCTTGATAAGTAATAATGCGGTCAAACCGCAGCATAAAAAGCCCAAGAAGAGATAAGGCCATAAACCATAGCCAGGATACAATTACGCAAGCTAGTACAAAGTACCTTCTGCCCGACATGTCAATTGATAGGTAATTTGTACCAATAATTGCTAGGGTATCAATGATTGCATGGGGATTTAATAAAGACATAGTGGCAGTTAGCAGCACCCGCTTTTTTACGCTATGTTTTTCTCCATTTTGTGACTTACCCAAAGATATGTCTCGCCAAGAATTAATCCCGATATAAATAAGAAAAGTTACTCCTATAATGCGAATAAAAGTAATAAATATAGGCTGCCTTAAAACAAAAACTGATAATCCAAGTGTGGAAACAACTATAAGTATGGTGTCACATAAAGCAGAAGTAATAAAAATTGGCGCAGTTCCTATAAATCTTTTTTCCTTCATTGCGCTTGCAAGCACAAATAAATTTTGTTGGCCTAATGGCAAAATAAGCCCCAAGGCCAGCATGAATCCAAAAATAAAACTTTCAAACTCAATTGACATGAGCTACTCCACTAGCCTTTGCTCTAAAAGAAGAGGTTAAATCAAAAAAAGTTGTATTGTGATCCTTTCTACTTTGCACAAAGTACCCATGACAATGCATCCCATTTTGATAACATTGATCCTTCTCCATAAGATCATTATGAACTGAATGTGAAGCATAATGGGGAATTGCTGGGTATAAATGATGCAACAAATGCAAATGATCTACGTGTGGATAAAGTATAAAGGCAATAACTGGATGGCACAAATTATTTCTTGAGGATTGATAAATATCAGCATTTTGATACAAATTTCCATGCTCAGATACTTCAGCTAAAAAGCGTATCAATTGAAAAACACTAAAATATGGCACAACCCAATAATGAAGGAAAAAAGGCCAAACAGAGAAGTAGGTAAAAAAACTAAATACTACTAGATAAAAAGAAATTCTTATTATTATTTCTTTTAAGGGCGATTCTTTATTAAAGATAAAGTGTTTAATAGTACCTTTAATAAAAGTAACTGTGTCAAGAAAAAACAGTATGCGCAGCATTTTCTTTACAAATAGTAAAGAATTCTCTAGTGATTTTTCAATATTTAATTGCTCAAAACGCATTCTATCTGGATCAAGTTTGGGATTGTTTAAATAACGATGATGTTTATTATGTGCTGTTCTATAAGCAAACAATGAGTTTACAACAGGGAGTGCACATAAAAATAACGCGCCATAATCATTTAAAAGCCTATTTTTAAATAATTTACGATGTGAAGCTTCATGCAAAAGATTTTCTAAGGCACGCATTCTTGAGCCAATAATGATGATGGCCAGAATATAGCAAATAGGGTTGTTTAATAAATAACTTAGAGTTATAGCCGTAGCTACTAATACATAATCAGCAAAAATATAGCCAAAGTTAGTGTAATTATTTAACTGCCAATTTTTATGTTTCAAAGGAGTTGGTTTAAGTTTATATGTGTCATTGAGTAAATCTTGAGCCATTTTTTTCTCCAGATTGATTTTTTATTGCTTCTACTTCTAGAATAAATGCTTCCATTAGCGCATTGGTTTTAGCCAACAATAGGGTAAAATTGTTGCGTATTTTATTTAAACTTTGACTTGCAGAGCTTCCAGACATTATAAAAAAAGAACCATCTTTCCGTACGTACCCAGTGAACATAATGGTATTTTCAAAATGACATAAAGCGTATTTAACGCCTAGATCTTTAATAGTAGCTGCATGAAAAGACCACTTATGCTCATCATCACAAGAAACCTGTTTAACATTGCCTTGTAAAATAAAAATAGGGATTAGGCGTTGCACTTGCCCAAGATATTTCAATAAAAACTCTTTGTCCTCATTAGGAATTAAGTAAACCTTAGTGTTTATATATTCTTCATATACGGCATAAATACTTGCTAGATCTATATACGAGCTTACATATTTTTTTTTATCAACAAAATATTGGGTTTTAGCTGTTTGCAACGAATTATACTGAAGGAATAGCTCTAATTTGATGCTGTGTTGCATGGGCATTTCTTCAATAGTATTTAATATTGCCTGCAAAAGATCGGCATTTAATGACCACAATACCAATTGAAAAGGGGAAATATGCGGAAACACTATTCCGGTATAAGTAGTAATTTTAGCTAATCTTGTAAGTAGCCGCGGTTGATTTTTTATAATAGTACATACGCGCTCAGCATTATTTTGCTCAATGGCCTCGATAAATTTAGTAAAAAGCCGACCTAATTGAAGATCGGCATGAAATTTTTTAGAAGATAAAACCAAGGCAGAAAGATCTTGCTCTGTAAGGTATGGAGATATTTCAAACTCAGTTAATTCATATGGTAAATTCAAAGGCATTTTGACGTATTAATATCACCAATCAATCCATGAATTATATACTGAGCCCTAAATAATCTCAAGTAAGCAATTATAAAAATAAGCTGCCTCTTAATTACTCAGTTCTCTGGGCGACTGCTTGCCATTGTAGTCAGAACACCAACATATGGTTGTAATTGCGAATCTCTTGCAGAAAAAGAATATGGAGTGTCTCCATTTATGTCGGTTGAATCTAGATTTACACCATTAGTGCGCATCCATTGTAATATTTCTAATCTTGTCTCTATATTTTCCGCATATAACAGAGAAAAAATAGGCGAACGTCCTTGTGTATCAATGACATTAAGATTGAGTCCATAGGCATGCAATTTTTGCAGCATAATTAAATCACCTTGTCTTGCTGCATAATGTAGCAATGATAATCCGCCAGACTGAGACGTAAGCTTTAGCTTTTCAGTACCATATTGATTACAGAAAGCATCAATCGCATCAACGTCGCCTGTAGTCACAATATTTACTAATTCATGAAATATGCCTTGATCAGGAACTAACTTATCAAACCATTTAAAACTATATGTTTTAGCAACTTTCTGGTTATTGGGTATTTCCGCTATAGTTTTTTTTTGATCTAAAGAGGTTGGCCTTGCTACTGCCAAATCTATGCTCGGTTGCTGCTGGTTTAAAATTCCATGCGTTACGACTTGACCGCCGAGTTTTTGCAGTTGAAGAGATAGATCAAGGATTGCTTTTTCTAATGAGGAAGTCTTAGGGTTCATAGCATCAAAAAAAACTATAAGGTCTGTTGTGGCTTCTGTAATTGCAGAAAAACGTGAGTCTTTATGGTTCCAGGCCCAACATAAGACTTTTTTAGCATCTCCGTAGACCACTTCTTCAGGCCTCGGTTTTAAAACCGGAGCACTCCCTAATGAGTAAAATTCATCAGTTTCGTTGCCAAAACGTAGCTCTATATCCCCTTCTATTTTACTAAGATCATACCCCCCCATTGGAAGCATATGAGTTGCCGAAATGCAATTATATATATCAACTACCGAAGAAATATTCCAAATTGACTGACCTTTAACTATACGCTTTATTAATGCTTCTAGTGATGAAGGCCTTTCTTTTGGTTTTAAGCCCATTTGCACATAAACGTCTCTCCATGACTTTATATCGCTATGAGAAGCATAGTTTTCAGCAGTAATATTATTACTTCTAACTATTTGAGGTAAGTTATTTTTTAACTCCTCGGCTAATGGATGGGTTTTTGTTATGTTAACTTTTGCAATCAGAAATCCTATACATGTGTGCGGAAATTTTTGTAAAATTTGGTCCTTAATAATTAATTTCATGCTACATCTCCATCTTAATTAAGCAAATAATAAATCTATGGTGCCTAATATATACCCAATCAACATTAAAAATCAACTTTCATAAAGTGTTTAATTTTAGCTGTTTCCATTAATTCGCTAATATAAATATCATAATCAGCAACTCCATAGCTTTTCTCAACTTGCCGGATAAATTGCTGTTGCTGCTTAGAATCTAAGGTAGAGAACTGGCCCATGGTTATATTATCAAGACGTACAATAAAGTGTTCTCCATCACTTAAACGTCCACTTTTTATTTGCCCGACCTTAGCTAAACTAAAAGCAAGATCTCTTATATTTGGTTGCTTGCTCTCACCTTCTCTTGATTCATGCGCAACTTTAATAAAGTTAAGGTTAGAGAATAATTTTGCTTCGCCTTTAATCAATTTTTGGCTCCAAGCCTGAATTTCCTGTTCTGCAAGTTGATTTTGCAATTGCTTCTCTATTTTAGCTTGAACTGCTGCAAAAGTTTGGCTTTCTTTAGGTAAGATTTTTTGGATGCGAATTACTATTACAGATGAAGGAGTTAACTGAATGGGTTCACTATTATTCCGCAAATCCTTAACATCCTTACTAAAGGCAGCATGCACAACCTCAGGATTTTGCGTAACCTTATCGCTCCCTCCTGCTTGAGTAAAATCTTGGGTATGCAATATTGGAATATTTAGCGCCTTTGCCACTTCTTGTAAGCTGTCAGGATGCTGATAGCTTAACTCACCTAAATCCTCTACGGCCTTTGCATAACTAAGCTGAGCTTTTTCATTCTCAAGTTGATTCTTTATTTGTATTTTGGCATCTTCATATGGAATAAGGCTAGAAGGTGTATAATGCACAACTTTAAATATCTCATATCCAGCTGCCGTTTTCCAAGGTCTAGTTATCGAATTTTCCTTTGTTAAGCCATTAAAAGCGTCTGCAAGCGGGTTTTCCCCTTCATTGATTATAGGTAACAGTCCTTTGCTTTCTGCCGTTAATTTATCGTCAGAATCAGTATTAACCATATTTTCGAACTTCTCGGGATGTTGCGCTAATTTCTCATAAGCTTTCTCAGCTTTTTGCTTGGTTTCGGCAATTTGTTTAGGAGTTGCATTTTGAGGAAATGCGTATAGGATGTGCTTAACCTGCCAACTTTGGGGTTTTCTAAAACTTGCTTGGTTCTCATTATAATATTGTTTAATCTCAGCTTCTTGCACTGCTGATTTTGCTTTAAAGTTTTCTAATGACAATAAAACATAATCTAAAACTACCCTAAGATGGGTAGTAAAATCTTGCTTATGCGCAGCATAATAATCTTGCTCTTGTTTTTCAGTTACTTTTACTTTATCAAAAAACAAACTTAAGGGGATCTTAATATAAGAATAATCTCTTGTTTCATAAATTAAGGCAGCATCACGCTTAATTTCTGATTTAAGCGCAAACGCGGTATTTTCAAATGCATAGCGTTGCTGCCTAATTAACATTGAGTGCGCAATATCTTCTTGGACTTGCAAAGGTGTATACATAGAAGCAGCTAATATTTGTCTGTACTTTGCAAAAGAAAATTTGCCATTTTCTTGGAATTGGGGAAAATTTCTAATAGCCGCAGTAGTTTCTTCAGCTGTAATATAAAATCCTGCTTTTCGCGCTCCTTGAAGAGACACAGAGTTTACAATTAAATCATCTAAAATTTGCTTTCTAAGAGCTATATCTTGGGTTACTGACAAGGGCATTGGATCTTGTTGTTGTATACGCCTATATATTAGGTCAAATACTCTATATGGAATAGCCTCGCCATTAACTTCTAGAGCTAAATTAGTCTCCATTCGCTTTGCTTGCAAAAAATATTCAACTCCAAAAGCCACAAAAGTTATCGTCACTAAGACAACAATTATCCAAGCAAAAACACCTTTAATTTTTTCATTTAGTTGATATAGCATGAAAAATCCATTTAAATCAAAAAAAACGCGCCAAAAGGCGCGTTATGCTGGCGGAGTGGACGGGACTCGAACCCGCGACCCCCGGCGTGACAGGCCGGTATTCTAACCAACTGAACTACCACTCCAAATTTTCAATGGGTGCTGTAGGGATCGAACCTACGACCCTCGCCTTGTAAGGGCGATGCTCTCCCAGCTGAGCTAAGCACCCGCAAACAACTTATCCTCTTTGAACTGCTTCTTTAAGTTTTTTGCCAGCTTTAAACTTAGCAACTCTAGAAGCTTTAATTTGAATCGTAGCCCCAGTTTGTGGGTTACGACCTGTACGTGCAGAGCGGTTTCCAGTAGAAAAAGAACCAAAACCGGGAAGAACAATTTGATCACCCCGTTTCAAACCATGGATAATCGTATCCATAAACACATCTAGCACACTACCAGCAACAGATTTTGTAACTCCAGCGCCATGCGCAATCGCATTTACTAATTCAGTCTTGTTCATATTATCCCCTATCGAGTTATTTTCCCTATAACTTAGAATGTTAAAAAAACACTCCTTGCTATCTTTTCTGACATCCTTGGTTCGCCTACAGCATAAGACTATTATAGGCAACGTATCGAAATATACCCCGTATTAGTCAGTGTGTAAATCATTATTTGTAATTTTTTTGTTAGACAGTATAGCGTGTACCATTTCTGGACCCCTTTGTGCAGAAATAACAATAGGGCTACGCTGCAAAGCAATGTTTAAGACCTGCTCTATTGTCTTAACTGGATGAATTTCAATTTTCTTTAATACATTCTCCGGGATATCTTCTAAATCTTTACGATTTTCTTCTGGAATAATTACATGTTTTATGCCTGCACGGTGCGCAGCAAGCAGTTTCTCTTTTAACCCTCCTATTGGCAATACCTCTCCACGTAAGGTAATTTCCCCAGTCATGGCAACATCTGCGCGCACCGGTATTTTGGTAACAGCGGAAACAAGAGCAGTACACATACCAATACCAGCACTAGGACCGTCTTTAGGTGTTGCGCCTTCAGGTACATGCACATGAAAATCTGATTTCTCGTAAAAATCAGGCTCTAAACCAAATTGAACCGCCCGACTTCTCACAACACTCATAGCAGCTACAATAGACTCTTGCATAACTTCGCCTAATTGTCCTGTATGCGAAGTTTTGCCTTTTCCTGGCATCATTGCAGCTTCAATAGTTAAAAGCTCGCCTCCAACGCTTGTCCATGCAAGTCCTGCAACTTGGCCTACTCTATCTTCTTTTTCGGCTAAGCCATAGGTATATTTGGTGACGCCCAAATATTTAGAAATGTTTTTCTTAGTGATAGTTTTTCTATGCTGAGGTTTAGTGCTTGACAAGATAGCCTTAACCACCTTACGGCAAATGCTCGCTATATCTCTCTCCAAATTACGTACACCTGCTTCACGCGTATAGTGTTGGATAATTTCATGAATAGCATTTGCATGAATTTCAATTTCTTTCGGTGACAACCCGTTTAATACAATTTGTTTAGGAATGAGATATTTAGCTGCAATATGGACTTTTTCATCTTCGGTGTAACCTGCAAGACGAATAACTTCCATACGATCGAGCAAAGCCGCAGGAATTTCGAGGGAGTTTGCTGTTGCTATAAACATTACATCACTTAAATCATAATCTACCTCTAAGTAATGATCGCTAAAAGTATGGTTTTGTTCTGGATCAAGAACTTCGAGTAAAGCCGAAGCAGGATCCCCTCTAAAATCCATAGCCATTTTATCTACTTCATCAAGCATAATTAACGGATTTTTAACCCCTGCTTTACATAATTTTTGGATAATTTTACCGGGCATAGAACCAATATAAGTTCTACGATGACCCCTAATTTCAGCTTCATCACGAATACCGCCTAAGGCAATCCTAATGAAGGTTCTACCGGTTGCATTAGCAATAGATTGGCCAAGTGATGTCTTACCCACGCCAGGAGGTCCAACCAAACATAAAATTGGCCCTTTAACCCGTTTCACCCGCTTTTGGACTGCCAAATATTCGATAATACGTTCTTTTACTTTTTCTAATCCATAGTGGTCTTTATTTAGTAAAGCTTCAGCCTTTTTTAAGTCAAATTGAATTTTATTTTTCTTTTTCCACGGAACTTGTAACATCCAATCCAAGTAATTACGGATAACCGTTGCTTCAGCTGACATAGGTGACATTAATTTTAATTTTTTAAGCTCTGACTGGGCTCTTTCACAAGCCTCTTTGGACATACCAGCATTATTTATGGCTTTTTCAAGTTGTTCTATTTCGTTGCCTTCTTCTGAAAGCTCGCCTAGTTCTTTTTGAATTGCCTTTGCTTGTTCGTTTAAATAATATTCGCGCTGACTTTTTTCCATTTGGCGTTTTACTCTACCCCGAACGCGTTTCTCTACGTTCAATAGATCAATCTCACCTTCAAGTAAAACTACCAACCTCTCAATTCGCGTCCCTACGTCAGCTAGTTCAAGTAACTCTTGCTTATCTTCTAACTTTAAAGATAAATGAGCGGCTACAATATCGGCTAAGCGCCCAGGTTCTTCTATTCCTACTAAAGTTGATAACACTTCGGCCGGAATTTTCTTGCCAAGTTTTACATATTGCTCAAACTGGGAAATCAAAGAACGCATTAAAATTTCAATTTCGGGCTGATTAACTGCATCACTTCTTTCAACCATTGGCTCAGTTTGAACCTTCATATGGTCAGAAGCTTTGATATATTTTGTTGCCTTGCAGCGCTGCTCACCCTCAATCAAAACTTTTACTGTACCATCAGGCAATTTGAGGAGCTGTAATACGCTAGATACAGTGCCTACTGTATATAGATCTTTAGATCCAGGATCATCGTCGGTAGGTTTTTTCTGGGCAACAAGAAAGATCTGCTTATTCCCCAACATGGATACTTCCAAGGCTTTGATTGATTTCTCACGCCCGACAAAAAGCGGTAAAACCATATGTGGATAAACTACTACGTCTCTTAAAGGTAACACCGGAAAATTGGCAGGTTCTTTCTTTGCTGCAGGAATTTTAAGGGCATCTTCGGCAGAAAGTTCTATTTTTTTTTTGTCGTCCATAATATTCCTTAACTTGTTCGTTGCTCTTTTTCATCCTCAGCATAAATTAAAATTGGCTCGCCACCTTTTTTAACAGTTTGCTCGTCCACTACAACTTTAACTACATTTTCTAATGTAGGAAGATCATACATGGTGTCTAATAAAATATTTTCAAGGATAGAACGCAACCCACGAGCACCCATTTTCTTATCCATAGCTTGTTTGGCAATCATTTTTAAAGCTTCATCTCTAAATTCAAGAGCAACTCCTTCCATGGCAAATAAAGCGTGAAACTGCTTACTCAGGGCATTTTTAGGTTTTACAAGAATATCTACTAAAGCCTTTTCATCTAACTCATCGAGTATCGCAACAACCGGCAAACGCCCAACAAATTCGGGAATTAGACCAAATTTAATCAAATCGTCAGCTTCTAGCTTATCAAGAGTAGCATGCAAAGCTTTTTTATCTTTTTCACTCTTTAGTTGAGCAGAAAACCCAATACCAGACTTATCAGTCCTTGCGTGAATTATCTTTTCTAATCCTTGAAAAGCTCCCCCACAAATAAACAAGATATTCGAAGTGTCCACCTGGAGAAAATCTTGTTGTGGATGTTTGCGCCCACCCTGAGGCGGTACCGAAGCTATTGTCCCCTCAATTAATTTTAACAGGGCTTGCTGCACTCCTTCCCCTGAAACATCTCGGGTAATCGATGGATTTTCAGATTTGCGTGAAATTTTATCGATTTCATCGATATAAATAATACCCCTTTGCGCTTTTGCAACGTCATAATCACATTTTTGCAAAAGTTTATGAATGATATTCTCAACATCTTCGCCAACATAACCTGCCTCTGTCAGAGTTGTTGCATCTGCCATAGCAAAAGGTACGTTAAGCATTCTTGCCAAAGTTTGCGCAAGTAAGGTCTTTCCACTGCCGGTCGGACCAATTAACAAAATGTTACTCTTCCCGAGCTCAATATCTTCATTTGACTGATGTTTAAGGCGTTTATAATGGTTATACACAGCTACTGCTAATACTTTTTTAGCATGTGGCTGACCAATAACATACTCATTTAAAAAAGTATCAATTTCTTTTGGCGTTGGCAGCTTAAACTCATCTTGCTTGAAGCTGCTTGCTTTAACTTCATCGCGAATTATTTCATTACATAATTCAACACACTCATCACATACAAAAACCGACGGTCCTGCAATAAGTTTCTTTACTTCATGCTGACTTTTTCCGCAAAAAGAACAATACATTGATTTGGTGTTAGAGCCACCATCTTGCTTACTCATTAATACCTCCGACAGTTACTACTTGTCTTCGTTTGCGCTAACTTCATCTTGCCTGTTGTGCAAAACAGTATCGATTATACCATAGGCTTTAGCTTCTTCGGCACTTAAAAAATGATCACGATCAGTATCTGTCATAATTTGACTAGATGTTTTTTTAGTATGCTTTGCCATAATTGAATTTAAACGTTCGCGTATAGTTAAAATTTCACGCGCGTGAATCTCAATGTCTGTGGCCTGACCACGAAATCCGCCTAAGGGCTGATGGATCATTACCCGAGAGTTCGGTAAAGCGTAACGCTTACCTTCTGCCCCGGCACACAATAACAAAGCAGCCGCGCTTGCCGCCTGCCCAATACATAAAGTGCTAACATCTGGCTTAATAAACTGTATAGTATCATATATAGCTAAGCCTGCTGTTACCACGCCCCCTGGCGAATTAATATATAAATGGATGTCTTTTTCAGTACTTTCTGATTCGAGAAATAGTAGTTGTGCGACTACCAGGTTAGCCATATGGTCTTCTACTTCTCCCAATAAAAAAATTATCCTTTCTTTTAATAGTCGTGAGTAAATATCGTAAGATCTTTCCCCACGTGAAGTCTGCTCAATAACTATAGGCACCAATCCGCTGGTATTTTTTATTGTATTTGTGTAAAAATCAGACATTCCTTTTCACCCCTTTAATGTTTTTAAAACCTATGAAACTTGTTTGTCCATTAGCTCTTGATAGCTTAGTTCTTTTTCTTTAACAGTAACCACTGCACGAATTTTATCCGCCATTAGCTTTTCAACCACTAAAGATTCAATCTCTGCCATCCACTTTTTATCGCTGCGGCATTTTTGTTTAAACTCTTCAGGATTAGTATATGCCGTTGCAATTTGTTCCATTAGCTCTTCAGCTTGATTAGGTTCTGCAACAAGCTTATGTTTTTTCACATACTCAGAAAGTAATAAACCGAAACGCACTCGTTTTTTAGCACGATCTTCGAATAATTCACGGGGAAAATCAGGTATTTTCTCATTTTCGTTATGTTCAGTACCAAACATTCGATGAAACATCTCATGTTTTAAATGCTCTATTTCTTTGTCAATTAAGGTTTCTGGCAACTCAAAGGAATTAATTTTGTCCAATGCAGTAAAACAAGCATCGTGGTTTAGCTCTCGCAAGCGCCGCTCCAACTCCCTTTGCATATTGTTTTCAATATCAGTGCGTAGATCTGCTATTTTGCCACTCTTTATCCCAAACTGCTTAACAAAGTCGTCAGTTAACTCGGGCAATATGCCTTCACTAATTTCATGGATCTGAATAGCAAATTTAGCTTTCTTGCCTGCCAAATCTTTAGCCTGATATTCTTTAGGAAAGGTCACTTCAATGTCAAAAGACTCACCCACCGCATGTCCAATTAAGGCATCTTCAAACCCTGGTATAAGCTGTTTTGAACCAAGCTCAATTGTAAAATTAGTTGATTTAGCCTGCTCTATTGGCTTCCCATTAATACTTCCAACAAAATCTATAACCAATTTATCGGCTAATTTAGCTTTGCGCTTAACCTCTTTCCAAGTTCTATTTTGTTCTTGAAGTTTTAAAATCATATTATCAATATCTTTATCTTTGATTTTAGCTTTAAATAACTCAACTTTTATGTCATTACTTGGTTCAACAATTTTAATTTCCGGTAACACTTCAAAGTTAACTATATAACTAAGATTTTGCCCTGGCTCCATATCTAGCTTTTCGACAGCTGGTGTCCCGACAGGTAATAGTGATTTATTGTTTAAAGCAAGAGGTAAAGTTTCTTCGATGATTCCTTGCGCTACTTCTGCCCGTATGCTAGGCAAATATTTTTGTTTGACTAGGTGCACTGGGACGTGGCCGCGCCTAAATCCTGGCAAGGTAATACTGCCAGAAAGTTCTTTTATACGTCTATCTATTTTTTTATCAACCAACTCATTGGGAATGGATACACTAACTCTACGCTTTAGTGTACCTAAGGACTCAACAGAAACATCCATTAACTCACCTCGTAAAATTCAAACTAGTCTGGTGCGAAAGGAGAGACTCGAACTCTCACAGGTTACCCCACTGGAACCTAAATCCAGCGCGTCTACCAATTCCGCCACTTTCGCAAATTTAGCCACGAATTATCATGCAAGGGACGATTTTTGTCAAAGAAATATCTTTCCTTCTCCATTAAAGTGTTCAGTGGAAAGTTGCGCAACCTGGGTATATAATCCTGTGGCTGGTTTTTATTTTAAGGAGAAAATATGAAATACCATACAAAATCATTCCCAACTTCCCTTTTAGTAGTAGCTTGTTTTTTAGCAAATATGGCATTTGCAGCTCCTGCAGAACCTGCAAATGATCTTCAATCAGTAGTCACGCAACTTCAACAACAAATGAAAGACATGCATGATGCAGAGCAAAAACAAATTCAAGCTATGTATAAGCAATTAAAGTATGAGATAAAAACAGTAGAAGCAACTCTCCAAAATGAGATTAATACCGTAGACAAAACTACGCAGGAACAAATCAAAAAAGCTATTTTTGATTTACAAGGAGAAATTAAACAAGCACAGCTAGAAGAAGCAAAGAAAAAGTAAAATTGGGGTGAGCGATGGGACTCGAACCCACGACAACCGGGATCACAACCCGGGGCTCTACCAACTGAGCTACGCCCACCATAACTACTTTTAAATTGCCAGACCTTAAGTTTGGCGCGCCCGGCAGGATTCGAACCTGCTACCCTCGGCTTAGAAGGCCGATGCTCTATCCGAATGAGCTACGGGCGCTTTCACCGGACTTTAACGACTTGGCGTTTATGTAAATATCAATGGTCGGGGTGGAGGGATTCGAACCCCCGACATCCTGCTCCCAAAGCAGGCGCGCTACCAAACTGCGCTACACCCCGTGATTACATACCGGACTACCGTCAAGGCTGGTGGATCATACTCTTCAGCTGCTGAGAGGTCAACCTAGAAGTTCTGTCACTTTCAAGAAAAAATTGCTACTATAATCGGCCATAAATAATAAAGTTTATTGCGCATGCAAACCCAAAGATATCAGCAGGCTAAACAAATTACCTTAATTGGTGCGCTTACAAATAGTGCACAAGGTATAGCGAAAATTTTAGGCGGTATATATTGCAATTCGCATGCGCTAATTGCTGATGGGATTCATTCTTTTTCAGATCTACTTACTGACTTCATGGTTATTTTTGGATCGCATTATGGTAGCCAAGATGCTGATGCAACCCACCCATATGGCCATCAACGCATTGAAACCGCTAGCACTTTATTCCTTTCGCTGTTGCTTGCATTAGCAGGGCTTGGCATAGCCATCCACACATATGATGAATGGGCGCATAGAACCTTAGATGCTCCAACTATAGGTGCGCTTGTGATTGCACTTTTATCCATCGCGTTTAATGAGGCTCTTTTTTATAGCACCCTACATGTAGGTAAAAAAATTAACTCGGATTTAGTAAAAACTAATGCTTGGCATCATAGAGCAGATTCTGCCTCTGCTTTAGTAGTATCTGTAGGCATAATTGGCAGTATGCTAGGCTACCACTATCTTGACGCTGTTGCTGCTTTAATTGTTGCTTGGTTAATCATAAAAATGGGGTTTGTTTATGCTTGGAGAAGTTTACAAGAACTAATAGACACTGCAGTCTCTCCTGAAATTATTCAAGAAATTGAACGAATTATTACTAGTGTGGCAGGAGTTAACAAAATCCATCAATTAAGAACTCGCACTATGGGTTCACATATAATAGTTGATGTGCACGTGCTGGTTTTTCCCTATATTACTGTATCTGAGGGCCACTATATAGCTCATCATGTGCATCAAACTTTATTAAAGAAAATGCCTGCTATTAATGACGTAACTGTGCATATAGATCCTGAAGATGATGAGGTAAATCCTCCCTCTGCCCATTTACCTAACCGCAAAAACATTGAAAAAACTTGGCTTATTCCTTTGCAAGCTAATTTCCCCCAAATTCAAACCTGGAATTTACATTACTTAGAAGGCAAGCTTATTCTTGATATTTATCTCAATAAGATGGATGCTCACTCCGCCAAAATTGCTGAATATTGTCAAAAAGAATTCGCCCAAGAAAAAGACATTAAAGCAATTCGCTTGTTTACCTTAGCCCATGAATTGAAGATGCATACTGTATGATCTCTTTTATTGAACTTAAAACACTTTTTGCTATCAGTATTTTTGTAACCATTGTGCTGGCAGGCTGGTATCCGCTTACGCGCAAACCCAAATCTCCTGATAAGCACCATCATGATCATGAATTTTCCATTGGGGAAACCCTTGCAACGGGGATCTTTTTAGGTGCAGGACTTATGCATATGCTCCCTGAAGCTAATGCCCTTTTTCAAAAACAAAACTTTCACTATCCTTTTGCAGAGCTGATAACCGGCGGGACTTTTTTATTATTTTTATGGCTAGAACACCTAGGGCAAGCCTTATATCATAATAAGCATAAAACCAATACTGCTTTTGCTATTTTGGCATGGATAATGCTTTCGGTGCACTCCTTAATTTTAGGCACTGCCCTTGGCCTTAATGAAAATAAATCCATGATATTCATGCTTTTTATTGCCATTATAACCCATAAATGGGCAGAAAGTTTTGCAATTGCAGTGCAAATTGCCAAAACTTCTTTTGCTCCATATTTACGCGTTACTTTATTTTTAAGCTTTGCTCTAATGACCCCTTTAGGGATTTATTTTGGCTGGTATTTCGAGCATGAAGCAACGTACTATCTTTTAGTCGATCCTATCCTTATGGCAGCTTCTGCAGGGACGTTCTTTTATTTAGGAACATTACATGGCTTGGAGCGCTGCGTTCTTGTTGAAAGATGCTGCAATCTTCTTGATTTTAGTTTCGTGATTATTGGATTTATCTTAATGTCAGCTGTTGCTGTTTACCTATAATTTCCTAATTGCATGGATAGGTTAATTGGTCTTCACTTGACTTTCATCCTACAAACCTAGAAAATTCTCCTCCGCAAAAAGGCTACGTGGCTCAGTCGGTTAGAGCGCGGCACTCATAATGCTGAGGTCGGTGGTTCGAGTCCACCCGTAGCCACCATCCAAATTTAGTTTTCATAATAGCTAATTGACTTACGCGCGTACATTTAGTATAATTTTATTACATGCAATATTTTGGAGTATAGCTATGCAACTGTTTCCCGCCTTATTCCTAAGATGCTAGCAGATGGTACGTTAAAACTTAATTCGGCAGCTTATGTTCCTGTAGATCCTAAAAACAAATCAGGGGTAGGCCGTTATTTAGTTTATCAGCATAGTAATCCACCATTTTCTATCTGGGCGTTTGCATTTTCAGAAGGGCAAAAAACCTCAATCCATGATCATAAGTTTAAAGGTACCGTTACTGTGTTAGAAGGTCCAATCTCAGAGAAAAAATATACCCCAACTTCAGATAAAACAGCAGAAATAGTTTCACAGGCTGATAGGCACCAATTTCATGCTGCAAGGGATGATCTTGAAGATAAAAACTTAACAGTCCATCAGCTTAAGTTACGTAAGAATCTGCGTGAACCTGGTGCTGTAAGTGTAACTTTACATATATACGACATGCCTGCAAAACAAATTTTGCAAAGCGAAGGCGGGCTTGAGGTAGATAACAGAAACCTCTTGCATATTTTTAGTAAAAGTAAGCCTAGTACAAATAAACAAAAGCCTCCTTATGAGCAACAGCATAGAAATAGCGCAAACAAATAGCTAACATTGCTTTAACCTTCATACGAAGATTTGGCTTGTGATAAATCTCATGTTATAGCATGATCTTAATCGCGGCAGGTAGAAGGAAACTAAGCGAAATGTTGAAAGGAGAGATCGTTGATGCAGCACTAGCGCAAGCGTTCAATCTCATTCCAGGGCAAGGCCCACTTGAGTTTTTTGTTCACCATAATACTCTTCATCATCATCAACATTTAGATTTTTTTACTGCAGTAAAAAAAGCTGCTAGCGATTATAAATGCAATGCCTTTATGCATGAGGAGTTTTATTGGCAGGAATATACTGAGCGAGGTATTAATAAAACAGAGCTTTTCTATGAGATAGATAGGTACATACAACAAAACCAATTAAAAATTCCCAATCATATTTTTTACCGCTTAATAATCCAAAAGAAAACTGCGAATCAATATTTAAGTAATGCTGAATGTAACTCAATAAGAGAGCATTTTAAAACAACTACCAAAGCATTTTATCAGTCGGCAATTCGCACTGATTTTTCCATTGATATAGAAAATTTTATTACCCCGGTTTTACTAAAATTTCTCTCTCACTATTTTGATTATGGGGTAGCAACCTGGCCTTTAGAAGATAAAGATAGTGGCATATGGCATAGTTTTTGCGCCATGCATACTAAGGCAAGCTTAATTGATTCTAAGTTTCTTAAAACACTTAGTACCCTTATTGCCTCATTTAAGTCTACACCTCCTAAATCAGCGCTTTTATCTATGCTTCTTACCTTAAAAATAAAGCCAGAAGACTTAGCTAATTATCTATTTCAATTAATTTATCGCTATAAAGGTTGGGCTGGGTTAATAAAAAGTTTAATTCATCATCCTGAATGGATGAAAAATAATTCCATTAAAATTGATCTGCTCGAGTTTGTTAGTATCCTAGTTTTATGCGAGTTTGCTGCGATTAAGACCGTAACCAATGAGATCCCTGCAATTCCACGCTATGAAACTACTTATTTACACTCTGAACAGTTTATTCATCATTTTTTTTATGAGTTATTTAAACATCCAGATTTATATAAAGAATTTACCCATGCGCTTTACTTTTTAACTGATTTAGCAAGACAAGAAGTATTACATAAGGCGTTTGAGCGTACCTTTTATAACCAGTTTCTCAATGCTTATGTAACCCAACCCCAAATTTTTAACTCGGCTAAAATAGCTTATCAAGTTATTTGCTGTTTGGATGAACGCGAAGAGTCATTTAGGCGCTACTTGGAGCAAGATAAAGAATGTCAGACTTTTGGGCATGCAGGGCATTTTGGGTTAAACATTAATTTTAAAGGCTATTTTGTCAAACATCCAAGATCTTTATGCCCAATAGCCGCAAAACCTGAGTTTCTTGTGACTGAAATAGCCAATAATAATATAAAAATAACTCCAAATCCTATTTTATATTGGGCAGAGATTCTATGGATAGCTGCTTTTAGCTCAAAAACTATATTTAAAGATAGCCTACAGGCCTTTTGTGGATGTATTTTAAACGTTATTCCTTTTACGTTAGATATGATCTCTCCAAGGCTTACGGCAAAAGTTAAACATAAATTTGTAAAACTAATAAATAAAAACCTACAAACGGACTTAAAATATAAAAAAGCCGCTAATTATCCTCTGGGTATGGATTTAAAAGACCGCGTAAAAGTTGCTGCCAACTTCCTTGTGAATATTGGTCTAACTAAACAATTTGCCCCTTTTATAATTTTAATGGGACATGGATCATCTAGCTTAAATAATCCGCACGAAGCTGCCTATGATTGTGGAGCTTGTGGTGGAGGAAGAGGCGGCGCAAACTCGCGTTTAATGGCTTTGATATTAAATGAGGCTAAAGTTAAAGAAGAGCTAAAAATGCAGGGTATAGTTATCCCGAAAAATACGCAATTTATAGGCGCTTATCATAATACCTGCAGTGATGAGGTTAGTTGGTATTTAACTGATAGTTTAATTAATCCTAAATTTAAACTAATTCAACAACGCATTCATCAAGCTACGCAATTAAACGCAAAAGAGCGTTGTCGGAGATTTTCCGCCATTCCATATCATAAAAAACCTGCATATTATCTCGGCAAAACTTTAGAGCGATCTATAGATTTACGTCAACCAAGGCCTGAGTATGGCCATTCAACAAATGCATTATGCATTATAGGCCCTAGATCTTATTCAAAAAATTTATTTTTAGATAGACGTGCTTTTTTAATTTCTTACGATCCTTTAGAAGACAAAAATGGGATTATTTTACAGCAAATTCTAAGTACCGCGGCGTTAGTATGCGCAGGAATAAATCTCGAATATTTTTTTAGTTATATAGATAATGAAACCTATGGCTGTGGTACTAAGTTACCCCATAATGTGACAGCTTTAATTGGAGTTATGAATGGTTATTTAAGTGATTTACAAACAGGGCTTACTAGCCAAATGATAGAAATACATCAACCCATCCGTTTATGTGTATTAATTATTTCTTCCTTAGCTATCCTTAAAAAGTTGCTTAACGAAGCGAATGAATTTACCCAATTAGTTAAGAATCAATGGATCTCGCTTTTTGTGCATGATATCGAAGATGATAATGTATATTGCTATTGTGACTCTAAATTTATTCGCTTCACAAAACAAGAATTTCCTCCCAGTTATTTTCATCAAGATGAGGATATTTTTACCCATGCAAATAATCTTAATTTTGGCCACATTACATTATGAATAGAATGTTATCCGAGTATTTTTTTTATTATTTTACGATTTCGACCATCTTGCGGTTTTTCTTGGTGTTATTTTTTAGTGGGCAAAATCCTGTGCAACTGGGCGAAAAAAAAGTGCGCTTTATTGTTTCAGTGGGAATAAGTCTGGATATTTTTCATCTAGCTTTGATTGTTATTTTTGCACCTTATTTAGCCCAAATTACTATTAATGAATTTTTATATTTTGCCAATAACTTTAAGATCGTGTGGTCTAGTTATTCAATAAGTTTTTTTATTTTTTGCATAGGGTTAATTTCTTTAGTAGCGCGTTTTTCTTCTATTTATCTACATCGTGAGCGTTACTTTTATAAATTTTTTGCTTTACTTTATTTATTAGAACTTGCTGTTTTTTTGCTAATTTTAACTAGTAGCTCGGAAAGTATATTTATAGGCTGGGAGCTATTAGGATTATGCTCTGTATTGTTAATTGCATTTTATGAGCACAGGATGGCAGTGCTTAAAAATTCTTTAATTATTTTAGTTATCTATAAATTTGCTGATATTATTTTTTACTCGGCATTAATTACATCCGCTTACTTTGATAAGCACATTTATACCCAGATAGCGAATCCAACTACCTTGGGGTTTATTTTATTAGCATGTTTAATTAAATCGAGTGTTTTTCCTTTTGTCTGGCTACCCCGCGCTATGGAAGGTCCTACACCTTCAAGTGCTATTTTTTATGGAGGGCTTGCAACCCATATCCCTATGTTTATTTTTTTAAACATCGCCCTTAACCACCCAAACTTTAATCCTATGTTTAATTTTATTATGTGTTCGTTATTATTAGCGGCAAGTTTTATGACTAATTTAATGAGTAAAATAGCAACTGATGCAAAATCAGCTATTGCATATTCTTCTATCACCCAATTAACTCTTGTCTATATTGAAATTCTTTTGGGTTTTTATACCTTGGCGCTAATTCATGGAATGGCTAATGGAGTCTATCGTTCCTTTAACTTCTTAAAATCCCCCTCTTTAATTTACCAAAAACATCATGTTGAAAATCGCCGGCATCATCATGCGCTTAAGGCTCGCAGCAAATCATTAGTGCCTAAATATTTAAAAAACTATTTATTTCACTTGGCTTATCATGATTTTTATCTCCCAAGAATGATTATTTATAGTATTGAGTTATTTTTAGGTCTTTATAATTCCCAAACACGCAAACACTCAATCCGAAATTATTTAATTATCAGCTTGAGTTTATTTATATTGTTTGAAATATGTATTTATTGCTTCTTACATCTTAAAGTTGGAATATTTGATGAAAGTCTGCTGCTTTTAGGGCTAGGGTTTAACTTTATCGCAACTTTATATAAATATAAGCCATTGCATTTTTTTGCCGTGCTCTGTGCCTCAACGATTACAATATTTACTACCTTATTTGAGCATTTGCATAATTTTACTTTGCATCTTGAGCTAGGCTTTTTTATCGTTATGTTTTACTTTATTGTTGATTTAATTATTCATGGGATAAGGCTTGAGGCAAGGTTTAACTACACTGGCCGCTTTTATAAAACTCCTTTTTATAATTTGCTAGTTTTATTCGTTGGAATCTCTGTTATAGGAATACCTGGATTAACTTCTTATATTATTTGGGAGCGTCTGCAACAAGAGTTATTACCCTATTATCCCAATTTGATTATGGAAGGTTTTTTTATCCTAGCCCTCAATACCATAATATTTTTCCGCTTTTACTATGCTAATTTTCTCGGAAAACAAGCTGAAACTCAGCATTATGAAGTGATAAAGAGGATATAAGGAGGGCAGGGCTGTCCCGTCTTAATAAATCATAAAAGCTCCCTTCTCCCGCTTGCGGGAGAAGGGTTGGGGA
>Ga0155589_139_pt2 | contig 35777 bp, 32 predicted proteins | sample RifCSPhighO2_12_FD_107246 | JGI IMG/M metagenome (GOLD analysis project Ga0155589, IMG submission 107246) | Legionellales bacterium RIFCSPHIGHO2_12_FULL_37_14 | reverse complement strand
ATCAGGCAAGCGTGTTAAACTAAGCCATAATACCCGGCGATTACGGATTCTTTCGTCTTCTGTTGGCAGCAGTTTATCTAATATTATGCGCTCGCCAATTGCTTCAGGAAAATTACCGGTTTTATCGTATGAAAACGCTAAAATTTCATGATATTGCACCTGATAAAACAACGATAAATCTTGTAAATCATGTACTTTAGCAAGGATAGTAATAGCTTCTTTATATTTGTGGATATTTACTTTTATTTTTGCAAGTAAAATATACCGTTCTGCCGTTAATAAAGGCGTTAGATCTTGCAGATTATTTAATAAAGCATTAGCCATAGCTAAATCCCCATCTTCAATAAAACGCCCTGCCGCCATTATAACTAAAGCCTGTCTTTCATTACCTTCTTGTTTATTTGCCAAACTAAGGTACGCTTTGGCGGGTAAATTAAAAGGCGATGCGAGACCCTGACCCTTAGAAACTTGGCCGCCGCCTACTTTATTACAACCTTGCAAGACAAATAAGGCTAAAAGAAATAAAATACAATATTTAACTAATTGCACCATGAAGTATCTCATAAAGAATAAGGCAAACAGGATAATCTATGAACTCGTCCCTCGCAACTACTAAAGGCACTCTCTTTATAGTTGCAACTCCTATAGGAAATTTAAGCGATATTACTTTGCGCGCGCTTGAAACTTTAAAAAAAGTCGATCTTATCCTCGCTGAAGATACAAGATGCGCTAAAAAACTTCTTAACGCCTACAATATTACCTCCAAAATCACTGCATTTCATGCCCACAATGAAGCTAAGCTTGCTGCAAAAGTCATTGATCAAATATTACATGGACTCAATGTCGCTTTAATTAGTGACGCAGGAACTCCTATGATTCAAGATCCAGGCTTTCCCCTAGTAAAACAAGCAATTAGCGCCAGCATTCCAATTGTACCCATACCTGGGGCCTGTGCATTAATTACTGCCCTAAGCGCTGCTGGCATTAACTGTGACCGTTTTTTATATGGAGGTTTTCTAAATCCTAAAGCTACTGCAAGATCTAAACAATTAACCGAGCTTAAAAAACATGAATGCTCAGTTATTCTTTATGAATCTACCCATAGAATTATTGCAACCATAAAAGCTATTAAAGCAATATTTGGCGCTGATTACTCTTTTGTTATCGCCAAAGAACTTACTAAGGCTTTTGAAACCTTTATAAGAGGCGTTGCCCAAGATATGCTTAACTATTTTGCTCAGGATAGTTCCCACATAAAAGGCGAGTTTGTAATATTATTACCCCCTAAAGAAGATAAATCTAACATCTATAATGATGATGTATTACTTAAGGTCTTATTAGAAGATCTACCTTTAAAGCAAGCAGTTAACATCGCTGCTAAGTTAAGTGAAACACCTAAAAATAAGCTTTATAAATTAGCACTTAGCAAAGTTTGACAAAATCTAACTGATTGCATATCTTAGCGACTTAAAGCCGAGATGGTGGAATTGGTAGACACGCTAGCTTCAGGTGCTAGTGGGGGCAACCCCATGGAGGTTCGAGTCCTCTTCTCGGTACCATTGAAATTACCGTTGGCCTAATGGGTCATAACGAACGTGATATTGTGTTTCATCTCGACCAAGTTCTTGCAAGGCTGCGTTCACCATCCCCAAAGTAATTGAATTAACCGCTGTATATCCAAAATCTCGAAACAAAAAGCCTCTAGGATCGGGTGGAGACTCTATAGGAAGAATCTTAATTTCTTTAAAACCTGCATCATCTGCCTTCTTAACCACATTAAAGACATGACTATATTCAGCAGATAAACGCCTCTCCATTAATACCAGACGTTTATAGGATGAGGTTTCACCTGCAAGAATGAAAATCCCTATAATGCATAAAAAAGCATATTTTTTTCTTCCTATATTCGTCATTTGAAAGACACGATCCATGATGAAAACAATAGCTACAGCAATAATAGCCATCGGTGCAAATGTGACCCGGTAAAGCATGGGATAATTACCTTGGCCAATGATAACAGGAAGGGGGGATAATAATAAAATGAATGTCGCCAAACTTAACCCAAAAATTATCCGGTAAGTCCGATTTAAATTTTTAAGATAAGGGCTATCCAACGAAGCATAAGCCAGTGTAGACCAAAATACCGCCATAATGGGGATAATAAATCCCAATCCAAGTGGAGGGAACCAAATTGAAAAAATCAATCTAAATAAATCATAAAATCGTGCAATTTTGTCAACTGGATCAAAAGACACTGAAAACCTATAGGCAGTGTTTTTAACATCGATATCGTGAAAAATACTTGAGAAATTCATCCCACCAAAATGTGACGTAATTAGTATAGGCTTTAAAATATATTTAACAGTTAAAAAATAAACCAAGCATGATGTTAACAGAAGTACTATTTCTATGTGGATGTTGCATAACCTTGTTTGATGAACATCTTTGGCGCCAAACATAAACTTGATCAATGTTAACGTTAAAAAGAAGAACGTGGCTGGTGGATAGATGAATAGACTAATATAAATAAGAAAAAAAGCTGTAGCAAAACATATACAACGAATATACATAGCTCCTCGTATTTGCATTATTGAATGAGCAAGAAGAACAAAAAATATAGGTACTATTCCAGGAATAGATTGCGCTACCCAAAACGAGTTAATCGTCATCGAGGGTAAAGTAAATATAAGTAACGATAATACTGCAGCACTATATCGACTGATGTTGAAATGCCGCTGTATATGTACAAAAAAACCCGTTGCCGCAAAGCAAATCATCATTACAAAAAATATACGCATCGGTTGTAACGAGTCAATCCCATTCACAAACATGAGCTGCCAATTCAAAAGCAGAGCCTGTATTGGTCGACCAATTGCAAACAATTGAATGGTTTCAGGAAAACCTAGACAACATTGATGTGGATTGTATTCAAAGATTGTATAATCATTAAGGTAACCAAACTTACCCCCAACAGATGGAAGATAAAATAAAATTAAACACAAAAATACTGCCGTAATGCAAACATAAAGATTGCGATTTGATTTAGGATCTTTGGATATATCCATGAAACAACCATAGGTGGTATATAAAAAACAGGTTAAGATTTTAGTGTTTTTTCAATTTTATTGATAGCTATATTACCGCAAAATATCGTTTCCAAGCTTCATTGTACCCTTGTTAAACAATTTTATTTGTAGGCTCGACGGGATTATCTAAAGGTACTGATATACTTGACTTGCAAGGTAATAAGGTAGGTTAATGAGAAAAAAAGATTTTCCCTTTGGAGTGATAACTTTGCTGTAATTAATATCTCCTGCATAGAGCCGTACCGCTTTATTATGCTTAGCAGAATCCATATATTGCATTAAAGATTTTAATCTGCCAGTTGCCCCAGCCTTCACTTCAATAGGCACTAAATATTTTTGCAATGGAATCACGAAATCAACTTCTGCTTGCGATTGAGATTTTTCTCGAACCCAAAATTTAAGTGGATTTATTTGTTCAGGATATATTGTAAGCAATTCCTGACCAACCAAACTTTCTAGCAATTTACCTAAAAAAATCGCATTAAGATCAGTCACTTTAAAATAATATTGTTGAATTCCTGCAATGTAGTTAGTTAAACCAACATCTAAAAATAGCAGCCGCGGCGATTTTCGAATGTCTATTTCTGCTGGAGGGTTGGTTGCAACTGTTGGGTAAATCAATTTTAATAACATGGCTTTTTCTAACGTTCGTAAAGCCTCTCCCATCTCCCTTGATTTATAGTTTGACTGTCCGAAACCATGAAAATGGATGCGTTCACCTGATGCTATAGGTGCATGGGCAATAGCATGCCTTATTACATGTACCATGGTCTTATTAGGGGCATATTTTTCAACATCATTCATATAACCATGCATTAAATTTTCATATACTGCATTATTATCGATAATATTTTGATTAGTTAAAAAGGTCTTTATAGCTTCTGGCATACCGCCAACTAGCGCATATTGGTGAAACAACCGCAACATCCTTTGATGTGAAAATTTAGGACAAGGCACTTGCTTTAGCATTTGATATGCCTCTAACTCTCCTTGTGCCAATAAATATTCTTTAAAAGAAAATGGTTGCATAAACAAATATTCGACACGCCCGACTGGAAACGTAATATGTCTATCAAGTAACGTTTCTAATAAAGAGCCTGCAACTATCACAGCAAGCTCAGGGCGCTGTTCATAAAAATATCTTAAATAAGCTGCAGCCTTTGGGCAGGCTTGTATTTCATCAATAAATAATAAAGTATTTTCATCAGGTTGCATGGGTAAATTACGCTGAAAATAAATTGCAGCAACTAATTGGCTTATATCATAATCCTGCTCAAATAGATCCCTATCAGCCTTGATTTCTAAATTCAATTTGATGTAATTAGTATATTGCACACCAAACATATCTACCAAAGAGGTTTTCCCAACCTGCCGAGCACCTCGCAATATCAATGGCTTACGATTTGGTTTTTTCGACCAAGCCAGCAATGTCTTAAATAGCGTACGTTTATACATGGTTTGTTATAAAATAAGGGTTATTTATTGTGTATATTGTAATAGAATAAGGGTTATTTGTGCAAGAAAATCCGTATCTTGTAACTCCCCACGTCATCCCGGACCCAGAGTGGAACGACCTGTATCAATCGATTCTTTAAAAATTGTGCCGCCCGATAGGAGATCCCTCCCCCACGCCAACGCTCTGGGTCGGGATGACGTGGTGGGGAGTTACCATTTTCTTTATTACCCATAATACCATCCCCAGCCTCTATATCTCATCTAGCTATGCTTCATTTGTGTGTAGGTGCGTCAGGTTGCTTGTTTTCTTGCGAAGATTGCTGCTCACTATTATTGTTTACTTGCGATTCAGCGTTAAATTTCTTAGCTTCCAATTTACTTTGCAATTGGGTAAGTTCGCGATTCGCTTGATTAATTTCTCTTTCTATTTCCGGTATTCTCTGCATACATACTGCGCAACCTGTTCTCCAATCATCAACTTCTCCAGGACTAGTAGCTTTTGCTAACCCTGTTTGGTTATGAGTTAACATTTCCTTTAGAAATGTTAGTTGGTGATTCAAATCTTGTATTACTACTAGCTTTTTTTTAATTGCGTCTTCTATTTCCTTTATATTCATAAAAGCCTCTCAATCCAGGTCTACTGTTTTATTATTATAGCTGTTGATTAATAAATAATCAAATAATGTATTATTTATGCGATAGATGTAGATTTGAGTTTAGTGCCTATTTATTGGTTTTTCGCACGCGGACAATAATGAAGGCGCGGGCGCGTTTACGGAAAATCCGAAAATTTATGTGCGTTTAGAATATATTACATCCTTGCAACATAAACCAATATTGCAACGAAGACTATAAGGATTAATCCTAATATTCCCATAGTGCTAAAGCTTTTGCTGAGGTTTTCGCGGCTGAAGGCGGTTTTATCGTTTTTAATACGATAATAGAGGAACCAAATTATAGCTCCTGCTGCTAAAAGACCTAGTATTTGATATAAAGTTTGCATTATTGTTCCTTGGTTATACTTTCAAAAGCATCAGAAAAGAATTGATCGTCTTTAAACCCTATGCTTATACCTGCTTTTTTTAGCGCGTGCATGCGCTCAAAGGGACCTGAGAGCACAACCTGGACATTATGGAGATCGAAGCCTGAGTGCTCTTTAAGCTTATTTAAGATATTTAGATCAGTAAAATCTGCTGATAGTGGTAAGAAATGAAAATTTTCTACTTCAAAATCCCATTTTTCTACTAATTGACGCATGTAACAGTCGGATTTGGTCCTGGTGAGCCAACAAAATAAAGTTGGCGGGATATTTCCATCAGTTAGCCATTGTTCAATAATAGCCTTTATAGGAGCAAATCCTGTCCCCTGTGCTAGCATAATTGTCGCACGCTCAGTAGATAGCTTATTCACATGGCAAGTTCCCAAAGGAAGAAAAATAGGTAGCTCACCCACTTCTTTCATTTCTTGCATTAATTTTTGCAGGGCTAAATTTTGTGGGCTATGCCTTATATGTAATTCATAGTAATGTGCGCCTAGAGGTGCATTGGCAATTGAAAAACATAAAGCTTCTTTTTGGGTTAAAATTTGCAGATATTGGCCAGCAATGTATGGCACATAGTGTTGCGGCTTTAAAATTACTTTCAAAATATTTTGCGTAAGAGGCTCTATTTGGATAACCTCAGCTATTAGTGACAAGTCTTTTAGCATCATAATCCTAGTTTATCCCAGTAGTTATTAACTAAATCTAGCACATCTTTATCCATTTTTATTACATTTCCCCACTTGCGCTTAGTTTCACCAGGCCATTTATTAGTAGCATCAACCCCCATCTTTGAGCCTAGGCTTGATTTAGGTGAAGCAAAATCTAGATAATCGATAGGGGTATTTTCAACCATCATGACATCACGCACAGGATCAACTCTAGTGCTTAAAGCCCAAATTACATCATTTAGGTTGCGGGCATTTATATCGTCATCACAGACAACAACAAACTTAGTATACATAAATTGGCGTAAAAAAGACCAAACACCCATCATTATTTGTCTTGCATGTCCTGGGAATTGCTTACGAATAGTAACAATAGCCATACGATAAGAACAGGCTTCAGCAGGTAAATAAAAATCTACAATTTCTGGATATTGTTGCTGTAAAAATGGGATAAAAATCTCATTTAAAGCAAGACCCAAAACCGCAGGTTCATCAGGCGGCCTTCCTGTATAGGTTGTATGGTATATAGGATTATTCCGCATGCACACGCGCTCTACAGTCATAACCGGAAAAGTTTCAACTTCGTTGTAATAGCCAGTATGATCGCCAAAAGGCCCTTCTTCTGCTTGATGGTTAGGCTCAATATAACCTTCTAAGACTATTTCGCTCCTCGCAGGAACGTGTAAATCAGATCCAATGCATTTAGCAAGCTCGGTTTTGGAGTTACGTAAAAACCCGGCAAATGCATATTCCGAGACATTGTCAGGTATAGGCATTACAGCAGCAAGAGTTGTCGCAGGATCTGCTCCTATGGAAACTGCAATGGGAAAACGCTCATTCTTGTATTTATTTACAAAAGCCTGATAATCTAAAGCGCCACCCCTATGCTTGAGCCAACGCATTATAACTTGGTTTTTAGCTTTAACTTGCAGCCTATATATGCCTAAATTTTCCCTAGGTTTAGCAGGAGACTTAGTAGTTACTAAACCCCAAGTAATCAAAGGAGATATGTCGCCTGGCCAGCAAGTTTGAATAGGAATATTTGCTAAATCAACCTCATCTTTTTCATAGACATTTTCATGCACTAAAGGCTTTTTAGCGAGCTTAGGAGTTAAATTTAAAGCTTTAATTAATAAGAGCCCTTTATCAACAATATCTGTAAATTTTTTTGGCGGCTCTTGTTGTTTTAAGTTAGCAAGTAGTTGCCCTATTTCCCGCAAGTCTTTGGGAGAATTAACCCCTAAAGCCAGAGCAATTCTTTCTTGGGTACCAAATAAATTACCCAAAACTGGCATTTTTGCATCTTTAGGGGCAGTAAATAACAAAGCAGGGCCATTTTTTTTAAGTACCCTGTCACATACTACTGTCATTTCTAAGTAGGGTGAAACAGGATAGTTAATGCTTTGCAATAAACCTTTTTTTTCAAGCTGGGTGATAAAATCTCTTAGATCAGCATAGTGCATAAGTTTTTAACTCATTCTTGGCGTTTCATTGCCTCAAAAAATTCCGCGTTGGTTTTATGATTTTTCATCCTCTCGAGTAAAAACTCAATAGCGTCACATTCGTCCATAGACTGCAGAATTTTACGTAAAATCCAGGTGCGTTGTAGATCTTCAGGAGATAATAATAAATCTTCGCGCCTTGTGCCGGAGCGATTAATGTTAATCGCCGGAAAGACCCGCCGCTCGGAAATACTTCTGCTTAAGTGAATTTCCATATTTCCTGTGCCTTTAAACTCCTCGTAAATAACTTCATCCATTTTAGATCCAGTATCAACAAGAGCTGTGGCTATAATGGTTAAACTACCGCCTTCTTCAATATTACGCGCAGCACCATAAAGTTTTTTCGGACCCCTAAGGGCGTTAGCATCAACCCCACCTGTGAGAATTTTCCCCGAGGCAGGAACTACCGCATTATAGGCTCTAGCAAGGCGCGTAATTGAGTCTAATAACACCACCACATCTTTTTTATGCTCAACCAAACGCTTAGCTTTTTCAATAACCATCTCTGCAACTTGCACGTGCCTTTGCGGCGGCTCATCAAAGGTACTTGCAACTACTTCGCCCCGCACTGAACGCTGCATTTCAGTTACTTCTTCAGGCCGCTCGTCAATCAAAAGGACCATTAAATAACAATCAGGATGATTTTTTTCGATAGAGTGGGCAATATTCTGTAACATTAAGGTTTTACCAGCTTTAGGCGGAGAAACAATCAAGCCACGTTGCCCACGCCCAAATGGAGCACATAAATCGATAACTCGCGCAGTTAAGTCAGCAGTTGAGCCCGTACCTTGCTCCATAACAAGGCGCCTATCGGCAAATAAAGGAGTAAGGTTTTCAAACAATATTTTGTTTTTCGCGCTTTCAGAATTATCAAAATTTAGTTGATCTATTTTAACTAGCGCAAAATAACGTTCGCTATCTTTAGGCGGCCTAATTTCACCGGTGATAGAATCTCCCGTGCGTAAGTTAAAGCGTCTTATTTGACTAGGAGAAATATAAATATCGTCAGGCCCAGCGAGATAAGAGCCATCCTCAGATCGCAAAAACCCAAAACCATCAGGCAAAATCTCTAAAACTCCGCCCCCAAAAATTTTCTCGCCCTTTAGAGCATGCGCCTTTAAAGTGGCAAACAATATATGCTGCTTATGCATACGCGAAGGGTTTTCAACTCCCATATCATGCGCCAATTTCATTAAATCGGTAATTGGCAAGCGTTTTAATTCTCTAAGATCCATATTTCTCACTTACTGGTTGGTTGGTTGGTTGGTTAAGATTAATATCACGTCATCCGCCTCGAGCTTCGCTAGGTCCGTGATGACGTGGGGATTTATTATAAATTTATTATTTTCATTCATGAGTGCGGGATATATGCCATGCAATTAGGTTCGATGATGAGTTTATTATGAATTTGCTGGCTTTTATTTTTAGCCTTTCTTAAGCATAAGCTAATTTATCTCATTGATATAAAGAAAAAAATTAGCGCTTAGTCAATCAGGTATTAATAAATTGAATTAGGCAGACGATAAAAGCTCTTTAATATTAGATAACGAGGTTAACATATTTTTTAAACGAATACAAATCGTAACTTTGCGCCTTTTTCGCTTACAAGGCCCAATCAATAATCTCCCTTCCAATAGATGCTAAAAAAGCATTAGTCTTGGAAAAATGTCGACATCCAAGAAACCCTTGATGGGCTGAAAAAGGTGAAGGATGCGGGGCTGTTAAAATTAAATGTTTTTTTCCATCAAGCAAAGCTTGTTTTTGCTTGGCGTGCGCCCCCCAAAGCAAGAACACCAAAGGAAAGGGATAATCATTTAGCTTAGCTATAACTCTATCAGTAAAACTCCCCCACCCAATCTTAGCGTGTGACTGCGGCTTTGCCGCCTCAACACTTAAAGAAGTATTAAGCAATAAAACCCCTTGATTAGCCCACTTCTTTAGACAACCATGGATGGGGATTTTAACCCCTAAATCAGCATGCAATTCTTGCAAAATATTCTTTAAAGATGGCGGCTTTTCAACCCCCTCATTAACAGAAAAAGACAGCCCATGCGCCTGACCTTTACCATGGTACGGATCTTGGCCTAGTAATACGACTTTAACATCTTTGTATGGAGTTTCTTTGAAAGCGTTGAAAATATCGGAAGGATTAGGGTAGATAATTTTGCCTTTTTGCCTTTCAAGGTGGAGGAATTCTAGAATTTTTAAGAAGTATGGTTGAGATTTTTCTGCGCCTAGGATGTCTATCCAGGTTGTGGTTATATTCATAGTATTCTGTAGATTGCTTTTTGTGGGAACTTGAGTATAAACCTAAATTACTGCAAAATGTATGTTTATTGTTATTATTTCTCTGTACGGTACGATTTTTGAAATCGTCGTTGCGAGGAGCGTAGCGACGAAGCAATCTAGTGGCCTTAATGCATGGAGGTAGCTCACTGATTCATTGATAATCCATATTTTTTCCGCCAAGACAATGACATGAGGAAACAGCGATACGCAGGAGCGGATTGAACTAATCCAGCGTTATATCATGCAATTCGGCAAATCAATGATCGCTGGTTTACTTGCTGATCGTGAAATGGTTACAGACAGAAAAAATACCGTTCTGTATTCGCATTAAAAACAATGCTATTACCACCTCGTGGTTTAGAGATCAGTATTGATGCATTGTTTTATGATTTGAAACCTGGAGAACAAAGAATTCTCCAAGGGCTGCGTAAGTTATGGAAGCAAAAGGTTTATTTAAGTGCACTTCGACTCGCAGATGGTGAGTTATTGATTGTCGCCACGGATCATTTGATGGAATCACCCATCCAGCACTATTCCTTGCGACGGGAGAGTGGCGACATTTACAGAAGACAATCAAAATCAAAAAAACATGGACGAAAAGCCATCAGCTATTTTCGCTATGGCCTTGATTTATTGCGCGACATAGTCCTTAATGGTGGTCGGTGCATTCAGCATGGTTTAACCGATATACTTAGGTGCCTGAGTATTATTCCAACGACATGCTCAGTGCTATAGCTCGAGAAAAGCAGCTAAAAGGTGGGTCAAGAAAAAAGAAGCTGGCTTTGATTGAAAAGGTTAATCCTTATTGGGTGGATCTTTATGAAAAACTGATGTAGTCATTCACTACCTCAAAGCCACTAGATTGTTTCGTCGCTACGCTCCTTGCAACGACGATTTCAAAAATCGTACCGTACAGAGTTATTATTTATAGGTTCAAAACCCCTTCGTCCAAACCAAATAAAATGAAGGGCTGGTTTTAAGGCCAGATCCATTTAAAGATTGTATGTAACCCAACTGCCCAGATAAGCGCCCCAGATTTTTAGTTAAGTCAACAGAGCGGTTGAAAGAGAGCCATAGTAGATCTTGTTTATGAAATGGGTATCCCCAATTAAGTATTTGGTTGTATGTACCTACTTGATTTAGCTTAACGTAGCGAATCAAAATAGAGTCGGTATTGCCATTGGTTTCATTGAGTATTGCACCTACTGTATAACCTGTTGCATCAGATCCTAGTGTGCTTCCTATCAGTTTTCCATAATATACATAAGGATACGAACCACCATAAATATCATATTCACGTTCTCCCCAAAAATAATAGGCATATTGATGGGTATATTCAAACTCAAAATAAAGCCTTAGTAATTGATCATACATTGAGCCCCAAGTGCTTGCTCCTGCTAGAAAGGCGGTTCTTGCAGGTATAGGTGGATTGAGTTTAGGAAAAATTGCATGCCAGGCATTATAAACCCACATGTAAGAGTTAGATGGAATACGATCGTTAAATGTGGTTTGGAGGTATAAGTTTGCTGGAATTTTGAAGGTTTGATACCAATCCCAATCTCCTGTCAGCTCCCAAATTTCGTTGCCGGGAGTATTCCTTGCGCAGTACTCTTGGCCGTAGATGGAAGGATCGCAATTATCATCTGCTGTGATTAAATTTCCTATCATTGTCCAATTCACTGGGCGCTTTTCTCCTGCAAATAATGAGTTCCTTGATAAGCTCAATTGCAAACTCTGTAGTGGCCTTGCTGCCAAGTTAAGCATCCAAATTAAAGGGTATGGCTCAGGTACGTTTGGCCCGCCTCTTGATAATGATGTAGTTATGGACCAATGGCCTATCCAGCTCAACCATTTAGTTTCGAATGGTAAGGATTGATTGCGCCTAAAAGTAAACTTAGCTAGTGGTGGAGGATTAGAGGAATAAATCATACTGCTTGAATAACCAGGACCCCACCAATTATTAAGTTTATCAAAGCCCAAAGCCCAGTTACCGAACAAAAGGTAAGCGTATGAGTCATCAACATGGGCGTTTAGGGTCGCATCATCATATTCGCCATAATCAACAGCAGCTTTTATAGCAAGGTGTTTATTTTGACCCTCTAAAGCTACACCACCTTGAAAATTTGCCCGTGGCTGATAATCAATGGTGCGAAATGGGTTAATATGTTGACCCCCACTTACATAGGCAGAAGGTTTTATTTTTTGCTGTTCTATTGCAGTATAATATTGCGACAAAATGCGCCCATATGCTAATTGAACTGCAAATGGAGCTTTTTTAATTCTCTTTTTTGCTGTAGAGCTTAATAACGAAGGGCCAATATCAGTCCATGCTAATGGCCAAGTTAATATTGGAGCTTTAATTAAGCCGTAATGCGCCAATAAAGCAACATCGCTTTTGCTAGATAAAGTGGCTGAAGACTCCCATGCCTCACTTGGAACAAACCAAGGACCTGCATAAAGGGAAAACGAGTGGCAAAATAAGCATGCGGCACAAACAGAACAAATAACCGTTTTGAGGTTCTTCACTGACTATTTTCCGCACTATAGTAGTTATTATAGTGGTAATAGTGGCTATAATAATAAGGATTTCGTTGGCTTTTCATGTTGTGGAAGTTAAAAATAGATCCCCCTATTGTGATACCAGCGCCTTGTAAACGGGTAACAGCCATTTCCACTTCTTTATGTCGATGTGCATTTGATCCTAATACTAGATAGTTTGCTGTCGTAAGTGATCCTATAACAGTTGCATCTGTGACTAAGAGCACAGGAGGTGTGTCGATGATAACAATATCATATTGCTGGGAAAATTGGTTAATGAGCTCTTTACATCGTGTACTGGACAGCAATTCTGCAGGATCGCTGGGATAACTGCCTCTTGGTAGGATCGTTAAATTTTCATGCATGGTAGGGACTAAAGTTTCTGTCACTGTTTTTGACCCACTTATTAATTCAGCAAACCCAGGTTTAGGAGATACATTAAAATAACGATGCATAGTCCCGCGGCGTAGATCAGCATCAATTAATAAAACACGTTTTTCAGCCATTGCTAAAAGGTAAGCAATATTACTGGATATAAAGGTTTTGCCAACACCAGGCGAGATCCCAAGAATAGCAATAATATTGAGACTTTGGCAGCTTAAATGAATTTGCATGCTCGTTCGTAAACTCCTCAATGCCTCAATAGAGAGACTACGTGGGTTGGTTTCTGCAAGCAGTTTGCGTTTTCCATCCTGTAAATTTTCATGCTCTCGTGAATATGGAACAATGGCTAGATTCGATATGTTAAATTTCCGTTCGCTCCAAAGCGGATCTTCAACCTTAGAGAAAATTAGTTTTTTTGCAAAAATAACCATAGCACTTAATATCAATCCTAAAAGAACACTGGCTAAATAAATCGCTTTTTTTCTTATGGGCAGTGGAGCTTCAGGTAGTTTGGCCAATGAAAGTATGTTGACATCACTAACAGTTCCAGCTTTTATGACGTTTAAGTGCTGAATTTTACTGAGTAAAGCAGTATAAAGCTCCATTTTAACGCGAACATCTCTAGATAGATTTAGGGCTATTTGATCTGAATATGGCAAAACTTTTAACTGTTTTTCCAATCCAGCGCGCTCTTGCTCAATAGCTTTAATTTTTTGAGTTAATGCGATTAATGCAGGATGGGCCATGGTATACTGCTGTTTCATGTCGGTCTTTTGGATCTTTAATCTGGCTAAGTTTTTGTCAACTCTAATAAAATCTTCTAAAAGGGAGCGTGATTGCAGCCGAAAGTCTATTTTGCCACTACTGACGCGATATTGATTAAGTTTTTGTTCTGTCTTCTCAAGAGAGGCTTTTGTGATTGGTAATTGTTGATGTAAAAATTCCAGTGTTTTTGATGCCTCTAGAGATTGTTTTCGTGCATCTAGTTCTCGTATAGTTTTAGCAATTTGATTTAAAATGCGAACAGCTCGTTCTGGATTTGCATCTTGCAACGTCACGTCCACTATCCCAATTGCTTGTCTTCCTCCTAAATCTGTGATGTTAATTTTTCCGGATAGCGCCTGAACAATATGTTCAGTAGCGCTTTTCATCACAAGAAAATGATCCCCTTCGAGGGCGTTTATTGTCGCTATTTTTAATTTTATAGAGCCATCAGTATTTTGGAGGAGATCATGGATGGAGCCTCTGAGCAACATTTTTTGTTTATCATTATAAAGCACAACATGGCCTGGCTTATCATACACTAAATCGAGAGGCATATTGGTGTAGCTTTCTGGTAATTCCAGCTTATCAATTTCAATCGTAGAACGGTGCAATGGCAATAGGCGTGCGAAAAACCCTTGTTTTGGACTTGCAGATATATTGAGTCCTAATATTTTGCATACTGGCTCAAGAATGACGCGAGACCTCAGCAGTGCTATGTGTACGGCTGCGCCATTTCCACGCGCAAGTCCCATAAAGTTAGGATTTACAACCCCCAACCCCTTCCCGCCACTACTGTCTTCAAATTGAATGAGCGTGCTGGCTTGGTACTGAGGTATTTGTCTTGAGGCGTAGAAAACACCGCATGCAAGACAAACAGCTGTGATAATAAAAATTATTAATTTATTTTCGAGGATTTGTCCAATTATCTCCCAAAAATCAATGGTATTTTCTTGATGGAGAGAAGGTTTCAACGACGCTTTCATATTCATCATGTATCCTTAACCTAAACAGTACTACCTATGGCAGCTTGCGCAATCAGCGCAGGCTGCACTGCAGGTAACAATTGGCTCAAGAAGCGGTTCCAGCGAGCGAGCGGAGCTGAAGATACATACAAGATATCGTGCGGCTTTAGACTAAACCGCTCAGCAAGCAACATTCGATCAGGGGTTTCCATATTTAACCAAAAAATAAACGGTTGAGTATAATTCCCTCGAATCACATAAATAAAGGCAGGATTAGCCGATTCTGGGTTAATGCCCCCTGAGTAGGCCAGTGCGCTTGCAATGGTGAGCTGTTCATCATTAATTGGCAGCATGCCAGGCCTCATAACTTCGCCAATCACATAGACTTTTTGCCCTCGGTATTGAGAAACTTGGACATCAACTTGAGGATTTGGAACATATTTTTTCAATTTCTTTGTTAACTCAGCTCGTACTCTATCAGTTGTTTTCCCAGCAACCAAAACATAGCCAACAAGAGGAAAATGAATCTGCCCATTTGGGTTAACCCAATATCCCGATCGCTGTCCTGTAGGTCCAGATAAGCTGTTTACACTGGTAACATTAGTTGGGCTCATTAAAAAATCAAATTCGGGGTGTCCCAAGATATGGATTGCAAGTATGTCAGATGGGGCAATGTGATAATAATATGTACTGATCCTTTGATCTGCAATTAAAGAAGGCGTGATCGTAATCAGTGTTGGTTGAACCCGAACTCTTTCTGGAACAACCATCTTTCGCATATTTCTAGTTTCCAGATTTTGCATACCTGGCAACAGTCCGCAGCCGACTAACAGGATGCTTATACTAATCAAACTTATTTTTTTTAGCATTTATTCAACAATGTCCTATATGATGTATTGAATCATCTTCTTCTTATTTTAGTAACTCCCCAGGCACGTCATCCCGAGCGTTAGCGAGGGATCTCGTAGAAGATCTATTGATCTTAAATGCAGGAGATCCCTCGCTAACGCTCGGGATGACGTGAGGAGTTACTTATTTTATTCAAAATAACCCTCGGGAATATACATGTAATGCATCCTGATTGTCCAACACAAAATGATCGTTGGCCAGCTACTTCTATGGTAAACTATTTTGGCAACCTGGGCACCCCATCTTGCATAGTTAATGTGATTTTACGGAAGCGATTGGTATATGTATAAGCATTGTCTTTCTCTTTATGTAACAATAATTCCTCGTTGCCTGCCAAATAAGAGAGTATATATCTGAATAAATTATGTGATGATTTGATCTTACTGTCATATGTTCCTATGTAATCATCCCCCCATAAGATGGCTAAAAAGGCCCCTTGTCGTTCCATAATCTGATCGTTTTTATCGATCCCTTTTCTAGTGCATTGTCTTAAAATATAGGGGCCATGATCCCCTGCAACAATAATTAACGCATTTTTATCTCTCGCTTGTATGGTTTGAATGGTTGACCATACAAACTCTTCCGTCAGTTTAATTCTTCCTAAATATTTTTTTATCTCCGCCTGCTCATTACAATGATCGATTGTAGATATGTCGATGCCTGTATGGCCTGGCAAAGAAAAAGCATGAATATAAGTGAAATTTGGGGTTTTTAAATATACTTGATCTGCTAGTTTATTTGAGAAAAATGATGCTTCTCTGGTGCTTTCAGTTTTAATAGTAGGATCACAAAATAAATCGACTTTAGTGGTGATCACGCGTGGCAACAAAAAATGAATAATTCCAGCGACACGGGTTTTTAATGTTCTGTTCGACTGTTGGTCTCTGAAATAACACAAATCAGCAGAGCAGAATTGACTCCCAAAAAAATTCGCATCATGAACAATATTGATGCTGTAACCATTTTTTCTAAGTATATGGTAAAATTTTCCATCATTTAAAATATCATTTCCGTGGAACATTTCTGTCCTATACGCGATCTGCCCTGCTTGTTTGTAACTCATCGCGATGTAGGTATACAATGCATTGATTGTGGGCTGCAATGAAGTGTAAAAATCAGAATATACGGTAAATCCATTTTTTTTGAATTTATCGAAAAATGGTTTCGTTTCCTCCTTAATACCAATGCGATCCATGCCTTGTTCATTTGTAAGGCTGTCTGTCAAAATGAAAAAAATATTTTTCTTATTTTTGATGGCTACCGTTTGCTCCTCAGGAGTAGGGCTTTTAGAGTATGGCCTAGTAGGAAAAGCAAGAGCATGTGTGATATTCCAAAGATTTAAAATACCACATAACCCTAGAAAAAACCCCAGATTTTGTGAAATCAAAAAAAAACCAAGTGCAAAAACAAGCGCGCCACAAACTGCATAAATGATAAATTTATGTACATTAAAGTTTATTATAAAACTAGCAACATAATATAGCTCAGGATTTTCATAAATAGCGGGTTTCATCATGATGAGCCAAAGTAATAACAATAATCCTGTGCAAATCTTTACATACATGCTATTACTCATGCCTAATTTTGTGAGTATCATTTGCATGAATCCAAAAACAAACAAATTGCTTGCTATTAAAAGCCCTAGCGTTACCAGAACCTCCGGTAATTCAAACCGTTGCGTGTTGTTGGCTATATAAAACAACAATGGGTAAATGATTAATACTGTGCCAAATCCATAAAGCTTGAGATTTTTTCCCATGTTATTCAAATGCCTTTAGTAAATATAGTGTTCGAGTAGAGCCAGGGATGGCTTGTTTGCTTAAAATTATGAAATACTCTTGACATGCTAATTCAAAATTTGCTTTATGATAAAAATTAAATAAACTTCTGGATTCTCTTTTTCTTGCTAACAACACTTCTGCCCATGAATCTTCTGGAGGAACAAATTCTATAATTAAAAAAGGACTGATCTGTTTAAAGTAGCTTAAAATCATCGCAAAAGTACAATTGTTAGACAAACACAAATGGTGAATTAAGGCCAATGCTAAAACACAATCAATATTTTGGTGTAACAGTCTCTCTGTAAAAGACGGTCGCTCTTTATTATCAAACCCTATAGCAGGCGATGGATTTGTTATATCAACGATTAAAGGTGTAACGTGGCTTATTTTCTTTTCTTTGTTCATTTTGTACTGCTCATCTATCGCAGTAGCATCAATATCGGTAGCAATGACGCGCGTAACGTGAGACGAAATCGCACGTGAGAAATATCCATTATTACTCCCAACATCCCAAAGCGTTTTTGCGCCAATGCGATCGACCCATTGGGAGATCACTTGAGTCTTTGTATCAAAAGCAGCGGGTGAGTAGTTTGTATGATGATAATAATGACTCCACTCTGTTTTATTTTTTTTATAGCTCAAAGAGTTAACAAAAAAAACCATGTAGTCAAGCATATACTGTAATTTTCTTTTACTTAACATGGGAATAGATCGCATTTCTTGATTTGTATTTGACTGTTTCAATTTTTTAGCATGTAGGTGCACATTCATCTTTATAAATGGCGAGAAGTGAGTGCGCAATGGCAATACACTGCTAATAAAGTCCATGGGAAAACCATCCATATAATTCACCAATAGCTTTGCAGCCATCATCGTCTTGTATTTCATGAAGAGTAGGGGCGCTAAAAAATGACGACAAAATTGACCATATGCAGCCCAAGGGCTGCCCTCCTGATAAAAATCAAAAGATAAAGTATCAATGAATATGGGGCGGCCCTGGTACAGCTGTACATTATAGCTTGTGGCATCTTTAAGACACATTCCATATGCTAGCGCTTTTTTTGCAATAAGCAGTGTTAGTAGAGCAGCATCCTTCAGTAATTCAAAGCTCCATTCATAGGAATAGGTTATAAGAGGAATTTGCTGAGGCTCGATAATCATCTTGTTGACTGTTTGGTGAAGCAGCTCGTGTCTTACCAAGTAACCATTATCTGCAAGATGGTTGTACAACCCATTTTCCATCAAAGAGGCGTATTGATCATAGTAAGAAGGCAAAATGATCCGCTGAGTAGTCTTTGTCGTTTGATTATAGAAGACATACCCATTGGGATCTCTGAAGGAAGAGGGTAGGCGATCGCCACCTAAGTCTGACTTACTCATTGATTTGCTAAGATCTGTTGACAATTCATCTCAGTCTTTACCCGCAGATGATAAATCGCGATTTGTCTTTGTGGTATATGATGATTTTTTCTTAAAATGCATCCAAGCGCGTTTACAAAGAGAGAGCAAAAATAATCTGAAGCTAACAAGATACATCACCATGATACCAAAAAAGGAAACTGCTGCTTGGATAAGCAAACTACCCGTACCATAATCTAAATATGCATAGGCATTATTCGTAAAAAATAAACCAAGGCCAACAATCATAAGCAATTTATGCACAATGTTACTCCACAACATAGAATATATACTCTCGTCTTAAAAAATATGCCGTGGTGTGAAAAGTGAGATACTTCGCGCGATAACATGTTTTTTAAGCCCATACACTAGCATTGAGTACAAAATAAGCAGCATTAAAAACCCATAAAACAGCACGTCATCAGGTGTGTCATTGAAGTACAATATGATCCCGATCGCACTTATCATGCAAGAAGTACTCGTTAAAATCAACGTAGTCTGCCGTGGTGTGTAATGTAACAACAACAATATATGATGTATATGTCTTCGATCAGCTTGAAATGCAGACACACCACGTGCTTTTCGGTTAAGAATTAAATAGAGAGTGTCCATAATAGGTAAAGCCATAATCCACACCATCAAGATAGGGGGATAACTATTGGGCATTTTAGTGAGCATGATACACATGCAAGACAATGTGAAGCCAAGTAACATACTACCTGAATCCCCAAGAAATAATTTTCGTTTTTCGGTAAACTGACTAGGAAAATTAAATAAAAGAAATGAGGAAGTCGCTCCAAGAAAAGCAAGTATAAGCAGTGCCTCTTGGTTCGCACCAATATGAACTGCCAACAAAAACAACACTAAAAACTCAACACTGCTCACGGCAGCAGTTAATCCATCCACGCCATCCATCATATTCACTGCATTGGTAATGCCTATGACGGAGAAACTTGTGAAAGGAATACTAAGTAACCCTAGCAAGACTGGTGTATGTCCCCACAGATTGCCGAGGCTGCTGAGTCGCATATCACCGATTGTAATCACTAGTAATGAAGCGCCAAATTGCACTAATAGCCGGACTTTAGAAGATAGTGTTTTTTTATCATCCAAAATACACACACAAACCAAAATAAAACTGGCCATCCAGTACCAAAAGTACGTTTTGTTAGTGAAAGCGAAGGGTAAAAACAGGATACTAATACTACCAAAGATCCCAAGACCACCCACCAACGGGACATGTTGTTTGTGTTTTTTCCGACCTCCAGGATAATCAACCAAACCTATTTTAACGCCAACTTTAGAAAGCCAAACCAATAGCAAAATAGTCAACATTGAAGAAAATATAAACGTGAAAAAAGAACTATTAATAAGCTGTATCCATAGATCCATAGTCCGTCACTCCATCAACAGAACACCATAGGCTTCTCATAATTTACTGGTATACCATGACATGGCCTGTATTATCCCTAACTGCACAGTATACTGTGGATTATAACCCAAATACATCCTAGCTTTACGAATATCTCCCAAAGAATACTTGATATCACCCGCTCGATGCTCTTGATGAATTGGCGATCGATGATAATATTTACCATATGAAGCAATCGCCTCTTTTAAGTAATCAAAGAGGCGGGTTAAATTAGTAGACTCTTGTACTGCAATGTTATAGACATGATTTTTAGCAGAATTCTCTGCTGTTGCGGCCAATATATTTGCTTGTACAACATTATCAATGTAACAAAAATCCCTACTGGCTGTTCCATCTCCATAAATATAGATATCTTTTTGCTGAATCATCGCAGTTATCCATATAGGAATGACCGCAACATACGCACCATGACTATCTTGGCGTGGACCAAACACATTAAAATAACGCAGGCCTATACTATTGAATCCATATACTCTCGCAAAAGCGTGTGCATATAATTCGTTGGCATATTTTGTCACTGCATAGGGTGATAATAGACAGCCAAGGCATTCTTCTGAGTTTGGAGCATTCGCTTCTCCATCACCATAAACAGCACTAGAGCTTGCATAAGTAAAACTTTCAACGTTCGCCTCCCGTGCCGCAACCAGCATATTAAGAAAACCATTTACATTGACTGCGTTAGTGGTTATAGGATCATTTAAGGAGTACAGTACTGATCCTAAAGCAGCCTGGTGTAAAACATAGTTAACCCCTTCACATGCCGCACGACACATTGGAAAATCGCGAATATCCCCTTGCATAAAAAAAAAGTTTTGCCATTTTTCATCGCCAACAATAAAACGAATTTCTTCTAAATTGGCTTCATAACCTGTAGAAAAATTATCTACCCCAACAACATATTGGTTGTTTTTTAGAAGAAATTCCAACAAGTGGGAACCAATAAACCCAGCAACTCCTGTCACTAGCCAACGTTTTGGATTACTCTGTAAAGATTGCAGCATGCTTTGTAATCGCATCATTTTGTTCCGTCATCGTCTCTTTATTTTGTAGCCAAGAAGAAAATAAGGATCCCACCTCTCGATGTTTTTCTGCAACATCGACCGTCGCCTGAAGAAATCCAAGCTTCGTACCACAATCGTAGCGAGTGCCTTCAAATTGATAAGCCAATACCTTTTCATCCTGTAATACCTCGGCAATTGCATCTGTCAGTTGGATCTCTCCTCCAAAACCAGCGCGCAGCATTCTAAGCTTGCTAAAAACAACAGGGGTTAAAATATAACGCCCTGCAATGCCAATGGTGCTAGGCGCCTCATCAGGATAAGGCTTTTCAATCATCTTATCTATCTCAATTACTCTATCAGCAATATATTGCCCAGTCACGATACCATAGTGCATCGTCTCAGCGCGGGGAACTGGTTGTACTGCAATAACCGATGATTGATGCACAGCATATACATCCATTAATTGTTTCAGGACACATGGGCTCCCCTGCATCAAATCATCTGCTAACAAAACAGCTACAGGTTCATGCCCAATAATGGGTTCGGCACATAAAATAGCATGTCCAAGACCGAGAGATCGCGCTTGCCTAACATAAATACATTGCATATCAGCTGGTTTGACAGTATTCACAAGTGCTAGCAGCTGCTGTTTGCCGCTCTTTTCTAGCTCTACCTCAAGTTCATAAGCCGTGTCAAAATGATCTTCCACTGCCCGCTTTGATCGGCCTGTCACGAAGATCATTTGTCGTATGCCGGCCTCGTAGGCCTCTTCAACAGCATACTGAATCAATGGCTTGTCAACAATAGGTAGCATTTCTTTCGGTAAGGCTTTGGTGGCCGGTAAAAACCTAGTTCCTAGGCCAGCAACGGGAAATATTGCTTTTTGAACGACACTATTTGCCACTTGAGTTGCCTCTTAAAGAATATTTTTGTCTCAAGACCTTATACAAAAATACTGGACAAGAAATAAAGGTTCTACGCCACAATCGATGTGGCTCCCGCAAAAGTCGTTGCAACCATTCAAGACCAAGCTGTTGAAAAAAAGAATGGGATCGTTTGATATGCCCAGAATAAAAATGAAAAACAGCACCAATGGCACCGATAAATTTGACATTTAATCTCGACCGATTAGCCATAATCCACTTCTCTTGCTTGGGCGCAGTCATTCCCACCCAGAGCACATCTGGTTTTGCACGATTAATGATCTCAATCATCATGTCATTGTCTTCTTGATTAAACTCTGACTTAAAAGGTGGAGAATATGTACCGACAACCTGGATATAAGGAAATTCTTTTTTCATTCGAGAAACCATTTTATCAAGTATTTCTTGTTTCGACCCTATAAAAAAACAACTCATGTTTCCACGTTCATGCAATACTTGATTAAGCCTCATAAATAGATCTGTTCCCGTAATGCGATGTCTAATAGCGCCTCGCAAAAGTTTCGAGGCGAGAACAATGCCAGTGCCATCAGGAATAACAAGATCAGCGTGATGAATAGCCTGGCTAAATAATGGATCAGTCCCTGCCACAACCAAAGAATGAGGATTCGCACAGACAAAATATTTTGCCTTCGCATCACCAACAATCCAACTGCAAATTTTTGATATGTGCATGTCAACAGTGCCAATAGCGACTGGATAGCCAAGCACATATTCTGAACAAATTTCATCAGATAGTTGTACTTGTTTTTTCACTGACTTCTTCCTCTTTGCGCTCAAGGCTTTCTCATACAAGGGAAGCAAGCGATCGGTAACAGTATTTTTCCAATCAAACTGCTCAATAGAAGATCGTGCATTTAGGCGCGCTCTACTCAACCAAGAGGCATTGGCCATATCTTCTATACCTTTTGCAAAGGAAACAGGATCCTCTTTGACAAGCAAGCCATTCACTTTCGATTGTACAAATATTTTGTTACCAATTGTGTCAGTTGCTAAAACAGGTAGCCCGCAAGCTAAACACTCAAGTGCTTTTAATGGTGGAGCCATCTCATATAGATCTGATGGAATGTAAGAGATCCCAATGTCGTACTGCGTTAACTTATCAAACAGCTCACGCCTAGGGATAACTCCCATTAATCGAATATTTTTTATTTTTCTCGTGTCAAGCAGTGCTTTGATATTAGCTTCATCATTGCCAGAGCCATATATATCCAATCGCAATGAAATCTTAGTCGATGCTAAAATAATGGCTTCCAATAAACGCCTAATCTGCCTTTTTCTATCGAGATTTCCAATATACACCGCTTTAAACGGATCTCCTTTTAAGTAAGCTTCCTTTGTAAGATCAATAAGTAACTCAAAATCTACACCAGGTGGGATCCATTGAATAGCGTGACGTTTTCCTAGCACAGTGTACGCTGACTCAATTGCATGTGCTGTAATAACGTCATAACCTATCACCTCAATTTGATTTTTTAAGCGCACGGCTTGTCTCAAAATCCCGTAACGCAACAAAGGCGAGCGAATGTCTAAAACAAATAATGGCCTATTCGGCGTGCTTAACAAAAATGGATAAATCCCACAGCCAAGGTGTATAAATACATGAATAATATCTGGGCATAAGTGGAGTACAATCCGTCGTAAAGCTAGATACCAAAACTCATTGGGCTTGACATACACAACTTGTAGCCCATGTTGGAGCAAATGTTCTCCGGTGTTTTCACTTCTAACAACCAAGGTCACTTCATGGCCTAGTTTCGCAAGCGTCAGTGGGATCAAAAGTACATCAGCATCTGTCGCACCAAATCCAAATTTATATATGAATAAAATTTTCACATTAACGCTCTTTATGACGTGTTACCTTAGGAGTTACAGGGGTCTTACAAATAAACACTACATTCTTTGTCGTTTGACCGAACTTGCAGCGCTATAAATATCCATCAGTCTATTGTAATTTGCTTCAGCAGTATACTGGCTTTCAAAACTATTTCTCGCAGCTCTTCCCATTTTTTCTAAATTGCCTTCGTCCATCCATGCCTGCTTCAATACATGGAGCAATGCCTGCACATCACCAGTTGCAAATAAAAACCCATTTTTTTTCTCATTCACCAAACAAGTCATCGCTCCTAATCTAGATGCAATGACAGGTACCCCTAATGCAAATGCTTCACGAATCACCATAGGAAACCCCTCAAAAGAGAGAGAAGGCAATAGCAACATCTTTGCTTGTTGCAGACGATTTTGTGTGTCTTGAAAGGACAACTGCCCTAGAAATTTTATTTTATAATGCAGTCCTAATGCCAGTACTGTTTTTCTGAGTGTGTCTTCCTCAGCTCCAGAGCCAATGATATCAAGATCTAATGCATCAGATCCCCACATCTGCCAAGCTTCCAATAAGAGCCGGACGCCTTTTTCAGATCCAAGTCTACCAATAAATATGGCCTTATTCTCCCGAGCATCCCACTCAATTGGTGCTGGCGGATCAGGATAAAAATGGGGTTTAACATAGATTGTTTCTGCAGCCAAACCTGCCCTTATCATCATGCCACGTTGAAACTCCGTCAATGAAATAAAAGCATCTATCTTATTTTTCCAAGTATTAAGTCTCCGATGCAGAGCGATTGATAGCGCCAATGGCAGTGTTGCTAGACGACTATCACGGTAACAACCATATTTGATGGCTGGCTTAACGCTCGCACTATCAAGACAAGAAGTACATGATTGATCGTAACGCATTAAAAGCGCTTTCGCACAAAACAATCTGTAATTATGTAACGTCAGGACTGTGGCTGTAGGAATTGTGGTATTGACCGCATAAAAGATTGCAGGAGAAATCAATGGAAACGTATTATGAACATGCATAACCTCAGGTTGTTCTTTTTCTATCAATTTTCGAACCTGTCGCAGTATAAAAGGATTCCACGGGACACTCGCGCCTCCTTTTAATGCACCACGTACGCCTTGCTTCCTAATTTCATCACTATGGCGCGTATACTCAATCACATGATGCCCATGTGATCGTAACAACTGGACTTCTAAATCAAATACCTTATTCTCCCCGCTGGGCGACTCTGAACCATAATAATGGTGAACGCAGAGGATTTTCATTCTACAGAGATATCATCGAGAGTGGGGCTGGCCTCATACCTGAGAGCACCATAAGCTAATCCCAACAAACAATATTGCAAATTTCCAAAAAAAGAACTATAGACCATGATATTATCCGTCCACATGACTAACATAAATGGTAAAAATGTGGAAATTCCAGCGCAAAATAGAAACTTGACCTCCTTCTCGTTAGCTCGCTTTGAAGCAGTATATCCATGTTTGATCATCATAACATTACACAAGAGAAAGATAGCTACTCCCAATAAACCAAGATCGTAATAAGTTAACAACCAATCATTGTGTGGATAAGCCAACCTAGTCAAGCGATAGGTGACACTTTCAGCCTCTCCTACGCCATGTCCAACCAAATGCTTCTTTTGAGCTTCTGCAAAAAGGAACCCCCACAACCAGATACGTCCAGTAGTTGCAAAATCATCTTTCACAAAAATATCTGTCAGCGCACCCTGACCTGAATAAAACATTTTATGCTGGATCTGTGGTAAATAAAAAACACACACACCCAATAAACTCATGATTGTTATGGCAACTACCCTTTTTATCAAAGATAGAGGCGCAAACGCCGTAGGAAATACGATTAACATCACTGCGAGTACCGTACGCGTAATGGCAAGCAAAGGGAGCATCATCATCATCACGCTTGATATTAAATAGCTGAATTCTTTAAAGAATAAATATCGATTGACAAAGACGACTGCTAGCAATAAAGCGGTGATCGACTGGGTCGCAAGCCCCGTTGGCGTATTTGCACGTATTTCCTCAAAGCTCAACCATATTGACCCCATTATGAAAAAATAGGATGCCATTCTTAATAAAGCAATAAAACGACTAATAGCTTCTCTCGTTGGACGATAAGTAGAACTGGCCATCCCAACCAAGATAGGAGTAAGTATCTGCAAGACTCTGTGCAATGGATCCACAGTAGACTCAATGGTAGACTTATCATCCAATATTAAATGAAAGCCTAACAACAAAATCCAAGGCAACCATAGCTTAAATGGGAAAGTGAGCATCGGTAATCGCCTAACCAAAACAAGCGCTGACAAAATACAGGGGATCACCCAGCAAAACCCAGCAGTCTGAAACCCCAAAAAACTGCCAGGGATCAACCCAGCAGCCAATGTAAAAAAAATAATGGCATTGATAAATAGAGGCTGTTTTAGATAAGATCGCTGAAGGTAAGCTTGCGATGCAGTGTTACTGGCATGGATCACACACACCCCCTACATAGCAACGATACATCGCATGCATGCTCTGCTCAAAAGCTTGGAGTGAAAAATAAGCGTCAACTCGCAGCTTTCCATAAGCACCGAATTTCGGTATCAACTCTTTGTCATTAATCAGTCGAAGTAAAGCTATTTTAAGTTCATCAGCATCCCCAGGCCTAACCAGCAAGCCGGATTTTTCATGCTCAATAACTTCCGATAAACCCGCAACATTGGAGCCCACCACTGGAAGTCCAAACGCCATCGCCTCTATCGCAGTCAAACCAAACCCCTCATATAACGATGGCATAACCAATATATTCATCACCTGATAATAGCGAAAAACGTCCTGTTGTGCTTGCGCACCAAGCCACAAAATACTATCAGTCAGCGCGAGTCTTGCAGCCTTACGCTGCAAAATTTCGCGCTCTGGCCCATCCCCAATTACAATCAGGATAACATTCGAAACCTTTTTCTTTATCTCTGCCAGCGCATCAAGTAATATGGTATGACCTTTTTGTACCGCTAGACGCCCGACTATCCCAATCACCAAGCGCCCTTGCAATGCTAAAGCATGTCGCAAATTATATACATCCTTTGTGCTCTCCCAAGCTATACTAGCGGGATCCACGGCGTTATATATCGTAAAATGGGTGCGGCGTTTTGGATGCTTGTTCGCATCAAAAACCGCACTACTCCCAAACCAAAAATCTTCAACACCTTTAGAGACGCAAATAAAGGCTGAACATAGCTTCGCTGCAAAACGCAGCATGAGTTTTGCCTTTATTCCATAAACCAAACTGCCCGCAATATGAACTGTAGCAAACACAATAGGTACCATTGCTAATCTAGCTGATAGAATGGAAATGAGACCAGGAGAAATATACTGAACATGAATGACATCAGGCTTCAAGCTACCAAATAAGCTTACCAAACGCAAGGTTAACCTGAGTAATCCAAAAAAAGTATCGTCTCGCCTCATCCTCAAAAGATTAATCTTCGCACCAGTCGCGGCAAATTGATCAACCATCGTTTGATCGTACTCATGATAACAGCATACGATAACGCGATATCCACCTGAAATCAGCGCCTTTGCAACTGATAAGGTTTGTATTTCTGTCCCGCCAATCAACAATACAGGTATAGCAATCAAGACTGTTTTTGCGTCACGATTCACGCCTTTCTTTCCAAAAAACATCGCTTGATTTTACTCACGGTAAAGTATATGGAAGGCAGATAAGGGAATGCCGTCAGTTGGCGAATCAAACACCGCCTGGCTACACCGATATCACCATCCTCCCATGCCATTTTCCTTAATACCGCATAAGCTCGTGCTGCGCCTCGCCTCAGCAATCGCTTGTCATGCCATGTGTAAGTTCCAAACATCAGTGGCTCATGGAAGGCAGCGACATGTCCAAGTAACACTGCTTTACCACCTATCATAGAATCTTGGTTAGGATGACATCGCATCACCAGCCCTTTATCCTTTATCCAAGCAACGCGATTGTGTGCATCAAGCGCAATATGAACTTTAAGTGCGGTATCCCCAGCTCTTCCAGCCCTCATACTATCTTCCCAGCACTGTAATATCAGTTCTCGTTTAAATAAAGTGGCACCTACAAACCACAGGTTTCTTGCAACACAGGCTAAAAGCGCTCTGCGACAAATCACTTGCTCCATATCAAAAGGTGGAGGTGATTCCGAAGTTACCTGCCCACGCTCATCACAATATTCAAAATTAGAAAAAACAGCTTGGATATCTTTGTATTTATCAAACGCTTGCATTCTAGCATAAAGAAAATCTTGTCTATAAAAATCATCATCGCATAGAAAAGAGAGATACTCTCCTCTTGCTAAGTGCACTCCATATGCCCAATTTGCACTGTGACCAATATTACAATGATGTCTAATATATCTAATGCGTGGATCATGAAACTTTGCGACAACCTCTGACGTATGATCAGTACTGCAGTTATCCAAAATCAATAGCTCAAAATGCGCATAGGTCTGTGCCAACGTGCTCTCAATGGCTACTTGCAGCCAATCCGCTCGATTGTAGGTAAGAAGAATAACGCTGACTAATGCAGAAGATGTCATGCTCATAACACCAGCGCTATTGTGCCGATCACCATGGATTTCATAACATTATTGCCTCACAACATCAAGGATGGGAAGCGGAAAAATCAAACCAACACCCTGCTCAAGCATCTCACGCTCCCGCTCGAGAAATTCTTCCTTAAAATGCCATGGTAATACGAGATAATAATCTGGTTTTAATGCTCTCGATTCAGTCTCGCTGATAATTGGAATTTCAGTACCTAATGTCAGTGCACCATATTTATCAGGATTACGCTCTGCTGCATAATCAATAATTGTGGTATCAATACCACACCACTGCAAAATCGTATTTCCCTTGGTAGAGGCACCATAAATATGAATACGCTTTCCTTCCTTTTTCAACTGCTTCAAAAATACGCTCAACTCTTCTTTATGGTTTTCGATTCTTTCCTGAAAAAATCGATAGGGCTTGTCTGTATCCAACTGCAGCTCAAACTCCTTGTTTCTAAGCGCCGTCATATTCTGCTGATAAGCAGCATGATTAAAGACGAAATTATCCTCATGCGTTGCAAAACAACATATGCTGCCTCCATTAATTTGATTCAGTGTTGCGTTAACGAGCTTCATTCCCACTTTTTTTAGGATAAACTCAACTACTGATAAACTATAATACTCTAAATGTTCATGACAAATCGTATCGTAAGAATTCATTTCCAGCATCGACGGCATGTAAGACATTTCAAAGATCCAAATTCCATCATTCGCAAGTAGCTGTTTGATATGTTGCGTAAACACAACTGGATCTTCTAGATCATAGAACATGGCAATGGATGTGATAATATCCAACTTTTTCTCGCCTAAAGCCTTATTTAATTTTTCTGAAGGAAACAAATCTTGTACCACATAGGCATCATGAGACATTCCGGCCGCAACATCAGATGGGTCAATGCCGAATTTTTCACAATAAGTTGGAAAAGAGCTTAATAACGTACCATCATTGCAACCAATATCTAGCACACACGATCTTGGTTTGTTCACTACCCTACATGCCTCATCAGCAATCCACTTTAGATGGTCTCGCATGGTTTGGTTCGTGCCTGATCGATACCAATAAGATGAGTACAGAATCCGCGGAGGGACTGAGTGCTCCATTTGCAATAACCCACACGCATGTTCATCTTGTGTTGGATCACAGCGTAACAAAGTCATTGGAATTTTACGCATGGGAGGCCGCTGCATATCAGGCTTCAAAAATGATCCTTGTAAATATTGCTCTCCCAGATCGATCACCTTGGTTAATGATCGTGAACCACACACTCTACAACTTTTTCGATGCATCAAATGCATGCTAACACTCCCTAATTAATTGCTCATAGGCTGTCGTCACATCCCGTACACCAATAGGTAGTAGATCTTCAGACACATCATCTCCATCATGATAGGAATAACTTGTTTTAGAAAAAGAGAATAGCCAAATCATCTTGTCGCTAATAGGCATATAAAAGGTTGGGCTAAAGCGAGTGCTCGATATCACTATCAGAGGTATTTTGAGCATGGCCGCCAAAGTCATCGTCCCCGTATTATTCGATATGCAAGCGTCACACAATCGTAATAATTCAATCAATTCCTGCACGGACAATTTGCCCGCAAGGCTCTTTGCCAGATCCCCTGAAGTATGCACTACCTCATCACAAATATCTTTCTCCGACTCAACACCATTAATAAGTACCTGTGCGCTATAGGTTTCAACAAGCCATTTTGCCAATTCACCAAAACGTTCTGCAGGCCAACGGCTTGCGGCTAATTTGCTACCAGGGTTAAGTAATATCATGGGACCGTTTCCAACGACTACCCCAACTTCCCGCAATATCTTTTCGACAGCCATTTTTACAGCACCATCATGTGAAAGTAAATCGATATTTTCTATCGGGGAAATATCTAACTCTTGTAGAACCATTCTTGGGCGTCGCGCCTCGTTCTGCATAAATAAATGCTGAACCCGATTGAATCGGTTTTTTCGATTATAACTATTCAATCTGAAGCCAATCGCTTGACGTGCGCCTAAAAACCTAGCTAGAAGCATTTCGCGTATCACTTGGCCAAGACAACCTCGATTACCTAGTGGCGATAAATTTATAAATAAATCACACTTAATATCTATCAATTTATCTTTATCGATGCATATTCTAACGCCATGACGTTGTACAGATTCTTTTGTCAAACATACCAAGTTATTGACATAAGAAGTCTGTTTCCAAATTTGCTGTAATGTAGAAGTGAATGCACCACAAAACGCTATGAGAGTAATATTAGCTTCTGCGTAACATGCTCTTACTGCTGCAACCGCAGGGATCATAAGAATATTGTCCCCAAGCGTTCCACAAGTATAGATAACAACATGTGAGGGTACATGGGTTGCTGACGAGAAGCATCCTCTCTTAAGCAAATTAAGTACCCAATTAGTAAACATCAAACAACTCTTGATGATGACAATGGCCATCATATCAAAAAAAGAACTGTGATTTTGCGCTAATTCAACCGTTACAGCTTCTTCAAAGCTATTGACTGAGAATACGCTGGGTAGGATCACACTCGCTGTTTTAGCTTTTTTTCGATTGATATTAATATTCTCCTCCTAACTGATCATACAAAGAGAACCGATTGATAAACCTTTTCAAGATCAATCACATGATTTTCTATAGTGTTCACATTTTCAATTTGTTGCGCCATAACTTGCACTAACCCAGGATCGACTATAAATCGTTGCATCGCATCAGCCAATGCATGTGGATCATTAGGCTTGATCAAGAGGCCATTCTCTCCATCTCGGATCTGAATTTCAGGCCCACCACACCTTGTCGCAATCACAGGCCTACCAACAGCCAAAGCTTCAGCGATACTAAGTCCAAACACTTCTAAACATAGTGCAGGGTGAATCATAATATCGCAATCACTGATCACGTTTAGCATGTCGTCAAACTGCTTATGTCCATACCAAATGATATTTTTCAGTTTATAGATCTGCCGTAAATCATGATAATAGCGAGTGGCTTGTCTACCTACAGGCGCACCAAGTATATGCAGCTCATAATAACAACCACTTAACATAGAACAAGCCTGAAGCAGAATATGCAATCCCTTTTCATAGCTTATGCGACCACTAAAAACAAATCGTATGAATCTACTATGTAAATTTCCTATCAAAGGCCGTTTAGCAATCCTTGGGATCCCATGAGGAATGACACAGATTTTATTTTCAGGGATATCATTACGGATTAAAGACTTTGCAATCGCTGGGGAAGGAGCAATTATTTTACTCGCATACGCCCCGATATAAAAAACCGATTGTGCCTTTTCTCTTATTGCACCTGTCATGAGACCAAGTGGCGTTAGGAAAGGAATAAATGGCAACTTACTTATAAATCGCCCAAGTCTAAGTCGAATAGCGCAGGGAATGTATCTCAATAATAAGTACCATATTCGAAACCCTGGAACTTGTTTCACGCAGCATTTTAAGCAATGCGTATCATGAGCAGGAACATCGCAAATGGTATCGTCTGCTTTTAATAACGCGCCCGCAGGACAAACTATTCCTCCGTGATGTGCTGTTACGATGCAAGGTTTATTAGCCATTGTCGATGCGAGACAAAAATATTGTTTCCAAGCATGCGCATGAATAATATCCGGATTGATGGTTTTAATGATCTCAGCTAGGTGTTTAATCAGCGCAGATTTTGGAGAGCTGGCATCATGAAACCATTTTTGCGGAAATAATAATTTATACTCTTCTATGCTGTCATTTCTAACTCTCACTTGGTCAGGTTGCTCTATTGCACAAGCAGCAAGAGAGATATAAATGACGTTGTGGTTTTTTTCTATTAATCCAGCAGCTAAATGTCTGATATAAACCTGTCCCCCACCGTGTATTTGATCGAAATGCTCAGGACCGGTTAATAGTATATGCATGTCAGGATTTACAGTTGTCTCGAATTGCAACAGTCGCTTTAATTGTCGATGCATAAAGTGAAGCCAAATAATTATATCTAGCAAGTTCCCAAAGAGGCTTCCACCTGCGCAACAAATTGCTCTCTATACTCTCTTGGACAATTGTCTCATATTCATCCTTGAGGCCAAATACACGCGCGACCAAGGTTTTATCACGTGTACATAACGTTTGTCTTGTTCTCTTTGCTTAGTCTCTGCATATTATCAAGCGAAAGAATTTGGCTTGCTGATGTTCCTTCGGGAGAAAAATCAATGGTCACTCCATTGTTTGATTTTACCTTATTATGCTTTTCAGTACTAAAGCCAAACATTTTTTTTAATCGATTTATCGTGAATTTAGTCGATTGTAATTTGCTCATTAACCAGGAGTAAGTTCCTAAAATAGTTAGGACAATCTCCTTATCTTCATCAAGAATCACTCCAGAACTAAGGCGCAACTTAATGTTATCTAATTCTTCAATTGAAATATTAATAATCTCTGGGGGCTTCCTTCTCTTCATGACTTCATTTCTCACTAAACGTAATTATGAAGCATATTAGGATCCTGAGACCGCGGAAAATCAAGAGATTTTTTTAAATATTATAGTCAAAAAAACACGGTCTCACTACCATATTTTCCAGGGCGCCTTTCCCGATTGCCACAACCCCTCGAGATAATTTTTGTCTCGTAAAGTGTCCATTGGCTGCCAAAAACCTCTGTGCTCAAATGCAGACAACTCTCCATCGCAAGCTAACTGTTCCATGGGTTTAGTTTCCCAAATCGACATATCCCCCTCAATTGAATTCATTACTGTAGGTGAAAGGACAAAAAAACCACCATTAACCCAACCGCCATCCCCATGAGGTTTCTCATTAAATCCAATGACTTTCGTGTCTACGCGCTTTAACGCTCCAAATCTTCCTGGTGGCTGAACAGCGGTTAAGGTTGCTAATTTTTTTTCCGATTTATGAAATGCAATCAAATTTTGAATATTGATATCGGCTACCCCATCACCATAAGTCATACAAAAGGCTTCTTCATTTTGAATATATGGCTGTATTTTTTTCAGCCTTCCACCAGTCATTGTATGTTCGCCAGTATCCACCAAGGTAATACGCCATGGCTCAGCATAGCGTTGATGCACCTCCATTTTGTTTTTCATCATATCAAATGTGACATCCGACATGTGCAAAAAATAGTTCGCAAAATATTCCTTGATCACATATCCTTTATACCCACAGCAAATAATAAACTCTTGAATATTCTGTGCTGAATAAATCTTCATAACATGCCAGAGCAGAGGCTTTCCTCCTATCTCTATCATTGGTTTTGGCTTCAGATGACTTTCTTCACTAATCCTCGAACCCAATCCACCAGCTAGAATAACTACCTTCATGTTTCTGCCTTTATGGTTCTTGACTTGCAATCACCATTTCCATGACAAAGAACGGCCATATTTGGTCTAGGATACATCCAAGGGAGGTAGCAGCGAAACAACCGAAGCCATATTTTCACGTTCAAAGGAAATGCAGATAACTGACGAAGGAAAGATCGTCTAGCCACCTTGATTTCACCTTCGTCCCATGATGCCCGACCTAAAATATCGTAGGCCCAAGCAGCTCCTTGTTTCAGCAGGAGCCTGTAGCTCCATGTATAGTTCCCAAACATCAGTGGCTCATTAAATGCAGCAATGTGCCCATAAAGTACTTGCTTTCCACCTATTTTACTATCTTGGTTTAGATGCTGCCGCACCACCATACTATGGTTGCTCATCCACACAACTAGGTTTGTTGTGTCAAGAGACATACGAACCTTTAATGAAGTATCAGCTGCTTTTCCCGCCCTTATACTATCTTCCCAATACCGCAATACAATTTCTCGCCTAAATAATGTCGCAGACAAAAACCACGTATGCCTTAAGACACATAACAATAACTTTTTGCCATAAGTCACTGTTTCGGAGTCAAAAGACATTTTCGAAGTGGCTGTTACTCTTCCATGCTCATCACAAAATTCGTAATCAGTGAAAACCGCCTGTATGTCTTTAAACCTCTCAAATGCATTAATCCGTGAAGAAAGGAAATTTGGTTTATAAAAATCATCATCACATAAGATGGAGAGATATTCACCTTTTGAACAGTATATTCCATGGATCCAGTTTACTACACCTCCAAAATTGCATTGATGTCGAATATATTTAATTCTTGCATCGTCAAACCCATCAATAATTTCTGGTGTATGATCGGAGCTATAATTATCCAATATCAATAACTCAAAATGCCTATATGTTTGAGCTAAAACACTCTCAATAGCGACTTTGAGAAAATCAGCACGATTGAATGTTGGGATAATCACACTTACTAGTGCTTGGTTGCCCGCCATTTTAATTTTCCTTAATACCGCGCACGTAATAAAGCGCTTTGCGAGCCATTCTTCTAGGCCAAGATCGCATTATGTGACTGACTGGTTTGAGCTTGCATAGTACTTGCCGTTTGGCCTTCTTGTTACAAATCTCTGTCATCATTTGAAAAATGTTGTATTTATCTAGCACAAGCTTTCTCGCTTCAATTATAGATGGGACGTAACTATCATAGTTATCCTGTTGTAGCAAATTCTGTAAACGTGCAGCACTACCTTCAAAATCATCAATATTAATAACGCACAGCGCATGTGGCGCAAAATAATCTGGGATATTCGGACAACCAGAATAGATAGGCAAAGCAAAACCAAGATACGCATCCGCCAATTTCTCAGACCAATAATCCGGCACAACACTATTTTCCAATACCAGATGATATTTATAAGGAGCAATCGCATCCCATTTATCTAAAATAGGGCGAAAATCCCCCCCAAAAAAGTCAATATACTGACTAACCGGATGAGCCTTCAATCTTTTCAAAAATGCCAAGCGTTTTTTATGCCCAGGAAGTGAGTTATTTTTTGAACAAATCACAGACATGCATTTTTGTTTCACACTCACTGGCATTGCTCTCAAACTATCATAATCCAGCGAATAGTCAGGTGAAAAGTGATGGCCATTTTCATGCCGTACGCTTATTCCTACCCACCAAGTCAGGCCATTAGCATATTGGATATCTCTATGCTGTACCTTACGATCACAAAGTATCAACTTTGAAAACTGGGTATGGAACCCTGAGGGAACCCATTCTGCAGGCTCCATCGAAATATAAACAATATGATCTGGATCACATCTTGTTACTTCAGGCATAACCAAGGATGAGCTATGACATAC
>Ga0155589_109_pt1 | contig 36078 bp, 36 predicted proteins | sample RifCSPhighO2_12_FD_107246 | JGI IMG/M metagenome (GOLD analysis project Ga0155589, IMG submission 107246) | Legionellales bacterium RIFCSPHIGHO2_12_FULL_37_14 | reverse complement strand
GCACCTGCTGCTGACTCCGCGGTTTTTTTCAGCTCGACAAATGGTCCTTGGGGGTAACAATATCCAAAGGTAAAAAGATGGGCGTCTTTAGCGCCAGTTGCAAAACTTGTCTTTACTAACTTGATAAATCTGGGTTCTTCTTCGAACTGTGAGCTATATTTTGTATTTATATATTTAATAAATTCTTCTTGTTTAGCTTTAGGAATATCAATGGCCTTAATTGTATTAATTTCTTCTGCCGATAATTCTTCTGCTAATATCCTTTTCTTCCAAATAGCCTCTAGCTTTTCAGCATTAAGAGGGATAATTGCTTGCCCAAAATGCTGGCGCACAAAACTTCTTAGCTCTTCTATAACTTTATCTTTAGTTAAAATAATTAATAATGGATAGCCTAAAACTGCTTGAAATAACCGTCTCTATTTAATAATTTATATCAACATGTATAAATTATAGCACAAAATTAAAGAGGTCTACCCAAGGGAGACCTCAATAGGCTACTGAACAATCAAATACATCGCGCCCGGACCGCGTAATATTTGAATCAATAACTGCTCTTTATTTTGCATGGCAAGTTTTTGTAATGTTTTTACTGAGTCTACTGTTTGTTTATTCGCAGAAATAATAACATCTCCCGGCCTTAAGCCTGCACGCCAGCCAGCGCTATTTTCTGATGCACTAGTAACTTGCACTCCAACTACATGGCCGTGTAGCGGCGAGTCTTGTTCAAAATTTTTAAAACCTAGACCAAATAAAAATGGATTTCGCGCTGCAAGTTGTTGCTCGTTTTGTTTTATATCGGTTACAACTGCATCTAGTGCCAAGGATTTACCATTACGTAAGACATTAATAGTTACATGAGTCCCTGCACGAAGAAGACTTACGGTAGTTTTTACTTGGGTTGCAAGGTTAATTTTCGTATTGTTGATGGAAGTAATAATATCGCCTGGTTTAAGTCCTGCAGCTTCAGCGGGCGAACCTTCATTTACTTGAGCAATCAATGCCCCTTGTTGATTATCTTTATAGCCTAAAGCCTGGGCAAGCTCTGGAGTTAAGTGTTGGACAAAAACTCCCATTAAACCGCGATGAATAGAGCCAAACTTTAAAATTTGCTGCACTACATCTTTTACCATATTAATCGGAATAGCAAAGCCAATTCCAAGGCTTCCACCCCCAAAAGTTGAGATAATAGCGGTATTTACTCCTATTAACTCTCCTTGCGTATTAATTAAAGCCCCGCCCGAGTTTCCCGGGTTAATCGCCGCATCTGTTTGAATAAAATTTTCTACCCCTTCGATATTTAAATCACTGCGTTGCAAAGCGCTTATTATGCCAAAGGTTGCAGACTGGCTATTCCCAAAGCTGTTTAACCCAAATGGGTTACCAATAGCAACTACAAAATCTCCGACCGCAAGTTTGTCAGAGTCTCCTATAGGCAGTGACTTTAAGTTTGTGGCAGCGATTTTTAGGACAGCAATATCTGTTTCGCTATCAGCACCTAGGAGTTTTGCCTGCAACCTGCGACCATCATTTAGCGTGATGGTAATTAGATTAGCATGGCGAATAACATGATCATTTGTGACAATTATGCCTTCTTTAGGATTAATAATTACCCCAGAACCAATACTTTGGAATTTACGTGGTGGACTAGGCATTAATGGCATAGGGCTCGGCTGATTATGGTTATTTTCTTCTTGTTCATCAGAAGTAGGTACATTACCTGGTAATATGCCCTGTACCTGTACATTAACAATTGCTGGCATGGCCTTTTCTAAGACAGGAGCTATTGATGGCATAGGATTTGCCAAAGCAATTTCCAGGGGAAATAAGAAATAAATAAGTAAAGTAAGTAGTTTTTTCATAATATTTTCTCTTTAATCCAAATTAAGCTTGCCATTCTACCTGTTTCTTTATCGCGACGATAGGAAAAAAATTGTTCTTTTTCTTCAAATGTGCAGCGATTGCTAAGATAAATAGCATTTACGTTGTGAGATTTTAAAATATGTGTAGCAATTAATGGTTTATTCAAGAGCCATTTGTCATGGTAAGGGGTAAAACCATTGATAGCATATTTTTGGCTAAATAGATCGTAAACATCTTGTCTTACTTCATAACACTTGCCACAAATGGAAGGGCCAAGATAAGCAATTAACTGCTCTTTAGGGGTACTCATGTTTGCTAAAGTATTTTCAATAATACCATTACATAGACCACGCCAGCCTGCATGAATTGCGGCAATTTCTTTACCTTTTAGATCACACAACAAGATAGGTAAGCAATCTGCTGTCATAATTGCAAGAACTTTGTAAGGAGTTTTTGTAATAACTGCATCGGCAGTATTATCGTCTGTGGTATCTAGATCTATACAAATAGTACTATGCGTTTGATTAAGCCAAATAGGATCTTGCTTAAGTTGCAAATTTTTATTAACAATGGAACGATTTAAGAATACATTTTTAGCAGTATCACCTACATGATCGCCTAAGTTTAATGAAGCAAATTGGCCTTTGCTAATACCGCCATTTCTTGTAGTTACACAAGCGTTAATATTTGTAGGTGCTGGCCACTTAGGCACTAAACAATTAAATGTCATATTGCTCGACCTTATTAAGTAAAAGTTGCATATCAGATGGTAAATCTATACTTAGATTTACCTCCTTTTTATTGATTGGATGGGCAAAAACTAATTTATAGGCATGTAAAGCCTGGCGGGTAAAATTATTTAAGGCAGTAACAAGCGCTAAATTTGCCTCGCTAGGTAAATGATACGCTTGGCCATAAAGTGGATCGCCTACTATAGGATGCTTGAGGTATTGCATATGCACTCTTATTTGATGAGTACGCCCTGTCATAAGCTCTATATCAACCAAGGTAAAATGCGCAAAATTTTTATACGGTTTATAAAGAGTAATAGCTTCTTTACCAGATCGTTTTACTGCCATCTTAAGGCGGTTTTGTAAACTACGCCCATAAAATGTTTGGCAAATATTAGGTCTTAAAACTACTCCTTGCACGAGAGCATAATAATGACGCTTAATTTCCCGCGCTTTCATGGCTTTTATTAAAGCGTTGTAAGCTGCATGGGTTTTTGCAACTAGTAAAAGCCCGGTGGTATTCTGATCGAGACGATGAATTATGCCAGCACGTGGTAGATTAGCTAAACCTTCTTTATAATAGATTAGCCCATTAACTAAAGTATGCTTTAGATTGCCTCTACCTGGGTGCACTACAAAATTTGCCGGTTTATTAACCACTAACAAATCTGCATCTTCATAAACAATAGCAAGCGGAATATTTTCGGGCTGACAGTTTTCTACCTCTTTTACGGTAAAAAACCCAGCATCTAGAGTTACTTCTTCATTACCTTTTACTTTATCTTTAGGTTTTACTAACTTTTGGTTTACCTCTATATAACCTTTTTTTAAAGCTGCGGTTAACATTGATCTTGAGTATTCAGGAAATAGTGCGGCTAAAGCAACATCTAAACGCATGCCTTGCATAGTTAAAGGAATAGTTTTATTCATCATGAGCAATGGATATATCTTGCACGCAAAGAATTAGTAAGAGATTCAGTTATTTCTACGGTTACAAATTGGCCTAATAATTCTTGTGGCCCATCAAAGTTAACCACTCGATTACATTCAGTGCGCCCGGCTAATTGCTGATCACTTTTTTTAGATTTTCCGGTAACTAAAATTTTCTGCTCTGTTCCTATTAACGCTTGAGCATGGCGCATTGCTTGAGTGTTAAGTCTATTTTGCAGTAGAGCAAGCCGCTCTTTTTTAGCTTTTAAAGGAACATCACAAGGCAGACTAGCCGCAGGCGTCCCAGGGCGTTTACTGTAAATAAAGCTATAAGAAATATCAAAATTCATATCGTGGACAAGATTAAGCGTCTTGGTAAAATCATCATCAGTCTCGCCAGGAAACCCTACAATTAGATCGGTTGAAAGATGAATATCTGGCCTAACTTCTCGTAGTTTACGAATTTTGGAACGATATTCTAGCGCCGTATAACCACGCTTCATAAGGTTTAAAATGCGATCTGAGCCACTTTGTACCGGTAAATGTAAATGATTAGCAAGCTCAGGAACATCGCGATACGCTTCTATAAGGTTATCGGAAAAGGCCAAAGGATGTGAGGTAGTAAAACGAATTCTGCCAATGCCATCAATTGCGGCAATATAATGAATTAAAAGCGCAAGATCTGCACTTGCACCATCATGCATCTTGCCACGATAATCATTTACGTTCTGACCTAAAAGATTAATTTCACGCACCCCTTGAGTACTTAGTTGATAACATTCAGCCAAAATATCATCAAAAGGACGGCTAATTTCTTCCCCACGGGTATAAGGCACTACACAAAAACTACAATATTTACTGCAGCCTTCCATAATAGATACAAAGGCTACTGGCCCTTCTGCACGCGGCGCTGGCAGATGATCAAATTTTTCAATTTCAGGAAAACTAATATCCACTTGGGTTTTTTTAGTTTTAAGGCGTTCATTAAGAAGCTCTGGTAAACGATGTAAAGTTTGGGGACCAAAAACTATATCAACAAAAGGCGAACGCTTAACTAACGCTTCGCCTTCTTGACTAGCCACACAACCACCAACACCAATAATTAGATCAGGCTTTTTCTTTTTTAGCTCCCGCCACTCGCCTAATTGCGAAAACACCTTTTCTTGTGCCTTTTCGCGTATCGAGCAAGTATTAAGAAGTACAAGGTCAGCATCTTTTGGATCGTCAGTTTTTTCAAACTGATGCGAAGCAAACAAAACCTCAGCCATTTTACTAGAATCATATTCGTTCATCTGACAACCATTAGTTTTAATATAAAGCTTCTTATTTGACATGGCTTTTGTCTCAAACGTTACGACAATAGGTTTCTTTAATAAAAGGTAAGATTAATAAAGAAATTAAAATACAAATTGGCAAAAGACTAAGAGCTGCTGAATAAGCTGTTAATGAATACACTCTTACCGAATTTTCCATCTCACCTCTCCACATATAATCTAAGATACATCCAATGGTTGGTTGCGCCAGGGCTATACCTATCATGTTCATCATATTCATAAAACTAAGGGCGGTTGCTGCGTAACGTCTGTTACAAAGCTCGACAACTACGGTAAATGCAGGTAAAAACGCTGACGAAAATACCCCAAATAAAAACATAATAATTGCAAGAATAACCAAACTATTAATCGGCAAGAAAATAAAGCTTAAGCTTAAAACCAAAGTCCCAAGGCTAGCTATAAAAAGTGGCGGTTTGCGTAAACCTAATTTATTCGAAAAAATCCCCCACAATGGTCCTGCAACAGCCCACCCAACGAAAATTAACGACACATTGTTCGCCGCAACCGTTGTCGAAAGATGCATTTTTTTCATTAAAAAAGGCACTCCCCATAAACCGCAAAAAACTGGGGTTGAAAGGTACATAAGCCCGCCATAGACTGCAACTAACCATAACTGCTTTTGTTTCATTAGAGTAAGAAGGCTGCTTAAAAGAGGGGGCTCATCTTTTTTTGCATACTGCATCCTACTAGAAGGCGCATCTTTAGCAAATAAACGAATAGAAATAGCAAGCAGAACCCCTACTGCACCCATAACTAACATACTAGTACGCCAACCTAGGTGCTCTATCATGATAGCTAAAGGACCTTCCCCACCAATGGCTCCTAGCATACCAATGGTAACCATAAGGCCTGTTAAAATAGGAAATCTGTCAGGTTTAAACCAACAAGAAGCAATCTTCATACACCCAACTGCTGCAGCAGCAGATCCAAAGCCTATCATAAGCCTTGCAAGGCAAGCTGTAAAAAAACTATTGGTAAGTCCAAAGGCAATAGTGCTTATTCCACAAATAAGCGCCGCTAAGCTAATAAGGCGTTGTGGACCAAAATAATCCATCATCATTCCGCCAGGGATTTGCATAAACGCATAAGAATAAAAATAAATACCGGCTAAAAAACCTAAAGTTTTACTGGTGACAGAAAAATCACGCATAAGCTCGGTACCAATAACGCTAAGAGACATTTGCAACAAGCTTTCATAAAAATAAAACATGCAAGCAAGTCCCCAAATTAGCCAAGGCATATATGAGGGTAGTTTTTTAATTGCACTATAATTAAAAGACATACAGCAAGGCTCCCGGAGAAAAAATGATAAATGTTAATTCACACTGTGTTGGTCTTACAGCCTAAATTGTTTAAAGAAAAACAATTAGTTTATCATTGAAACGCATAAAACTAAAGCTATTTAAGCTGAAAACAGGCGCATTTACAAAACAATTAAGCTAAGCTAATATTTGATTTATGTACGCTTATCAAGCATTAAGTTATGGCCTTATTACCCAAAACCGCACGTGGAGGCAAAAGGCTTGGCGCAGGGCGCCCTAAAGGCAGCAACCTCTACGGAGAAACAACAAAGCCCATGCGTATACCTTTATCTAAAATAAATGCGGTTAAAGCTTTCTTGGACGATCAAAGCTTTAAAGTCACATGTCCTTTATTCAGCTCTAAAGTAGCGGCTGGCTTTCCTTCTCCTGCTGATGATTATATTGAACAATACCTTGATTTAAATACCCATCTTATTAAACACCCTGCCGCAACTTTTTTTGTTATCGCATCAGGAGACTCAATGAGTGGTGCTGGGATTCAATCAGGGGATTTACTTATTGTAGATCGCGCGCTCGCAGTAACCCATGACAAAATAGTTATTGCGGCTATAAATGGCGAACTTACCGTAAAAAGATTTTGGCAAAAAAATCAGCGTACTAAATTAATCCCGGCTAACCCCAACTACCCTATTATCGAATTAACCGAGGCGCAAGAATTAGTAGTTTGGGGAGTAGTAACCCATGTAATCCATGCGATGAATAAACATGTATGCTATCGTTGATTGTAATAATTTTTATGTAAGCTGCGAGCGGCTTTTTCGCCCTGATCTTAAAGATAAGGCCATAATTGTGCTCTCAAATAATGATGGTTGTGTTATTTCGCGCTCCAATGAAGCCAAAGCTCTCGGCATTTTAATGGGCGAGCCATATTTTCACATCAAAGATCTATGCACCAAAAAGGGAGTTTATGTCTTTTCTTCTAATTTCGCCTTGTATGGCAACTTATCTGATCGCGTCATGTGTACTATGGAAAATTTTTGGCCGCACATTGAAATTTATTCCATTGATGAAGCCTTCCTTGACCTTAAAACCTTAGCTAACAACTTGCATAATAACTTCGCCCACACCTTACATAAAACCATCCTGCAACACACAGGAATCCCAGTATCTATCGGTCTTGGCCAAACCAAGACCCTTGCTAAACTTGCCAACCATGTATGTAAAAAAATGTTGCAAGTACCTGTCTTTAATATAGCGGAACGCCCTGATTTATTAACAAAAATACCTATTGACGAAATTTGGGGTATAGGAAAGGCTTTTGCTCTCCAATTAAATAAACTTAAGATCTTCACCGCTTTTGATTTAGCCCAAACTAAAATTCGCAAGCTTCCTCTACCTATACAACGAACTATCTTAGAACTAAATGGCATTAGCGCACTGCAATTTTCTGAAGATACAGCTAAGCCTAAAAGTATTATGGCATCGCGCAGCTTTAAAAGTGAACAAGGAGATTTATTTTCTCTTAAGCAAGCGCTAGCCGCCCATTGCCAAACAGCATATGCAAAACTAAGACAACACGATCTCGTTACGCAGCAAGTACAGGTTTTCGTACGAACTAACCCATTTAAAAAACAACACGTCCAATATGCTAACAGAGCGCAGTACGCTCTACCTAACCCTACAGATAATCTTATAAATTTAACTAGCATAGCCAATAAACTACTCGACTCATTATATAAACCTAATGTAGCGTATAAAAAAATTGGTATATGTTTAACTGACTTTTACTCTAAAGAAAACTATCAATTTCAATTACTTAAACCATCTACCCAAGAAGAAGACGCTAAAAATAACCGTTGGTCAAATATACTAGACTCTATAAATAAAAAATTTGGTCGCCATACTTTAAGGCTAGCAACCAGCATACCGCCAAAAACTAATAAACCGCCAACTTATAACCTTTCACAGGCTTATACGACTAGATGGCAAGATCTACCACGGGTAAAATAATGCTAATTAAATATTTTTATATCCTCTTAAGCTTTATCACTACCGCCATTTTAACCATAGGCCTACACGAGCTTGGACATGCATTAGCCGCAAGGTTTTTTGCCATAAAGATTCAATCTATTTCGTTAGGATTTGGCAAGGCATTATTTACCTACCAAGATAAAAAAAAGCGCATATGGATAATCGCAAGATGGCCTATAGGCGGATACGTTAAACTTTTAAATACCAGAATAGAAAAAGTTAGCAAAGCAAAATGGCCATATGCCTTCGATAAGCGTCCATGTGGGCAAAGAATAATCGTCTTATTGGCAGGCAGTTGCGCCAACATTATTTTTGCTTGGCTGTTCTTTATTATCTATTTCCTCCTTGGCCACTATTATCATCCGCCAATCATAGACGAAGTTAGGCCAAAAAGCCCGGCAGAAGCAGCAGGGTTTAGTGCAAGCGCTCAAATCTTGGCAATAAATAAGCAAGCAATAACTTCATGGGAAGATGCAAATATTGCCCTATTTAAATCCGTAAATAAGCATTTTATAGATATTAAAATAAAAAGCCCGACAGGAGCCATAAGAGAAGAAAAATTAATCTTAAATCTCCATAACATGCCCAAAAAGCCATCCTCCATATGGGATTGTCTAGGCATTAAACCTAATATAAAAATAAAACACCTATACCCTAAGCAAACGCTAATTAGCTCTATCAAACTTAGTTTTGCAGCTCTACTTAACATCAGCAATTTATTATTTACCCTGGTTCTGCAAATAATACTGGGGAATTTACCAATTTCTTTACTCATAGGGCCCTTTACTTTTTTTACCTTAAATGCTTATGCCTTCATGCAGGGTGTAAGCGTTTACAGCTATTTTATAGGACTATTTAGCTTAAGCCTTGGCATTATCAACCTTCTGCCTATCCCAGGCTTAGATGGAGCTAGTATTATGTATACTTGCATAGAAAAAATACGCATAAAACCCATACCCATTGCCTATGAAGTATTATTTTACCGTCTCACAACCATCGCCTTTTGGGTTTTTGTGGTAAAACTGCTAACTAATGATATTAATTTCTTTATTTAACTGATCGTTGGTAGTTTAATTCTCTTAACTCCAAATCTTCACGTTGATCTTGTGCAAAAAATGAGTTACTAGGAGTTGCTTTATCTATAAGCGCTTTTTGCTTTGCTAAGCTTGCACTATTGGCTGATTCTGTCTTATTCGTCTTTTCAACAAGTCTTAAAGTTTCTTCCTTAACAACTTTAGGATAAAAATTGTCTTTTATTAACTTGAAAATATCTCGTAAAATTAACGGCAAGTTAACTGCAACAATAATTATGTTAACTATTCTCGTTGCACCAAGGGTTTCTGCTATTATCATTCCAGAAGAAATTGCTAAGGCTCCTAAGCTGTTTAAAAAATGATTTAAGGCAAGCGTTAAGTAGGCTCTTCTTACCTCGCCTTTACATTTAAAGGCATTATAGAGCGCAATCATGCTATTGCTAAACTCGGAAATTGCCGCAATGCCAAGCGTTATAGTAAATATCAAGCTTGCAACAAAACTAGTTAGTAAATAAAAGCTAACCGTTGCTGCTACTAAACCTAGAGATAAAATCCCATGCAAAGTTAATTGCCACCAACTCTTTAAGCTTTGTTTATTTTTACTATTTAACTTAGCAATTAAATTAAATCCAAAAGAAAATACCGCAAACGTCGCAGCAGCAGGTAAAAATACATACCTTAAAGCAGGAAATGCTGTGGTTACTTCCTGCATACTGCTAACTGATTTTATCCAAGATACTGTATTGTAGGTTATGTTCTTTAGAATATCGGCAGCTTTGCTGACAAAGCTTGACCAATATACAATATTATCTGTCTTTATAGTCATTTTTTCACTCCTAAGCCTTAAATAATATCATTATATATAAGGATTAGCACCATGAAAAATTAATTATTTCTATTAAAACGATAGGAATTATCTATGTATAATCGCGCAACATTAAAGGATTTAAAGGCTTTGGTGTACGTGAATTTTGGTGCTCGTGATTTTGCTGCAAAGTATTTTCTTCTTCTGGTAAATATTGGGGTAAATTCTCTAAAACTTTTGGACAATCAAGTTTTAGTTCCTTACGTTTAAAGCCCTTAAAAACCATAAAATGCTCTAATCCATCATCTGTTTTGCCATTTTGCTTGATACGTAAGTGTTTATCTTCTAGTGGTTTTACAGAAGTAAAATACTGCGCGAGCAAGTTAATAAATTCATTTGTTAATTCAGATTTTTCTGTTAATGCATCAATATCAATAATTAATTCCCCATCATTTTCAAGACGCAGAAGTAAACGTTCAAATAGTAAAACTTGCGCTACCCTATCTACACAAGACTTGTAACGATAGCTTAAAGCCATAGATTTGTTACCCTGCGCTTGTTTGTGCTTAACAATGGGTAAATTAAAAAAAACATCATCCATGCGAAAAAAATTTATTACACATCTATCAATCATTATTGTATGAAAATACTCTATTTGCGGAGATTGGTGGCGAATGTAATCTACATATAACTTATCAGCTGCCTTTATAAATGCTTTAACTATATCGGCATAAGTCATAGTTACAACAAATGGTATAGTACATTGATTATTCTCAAAATAACTAGTATTAGGAACCCAAATTAAATTATTGTGCTGACAATAATTAGAAAACCTTTGAACATCTAAGGGTTCATCAACACTTGTCCCTATAGCAAGCATAGGCTTCTTAGAAAAGTCTTTGGCCTTTTTTTTCTTTTCTAAATGAGCAAATGGATTTTGCGAAGCCGCGCTTTGGGTTGATGTAGCTTGCTCGGTTTCCCCATTTGTTACAGATCTATTAATCCTCAGCAAGGCTTTTAAACCTCCTAAAAAAGATTTCCAAGCACTACCTATAAGGGAGAATAAATAGGCAAAAAGCCTTTTGGTATAATAAAAAAGCCAGCCTATTAAATTTTGCATAAAAGCAAATAGCCCCTTATAGAGAGAATTTGCCTGTGGGTTTTGGGGAGTTGCAGCTGGCATATTAACCTCTAATATCACTGAAAGATCTTAAACTTTGCCAAATTTTAACCTTATTTGCCTTGTATGTCTATATTTTTATCATGATGTGCTTGCGATGCAAAATACTCATTATTCCTAACCAAAAAAGTACGCCCGAAAAAGCGTATAAAAATGCAGCATTAGGCTCATTTACAAAACCGAATAAGTAGTGCGTAATGAAGTCGCGTAAATTTTCTATTGAACCATCTTTGTTATGGATAATGGTGGTAATTTGAAGCTTGAAAGCCATTACATGTAGAACATAAACTAATATTGCGTTAACCCCAAAGATCTCTAATGGACGCGCCCAAGCTTTATATTGTTTAACCTCAATAACAAAATAACATGTAGCAAATAGCATTAAAGATATTCCACCGGTAAAAAGCACATAGCTGCTCGTCCACAAAGCCTTATTAAGCGGCAGCCAAATAGACCATATATACCCCAAAAAAGTACTTAATCCACCTGCGATTAAAATAAAGTAAGACTTAACGGTTTTGGAATATGAAGATTGGAGGAAATAACCAGTTAAGTTACCCATAAGCGTTGTGGCAAATGCAGGTAAAGTACTTAATAAGCCTTCTGGATCAAAAAATCTCATGTAAAGATGCTGCGGAGCAAAAAAGTGTCTATCGACTATACCTACTAAGTTAGCCTCTAAAGTATAAGGATATAAAGATAATAGCAGCCAATAACTACCCACTAGTAAAACAAAAACCCAAACTTGCGCTCTTACACTGAGATATAAGCAAGTAATAGCTGCTAATAAATAACATATAGCTATTCTTTGCAAAATGCCAAAATATCTAATTGCGGTAAAGCTAAAGTGATTAGAAAAAGCATTTAAAAATAGGCCCAACAACAGCAAAATTAAAGTACGCTTTAAAATTTTAGGTAATACGTTTTGCCTTGCTTTAGTACGCAACGCAACTACACAAGAAACACCAATAATAAACAAAAAAAACGGAAATACTAAATCAGCTAAAGTGCACCCATGCCAAGGAGCATGGGCTAGTATTGGATAAGGGTTAGAGTTCCCTGGGTAATTAACTAAAATCATGAGGGCAATTGTAAGCCCACGAAAAACATCAAGCGATAATATACGTTCCTTAGCGCAAGACATACTGCTTCATGTGCAACGAAAACTGCTCTAAAGCTTCAAGACCTGAGGTTTCAGCTTGTTTACACCATTGCTGCAAAGCTTCGACAATTTCTTTTTGTGATTTAGCCGTAACAAGCCAAATATTTTGTAAGTTTTTACTAAATTGATAAACAATTTTTAAGCGCTCAAATTTGTTTAAAATAATCTGTAACTTTTGCGCTCCTGATGTTGTCATAGCCTTATCCGATCTATGCATCAAGCTACGGGCTGTTCGCAACATAGCTAATACCTCACCTTCTGAATGGGAAGATTGCTCAGAACGTATGGCTGGGCAAATAACTTTTTTATAATAATCAGCCATAACACCAAAACGATTATTTACTACAGCTTTTACTGTATCTATATCGATATAAGATTTATTAGCGTCATAGGCTAGTTTTGGCGGTAATTTATTAACTTTTGCTAAACCTAAAAAACTAAGAAAACGAATGTACAGCCACCCTATATCAAACTCCCACCAGTTTATAGAAAACTTAGCGGAAGAAGCAAATGCATGGTGGTTGTTATGGAGCTCCTCTCCACCTATCCAAAAGGCGAATGGAATAATGTTTCTTGAGACATCAGGGGTTTCAAAGTTTCTATAGCCCCAATGGTGCCCTATGCCATTTATTACCCCAGCGGCATGGACTGGGATCCATAACATTTGTACGCCCCAAATACTAATCCCAGGAAGTCCAAATAAAAATACATCAGCAAATAACATCAACGCAACGCCCAAGCGTGGAAAACGCTCATAAACATTTTTCTCAACCCAGTCTTCCGGAGTCCCATGAGAATATTTTTTGACCATTAATTTATCTCTTGAAGCAGAACGATAAAGCTCAGCTCCTTCAAAAAATACTTTACGAATGCCATAAACCTTAGGACTATGTGGATCACCTTCAATGTCAGTATTTGCATGGTGCTTACGATGCACTGCAACCCACTCACTTGTTAACATACCAGTAGTCAACCAAAGCCAAAGGCGAAAAACATGGCTAACGACAGGGTGTAAATCTATAGCACGATGGGCCTGACAGCGATGCAAATAAAGTGTCACTGCGGCAATAGTGAACTGAGTAAATAAAAACGCCACTAATATGTAAGATAAAACTGAAAAATTTAGCACACCAAACATAGTCTCTCCCTACGTTACAAATGCAATGCAGTATGATATCATATTTTGACCATAATTGCTTGGATTTATTATGCAAAACTCAGATTTTTTTTCCCGAACTATGGAAACTTTATATCCTTATCTTGTTTATGCAATAGCAATAGGGGTCTTATTTTGTGTTTTTATTGTCTTATCTTATATATTATTTTGGGGCCTAGTAATAGGCGCTGCCTTATGGGCAATAACCATAATTAAGCTCTATTTAACAAAACCCAAAAAAACATCTTACACTCGAGGACGGGTTATAGAACATGACGCAAACTAATCCCATAAAAACTTGCTTTATTATCCTCTTAGTCCTTGCCGCTACCGCATCCCTTGCTATTAGAGCGGTGTTCTTTGCGTTATTTAATCAAGTTAAGCGTCCCTGGGTTGATAAAAGCTTACATGATTGGACTATTAAGGTCCTTAAGCTTATTAAGCTTGACTATAAAGTTTTTAACCCTCACAAAGTTACTCCAAAGAAAAACCAGCCTACTATGATAGTTTGTAACCATACCAGCCACTTTGATATCCCCTTAAGTTTTGCAGCTTTTCCCCATAGTTCAATTCGCATGCTCGCTAAAAAAGAGCTCGCCAAAATCCCTTTTTTTGGCCGCGCTATGCAAGTTGCAGAGTTTCCTATTGTAGATCGCCACAATAAACAAACCGCCATTCAAAATTTACAAAGAGTTAAAAGCTTAATGCAAAGCGGGATTGTTGTGTGGATTGCACCTGAGGGCACGCGCTCCAAAACAGGAGAGCTCGGTACTTTTAAAAAAGGCGCCTTTATTACCGCAATTGAAGCAGGCGCAACAATTATTCCTATCGGGATAAAAGGAGCAAACTCTATCTTAGCTGCTAAATCTTTAAAACTTAACCTTAATCAACGCGCAGAAATTCATATTGGTAAACCAATAAGCGCCACGAAATACACCTTAGAAGAAAAAGATAAGCTCGTAAATGAGGTAAGTGAAAGCATGCTTAAGCTACTTACCGTAGGTTAATTTAAAAGCTCTAACTACCGCACCAGGTACAAAGGCTGATATATCCTTACCAAGTAAAGCTAGCTCTCTTACCATGGACGCTGAAATATAAACTTCTTCTTTAGTGGCCATTAAAAATATCATTTCTACTCCTGGTAACAAAAGCTTATTTACGTTAAAAAGCTGTTTTTCGTAGCCAAAATCTGTAGTGCTTCTTAAACCTCTGATAATAGAACACGCACCTTCTGCTTGATAAAAATCAACTAACAAGCCACTGAATCCTTTGACAGTCACCCCAGAAAAATTCTTAAGACTTTCAGCTACAAACTTAAGGCGTTCTTCATAAGAAAAAAAAGTTTTTTTTAAGCTAGTATCTTTAGCAACCCCTACGATAACGTTTGTATATAGATTACAAGCCCGCTTAATTAAATTAATATGGCCATTAGTAATAGGATCGAATGATCCTGGAAAAATTGCGGTATTATTCATTTATACATCTCTACCCTGTACTATATAGCGTACCCAATGAAAAGGTATGTGTTGTCACCATTCTAAATGCATAATTCACTTGGAACAAGTAAAGGATAATCACGTCAGGAATTCTAGGTGAACCCATGTACGCTCATGATAAAATAAAATCATTAATGGCGTAGGGTGGGCAAAGGAGCGCTAGCGACGTGCCCACCAATATATTTATTCATTTAATCCGTTTTTTATCACAACTTCTTCACCATCACATCCCCAGTTGATGTCGTAATGCCCTTGTTTAACGTGCTGTTTAAATGTACTGCTAGCCCAATCGCATGGACTGGTAACGTAGCCATGCTTCACTGGATTGTAATGTATATAATCAAGGCATCGATGTAAATCACTTTCATCACGAATTAGATGCTCCCAAAATCGCCTCTGCCATATAGTCTTCTCACGCCGTTTATTTACCGAGCTACTCATGCCAATAGAAAAATATCTTTTCAGCAGATTCCAACGAATTGAGAAATTACCATCATCTTCTGGAAGTCGCCAAATACAATGAAGATGATCTGGCAAAATAACCAATCCTTCCATGCGATATGGATGTTTATCCCTAACGTATCGAAAAGCAGCTTTCAAACGCATTAATGCAGCCTCATTGCATAACAATGGCTGACGATCATGGGTTACCACTGTAAAAAAATACGTGCCGCCTTTTACAAATAAACGATGATATTCGCTCATGATTTAAACCTTGACCATGGTTGATTTGAGTTCTGGTGGGCACGTCGCTACCGCTCCTATGCCCACCCTACAACTGACAGTGCGCGCATTCACATGGTCTATATTATTATCAATTCAACTTCAAATATAGAAAACCAGAATTCTTGAATCACGAATATATATACTCAGAAATTATTTGCTGCATTGTCATAGCATCCATGGGTTTACTATAGACTTGGTTCATTCCTGCATCTAAACACTGTTGGAGAATATCTTCTCTTGCGTGACCTGTTAAGCCGATAATCGGAATTGGGGGGCGATTATGTTCTTTTTCCCAAAGCCGTACGAGACAGGCAAATTCAAAGCCTGATTTTCCTGGCAGTCCAATATCGGTAATAACAAGATCAAAAGCCTTGGCCGCTAAAATCTCTAAAGCCTCTTCAGCATTTTCGGCTTCACTTACCTCAGCTTTAAAGCTTACAACTAAGTCCTTCAATACCATACGTGCCAACATATTATCTTCAACAATAAGTATATTGCAGGTTTTTTTAGCATGAACTTGCCGCTTAGACTTTTCTTTAGTTTTAATACCTCTTTGCTGTTTTGCTTTAATTAAAGATTTACTTAACTCCTTACGTTCACCAACGCAATCTTTTTTATCCCCAATTTGCAGAGGCAAAACAAAGCTAAAAGTAGTACCAACGTTAACTTTACTTTTTAAAGCAATATTGCCCCCAAGTAGTTCAACAAATTTTTTCGCAATATTTAAGCCTATGCCATTACCAGTATAGATCCCCTTGTAAGAAGAACTAACTTTAAAAAACCTCTCAAAGACTTTAGCCTGTAACTCATCAGGAATACCAATCCCAGTATCCTCAATTTGAAACTCAATATATGCAATATTTTTTTCCACAGAGATTAACTTCACCCCAATAGAAATATGCCCTTTTTTGGTAAATTTAATAGCATTACCAACTAAATTAAGAATAATGCGATGCAATTTCATTTTATCGCTAATCACATAATGCGGAACTTTACCTTCAAAATGAGTCTTAATATCAAGTTGCCGCGCCTTAACAGCCGCCCTTTCAAGCTCCAAAACATTTTGGACAACTTGATATAAATCAAAAGTTTCAAGCCGCACATCATTTTCATTCGCCCTATCATTAGCAACAATATCTAAAACTCCATTCAACAAACTCAACAAACGCTCCCCACTCTCTTGCACCCAACGCGCATGTTGTTTCTCCTCAAGAGTAGTTGCCTCTTCTTCCAAGATGCGTGATAGGCCTATTATGCCGGTTAACGGAGTTCGAATATCGTGGCTCATGTTGGCGATGAACTCGGATTTAGCTTGACTTGCTGATTCCGCTTTTTCTTTAGCAATTCGAAGTTCTTTTTCAAGCTCTTTAATGTGAGTAATATCTACAGAGCAACCGACAGTCCCAATTACCTCCCCATCATAATTTTTAATTGGGCATTTTGTAACCATAAACGTATGAATTATTCCATCAGAAGTTCGAACAAGCTCTTCTTTACCTTTTTGAATTTTTAAATCATGCATAACTTTTTTGTCGTTTTGCACTAACGAATCTGCCTGATCTGCCCATGGAAGCTCGTAATCAGTTTTACCAATGATATCGCTTTTACTATTAAGACCAAGGCTCTTAACCATTAAGTCATTACAGCTTAAATATTTTCCATTTTTATCTTTAGACCAATGTATACCAGCAATAGCATCGAGAAGGGAATTAATAGCTTGTAAAGGATAATTTGTTGATATTATTTTCTTTTGATCTTGTATTATTTTTTCAAGTTGCAGTATTTTTTTATTTAGTTGATCAATGGTTTTCATGAGTTTTGCTCATTCAAGTATACCTATAGTATGGGCAAGAATGGATTTTTGTACATGCAACCGGTTTGCTGCTACATTATAAATTACTGAATTTTTAGAATTTGCAACGCTATCTGCAACTTCACTTCCTCTATCAATGGGCATTGGATGTGTAAATATAGCGTTGTTTGTTAGTTGCATTTTTTCAAGAGTTGTTATCCAAGATGGATATTGCAAAGCTTGGGTTATTTCTTTTTCTTTATTAAAAACACCATCCCTATATGCATGTTGAGACACCCAATTTCTAGAATAAACTATATCAGCTCCTTCATACCCTGCTATAGGATCATCGATAATATTTAAACTCCCACCACTCTCATTACAGTTATTTTTTATCTTCTCTATCATAAGAGCATCGAAGTCATATCCTTGTGGTCTAGCTATGGTAATATCTAAGCCCATCCTACTTGAGAGCAAAAGGTTTCCTTGAGGGCTATTTAGTGAGCGCGCCATTGCGCCATGAGCCCAGGTAACTAACAGCTTTTTCTTCTTTAAGCAGCTAAAATTTATATTATCAAGCCCCTTAGAAAACCATTCTGCCCACCCCATAACATCAGCCAAAGACTGGCATGGATGGCAAACATCGTCAGCCATATTAATTACTGGAATAGTTGCATGATTTGCATACTCCCTAATCATTTCATGCCCTTTACCATATGCTGATAAGGCTGTTTCCATAATTCTTATACCAATTCCACACATGTAATTGGAAATAACTTTTGCTGCATCCTCTATTGTTTCACCAGGAGTTGTCTCTGATTTCATTTTGCTCATTTTATTAGGATCTAAATACTCAGCATGTCCACCAAGTTCGGTCACTGCAGTTGTGAATGATAAATGAGTACGCATAGATGGGCTATAGAACATCATTAAAAAACTCTTGTTTTTTAGTATATCTAACCACTTTGGACTGTATCTGTTAAGTTTCATTTGAACTGCTGTGTTCAATATTGTTATTAATTCATGCATTTGCCAATCTTGAGTGCATATTAAATCTTTCCCGCACAGGCTCATGAGTATTCCTCTAAATTAATAATAAAATAATTTTTTATTCAAATAGTTTATAATATAACGTTAATTATAGAACTCTATATATTTTTAATCAAATTTTTTGCGTATTGGCAGATTTAGGATCTATGTGGGCTGTTATCCTCTTGCATCACTAAAATGGGTAACCCAAAAAAATTTAAATAGAGCCAAATAGAAGCTTAGTATTTGTATTTCTAATTAGCTATTCAATTCTGGCGCAACTACCTTATTATATTTTTTAAATCTTATAGTAACTGAACGTAATAAAAGAGGATATTGTGCTTTTATTAATTTCTCATAAGTGGCATGCATCGCTTGATTTCTTCCGCTAGGGTATAGTTCAAAATCATATTGTCCATATACCCATAAACACATAACAGCACACTCCTCTAAAAGATATGCTAAACATAACTCTTGAGCATTAGAGTAATGATTATTATCAAGTTTATTTTTTAAAAAAAATCGTGTTAAAAATTCATTTATATTTAATTCTATTGCATGTCGGTAAGATGAATTATTTTTGTAAAGATCGCTAACTTTATTATAAAAAATTTGAAATTCGGGATGAAAAAACCAATCATCCCAACGCATCACTTTATATGGAATAGTCAACTGTGAGTAATATTTTTCATTACGATTGATCCAATCTTTACCAAGCCGAAGCGCTTCATTATAGCATTCATCCGCTCCGACATTTCTTCCGATGTTTATTGAAATAAATCGGAATGCGAGCCCGTACGCATCAATCGCAAAAGTTGTAACGCTTCATCCACTTTGTAGATCAATAGCCAATCTGGATTGATATGGCATTCGCGATGATCATTCCAATTACCAACCAAGACGTGATCACGATGTTTAGGATCCAACGGCTTAGAATGTTGGAGTTTTTGAACAATATCTTCTAGCAAATCTAAATTTTTTCGTTGTTTAATTATCTTTTTAAGATCTTTTTTAAACTGCGTAGAACGACGGATCTCAAGCATCATCATTATCCAAATCATCAATCATCGCTTTAAATGATGAAAATGATTTACCACCACCCTGCTCTAACTCACGCATAGCTGCCTGCGTGGCTTCATTAGGGATTTTTAATTCAAATGGAAGACCTTTGCGCATGACAATTTGCGCATATAATGCATTAATCGCTTGTGATGCGGTAATACCTATTTTTTTCAGTATCGCATCCCCCATCTCTTTTAACTCGGGCTGTATTCTTGCCTGAATCGTTGTCGCTTTAGACATAAATCACCTCGCATACTCTGTTTATATATTATATTGTAGTTATATTGTAATACATTGTCAATTTTTAAATATACCTACCTTAAAGTTATTGACCATTCCTTAAAATTAATCCATAATGAGTCTTTTATTGTCATACGTAGCAAAAATGCATCGTGAATTATTAGATCAGTACACTCTATTTAATAATCAAGGCACACTAACTTCTAACAATAGGAGACATACACCATGCTTACTAAAGAAGAACTTAACCATGAAATTGATATCATTATCCAATCATTTTCAGACACCATAAATCTTCTTACTACCTCAATAAATGTGAATAAAGGGGAATTAGAAGACATTGAAGCGCTACTAGAACATAACCAAGAACAAAAAGATTTCGAAGAGAAATCACATTATGCATATAACTTGATGCTAAAAGAAGAATGCGTAAAAACCATCACTACTGAAGAGAAAGCAGTTAATGATTTTACCAAGGCAAAAGATCTCATTATAAAAATAAAAGAAGGTGAAAATATATCTCAAAGCGAGCAAGAGTTTTTAAATGGTATACTTATAAACGTTCCTGTACGGGCAAATCCTAATAGAGCAGAGGCAATAGAGTATCTTAAAAGTTCTCCAAGAAGAGACCATAACCCTGAAGCTGCTAGCTCTAGAATGCATAGTTTTTAAGAAAATTTAGCGCTAAGTAAACAAGTAGGTTGGGCCTTGGCCCAACAAATCATAAGCGTAAATATCCTAGGAATTAGGCTAGCATAGTAGCTTTGAACACTTTTAATATTTACCATTGCGATATTGCAACTAATTTTGGTCTAGCGTATTGTTTAAACTATTAATACGAATGACTAGAAGGCTATATGGTAATTAAAAAACTTTGTTTTTATGCAATATGTTTTATTTTGGCAGGATGTGCGCGTAACCTTGAACCTACAGCCATGCCATCAAACACTCCCACCAAGCCAGCTAGTGGACAAAGTATAGAAACGACTCCCTCAAAAGATGCAAATGCTATTCATGCCTGGGAAATTCGCGGCTTGTTTGCAGCGCGCAATGCGAAAAAAGCTTGGTCTGCCCAAATTGATTGGCAACAAAATGGTCCTAAATATTATCAAATACGCTTCTTCGGCCCCATGGGAGGAGGCGCTACCCTTATTACATGCAGTGGCGGTAAAGTTACCTACCAAGATGAGCACAAGAAAATAAGCGCGAACTCAGCATCTAGCTTAATGAAACAACAAACTGGAGTATCTTTGCCAGTAGAGTCTCTTTATTATTGGGCACGAGGCCTTCCTGCGCCATCTGCTCCTGTAAGCTCAAGTAGTTACGGCCCGCAAAAACAACTATTACAACTTAAGCAATCAGGATATACTCTCAACTACAGTGACTATAAAGTTTTTCATGGTTATCGTCTGCCCAACAAAATTCTTTTAGAGGGGCAAGGCGTTAGATTGAAGCTAGTTATTAAGTCTTGGAGCATAGACTAAAAATAACGGCCGGTGATTGACAATTATGTTAAATCACAGCAAAATAAGCCCCGCTCAAAACAATGACACATTGGGGTGTAGCCAAGCGGTAAGGCACAGGGTTTTGATCCCTGCATACCTAGGTTCGAATCCTAGCACCCCAGCCAGATTCCGCAATTTATTTTTCATGAACATGATGTGAACAGAAAGCAGAGGATGTTCAAAAGAGGATGCGAAGGTTTCGTAAAAAGAATATTAACAACTTTTCTGGCGTCTTCTGCTTTGTGTTTATATATTTTCCTCTTAACAATCCCAAATTACAAAGGTAATAACCTATGTCTACCATGATGCTTTTTGCCGGTAACGCAATTCCAGATTTAGCCAAACAAATAGCTATTAACCTCGGTCAAACTTTAGGTAAGGCTACAGTTGGCACCTTTAGTGATGGTGAAACCTTGGTTGAAATTTTAGATAACGTTCGCGGTAAAGACGTTTTCATCCTTCAATCTACATGCACTCCAGCTAATAATAACCTTATGGAATTACTTGCCATGGCTGACGCTCTTAGGCGTGCCTCAGCAGGGAGAATTACCGCGGTTGTGCCCTATTTTGGCTACGCAAGACAAGATAGGCGCGTCAGATCTGCGCGCGTTCCAATTACCGCTAAAATCGTTGCTGACATGATGGCTTCTGTTGGTATTTGTCGAGTGCTAACCGTTGATTTACATGCTGATCAAATTCAAGGCTTTTTCTACATGCCAGTAGACAACGTATACTCCACCCCAATTTTATTGAACGATATTATTCAACATAAATTAGATAACATAATGATTGTCTCTCCTGACGTGGGAGGGGTTGTGCGTGCAAGGGCTATGGCAAAAAGACTTAATAATGCTGAACTTTCCATTATCGACAAAAGACGAGTCGGACCAAACAAATCAGAGGTCATGCACTTAATTGGAGAACCTACTTCGCATAATTGTATAATCATCGATGACATTGCTGACACCGCAGGAACGTTATGTTCTGCCGCTGAACATTTAAAAACTCACGGGGCAAAAAGTGTCAGAGCATATATAACCCACCCTGTTTTCTCAGGGCCTGCTATCAGCAATATTGAGCAGTCAGTGCTTGATGAAGTTGTTGTCACAGATACTATCCCGCTTACCGAAAACGCAAAACACTGCAAAAAAATCCGTGTAGTCAGTCTAGCCGATATGCTAGCCCAAGCGATTAAACGGGTTAATTTTGAAGAATCTGTTAGCTCTATGTTTCCGGAATAAGTTTATAATTGTTGGGCCAAGGCCCAACAAAAAACTCGAGCGAAATAAATCAGTCGCGAGATCCAACGTACTTGTCATCAAAATATTGTCTTAACTTAGTTCTTAAAGTACCACGACTAATACCTAACATATCGGCGGCACGAGACTGATTATATTTGCAATGTTCCATGACTGCGCGAAACAAGGGGGTTTCAATTTCTTCTAATACAAAGTCGTACAAATCAACTGGATCTGCGCCATTTAATTCAGAAAAATACTTTTGTACACATTGAACCACACTATCAGAAAGTGAAGTTTGTGATTCACCAAGTAATTGACTAATTGAGGCCATTATTATTAACTCCTTAATTATTAAAGATTTTATTACGTCTACATGCTCTCTTATGGCATGCCGAACTCAAGACCACTCCCTAAACAAAACAGCTGCAAGGAACCTTTTTTTTAGCAGGAATATATTAAGTCCTCCTGCGCAGCCAAAAGCTGCATTAAAACTCAAGCATAGCAGGCGCAAATGGCTTGCCATTTACTGTAATCCTACCCTGCTCGAGCTTGACATCTATAGTATAATCATTGCCAGAAGCTACTATAGCCCCAGACTCTACCAAAGACGACAATCTCTTATCTCTTAACGATTTAATTTTATTAGCAACATCATCATCATGAACAGGCTTGCTGTCAGGACTAGCTGTTGGACTTGGTGTAGGAGTTTGCTCTAATTTTTTTCTCACTACATCATCTATTAGATCGCGCATTATTTTAGCTGGGATTACTGCGTGCCCAAAGCCAAAAAGATGAGATAAAATTTGGAACGGGTTGTTAATTGAATTTTTAAGTAAAGATATACTCAAGTCAGCTTTTAACTCGCCACCTGGCATAACAAAGCTAAATTCAGGAACTGAGAAGGTTATACCCTTAGATAGTAATGCAGGTAATTCAGGTAAAATAGTTAAAAACAACGTTTGCTTTTTGTTTATAGCACTTGGTCCTACCTCTTGCCATTGATCCCGTATTTTTGCTAACACAGTTGCATCAAGGTTATCTAAAGCAAGCTCTAAAACCAAAGGCCCATATGTTATAGTTTCAATAATGAGCTTATTAATACCTGTTTTAATTTCCGTACTAAATAAACCCCTTTTTTCTTTATTGCTTGAGGAAAGTTTAAAGTCTTCTATCGCAAACTTAACCTGGCCTTTATTTTCAAGTTGCAGAGATTGTACATTAAAAATAGCTGTACCATCGTATAAGCCTAGCTTAGTTTGTCTTAGCTTGTATTCGCTATTTACCTTATCTAATTTAACCCCTATATCTCCTTGGCGAAAGTTCACGGCTGACAATTGAGAATCACCTTTTAAATGCTTTAAGCTCAGCGCCAAAGTAGAGCTAGCCTTAAAGCCTTTAAAATCAAATTGTAGTAACTTTTCATGCATAGTGATGTTAAAAGCAGGAATGCTTATATGTAGCTCTGCCTCATTAAAAAAACTAATCAAAATACCGATATTTATTACCGGGTATTTGGTGCCTGCTTGCAAAATATTTTCTAGTTGTTTTTTGTATGCTTGTGGAGCTTTAAGTATAGACTCAACAAAACCAAAACCTACGTGTAACCCAGATTTTGCAATAATTATAGGTCCATGGAAAATATCTAAATTAATAGGAAGAAGATAATTTTGCGTTGCAATATCTAGATTTTGCCTGGCACCTGCTTGAATATCTGATGGAAGTTGTAGGTTCCAATTTATCAGCGCAGTAGAAGTAAATAAGCCTCTATTATACTTAACGATTTTTAAATCTACATGCTTGGTTGTGCGAATATCTTGTACTAAGCGATTAAATGACCTTTCTGTGATTAATCCCGCGGTATAGTAGCCTCCTAATAGTAAAGTGGCTACAACACCGATTAGGATCAATAGCTTTTTCATTTTGAACACTCCCTATTCTCTATTTAACTTTTCTCGCCATCATGCTCATACTGCAAAGAGCAATTTGTTTCTTTAACCATCAATATAAGTGCGAAAGCAATAATTGAGCACGCTGGTAATAATTTAAGGCCGGACTGAAAGTCTGCCAAACTTAAAACTTCTACATGATACGCCTTTTCGCCAGCCATTAAATCAATAAAAAATCCTACAACTGGTTGCATTAACGCGCCAATAAAAATCGATATCATGTTAGTCAGCGCAAGTGCTGTCCCCACCACACTTCTATTGTGTAATTCAGTAGACACAGCATATGAAATTGCAACACCTGTATTTGTCAGGCCATATACAAATAACACAATATAAGTCTGAAGTGTACTTAATTTTGGAAAATAAACTAGTACTATTGTTAATATAATCCCTAAAATAGCAGAAGCAAGCATAACTGGCTTACGTCGGCCCATTTTATCTGAAATATATCCTGTTAAAGGCCCGCCTATTCCCCAACCAATAAATATAAGTCCAGTTGCAAATGCTGCAGCGTGCGCTGATAAACCACGCCCATATTGCAAAAAAGCCGGCCCAATAGATTCGCCTATAACCGCTGTAGGCGCATAAATAAATCCCGCATATAATGCATTTAGCCAAGTTTGTTTATGGGTAAGAACACGTTTTAAGCTTTCAATAATGCTAATACTTCCCTCTTTATGAAATTTATATTTTTTTCCTTCCGGGGTATCATATATAAATCTGTATAAAAGTAAGGCTAACAACACGAAAAATATTGCCATCACAAAAGATGTTTGCCTCCAACCGATTGAGCTAACCATAAAAGAAACAGGAACTTCGCCCGCGGCTGCACCCAACATCCCCAGAGCCTGAGTCAGGCCTGCTAATAACCCTAACATTGCAGGAGGAAACCATGCTGTCGCTAAACGCAGCGCACTAACAAATGCAAAAGCTGCACTAAAACCTATTAACATTCGACCAATTGCTGCGCCAAACAAATTATGTGCAACTCCAAAGATACAGCAACCAATACCTGTAATAATGGCCATTAAAGTTAATAAATGGCGAATACTAAAACGATCAACTGTGAGGCCAACAGGGATTTGCATAAAAATATATGGAATATAAAACGAAGCTGTCAAAAGGCCAAAGCCTGCTTCGTTAATGCCAAAGTCTCTTTGCAAAACTTTATGCATAACTGAAGGGGCAACTCTTGCTAAATAATCAGAAAAATAAAAAGCCGCAGCCAGCCCAAACACAAGCCATGCAAAGGTCAAATTATTTTCTTTACTTCTTTTCATAGTACATACTTACTGTAGTAATAGCTTTTTGCATTATACGAATACTACTTATAATTTCAAACGTTTGCGTGTTAGTTCAGAGGTTTTTATCCGCTTCTAAGAAAAGTGGCATAAATATCTGTATAAAATACTCCCAATGATTTAGAATAACCCCAAATCAACTTAGGGATAAATATGAGGACCTTATGCTAAAATCAGAATTAGTAACAAAACTTGCTGCAGAGCTTACCCACTTACCCGTGAATAAAATTGAAGCTGCCGTTAACTTGATTTTGATAACCATGAAAGAGCAGCTTGTTAATGGAGGAAGAGCTGAAATCCGCGGTTTTGGGTGCTTTACTGTGCGCTATCACAAGCCACGTAAAGCTCGTAACCCCAAAACAGGAGAAAAGTTATTTACTGAAGGCAAAAACAGCGCTCATTTTAAAGCCAGCAAAGTATTAAATAGCTTGCTTAATAAGTAAAATTTCTAAATTTTTGTAATGCCCTTCTTACCTGCAATTATTACACTATCAGCCACCCTTTTGGCAAATATTCCACATTCAACTACCCCAGGAATTTTCTGCAAGGTCTCTTCAAGCAAAATGGGGTTATTAATCTCCAAATGATATATATCTAATATTATATTCTGGTTATCAGTAATAACCCCTTCTCTATAAACAGGATCTCCGCCTAATTTGACGATTTCGCGCCCTACAAAGCTACGTGCCATAGGAATAACTTCAACAGGAACATAACCTCGCCCTAACCGGGAAACTAGTTTTGACTCATCTACAATACACACCCATTCCTTAGCAGCACAAGCAAGAACTTTTTCTCTAGTCAAAGCCCCACCCCCTCCTTTGATAGTTTCGCGATAGTGATTGACCTCATCAGCCCCATCAATATATAAAGGAATTTCACTGATAGAGTTTAAATCAACCACTAAAATTCCATGCGCTTGTAAAGCATGCTCGGTTTTAACAGAAGCCGCCACACAACCTTCAATCCTCTCTTTAATATCTGCAAGCAATTCAATAAAAACATCAACCGTAGAACCACTGCCTATACCCAAAATAGAGTGATCTTTGACATACTGAAGCGCAGCTTGCGCGGCAACTTTTTTTAATTCCTGCATAAAATACGCCTTAAATTAATTAATAACCTGTCAAAGATATAGGAGAATCAGCATAAAATGAATATTTATGTTATAATTATAAATGGGGGGCGACTTAGGTTTCGACGTGGGTTGCAAAACCTGATGTGCATGCCGAGCATGAGTACTCTCGTAAAAAATACTCGAATAAACATAAATGCAAATAATGCAAACTTCGAGGAAGAAGCTATCGCTGCATAAGCTTTAGTCTCTGACTCAAAAGGCGCTGCCAATAAACCAGCGCCCCGATGACCAAAGCTCGCTTATCGGTTTTGAATCATCGGTCATATTAGATAAGCTAGTCTTCTTGCTCTTTCCTAGCTTGAAGATGAAACTTAAGGAAATCGCGCTTGTTTATCCTGACGATCGGAGAAACAAACGTAAAACTAAAAGATCGACCTAAGCATGTAGAGCAAAAGGCAGAGGATTTACGGACGCGGGTTCGATTCCCGCCGCCTCCACCAATTATACTTCCAAGAACATCCAATACCATCTTATAACCATTGATATAAAATGGTCAAAGAGCATGATTTCCTATCATAACTTTATTTGTTGTTTATATTTATGATATAATGCTCATTATTTAATTATAATAGGTATGAAAGAACATGAGAACAGTAATATTGTTAGCTGGCCCTGGCAAACCTGCTTTTGGAATTAAAAATGTCTTAGCAGCAGAACAAGCATTAAAAAATCAAGGCGCTGATTTATTGAGAATTGGAGACGGAGAACGCGATTTAACTGACACCGATGTTAGTGATATGTTAGAAGCTATATCAAATGCAAAAGGCGATGTTACATTAGTTTTAATGGCTCATGGAAATAGAAACGGCGAAGTTTATTTTAAGAGTCTACATGCCCAATCTACGGTAAAGTTTTTTCAAGATATTTCTAAGGCTCTGAAACATAGAAAAATTGATATTTTTTCTACGGCTTGCTATGGCGGATTATTACAGAAAGTTGCTTTACAAATACTTCCTGAAAATTCAGTGTATGCTTCTCTTTCACCTGCGAACAATGGAATAACTGCCGATAATATAGATCCTTTTTGGGATTATTTAAATCAGCACAAATTATCCTGTTTATCTGCAGAATCTATGTTAGTTGCTTACCTTTTAAGCTCTATGAAAAACAGATATTTACCAACATTATCCACACCTAAATATACTCATGATTTGGAAGCAATATTAAATGGACGTTGCGGAACGCTATTTTCAATAGAAGATAGAGCTTATATTAAATCTACACTCGCAGTATTTCTTGAAGACCTAAGCGTACTAGACACTATAATGGATAAAATTGAGAAGTCTCGCAGTTCAGATGATTTTGGTATCGCTCAATATGGATTAGCATTAGCTATCAGTTACGCAGCAAGCGGTAATATGACATTAGATATTACTCCTTGCGTTTTTAAACCAAGGTTTTAATCGGTAAGTCTTTATCTTACCCAAGTTATGGTTTTTATTAAGAACACATTGCCAACATTTTAATACTTCCAAGTTGTAATTTTGAGTAAAACTCATAACTGGGGTCGATGTAATAAGAGTTTTTTCATGTTATCATTTAGCAAATTTTATTCAAAAAAAATAATAGATGACGGTGATTGTGCAGTTAAACTGTATTACTCCTGAGCTGTTACTCCCATGACAACTATTTATAGCCATGAAATGCAGCAGCAACTCAAAGAAAGCCTAGAGTTATTGAACATGGTTTTTGGCTCTGATCTTTTAGGGGTTTATCTTTACGGTTCATCTCTTGTAGGCGGCTTACAAAAATATAGTGACATTGATTTATTTGTTGTTGCTGCTCGCATAACAACCGCTGCAGAAAAAGCCAGACTAATGACTGGTTTTCTCCAAATCTCGGGCATTTACATGAAAAGCTCAAAGAGACCTATTGAAATGACTCTTGTTCAGAAAGCAATGATTAATCCTTGGCAATATCCTCCTCACTTTGATTTTCAATATGGTGATTGGTTACGCGAATCTTTTGAAAAAGGCATGATTGAACCATGGGAATCTGACGAGATGCCTGATTTGGCGCTAATCATCACTCAAGTTTTATTAAAGAGCCAAACATTATTTGGATTAGCGCCTGAACAGCTACTGCCACATGTACCGTATCATGATTTTATCAGAGCCATGCTTCATGATTTAAATAGATTTGCGCTTGATCTTGAGCATGACACTCGAAACGTCCTTCTTACTTTAGCACGGATCTTAAGTACGTTGGAAACAAATGCAATAAGATCTAAACCTGCTGCGGCAGATTGGGTATTGAACCATTTACCAAATGTGTATCAGCCTGTGATGAGACGGGCTAAATCAATATACATCGGTATAGAAAATGAATATTGGGATGATATAAAAGTACTTGTAAAGTCTTGCGCAGATTTTATGGTAGATAAAATCAATAAAAAAATTCTATTGATTGATTTTAAGTCCCCCAACCAGTTCATTAAACTGGCTGAGGAATCCCTATCAGAAGATAGATGAAGAGGTAAATTGATGTGAACAAAGAGTTTAATAGTTACGATTCAAGATTTAAAGCAACTGTTGTTTGGATTTTCAGGACAAAATTGTTCGTCATTACTCGTAGATTGTGTGGTAGGATGTGATTTAAACAGGACTTACGAAAAACTCATTCTTACTGATGGCTCGCGTAGTTCATTGACGAGGTAATTTTTCAAGAGATTTTTCTTGATTTGATAAACTGTACGCCCTGTTTTATATGCTAGTTTTTTCAACAGCACCCAAACATGGATGGCGCAAGCGATATGATTGCGTTGAATCCTCTGTTTTCGGCACTGACACTTATCGACTCCAGTTAACTGCTTAATTTCACGATGAAACTGCTCAACATACCATCTGATAGCACAAATCTTCTTTGTGTCATCCGCGCACTGTTGTGCTGTGTCATTGGTGACCACATAATCTGTCCTGTTAGGAGAAACAGCAACAGAGAACATTTTCATAGCTAAATGCTCAGGCATTCCTTTCAATCGAATCTTTTTTCCAAGACTTATTTCATCTGGTGTCCACTGCAATTCACGTGCAGGGAGGTATTGGCCATGGGTATCCATAGACTTTACCAAACGATTTTTTCTCATTGGGCAGTAAAATATTTTTTTATGGTCATTAATGAATAGCATCAATGGTGCTGTTGCATACCAGGTATCCATCAAAACCGTCTTAAAGGGAAGGCCTTTATGAGAAATAAGGTTGGTTAACATATCTTTGACATGATCGACCTTTCCTTTACCATCCTGTGCCGGGTCAAAAATACGAAAATCGATAATCCAAAATTGTTGGGTCTCTGGATTAATATAAATGCAATTAACAAGCCCTATTCCTCGAATAATACCATGAGCATTCCCACTGTACTGCCAGCGTACTGACTCAATACGACGAGAATGATTTTTATCAAGCACAGTATCATCAAAAACAACATACCCATTCTTACTGGGTACAATATCAGTTTTTACCTGAGACCATACCCCTTTGCCGCTTAAACGCTCCGTTTCTAAATATAACTTAACCAAATCATGGCTGACGCCAGTAACATGCTCAGCATAGTTTGTGAGCGTATAATTTACCTGACTGCTCAATAAATATTGGCAATAATCCAATTGGCTAAATGGTTTTTTCGGGCGGGCTATGATTGTTCACCTGATGACAAAATAATGTCACAAAGTATCCCAATTTATTCAAAATGAAAATGATCTATAGGCTATGTGAAAAGCAAGATATTTCTTCTAGTTGCTTGATCTAACAACCCGAAAAATGGGGTTTTTCGTAAGTCCTGTTTTAATAACTTTGTTAATTCAGCTAACGATGATGGATCTGGCATAATTGCCTCCGTTTGCTACCATTTTTTTAACTTTCTGTACTAACTAATTACAATTATAGTACATAACGTACCAGGGGGAGATAAGAGTCAAGTAAAAAATGGCTCTGTTTCAGTGTATTTGAATTGATTTTTTTGCTTTATTCATTTACAATAATGATCTTTTTTTGCTTAATATTAGCCATTACAGGAAATATTTATATGCCAGATTATGACACCCACAACCCTGCCGCCCAGGCGTCTGCTGGGTGGTTGATACTCTTGCTGCGTAATGAGTTAGGCGATGCAGGACCTACAGTAGAGTCACAAAATACTTCTAATACTACACCTAACACTAATGAGGAACGATTAACTAAGGACGATAAAGAGTATTTATGTGCCTTTTTAAATGCAAAAATCACTAATATCAACAGCTCTTTTATTGAAGGCCAACCAGTCACTACCTCTCCTTATATTTCCAGCATTGTCGCTTTCGTTGACTATATTGAGCACCACCAAACAGAATCTCCTTTCAATGATCCAACAGCAAGAAATGCGGTTTTTTCTGAAATGATTAACATGATTAACTCAGGCTGTGATCAATGGACAAAAAATGGCTTCTATGTCGATGGCAAAAAAACAATAGTGGATGCAAGTTTAGGTGAAACCCTAGGATTGGTATGTTCAGCATTACATGGAGAAGATGTACTTCTTAAGCAGCGTTACCATTTTATGATAGAAGCTAATTTGCAGCCAAATGAAACTTTAGAAACCAGATTAGTTTCAGAGCATAACTCACGTATGCTCTCATTGTTTAACTGTTTAAAAAACCTATCGGCTGATCGCAAATGCACTGCTGGTCGCCAACACGATTTGCTTAATTTGCTCAATGGAGTATACCCAGAGGTTCAAAAAGACGGAACCTATAAACCTATTTTATTGATCGAAAATATTACTGACTTTATCGTTAGCAAGCTTTCAGCGTATTTAAGTTCTATGATGAAAAAATGGCCTGAACCCCTGCGTGTTGGACTGATGCGTAATTGGGCATTATATGCAACAGGACATGATGATGATAATCAACCTATGAAAGTATTAATGAAAAAGCTTAAGAGCAAGGAATCAATAGAGAAAATTAGTGCCCACCTTGAAGAAATAAGTGAGCACTATGGTTTATCGCCAGAAAACGTTGCTGTTACAATTAGCCAAGCGGTTGCCGCCATTGATGATTTAGACCCTCCTAATGATCTTAGTCCAATAGTACCATGCGTTATGCAAATATTGCGTACAGTTAAAGATGACGAACCTAGCTCATATTGTAACGCGCGCAATGCTGCTCGCGAAAAGCTGATTGCACTACTTAAAAACCCTAATATTAAATCTTTTGAAAAACTAGAACCTATGCTGCAGTATTTTATTGAAGCAGAAATGTTATATCAGTCAGTTAAGAAGCATCACACCATGTCTACTTTAATTGAAGAAGAGGATAATTCTAGCAAAGCTTTAGAAAGCCTAAAAGTACAGTTAGAATTTTCCTTTAAGCAACTCTTAGAACTTAGCAAAAAACTAGCAGGATCACTTGATGGTTCTTCTTTAGTAGTAGAGATATTTAAGCACCAAAGGACAGATCTTCAAACCGCATACTCACGATTTGTGGAAACAAAAAAAACACTAGAGAACCTAATCCCCTATGAATTGGTTTGTAATTTCTTTGCAATGATGAATGTGCATCAATTTTTGAATTATAGGCAACAGGATGCACAAATTGATTACTTAAAACAACTCTTACAAAAAAAATCGTTTAAGCTATCAGATAGAGTCCTTAAGAGCTTTATTGCTAAAGTACTAACAGCACAAGATACTGGGGCAATAGTTGAAATCACACCTTATGAAATTAATCGCATCCTTTTACATGGATTATTCACTTATTATCAGCAAGATGCTGAAGAGGCATGGACCCTACCATATAAAACGGTATTATTGGAAACAATTACCTGGCTGATCGCCCAAAAACAAAGTCACACAACACACAATGAGCAAAAATTTGTTGAAAACTATCCCGACTATTTATTGACTAATCTGCTAGTCATGGCGCTAACATGGGACATTCCATGTTGTCGAGCCCAGCAAAAAACAGTTGCTATATCAAATTTGTTTTATAACTTTGATAATTTACTTAACGCGTTATTCAATTGTGCCCAAACAAAACAAGAGCGGGATGCTATTTTTAATGCCATTGAAAACCATCTAAACCTCATCCTTAGAACTAAATTATCCCTAAGTACTTTATTTACACTCGACAATAATCACCTATCAGAAGCGCAGCGTGACATTATTCTAGAGCGTACCAATTTAAAAACTCTCATCAAAGATCTTGAAGAAATGGGAGCCCTATTTAGGCTAGATTTAAACAAATTATCAGAAAAGCAACGCTCTACTATTTTGCTATCGATAGATCTACCTACCCTAATTCCCACTGCCATAGAGCTTAATCATATTTTGCAGCTTAAATACTTATCAAACCAGCAAAAAGCTTTAATTTTGCAAGCCATAAACCTACAAGATGTTATTAAAAACGAGCAACAATTTTTTTGGCTGTTCCAATTAGATGAAATAACATTACCATTCGAACACCGGAATATGATCTTAAGCAAACTGAATATCAGCGATGTGATTAATAACGACGGTCTAGAACTTGTTGAACTACTGTGTTTGAATACTTCGCAAGTATCAGAAGAGCAATTTAATAGCATCTGGCAAACCATTAAAGTAAAATTAAATACACTAATTACTAATAGCAATCAGTTAATCGATATCCTTGAAGTGCAACGTCTATCCCCAGCACAACGGAGTGATGTGTGGAACTTCGCAAAAAATAACTTAAAGCGCTTAATTCATAATAGTGAGCAATTCTTCCATTTATTATACAATATGGACAGCTTAAATTTGCCCTGGAACTTCATTTATGCAGCCGTTGAAGATAGGTTAAGCACCTTTATTCTAAATACACATAATCTAGTTACCCTCTTTAAATGTCCAAGAGTATCAGATACACAACGCAAACAGGTTTTAAAAGCTTTACAAAGCCGTTTAAATACTGTTATTGAAAATAAATATGATCTTGTTCGCATATTTAAGCTTAACACAACTCAATTACCCAGTGAGGAACGGACTTTCATTCTCCAAGAGGTAAATCTAAAATCTCTACTGAGTGGCAATAGCCTATTGGATTTATGTGAGTTAGGTGAACCTCGTTTATCAACACGACAGCGTGACTTAATTTTAACTGTTGCTATGGAAGCAAAACAAACGATCATTAAAAATGCAATGGATTTATGGAATTTTTTAAATGGAAAACGCGTATTACCACAGTCTATGTATGATATTATTTTTGAAGCTACTGATTTAAGCGCAATAATTACTTCTGGATACGCACTTAATTTGCTATTATCAATAGAAAATTCAGGATTCTCAGAACAGCAAAGGGAGAAGGTTTGGCAGTCAGTAGAAGATCGCTTAAATACTCTCGTTCTAAATGCTAATGAGCTTCGCAACCTATTTAAATTGAACACAATGCAATTATCGCAAGAAAAGCGCGCAATAATTTGGCGAGCAGTAAAAGATAACAAGGCGGTAACAGACGGCTTAAGCGAGGATGAAAAAAATACTTTTGTTAAACTTATAGGTTCGATGTCCAGCTCCTCGCTTTCACTCTGACTCTTGTGCACATCTCACAGGGATAAGCCAGTACTTATTCCGGCTCCCACGATTTATTCGGGTTTTCGAGGCAAAACTGGTTCAATCCTTTTACGGCCTACTTACTCCCTGTCTACGCTTCGCAGTCATCTATAAATCTTCAAAACACTAACTGTATCACACCAACTATGTGATACAATTAGTATGATACACATCATCATCCAAAGAGAGGATTTACATGAATCGCTATTTTCCGCAAGGCATAGCAACGGAACGCTCATTTTGTAACCGCGATAAAGAGCGCTTTGCATTGAAAAACAGTATCGAAATGCATGAACATGTCGTTTTAGTAGCGCCAAGACGATATGGCAAAACAAGCTTGGTGACACAAGTATTAAAAGAGAATGCATTTCCAGGTGTTTGTATTGATTTTTTCTTTGTGCTCACCCACGCCGAAGTAACAAGAACCATCACCGAAGGCATCTCAGCAATTATCAGCACCTTATTACCCAACACAAAAGCGGCTTGTCTTAAACTAATTGAATCAATTTCAACACTCAATCCAAAACTAACATTTAGTTTATTAGGTCAAAAATTGGAAATCAACACCAAGCAAACAACAGAAAAAAGTATATCCGAATTATTATTGGCGCTTGACCAATTTGCCATCAAAGCACAAGAATCCTGTGTTATTGTTTTCGATGAGTTTCAGCAAATTGGAGAATTGAAAGAAAACCACGCCATCGAAGCGGCTATACGTCATGCAGTTGAGCGCAGTCAGAATGTCAGTTATATTTTTTGTGGTAGTAAGCACCATTTATTAAATGAAATGTTCAGTGACAAATCAAGACCGCTTTATCATCTATGTGATTTAATGACGATTGAACGTATCGATGCTCAATGTTATCACCTTTTCCTCAATAAAATGTCAGAAAGCAAATGGTCGATGCCCCTAGAAAATGATGTTATTCAGGAGATTATTCTCTTATCTGAAAGCCACCCCTATTATGTCAATGCCCTTTGTCGCCGTCTCTGGCGTGGTGAGCAATCTCCATCATTGGGTGATGTCAGAAACACTTGGAATGATTATGTAACGCAACAACGGGATTGGATAAGTCAAGATCTCGCTCAACTGACCTTAAATCGTCGAAAAGTACTTACAGCTTTGGCGTTCCAACCAACCCATTTTTTTCAAGGGCAAGAATTTTCAACACAGGTTGGATTAACGCCTTCCAGCATCAACAAATGTGTTACTGATTTACGTAAATTAGATATGATTTATCAAGATAACAGTGGCTATTATCGCGTTCTGGATCCGGCTGTGGCTTATTTTATAAGGCAACATGCATTGAAATAATGTCCCAGTAGCTACTCCCCTTTGTGAAAGGATCGGATAGCCGAATCCAGTCTCCCAAATTCGGCTTCCACACCACCGTACGTACGGATCCATATACGGCGGTTCATAAAAACTTAATACCAGTCTTGAATTTACTATAAAGGTTAAGTAATCCTAACCACCATAGCATCCTAATGGGTAATTATGGGTAGAGTAGGAAACAGGCTTTCGCCTGCCTCCCCTCATCAAACCGTGCATGCGGTTTTCCCGCACACGGCTTTCCG
>Ga0155589_110_pt1 | contig 37521 bp, 35 predicted proteins | sample RifCSPhighO2_12_FD_107246 | JGI IMG/M metagenome (GOLD analysis project Ga0155589, IMG submission 107246) | Legionellales bacterium RIFCSPHIGHO2_12_FULL_37_14 | reverse complement strand
CCAGAGGGTACAAACTTCACTCAACCAATAACCGCTTGTTTTTTTAATGCCCTATGCGATGCATATCCTCATGAACGCACAAGTAGCAATCCCCAAGGCGGGACCATGATCAAACCTCTCAGCACCTTGCACTGCTTGCTATTTATGGAATAGCCGTCTAAGATTGTACATATATAAAATTTAATTTTAAATGCGTACGGTTTATACTATGTTTCAACGTCTGCTGCAAACAACGCTTTTAGCACAAAGCAAACAATTTCCTGTTATGACTCTCTTAGGGCCACGTCAGTCAGGAAAAACAACCTTGGTTAAAGCGTTATACCCACACAAAACTTATATTAATCTTGAGGAACCAGATACACGAGCCTTCATTGCATCCGATCCTAGGCAGCTTTTTTCAACCTATCCACAAGGCCTCATATTAGATGAAATTCAAAGGTTGCCTGAATTACTGTCGAATATACAAGTCTTGGTTGATGAGAACAATCAAATGGGACAGTTTATTCTAACAGGTAGCCATCAAGTTGCATTAAGTGAGGCCATTTCACAATCCCTAGCAGGACGAACGGGACTATTAGAATTATTACCTTTGTCTATGCAAGAAATGAAAAACAATCAACTACCGCTCGACCTAGATGCACTACTCATCAAAGGCGGTTACCCACGACTTTACGATAAGCCCATCGACGCGCCAGTTTATTTCCGAACTTATGTCAGAACCTATGTTGAACGTGACGTCAGGCAAATTATTAATGTTCAGAATCTTGATCAGTTTCAACGCTTTATGCAGCTTTGTGCTGGACGTGTTGCCTGCATCTTAAATTTTGAATCGTTAGCGAACGATGTTGGCGTTTCTAGTCCTACCATTCATGCCTGGCTTTCTGTTTTACAAGCCTCGTATTTGGTTAAGTTGTTGCCAGCTTATTTTGAAAACTTTGGCAAACGGGTGATTAAAGCGCCGAAATTATTTTTTACTGATCTCGGATTAGTCAGTTACTTGCTTGGGATTGAGACCGATTTACACATGAACCGAAATCCCATTCGCGGTCATTTATTTGAAAATTTGGTGATGCTCGAAATCATGAAGGCTAAACTCAATCAGGGTTTGGATTCTAAATTGTATTATTATCGAGATAATCATCAAAATGAAGTCGATCTTATTATTCAACAAGGCCATCAACTCATTCCTATTGAAATTAAATCAACACAGACGTTTAACCCCGTGCTATTAAAAAATTTGAAATTCTATCAAAACCTCGTTGGAGAGAGATGTCCCAAAGGATTATTAATTTACGCGGGTGAACAAGAGCAGTGGGTAGGCAATATTTATGTGATGAATTATAAAAATTGCGCGAGCTTTTTTTCGATATTAGAGGCTGCTGATATTTGATCTACGATACTGGTGGCTTACCCACTTCAAATAAACCAAGCAGAAGTTATGTGGCATTTTTTACTGAGTTACAGTATTTTTTGCGCAGTTTTATTAAGTATTGACTTTCAACCTAACACTTCCCATAATAGTTTCGCCTTGACTATGAAATGATTTTTACGATGCAATCTACACGCATACCACGGAAGAATATATCTATGTTTTGGACTCGAATGAGAAGTTACCTCAACCCATCTTCTGTTCCACAACGCATTCAGTTGCTCATGCTAGAACCAGAATTTTTTACATTTTCTAGAAAAGTTCAAAACCTTCGCTATATCAACCCAGTTTCATTTCACGGAGTAGTACATGAACAACCCATTGATATATTTGTTATACCTGAAGAAATAGAATCTCCTTTTTTAAGGATTTTTCAGGAAATTACTCAAAAAAAATGGGCACATAAAGTCTTACCTTTCGGCGAGGCATCTTACATTCCCTTATCAAATCGAACGAATCCATTTTATCTCACGTCTCAACCAGAATATTTCAAATTATTTTGGCTTCTAGCATTAGGAAAAGAACTCCGAATTGAAGAAAATAAGATGGCTGCACTCAAAGATATTGTTCAGGGCATGCTAGTAAGAAGCGCTTTTTTTAAGGGATACAAAAAACCTCGTTATGTTGCACACGATCGGATCCATCATTGGGTTTCTCGAGGACTTAACTTACCTTTCCCCACTGTTGATGCTGTACTTTCAGAATATACGCAAGTCTATCCGAAGGACTTTCATCAACTCCAATCCCATCAAAAATGCTCCATTCTCGTTGAAGAAGCATTAGTACTCGGAATGGAGCGTTTTTTAATAAAACAGATTGCAGAATCAACTCATACCATCAACACAGTATGGGAGCATTACTTTAATGGTAAGCAAGATAATCCCTCTGTTTTAAAACTAGAAGAACTTTGTACTCCAGGAGAAATTGGTGATCACCCTGATTGGATGGCAAGTTGGGGTATGCAACATAAAAAAACGTTGCAGCAACACCTTAACCGATCATTGAAAATACTTAGAGATAATTATCCAAGCTCACTCAATCAATATCTTGTTGTTCTAGACGAAGCCAAAAAAAAACAACCAAGACCAATTCACTTTTTTTCTGCTAAACAAACAGAAACAATAGCGACGGTAAATATATCTCACACCGAGAAGTTAGGATTTTTTGCAATTAAAAACCAGGATATGAATTCTGGAACAACAGTACTTTTGTCTAACCAATTTCCACAATAACTCGAATCGGAATACCTGAATTGCCGTAAAAATGCATGGGGAAGCAATAGGCTTTAAAGCTTGGTTGGGTAATTAACTCTAAATGATTCAGGTTTTCAATAAGATATACCTGTTGTGAAGCACATTTTAGATCAACGTCTTTGTGTTTTTCATGCAGTTGAGCTCCCGGAAAATCCAAACCAATAAACGAAATTTTTTTTTCAAGCAAATAATCAATGACTGCATCAGAAAGTTGAGGATGATTGAAAAAGTAATCTTTTGTCCCATAATCATGATCATATAACCAACAAGACCGAAAAATTACAAAATCGTTTTTAGTAATGGGGATCTGATGTTCAATATCCTCAACTTGGATCAAGCGATTTCTGATGAGTGTAATATCAATGAGCTTGCCAACTGTGATAAATTTTTCAATAGGAAGGCTCACATTCTCCATGACATCAATGTGCGTTCCATAATGCCCAAGTGCTGCTAATGGCGTTGTTGCATTTTTAGGATTAATTTTTAGCGTTAAATCAATTAACATATTTTTATCAATCTTCTCGTGAATAGCATTACTCTACCATGAAAGCTCACTCTAGTCTCTCTCTCTTCTATTCGAGGTCACGGCTGTCGGGCCAAAATATAAACATTAGTCAGTTTTAACCACGAAACAATTAAAATAGCCGTGCGGGAGCACTCATTTGATTTTATCAGTCCTGCTTAGTCTGTGGGATAAAATAAACTCATGAATCAAATAATCCTATACATCGCAACCTCCCAAGATGGCTTTATCGCAGACAGTGAAGGCGGTGGAGCATAGTTGATTATTGCAGCACATTCCCTTAAGGTATACGCATCATGCTAAAATTAGCCCGTAGATTTTCGCCTATTATGCTTTTAACCATTGGTCTAAATGGTATGATAGGCTCTGCTTGGTTGTTTGCTCCTCTTTATGCGGCAAAAATTGCAGGGTCGGCTTGTCTTATTGCTTGGTTAATTGGCGGGCTTGCAACCGCGCTCGTTGCTTTAACTTTTACTGAGCTTGCGGTGATGTTTCCTTTAGCAGGAGGGAGCGCCCAAATTCCGCAGCTAAGCCACGGTACGCTTACAAGTTTTGTTGGTAGTTGGACAGCGTGGTTATCGGCATTAACTATGGCGCCTATTGAAGTGCAGGCAATTTTGCAATATGCCTCGACTTTTTTTCCTAGCTTAGTCCATAATGTTCATGGAGCCCCGGTCTTAACTGCCTTAGGTCTAATGTGGGCTACAGGCTTAATGCTAAGTTTTTGCATTATTAATATTGTAAGTTTTAAAGGTTTAGAAAGGTTTAACCTTGGATTATTTTTATTCAAAATAATAGTAATTGTTTTAACTATTTTTGCATTTATCGAAACGCAATTTTCTTTTGGTAACTTTGCCGATCTTTTTCCAACAATGGCCTCAATTTCTGGCTGGCATGCAATATTAACTGCGCTAGCTTCAGGAGGCATAGCTTTTGCTTTTACCGGATTTAAACATGGTGTTGAACTTGCAGGCGAAGCGAAGCAATCGTCTTATAGCATACCGCTGTCAATTGTGGGCTCTGTCTTATTATGTTTAGTTATTTATTTGGGCTTGCAGGTAGCTTTTCTTGGAGTGTTGGATGAAAGCCAGCTTAGACATGGCTTTAGGTATTTAAGTTATACAGGGGATGCTGGGCCCTTCGCAGGGCTTGCTGCTATGTTAGGTTTGGTTTTTATCATGAAGCTACTTTACCTTGATGCTGCAGTTTCTCCTGCGGGGGCAGGTTTAGTTTACGTTACTTCAACTGCGCGTATTCTTTATGCTATGAGTCAAATTGGCACGATGCCTAAATGGCTATCTTATGTAAATAAGCAGCATTTTCCGATTGCAGCTATTTTTTGCAATTTTGTTTTGGGGATGTTGTTATTTTTGCCTTTACCTGGCTGGCAGGCTATGGTGAGTTTTTTGGTCTCGGGAATGGTCGTTTCCTATGCCATTGGGCCTATTGCTTTATATACCATGCGGCTTGAGTATCCTAACAAACAGCGTAAATTTCGTCTTTATGGAGTGCCTTTATTAAGTTTTTCCGCATTTTATTTTTGTAACTTACTAAGTTTTTGGACTGGATGGGATACTATTTTTAAATTAAGCATTGCGTTAGTAATAGGATTTTTCTTTTTTATTTTTGCTTATCTTAATGACAGATTGAAATCCAAGTCTCTAGGATTACAATCAGCGTTTTGGTTAATTCCCTATTTATGTGGCTTAGTTACTATATCTTATCTAGGATCATTTGGGGGCGGCAGAAATATAATTCCCTTTGGTTATGATTTTATTGTTATCTTCTTGTTTAGTATGGTTATATTTTATTTGGCAGTAAAATACCGCCTGCGGCATAAGTGACGCAGGCGGTATTGCAAACTGGAAAACCTATTTTTCGTCTATGGAAATCATTTTAGAAGGTACCACTGTTGAGATGGCGTGTTTATACACGATCTGAGTTAGTGATCCTTTTAGCAGTAAGACTTCGTCATCAAAAGCCTCAATTAACCCATGGAGCTTTACTCCATTTACCAAGAACACAGATACCGGTAATTGAGTTGCTTCTAGTTCTTTTAAAAATGAATCTTGTAGTTTTTTTGCTGAAGCCATGATTTGCTCCTTTTAATTGGCACGTTATTTTAAATTTCATCTATATGCTTGTTGTTTCCTCTTTTGTCGACATTTTTTGCAAAAACTTTATTTTTACAATTTTTTAATAAAATACTCGATAAAAATAGGTCTCTTGGATTATCATTTTGCTCCTTTGATTATTCAGGAGTTATCATGCGCCTTTTTTGGATTTTTTTATTTCTGTTTGCTTTTTCAGTAAACTCGATTGCGGCAGATAAGACAGATAAATTAAATAACGAGCTAGAAGTTAAGAAACACCACAACTCGCATAGCGGGCATAAAAAACCCAAAAAACATAGCAAGCATAAACATAAAAATTTTCACGTAAGTAAAGTTTATGTGAAGCTACCTAACAAACATCCAGGACCATTAGAATTTTATCCCACTGCTTTAATAGCGGATCATCAGGTGGTTACCTATATAGCAGGTACGCCAGTCATTAGCTCGCCCTACCTTGGTGCGCGTCCTGCTTTCGATGGATCTGACTATATAGTTAACATCTCAAGTATTAACCGTGATATTCGCTTAATGGAACAAAGGCGTAACCTTTATAAGGCATATAGAGCTGTAGGCTATGTTCCACCTGATGTCCCAGTTATTGCGGTCAGTGGTAAAGTTATTCCAGTATTATCAGCAGGAAGCAATTATTTTAATCAATTAACCAATAATATAGATTTAGGTGCGGATGAATTAGATATTGCGGCAATTGCCAATAAATCAGTCGAAGCTTATATGGCAATTGCCTATAATTCAGCTTCTCCTGGAGTGGGTGTGCAGCGCGTTGCTAAATCAGGCCTAAGTTTAAATATGGGCTTTGTAAACTTTGGCAATCCGGATAAATCGCCTTTATACCTTACTGCAGGTCAAATCTATGTACCTTTTGGTCGCTATAGTACCTCAATGGTAAGCCCTACTTTACCCACAGTTATATCGCGTACTTTAGCAAGGCCTTTAATCGTAGGATATAAATCAGAAGAAAAAATAGGACCGCTGTTTGCGGCTTACATATTTAGCGCAGATACAACCTTAGGCTCTAATGCAGTTGGTGGTTTTAATGCAGCGTATATTTTTTCAATTTTAAAAGGCAGTGGAGAAATTGGTGCCAGCTTTATTTCTTCCATGAACAATGCCTATGGTATGCAGTATACCGCAGCTATGCCTAACACAACTTTTGGCGGCTTCGGTTCTTTAACGAATGGCTCAGAAAATGTTAAAAAGATTCCTGCAGTGGATGTACATGGTAACGTTAGCTTTGGGCGTTACAGTTTAACCGCTGAGTGGGTAAGTGCTATTGGCCGCTTTCGCACTCAAGACTTAAGTTACAATGGGGTAGGCGCTTTACCTCAAGCAGGGCAAGTTGAAGCAGGGTTAACTTTTAGGTCATTCGATAAGCCGGCTACTTTATCAGTTGGGTATCAATGGTCGACTGAATCTTTAGCATTAAATATTCCGCAGCAAAGGGTAAATGCGGTATATAATATTTCCATTTGGAAAGATACTCTGGAGAGTTTAGAATACCGGCACGATTTTGATTATGGCACTTCGCAATATGCAAACGGAGCCAACGCACCGCTTTTCCCACCTAATGCAAATAGTATAGGCACAGGAGGCGGCGCTGATACAGTATTATTACAACTAGGGGTATTTTTCTAATTAAGGATATAACCATGCCAGTAAAGTCAGATAAATGGATTGCAAAAATGGCGCAAGATTATGGAATGATTACTCCATTTGAAGCGCAGCAAAATAAACAAGCGGCAAAAGGAGAGGGAAGAGGAATATCTTATGGTTTGTCGAGCTATGGGTATGATGTAAGGTGTGCGGATGAGTTTAAGGTTTTTACCAATATTAACTCCGCAATTGTTGATCCAAAATCCTTTGACTCCTCAAGTTTTGTGGATGTGAAAGCAGATGTCTGCATAATCCCGCCTAATTCTTTTGCGCTTGCAAGAACTGTCGAGTACTTTCGTATTCCAAGGAGCGTTATAGTTATTTGTTTAGGTAAGTCAACGTATGCAAGATGCGGGATAATTGTCAATGTGACTCCGCTTGAGCCTGAGTGGGAAGGGAATGTAACTTTAGAGTTTTCAAATACTACTCCTTTGCCCGCGAAAATTTATGCTTTTGAAGGGGTTGCACAACTATTATTTTTAGAGTCTGATGAAGCTTGTACCGTGTCTTACCTTGATAGAAATGGTAAATATCAAGGTCAACGCGGGGTTACTTTACCTGTTGCCTAGCATGTACAGAGGTTGTACTAGTTGTGATAATAGGATAGTTTTTTAATATTCACTATTAATTTGCTGGCGCTTAACATGAAGAAAATTCCACTCTGGTTGGCATTTTTTTTCCTTATCGTCGCAAATTCTTTTGCCACGCCAAATCAACCAACTACTCCTTGGGTTAGCGCGGGCTTTAAAAATGATAGTAAACCTACCTTCATGGATAAAGTGCAACATAGATTGCATCAAATATGGTATGACGGCACAACCGATTTATATGTTACAGGTTACGCTTGGCATAACCGCTTTACTTATGGCAGCGCAAGAATACAGAGAGCACAGTGGAACGAGTTTGCAGAAGGAGGAGGTTTAGGTAGGGGTTTTTATGATGAAGATGGCGATTGGCATGCTTTATATGCTATTGGATTTTCCGACTCGCATTATAATTTTCAGCCTGTAGTTGGCTATGGATTTTTAAAAATGTTGCATTTGCCCAAAACGCTTAACTTAGGAGGAGGATTTACCTGGTTTGCGACCGAGAGAAAAGATATTTTTTACGGCATCCCTTTTATTGGCATTCCACTTCCTATGGTTTCTGTAGGAATTTGGCGAATAAGCTTATACGCAACCTATGTTCCTGGTAATACTAATGCAGGCAACATATTATTCATGTTTGGCAAGCTGACATTAACTTAAAAATCAACCATCTCTTATGTTGGGCCAAGGCCCAACCTACTCCTCTATGGGCATGACACAAGCAACTTCTTGCATCCCCTACTTAAGAAAGCTAAAATGGCCGCCAGTTTTACTTCTCTATCCAAAACTTAATATAAGGAGAAGGCGTGGTGGCCTTTTTTTGGCGTTTTAGAGCTTATTTTCTAATTGCAGCTAGTTTAGGAATATTCCTTACTCAAGCATTCGCCGAAGAAGCTCTTACACACCATAAAAAAGATCTTCTAATAGATGGATTTTATCCGCCCTACCCAGAGATTAAACCCACCCAAGATAAAGTCACAGATGCTTTAATAGAGCGTGGGGAATACCTTGCTAAAATGGGCGACTGCATTGCTTGCCATACGAATGTTAAAGAGGGTACAGCGCCATATGCAGGAGGGTTACCTCTAGCGACCCCCTTTGGAACTTTTTACTCACCAAACATAACTCCCGACAAAGAAACTGGGATAGGCAAATGGACCGAAGAAGACTTTATTCGCGCCCTTAAAAAGGGCCGCGATCCTAAAGGGCATAATTATTTCCCAGTTTTTCCCTACATATATTTTTCCAAGATTACTGACGAAGATGCTAAAGCTTTATATACCTATTTTATGCACATACCGCCAGTTAAACAAAAAAATAAATCTTTGCCTTTTCCATTTAATATGCCAGGAGCGCGTTTTTCTTTGTGGGGATGGAATATATTATTTTTCTTTCCACATGCTAAACAGTTTAAATATAACCCAGAGCAAAACAACGAATGGAATAGAGGGCGTTATATTGTAGAAGGCCTTGGACATTGTGGCATGTGTCATACGCCTTTAACCATCTTTGGATCTCCTAAAAGGCGCTACTATTTAACTGGCAGCTTTGTTGATGGATATTGGGCGCCTAATATTACTAAATACGGCTTAATCTCAGCAACCCACCAAGATGTGGCCGATGTTTTCTCAACTCATGAATTAATTAATGAAGCAGGTCCAGTAGTTGGACCAATGGCGGAAGTAAACCACAATAGTCTACAGCATATGACCCCAGAAGATCGCTTGGCCATAGCAACCTTTCTTAAGACAGTTATTAGTACCGAACCTTTAGCTTTTTCCCCTTCAGAAGCTAAGCCTTCAATTCAGCGCGGCAAAGCAGTGTATTATAAAGTCTGTGAAATCTGCCATCAGGAAGGCAAAATGAGCGCGCCCCGTAATGGAGATAGCGCAAATTGGTATTTGCGTCTAAAATCTAGCGGTCTTAGTGGTTTATATAGACACACCATAAATGGCTATAACAGCATGCCAGTAAAGGGTGCTTGTGTTACTTGTTCAGATAACGATTTAATCTCTGCAGTAGATTATTTATTAAACAACTCCTTAACTCGCTCGCAATGGGATAACCTTAAAAAAGGTGGCAAACGAGCATTCCCCTCGACTGGTAAAGAAGTATACTTTGATAGTTGTGCCCTTTGCCATAATTCTGGTAAAGAAGGTGCGCCACGAATAGGTGACAAGGAAAAGTGGGATGCATTGGTCAAGCAAAATGTTGATGTATTGTTTGCTAACACTATGCATAGTAGGGTGCACCCCCAAAATGGCGGGTGTGCGGAGTGCTCGTCAGATGAAATATTAGAAGCAATTAAATATATCTTAAGCCAGTCAACGACTACAGGTAATTACTCACTATGGTGAAATATATACTAGGAATTTTTTCCCTAATTACATTGTCTATTAGGCTTTATGCAGATGCATCTCCTTGGCAAATGAATATGTATAAAGGGGTATCGCCTATTAGCCATGAAATGTATGACTTACACATGATTGCGATATATATATGCGCTGTTATTGGGGTTCTTGTTTTTGGGGTAATGATTTACTCCATTATTCACCACCGTAAATCCAAAGGATATGTAGCAGCCAATTTTCACGATAATTTACGCCTTGAAATCGTATGGTCAATTATTCCTTTTTTGATATTGGTGGGCCTCGCTTTTCCTGCAACCAGAGTGTTAATTGATATGCATAATACCAATGACTCTGATGTAACCATTAAAGTTACTGGCTCACAGTGGAAGTGGCAATATCAGTATTTAAATGAGGGTATTCAGTTTTATAGTATTTTAGCAACCCCTTTTGCCCAAATTGAAAACCATAAGCCTAAAGGGCAATGGTATTTATTAGAAGTTGATAAACCACTAGTTTTACCCGTTTTAAAGAAAATTAGGTTTTTAGTAACTTCGCAAGACGTCGTCCATTCTTGGTGGGTGCCGGAGCTTGGTATTAAGCGAGATGCTATTCCTGGCTATATGTATGAAGCCTGGACTTGGATAGAAAAGCCAGGTACTTATAGGGGGCAGTGCGCTGAGCTATGCGGGATAAACCATGGATTTATGCCGATTGTGGTTGAAGCTGTAAGTCAAGAAGACTTTGATAAATGGGTAACGGCTCAAGCAAAAGTAGAAGATAAATATGTAATAACGCAAAAAGAACCAGCAGCGCAAGTTATTTTAACTAGAAATGAACTTATGGAGTTGGGAAAGAAAAAATATCGTGAACTTTGTGCTTCATGTCATCAAATACATGGTGAGGGTATCCCGCCATTGTATCCTGCTTTAAAAGGTAGCTCTGTTTCGATAGGTAAACCAATTTCAAGGCATATTAGTATAATTTTACATGGCGTCTCTGGCTCTGCTATGGATGGCTATCATGCGCAACTTACAGATAAAGAAATTGCCGCAATTGTAACTTATGAGCGTAATGCTTGGGATAACAATACTAATGATATAGTACAGGCTAGCGAAGTTGCTAAAGTGCGCGAGCTGAATTTAATTCCGCCAAAGATAGTTAATAAAGTAAATGCCGGGAGGTTAAAATGAGCCAGGTGCTTGTGCATGAAGAAACTCACCATGATGAATCTCATGGACCAGAACAAGGTAAAGGGATACTTGGTTTTATTAAACGCTGGGTTTTTACCACTAACCATAAAGACATCGGCACCTTATATTTATTAATTGCCTTAGTAAGCTTTTTTGTTGCTGGAGCCATGGCTCTAATAATTCGCGCTGAGCTTTTTGAGCCTGGGCACCGCTTTGTTGATCCTAATTTCTTTAACCAAATGACTACCATGCATGGGCTTATTATGTTGTTTGGCGTTATTATGCCGGCTTTTACCGGTATGGCGAATTGGCAAATTCCTATGATGATAGGCGCACCTGATATGGCTTTGCCGCGCTTAAATAATTGGAGTTTTTGGATTTTACCTTTTGCTTTTACCTTATTATTCTCAACTATGTTTCATGCAGGCGGCGGGCCTAACTTTGGCTGGACAATGTACGCGCCATTATCAACTAAGTATGCGCCACCTAGCACTGATTTTATGATTTTTTCCGTTCATATGCTTGGGCTATCGTCTATTATGGGTTCGATTAATATTATTGCGACCATTTTAAACTTACGTGCTAAAGGTATGACAATGATGAAAATGCCATTGTTTGTTTGGACTTGGCTAATTACGGCATTTTTATTGATTGCCATAATGCCAGTTTTAGCAGGCGCAGTTACTATGATGCTTGCAGACAGGCATTTTGGGACCAGTTTTTTTGAAGCAGCAGGCGGGGGCGATCCAATTCTTTTTCAACACATATTTTGGTTTTTTGGGCATCCTGAAGTTTATGTTTTAGTTTTGCCAGCCTTTGGAGTTATTTCTGAAGTTATCCCTACCTTTAGCCGTAAACCTTTATTTGGTTATAATTTTATGGTTTACGCAACAGCCGCGATTGCATTTCTGTCTTTTATTGTGTGGGTGCACCATATGTTTACGAGTGGGGTGCCGCTTGCTGCCGAGTTATTTTTTATGTATACCACTATGCTAATTGCTGTCCCTACCGGAATTAAAGTTTTCAACTGGGTTAGTACCATGTTTAAAGGATCTATGACCTTTGAAACCCCAATGTTATTTGCTGTTGCTTTTGTGTTTTTATTTACTATAGGTGGTTTTACTGGTCTTATGTTGGCATTAGTTCCAGCAGATTTTCAATATCAAGATACTTATTTTGTCGTGGGTCACTTTCACTATGTTTTAGTGCCAGGCGTAGTATTTTCTTTATTTGCAGCGACTTATTACTGGCTGCCTAAATGGACTGGGCATATGTATAACGAGCGCTTAGGTAAATGGCATTTTTGGTTGTCGGTTATCTCAGTTAATGTTACCTTTTTTCCCATGCATTTTTTAGGTTTGGCGGGTATGCCACGCAGGATTCCTGATTACGCTTTACAGTTTACGAATTTTAACCAAATTGCCACAGTTGGCGCATTTATTTTTGGTTTTGCCCAGCTTATCTTTTTATACAACGTAATTAAAACTATTCGTGGCGGGGAGAAAGTTAAAGCTAAAGTATGGGAAGGTGCACACGGTCTTGAATGGATACTACCTTCGCCGCCTCCTTACCATAGCTTCACAACTCCACCAGAAATTTTATCTTGGCGAGATGACTAGTGGGGAAAAAAAATCAGCACGTAAAGCTGGTAGGGTTTTTGTTTTTTTTAGCGCTCCTGATGTTTGGCTTTGGTTTTGCTTTGGTGCCTATTTATAACAAAATGTGCCAAGCCCTAGGTATAAATGGTAAAACCAGTATGTTAGCAGAAGCTTATAATGAAAAGCGCGCTAAAATAGATACCTCAAGAACAATAACCGTGCAGTTTATGGCAACGCAAAGGCCTAGCTTACCCTGGGCATTTTATCCTGAAATAAAAGAAGTAAAAATTCATCCAGGAAGTGTGGCAAAATTAAGTTATTACGCGGAAAATACCACAGAAAATGAAATGACCGTACAAGCAATCCCCAGCGTAACTCCGGGGATTGCAGCAAAACATATTAAAAAAACCGAGTGTTTTTGTTTTGCCAAGCAAACCTTAGGTGCTCATGAAGCAATGCATATGCCGCTTTTGTTTCATGTTGATGTAGATTTACCGCAAAATATTCGTACTCTTACATTATCATATACTTTGTTTGATGTTACGGGGAAAGGTCATAGCCGGTAAGTTAAGAGAAAATACCCGTCTTTGCGAGCGCAGCGAAGCAATCCAGATCGGCACTTTGACTGAAAATCGCTTCGCTAACGCTCGCAAAGACGGAGGTTTTCTAATCAATTTTCCTTAACTTGACGCTTATGGGGGAAAGGTTAGAGGTTTGAGAGAGGAAATTTAACCATGAGTGAACATAGTCATTATTACGTTCCAGGACCGAGCCATTGGCCTTTGGTTGGTTCAGTTGGGCTCACAACATTTTTAGTTGGATTTGCATCTTGGTTGCATCATGATTGGTATGGGCCATATATATTTACCGCAGGCTTTTTTATTCTCATAACCATGATGTTTGGGTGGTTTTCGCAAGTAATTTGGGAAAACAATCATGGTTATTATGACTTACAAGTAGATAGATCATTCCGCTGGGGCATGTTCTGGTTTATTTTCTCCGAAGTTTGTTTTTTTGGGGCATTTTTTGGGGCTTTATTTTTTACGCGTTATTGGTCAGTGCCTTTATTAGGTGGGGAAAGTTATCCTATGACTCACCTAATTTTATGGCCAAATTTTAAAGCGATCTGGCCACTTGTGGCTAACCCTAACAACCAAGTATTTACTGGTGCCAAAGAAACCATGGGTGCTTGGGGGCTTGCGGCTATTAATACCTGTTTATTATTAAGCTCTGGGGTCACAATTACCTGGGCACACTGGGCGCTCAAATATCAAAAGCAGCGTTCTTTAATTATTGGCATGCTGGCAACTATTCTGCTTGGGGTTTTATTCTTAATCTGTCAATCTTACGAATATCATGAAGCATACACCGAAATGGGCCTCACGCTAAATGCTGGCATTTATGGCACAACATTTTTCATGTTAACCGGGTTCCATGGCTTACACGTGACTTTGGGTACCATAATGTTAATTGTTATTACCGTAAGATGTGCTAAACGGCATTTTACTAGAGAAAGACACTTTGCATTTGAAGCAGTTGCTTGGTATTGGCATTTTGTGGACGTCGTCTGGCTATTTTTATTTGTTTTTGTTTATTGGCTGTAATAGTCCATGCAATATGATTTGTTAATTAGTTGTCCAAGAGATTTAGTTTACCTTTTAGAGGACGAAGTGCGCGCCCTGGGTTTACAAGTTGCAAAAACTAGCCCGCAAGGGGTGTTCGGACGAGGTAATTTAAACGTAATTTATCAAATATCTTTATGGTCGCGACTTGCTGGCAGAGTAAACTTAATATTATTTAGTGCAAAAGCTTCAACCGACAAACTTATTCAACAAGTATGTAGTCAATATCCTTGGCAAACAGTTTTTTCCGCCCAAAAGACTTTTGCGATTTCATTTCATGGCACAAATTCGGCAATTAGGAGCACCATGTATGGGGCTCAGCTCGTTAAAGATGGTATTGTAGATTATTTTCGTAAGCAACATGGCTTTAGGCCATCGGTTGATAAAAATAATCCCGAGGTTCATTTAGCCGCTTATTTAAAAGATGATGAGCTTACGTTAAGTTTTGATTTAAGTGGCACGAGTCTCCATCAAAGATCTTATCGCCTTGCTCATGGAGAGGCTCCTTTAAAAGAACACCTAGCTGCTGCTTTATTAATTCGCGCTAATTGGCCTAAGTTAATAGAGGAGCAATATGATTTTTATGATCCTTTTTGTGGATCTGGCACCATTGTTATAGAAGCCGCTATGCTGGCTGCCTCTATTGCTCCTGGGCTTACGCGCAAAAGCTACGGGTTTATGCATTGGGCGCTCTATGATGAAGGTTTATGGAATAAAGTAAAGCAAGCAGCCCTTAGCGCAATAAAACCAACTACCATTAAATTACGTGGCACCGATCTAGATGCTAAAAGCATTAGCCAAGCCCAGCAAAATGCCGCGCGTGCAGGAGTTGATAAGTTAGTTGAGTTTAAGGTAATGGATATTAATAATCCTGATAAGGCTTCATCTTTAAAAGGTTTAATTGTATGCAATCCACCTTACGGCGAAAGGCTGGAAAACTCGGCAACCCTCGTTAAGCTTTATCAAAGCTTAGGCGCTATGCTTGCTAATTATTACCGCAATTGGCAAGTGGCAGTTTTAACTCAGCATGCAGAATTAGCGAAGGCTATTGGACTACGCTCGCATAAGCAATATGCTTTTTTAAACGGCAAGATAGCTTGCGCCTTATACCTTTTTAGCATGCAAGAGGCTAATCGACTTAAATCAAGCGTAGGAGAGTTAAAAGGCCCGCAAGCCATGCTGGTAAATAGGCTTAACAAAAAGCTCGCTCATCTAGAAAAATGGGCTAAAAGATGTAAGGTTTACGCTTATCGCATTTATGATGCTGACTTACCTGAATATGCATTTGCTCTTGATAGATATAATGATTATTGTGTTTTGCAAGAATATGCTCCTCCTAAAGATATACCGCCTAATGTAGCGGAGAAAAGACGCATTCATATGATGCAAGCAGTTATGCAAGCGCTTAAAATTGAGCCTGATAAACTCATTTGTAAACTTAGGCAACGGCAAAAAGGCAAAAACCAGTATCAAAAATCCCACAAGACTACGCAAAATATCCAAGTTCAAGAAGGCCAAGCCAAACTTTGGGTAAATTTAAAGGATTATATTGATACAGGGCTTTTTCTTGATCATAGACTATTACGTTTAAAGTTTGAAAAACTTAACAATAACACCAAGTTTTTAAATTTATTTTGCTATACAGCAGCAGCAAGCGTTCATGCTGCTTTAGCGGGCGCTCTAACTACTAATATTGATTTATCCAACACTTATCTACGATGGGCAGAAGAAAATTTTAAGCTGAATAACCTTAAAATTAGGGACCATCATTTTATCGCCTGTGATGTTAGGCAGTGGTTACAAATAGCCAAAGGCGAATATGATGTAATTTTCTTAGATCCTCCAAGCTTTTCAAACTCTAAGCGGATGCAAGGAGTAATTGATATTCAGCGCGATCATAAAGCGCTGATTAACATGTCTATGCCAAGACTCGGCAAAGCAGGAATTTTATATTTTTCCACGAATTTAAGGCGCTTTTTGTTGGATGAATCTTTAAGCAGAGAGTACCAAATCCAAGATATAACAAGCGCCACCATCGATGTTGATTTTAAACACGACTTGAAAGTTCATCGTTGTTATGAGATTAAACATATTATAAGGGATAATTTATGAAAAAATTTTGCATAAAAATAATTAGTCTTGCGCTTGTAGGACTTGTAGGAGGATGCTCCTCCCAAATAACCACAACCGCAGAGCGTGACTACGGAAAAGCCGAAAATGGCCCACCATTACAAGTGCCAAAGCCATTATCTAAGAAGGAAATTAGCCATTACTACGATTTACCTAATCCAGATGCTACATATACCAAAATTAGCATCGTCCCACCAATTTTATAAATCAAGTAAAAATTGCTTCGACAAAGTCTTTGGCGGCAAATGGGTGTAAGTCTGCTATAGACTCTCCAATGCCAATATAGCGTAGAGGGATAGATAAGGCCTTGGATAAAGAAAAAACTATGCCTCCTTTGGCCGTCCCGTCTAGTTTAGTTATTACTAATCCTGTAACTCCTATAGCATCGTTAAATTGCTGTGCTTGACGTAAGGCATTTTGCCCAATACCTGCATCTAAGACTAAAAGAGTTTCTTGGGGTAAATCAGCGCTTATTTTTTCAAGGACGCGTTTTATTTTCTTCAGCTCGTTCATTAAATGGTCTTGAGTATGTAACCTGCCTGCGGTGTCAGCTAGTAAAATATCAACTCTTTTAGCCTTTGCAGATTGGTATGCATCATAAATTACTGCAGCACTATCTGCCCCTTTCCCTTGAGCTATCACAGGAATGTTGTATTGTTCTCCCCAGTGCTGCAATTGCTCAATAGCAGCTGCTCTAAAAGTATCTCCTGCAGCTAACATTACCTTTTTTCCCGCAAGTTGCCATTGCCGCGCTAGTTTTGCAAGGGTTGTTGTTTTACCAACTCCATTAACCCCTACGCCCAAAATTACAAAAGGCGCTCCAAGAGAGGAGGGGATAGTAAGAGGCTGACAAACTGGTTCTAAATATTGAATAAGATGCTGTTTTAATGTTGCAAGAACAAGGTCACCATCTTGCAACTCTTTGCGCGCCAAGCTCTGAACTAAAGGATCTATTAATTGTTGCGTCGTTTCAACGCCAACATCCGCGGCTAGAAGATGGGTTTCAAGCTCTTCTAAAAGCAGAGGGTTAAGCTCTTTTTTGCCTAATAATAATGAGGCAATACCTTGAAGCCAACTCTGGCGTGTCTTTTGTAAACCTTGGCTCAAGCTAGAGGGAGATCCTTCACTAACGCCCGGGATGACCTTTGGGGTTACTTTTTCTTTAGTAAATACTTTTTTTAACCAAGACATAATATTCCAGATGTACAAATGGGCTTAAATGTGGAATTCTACCATCTTTTGTCTTAAGTCAGTAGGAAACAACTTCTTATGAAGCAAATTTTGCGGTACCTCGGGATAATTTTCTGTTTTTTAGCGCCAGTGCACGCCGATATTGTGCAATTTAAATTGGACAATGGTTTAAAAGTCACAATAAAACCAAATTATAGAGCGCCAATTGCCATTGTAATGATTTGGTATGAGGTAGGATCAGCAGATGAGCCCCCTGGTCTTACAGGGCTTTCCCACATGCTTGAACATATGATGTTTAAAGGCACAAAAGCCGTTCCTAATGATCAATTTACTAAAATTATTGCGGAAAATGGCGGACAAATGAATGCATTTACCGCGCAAGATTATACTGCCTACTACGAAAAAATTGCCGCCCAATCAATCGATATCCCTTTACGCTTAGAAGCTGATCGCATGCAAAATTTACAGCTTACTGAACAAGACTTTGCTAAAGAACTAAATGTAGTTAAAGAAGAACGTAGATTAAGAATAGAAGATAACCCTGAAGCAATAACCCTAGAAAGACTTAATGCCACAGCTTATTTATCTTTTGCTTATCAACACCCGGTAATTGGTTGGATGGCAGATCTTAGTCAAATAAATTTACCTGCTTTAAAAAAATGGTATAAACGCTATTACAGCCCCAATAATGCCAATCTAATAATAGTAGGCGCAGTTGACCCTATTACCATCCAAAGAAAAATCGAGCACTACTTTGGTAAAATTCCTTCTAAGCAATTACCGAAACGCATATTACAACAAGAACCCCAAAGCCTAGGCGCAAAAAGCGTAAACATTAGCAAAAATGCTGAGCAACCTATTATGATGATGGCATTTGCCGCCCCATCTTTAAGATATATTGAACTTCTCAACGCTACAAACCCTAAAGAAGCGCAAATTAATCCTAAAACTCCTTATGTCTTAGAAGTTATTGCAGGTATTTTAGATGCAGGTGATAATGGTAGGCTCAATCAAGAACTAGTTAACAAACAACATGTAGCAGCTGCGGCCAACGCGTTTTACGATTTATATAGCCTTCTTGCAACCCAATTTATCTTTTTTGCAGTTCCTAGTGCTGCAAGTAACTTAGAAGAAGTAAAAAAAGCTATTTTGCAACAAATTAATAGGCTTAAAACTGAACTTGTTAGCGCCAAAGAATTGCAAAGAATTAAAACCCAGCTTATTGCGCAAAAAACCTATGCCGAAGATTCTTTATTTAGTCAAGCAAGCGAACTAGGAATTGTAAATTCTATAGGTTTAGCTTCTAAGGTTATCGATGCCTATCGCACGCAAATAGAGGCTGTCACTAATAACGAAATTAGAGAATGTGCCAACAAATATTTCTCTCAATCTGCTTTAACTGTAGCTCAGCTGCAACCAAGTAATTCCACAAGGAAGTAACTTATGCAACACTTTAAATTTTTCCAATTATTAGTCATTAGCTTACTAAGCTTTACCAGCTATGCGCAAATACCAATCAAGATAGCTAATCCATACAACGTCCCTGTGTTGTTTCTTGCCTCGGACAGCGTGCCTATGGTAACTGTGCACGTTGGATTTAAGGCAGGATCTGCTATGGATGGCGAGTTATTTGGGCTTAGCGCTTTAACAAGCTCATTGCTTACTAAAGGATACGCCAATCTTAATACGCAAGAAGTGGCGAATTTAATAGCCGATACAGGGGCTATCATTGATGCTAGCACATCGCGTGACATGTTAGACCTTGCAATTAATAGTTTAACTGAGCCTATGGCTTATAAAAATGCCATGCAAATTTTTACCGCTATTCTTAGTAAACCTAGCTTTTCTAATGCCAATTTAGAACAACAAAAAAAACAGCAACAAGCAGTTTTACGCTTTGATAAAGAATCTCCCAACGCGGTTGCTATCAATGATTTTTTTCAGTCACTTTACTTAACCCACCCATATGCTCACCCAATCAACGGTACCGCAAAAACCATACAAAAAATAACTCGCAAAGATGTAGTAAGCTTTTATGAACGGTATTTGGTGCGCGAAAATGCCGTTATAGTTATCGTAGGAAAAATAAGCGTAAATGAGGCTAAAAAATTGGCAAATGATATATTATCTAAGCTGAAAAAAGGCAAAAAAGCGCCCAATATTCCCCTCGCAAAACCCTTAACCAAGCCTTTTAGTAAACATATAGATTTTAAAGCGACGCAAACTACTTTTTATCTAGGGCAATTAGGTATAACGCATCACAATAAAAATTACTTTCCCTTAATGGTAGGTAACTATATTTTAGGATCGGGCGATCTTAACTCGCGCTTAAGCCTCGTTTTAAGAGAGAAAAATGGCCTAACATACGGTGTTAGCAGCGAATTTCTCCCTATGCCCGGTATTGGGCCATTCTATATTCATTTTGCCACTAAAAATAGAGCTGCAAATGAAGCTTTAGAGCTTACAAACCAAGTGGTAAAAGATTTTATAACTAAGGGACCAACAGAAGATGAACTTAATAAGGCTAAAGCCTATTTAGTAGGTAGCTTTCCACTTGCTTTAGCGAGCAATACTTCTATTGCAGGGAAGTTACTTAAAATCGCCTTTTATGATTTGCCTTATGACTTTCTTGCAACCTATGTCCAAAATTTACAAGCTGTAACTGCTGAGGAAGTAAAAATTGCCATGCAAGCAACACTTAGAGCCTCCAACATGTTAACTGTTGAAGTAGGTCCTTAAGATATGCCTTCAAAAATAAGAATTATTGCTGGCAAATATAAAGGAAAACTAATACCGGTATTAGCTCTGCCAAACTTACGCCCAACTCCCAATCGCGTGCGCGAGACTTTATTTAATTGGCTTATGTTTGATATTAGGCAAGCCGTGTGTCTTGATGCTTTTGCAGGGAGTGGAGCTTTAGGAATTGAAGCTTGCTCAAGAGGAGCAAGCAAGGTTATTTTGTTAGAAAAAGACCCAATGATTTTTAATAAACTAAATCAAACAGTAGCAAGCTTTAACGATAGTTCGCTCCATGCCATTCAAACAGATTTTTCCAGTTTTATTGCAACTACCAAAATCAAATTTGATATTATTTTTCTCGATCCACCATTTAAAGATGACGCCCTTACGACATGTCTTAATATCCTTAAAAGTTCTCCTGCGCTCAAGCAGCAAGGTTTAGTATATTTAGAATCAGAAAATAAACTGCCGCAATTAGCTGATACTTTTAGTATTATTAAAACCGCAAAAGCTGGCAAAGTTTTTTATGGTTTGGGGCGGCTAGTTGATAAAGCGTGGCAAGTAGTACAGAGTGCTAAATTATAGCTTATTTAGACAACATTTTTCATAAAGGTTAAGCAAATCCTTGACAAGACAACTGCCCCCTGGTATCAATCTCAATATAGTTTCCTTGTGACCTTCTTCCTAGCATGAATCCATTTATAATGGCTGTTCTTTGCATAATAAGCATACTTACTGGGTGCCAGGCTAATTACAAAAAGCCGCCGATCAATGCTCCTAGTACTGATGCAACCATTCAACTTGCAGAAGCTGCGGTTTCTATTAGTGACTCTATGTATCAAATGGCGCAAGTTGAAAAAAACCAATTGCCGCACTCTAAGCCTAATCATTTAGCTATTCCCAACATTAGGGCCTTGCAAGTTAGAGCCTCTGTTGATTGGTCAGGACCAATTGAAGAAATTACTGCGCGGATTGCAAAAGCCGCCAATTATAAATTCCATACCATTGGTAAGGCTCCTGCCATCCCTATTTTAGTTAATCTTACGGTGAAAGATGATACCTTGGTTGAAATTTTAAGAAACCTTGATTACCAAGCTGGCAAAAAAGGATCCATTCATGTCTATCCAAGCCGTAGAATGGTTGAACTGCATTATGCAAAATTCTATGACTAAAAAAACAAACTATGCTGTGTTAAAAAATTGTTGTATGTATTTTATTATGCTTTTTTTTATCTCTGGCTGCTCTTTTAAGTCCTCCCAAACTCAAGGCGACCCTACCACTCTTAAAGGTTTACAGGCAATGGCAGGATCATCTAAACGTTCGATATTCAAAAAAGAAACTATAAGCCGCATAAAAGAAATGGCGCTTAAAGAAATTGCTTTAAGCTTAGGCGCCCAAGCAGGGCTTTCAGCACGCGCTAACTCAATAAATGACAATCTCGTTCAACAACAGCGCACCTTAGATTCGGTATATAACTTCAATGCACTTATCTTAGATCATAATATATTGCCTCCAGTACTCTTAGAAGGCAGGCAAATCTTAAATTTAGCGAATGCGCAAACTATTCGCATTTCAGATAGAACCTATAAAGTTTACAGACAAGCTAGATTTATTACCACACCACTTAATTGGCGCCAATACTTATGGATGGACTATAAACCTCCTGAATATCCAAATGTTAACCTTTTGCCTAAAACCAAAGAAGAACGCGCTATTTGGAGATATTATGTTACGAAAGGCTGGAATCAGGGTATAGAACAAGCAAACATTATTTTGCAAGACAACCTTGCGCGTATTAAAGAAGATTTTAAAGGAATGATTTTATACCGTAAGCTACTAGCTATGAATATGGTATCGCCGCCTTATGTATCAAACACTGATCTTGGGGTAACAGGAGATGGATCCGAAATCCATATTGATGATCGCGTATTACGCATTACGGCTTTACCAGAGCTTAATGTCAACTCAGAAGAGTGGAGGGCTGCTGTTATTAAAGATCAACAGTATACGCTTGACCAGCTAGCAATGTTAGAAAAAGAGGCTGACGCTACACCTATAGTTATTCAAAGCAAAAGTTGGCGCCCAGTTATAAATCCAATTAATTAGGATAATAAAATGTCAGAAAATATAATGCCTAATGAACCTTCTAGGTTTTCTGCCCCTTTAATGGATCAAATGCTAGAACATGCTGAAAGTTTACATGCTTCAGATATTACAATCCAGACAGCTATGCCAATTTTTGCGGAAATTTATGGCAAATTAACTAAGCTTACCTTACGTAATTTAACAAACACCGAAGTAAGCGATCTAATTAATAGCATTTATGGCCCAAATGCAACTACGCAACTACTTGCGGGTAAGGGCATTGATACCCATTACGAATTTAAACCGACGCGAGGCACCCGATATCGTTATAGGGTAAATGCAACTTCTTGCCTAGTTGAAGGCCATGACGCCATTCAAATTACTCTAAGAAGCATCCCAACAACTCCACCTTTACTCGAAACTTTAGGCTTGCCAGATGAAGTAATGGAGGCTATTGCCCCACAAGATGGCATTATTTTTATAACAGGAGCCACAGGTTCCGGTAAAACAACTCTTTTAGCTTCTATAATTCGCTCATTAATTGAAGGTGCTGACTCTAATCGTAAAGTATTAACTTACGAAGCTCCAATTGAGTTTGTATTTGATGAAATTGAAACGATTTCCGCGGTCGTCAGCCAATCAGAAATTCCAAGGCATCTACCTAGCTTCTCAGAAGGCGTAAGAAATGCTTTAAGGCGTAAACCTAGATTAATAATGGTAGGGGAGTGCCGCGATGCTGAAACAATCTCCGCAGCTTTAGAAGCGGCCCTCACAGGCCATCCAGTATATACAACCTTACATACTTCAGGCGTACCTGAAACTATGCGCCGTCTTGTAGGATCATTTTCGGGCGAAGAACGCTTAGGCAGAACTATAGACATTCTTGAAACCATAAGACTATGTATCTGGCAAAAACTAGTCCCCACCGTCAACGGCCAGCGTGTCCCCTTACGGGAATATTTAGTATTTAACGAAGAAGTGCGCGATATTCTCTTAGAGGGCGACCCCAACGAAGTTACACATGCAATCAGAAAATTAGTAAAAGAGCGCGGTCAACCTATGAAAGTTGATGCAAAAAAGAAGTTGGAAGAAGGTTTAATAAACGAGCGCACCTATAAACTTATTATTGCTGGCACACGTTCTGAGTAATGGCTCTTGCTGTCAAGAAGCTTTACTTTAGCTAATGTTTGTCGAGTCACTGCTCTTGGTAGCCCGCTTGCCAGCTTGTAAGGCACTTTCTTGCGCAACAGATCCTGTTTTGATATCGGCCTTAGCTTGTTCACCACCTGTACCTTCCATTTTATGTTTAGCACCTTCAGTCCAACGAGCAGATTCAGCGCCTATTGTTTCCTGCGGCCCCCCTATCCAGCGCAAGATCTGATCTGGTAGTTTGGTAATTAAATTAAATGACTCTTGCACTACTGTCGTGTAAAGAATGGTGTAAAGTAACATTAGGAAAAATACTGACATGGTTGCTGCCCATCCTGTATACCCGCCTACTGCTGGCCTTGAAGTCTTTGCCATCCACGATGATTCCAAATATTGCCCTATCTCCTCCCATCCTCTGGTCCACTTTGTCGATGGATTAAAATTAACAAAATCTATAATCTCCATAAACCCTGCATTTATCATCTTTACTGCAACAAATGACAGCAAAATCCCCGCAATATAACCTATAATCATCATTGAAGGGCGCAAAAATACATTTAATAGGAGCATAAGAGCATGATCAGCTTTACCAAAAGCTTGGTCGCCTTCCGGGGAACTAACGCCAAGCGCAACAATGGGAGCTGCTACCATGGCTTCTATAATAGCAATTAGCCATGCTAAACCGCCAAATAAAAAAATCATATAGGGAATAAAAGGAACATAATACGCGAGGAAATATCCAGTAGAACCCATAATTGAGATCCACACTCCTGAGATGGGAGCTGCCATAGCCATAATAACGGCTATGATCCCCAGAAAAAAAGGAGATATAGCGACAACCATAACTGCCAACATACCATTTATCCAACTTGCAAACGCTGAATTAATAAATATAACTCCCATATTCGCAAGTGCAATTAGTGGATTTATATCAGGTACTTGCAACTTAGAGACACCAATATAAAAAATATCTGCCGCATTTTGTAAAGGAACCGCCACTAAAAGATTAAGCAGTTGCGAAGCAATAATTTTCACTAAATCAATAAAAGTCCGAACGATTTCATTTAAAACAGTATGGAAAATAATCCATTCAATCGCTCTTACTACACATAAAAAAATGTTAATCCCATCACACCCGCTAACGTTGCGCTGTGGAAACATAAAACTGTGGGGGAAATCTGGTGACTTCATAATGAAATCAAACTTAATAGTATCTCTACCTGGCTGCTCTGCTATAGCGCTTGTGAAAATAATTGAGTTATTAACAAGCCCGGCAACTGTTGAGGCTGCCGATCCTGATATCTCGGTAAGGGAGCTATAGTCAGGAGTTGCTATTACATCAGATGTAGATTTAGTTACTGGACCTGCTTGCGCAACTAACACGCTAATTAGGAGGTTTTGATATTCGATAGCTTGAGCAACTCCAAACCAATTACAAAGAGTTGTATAATTAGCATCAGAATCAGAATCAGAATCAGAATCAGAATCAGAATCAGAATTAGCAGAATCAGAACTGGCACAACTATTGTTTTTAATAATGGTCTCTAGCTGCGCCTTGGAAAATGTGCTGTTCTCTATACCAGAGTCTGATTCTGCATTAATGCCAGCTTGAATAGCAAAATCATTCAGCCTAGCTAATTTATAAAAATAACTGCCGGCCATAATCCACCCTGACTGGCTTGCTTTATCAATGAACAAACGTAAGGCACTAGACTGAGTAGTGTCTCTAGTTTGATTCATTAATCTTAAACTAGGGGCCATTACTGCATTATAATCAGCTACAGCTCCATATATTTCCATACCATTAAATAACACAGAAGAGGAATGTGATATATTTGGATCTGGGCCCCAAGTAGTGCAATTTGTTACGCCAAGCTTGTCATATTCCTCCCAACATTCTTTATATTTTTCATTGTTAGTTATACAATGATCCTTACCCTTAGCCTCCTTCGTACCGCAATCACATTTATAATCTTTAGGATCTTTAAAACATGTTGGTGGGCCTCCTACGACATGAGTATAAAAATATTGACGACTCTCTTCGGTACCATTTCCTATATAATATTTATCATACCAACCGTTTTTCTCAAGATCCTCCCTCGTACACACATATGGGATAGGAGTTTTCTGCTCGGTACATTCATGTATAGCTGCTTCTTCATATACCTCTTGTGCTTTATTATCCCTTTCTTTCCTTAGATTTTCCATTAGGCTTTTAAGATGATCCATTAATTCTGAATTTGAACAATACAGCAAATGGTTAACTTCGCTGGCAGGCATATTACAAGTCGACCTTGACTTATCAAGCCAGATATTTTGACAAGCAGTATTGCATTCTTCTACATAACGTCCTTTTCCGTTTGATGTACAAACACGATTCTCACCAAATCCATATAGACATGATTCTCCGCCTTCTTTTAGACAAAAAGCATTAGAAGCAATTTTACATCTGTTATCTGCTGCACCTTGAGATTCTCCTTGATGGTCGGTATCACATCCCGCCAGCTGTCTAATTATATCTCGACGATACTTTCTTTCATCTTCTCCAGAACCCTGCATGTTGGCTATATAAGTATTCTGAACCATATCATAATGATTAAGTAACTCATCAATATGCTTTATGTCCTTAGCCCCTTGCACAGACGTATCAAGTCCTGCCACGTAGTTATCATCATTTGTAGGGATAGAGTTACACTCTAAAGCTTTATCTTCCGCCTTTGTAACCTGTTCCTTTGATGATCCCAATTTGCACGCTGGTTGCGCCCTTTTATCAAGTGGTTCGCCAAATTGAACCCAGGCAAAATTTGGTATTGCTGCTATTCTGCTACTTGTATTCTCTGTTTGCGTAAGTAAAGGGATATTGTCAACAATTCTTAGAGCAACGTCCGATAAATCTTGATACATTTGCTGCAGTGCTAAGGCGCGCGACTGAGAGACAGTATTTATGTCATCAGCAGTTAAACCTATTTGACTACCCTTTTTAGTAATGTCTCCAGAACTATTACTTTGTACCCTACCCATTGGCGCCCATGACAAAGTGCCACATAGACCATTTATTTCATCATATGGATTATCAACATTTGTTTCAAAATTAGGCATTGTGACTTCATAAAATTCATCGCTACGGATTTCTCCTCTTTCTTCCTGCGCGTGAAGCGTATCTACGCTAGCTATAAAATCAGGTACCTGGTGATCACAAAAATAATCCATATAGAGAGGTCTGGGCTTATGGCACAGTCCTTGCCCTTTTTTATCATCCTCAAGATAAACCTTTCTAATAAGCTCAAGAGCGCGTTGAATAACTAACATACACACTTGGCCCTCTAAAATTACCCCAGCTCCTTTTAGTACAGCATTTCTTTTATCTGCGTCTTTATATGCTTCAGTATTTTCTTTATAAACTTTCAGTAAATCCGTAGCGTTTTTTTGCTCCGCAAGCAACGCCCCACCGCGATTTAAATAGCTTAATGCCGCCCCCCAAATCTTATCCGCAGCTCCTACTCCTTGCACACAAACCCACATTACAAATATTTGGATCAAACAATAGCCAGATGCCTTAGGCATTAATAAGGCAATCCCTGTAACTGATCTAATTGGCACCCAAATTGATGACCATTTTTGACCTAAAAACTGACCTTCATGAGCTGTATTCATGGTGGACACAATTATGGTATACATTATAAGAATACCGCCTAAAGCGATAATGGAAGAATTAAATACTGCAAATAGTTGCCCGAGAATTTGTGTACCTGTACCATGCAATACGCCGTCAACTACGCCAAACGTATTATATAAAAATATCATTGAGTAATCCCCAGGAGGAGGGGTAAAATTTAGCGGGGATGTAGCAAAAAGACTTGTTGAAACAATTGCCAGCACAAAAGATAACAATATTCTTGTCATTTTTTCCTGCCCATGAGTCCTTGAGTAAACCATTCTTTAAAACTACAACCTAGTTTGCGTTGGCGCATCTCAAACCCTAGAAAATGATAACGAAATGCCATAATAAGAGAAATTCCCATCATAATTATAGTTACAACAGAGGCTAAATATAAACCTTGCGTAAACTCGTAAACTCCAATTGCACCAATAACTATCGCAAACAACAATAAAATTATGCTCCATACACGTAAGCGCTTGGCTTGTTGGTCAATTTCTTTAATGCTTAATCCAAATTCATTTTGCGCTTTCGCAAACTCTTGGTGTTGCTTCTTGGTGTTTTTAGGCACGTAATTAAAAAAATTTCTGGCTTTTTCAGCAATAAATTGCATCATTGAGGTATTACGCTCAACGTCAAGCCACTCGCTGAATCGAAAAAAAAATCCTACGATGCCGCGGGAATGTTTAAAGGATTTACTCATATGCTGGCATAACCTTTCCTTGCATTTCATACACTATAGTGCTTAAAATTATTTTCGTCTATTTAATTATTAAAAATTTTATGGCTAATCTTTCTCATGAAACTGCAGCGGAATATTGGTTTAATTTTAGCGACCCAACTATTTATCGAGTGTTAATGTTTCTTGAATCGGTAGAAGATTTTACCCTTGATGGCGAGCCTAATTTAGAAGCTGCCCTGCAAGAATTAGGCAATGAATTAGAAGATATGCAAAACGTTAACCTAGATAAAGTTAACAAACATGACAATTTTATTCGTATAGTGGGTAACATTAAATCAAGTAGAGGTTTATACCTTTTGCAAATGATTGATAGCGCAGAACCTGGCAGTGCTTCTAAAGTTTTAACGCATGCGGAAAAAAATACCTTAAGCCCCTACGACCCTGCTGGAGTCTTTTTAAAGCGCAACATTGCTTTTGAGAGGTTAAGGCTATTATCGCGAGTGTTTTCTGAATATAGGTTATATCAAATTACTCGCGCTCTCGAAGGAGATGAGTAATGAAAAAATGGTTAGCTTGTTTTATTTTTATGGCTTGTTGGGGTTGTGGAGTTGTAAATGCTGACAGTCAATGTGCAAATCAAGTCGATTGTTTAAGGAAATTACTTGATTATCTAGGCAACCTAACAGCTGATTTAGGTTATAAACCAGCGGAATCTCCCTCGGCTATTAACAGTGAGCTTAGTGTTTACAAGGCTCTTTTAGCTAACGAGCAATCAAGTGTAAATCTTTATTTAGGTTCGATCATTCCCCCTATTTATGCAACAAAAGATACAGGCGCAGCAAAGTTTGATCTTATTCCCAGCAGTATTGAGGGAGCTTCTTTAATTAACGAAAAGGTAGCAACTGCTTTATTGTATTCAAATGACCAAGGTAAAGTTGAATCTAAACTGCAAACGACAGATGAAGTTACGGCTATCCCTCAGCAAGCTGATCCAATGATGCAAATATTACTAAATACTCTTAGTATTCCACCTGCAGTATGTATTAAGTTCAAACCTAAGGTTGGTGGGGTGGTAACATGTGAAGATCCTGAACTAAATGCGGCAAGTTTTGCTGAACAAAATGCTAACCTTCCTGATTTGTTCGGAAGTTTTTATAAAAATGAGGAAAATGATAATCCGCAAATGGTTGCTACTATTTTAAACAGTAACTCTTTAATAACTCCTTTTGTGGTAACTGATGGCCCTCCTCCTACCGCAAATGACGCGCAAGATACCACAGCTACTGCTGACGTTACAGCCCAGCAAGTATCAACTTTTATTCAATACGCTGCAGGATCAATGCTGCCTCTTGACCTACCAACTTTAACTTTGCTTACTGGCCAAAGTGCTAAAACCAAGCTCTTTCGCCAAGCGGCTGCAAACTACTATTTAAGCCTCAGAACTTACGTTGCACGTTTATCTGTTGGGTTAAGTAACCTTTACTCAATTTTAGCTAAGCGTTTGCCACAAAACAGCGCTGATGGAAAGGTAACAAGCCAAGCATTAATAGAATATCAAATGGCCACCTGGAGGCTATTTGATACATCAAGCAAAGATAGTCAGCAAAAATGGCTAGAGTTTATTAATTCAGCAAGCCCAGCTAGCGTCCAAAAAGAGATGGCGGTTTTACTTGCTGAGATAAACTATCAACTTTATTTAAATAGACAGCAACAAGAACGGCTTCTTATGACTAACTCTGCTTTATTGTTTATTGGGCTTGCAGACGTAGTACCAAAAACTGAAGAATTACGCAAAGCGGCAGGAGTTGCTGGGCCGTGAGCACGACTTTGGGAGTTAAAAACAAGGCTGGTTGGTCACGCTTTATCAATCTTTGTCAAAACGAGAAATCAACTCTTGAGTGGGAACAATTTTTTGAGCTATTTTTAACTGATGAAGAAAAAGAAAATTTAGCTACTAGGGTTTTGATTATTGATGCCTTACTTAAATCTAACTTACCCCAACGCGAGATTGCGAAAAAGCTTAAAGTTAGTATAGCCAAAATAACTCGTGGATCTAATATGCTAAAAAGAGTTGGACCTGCTTTGTTAGATAAATTGTAACCACCATATCCAACAAAAGCATACAAATCCACACTTCAACTGTGGATTTGTACGAAAAAATCAGCTATTATTTTAATTATATTTGCATAATTTTAAGTATTATTATGTTTATTAGACAGCTCGCGCATGAGTTGCAAGACATGATGAAGTATTACCCGATTGTTACGTTAATTGGACCTAGGCAATCAGGAAAAACTACGTTAGTGAAAGAGTTATATCCTAATCTACCTTATGTTTCTTTGGAAAACCCTGACGAAAAACGCCTAGCAAGCACCGATCCTGTTTCTTTTCTAGCACGCTTTCCGAATGGTGCTATTATTGATGAAGTGCAACGGTATCCTGAATTACTTTCATATCTACAAGGCATTGTGGATAAACAAAAACAAAATGGATTGTTTATTCTAACGGGAAGTCATCAGCTAGCCTTACATGGAGCAATAACGCAGTCTCTTGCTGGGCGTACAGCGATTTTGAAATTATTGCCTTTTAATATGCAAGAGCTTTCCCAAAATAAAGTTTTTTACGATATCAATGATTATCTATTTCAAGGTATGTATCCACGTTGTTACCAAAATGATATTCCACCTACAAAATTTTACCGTGACTATATGCAAACTTATGTAGAGCGTGACGTTAGGCAGATGATTCAACTAAAAGATTTGAGCCTTTTTCAACAATTTCTCCATTTATGTGCAGGATATGTTGGTCAGCTCATTAACCTAGATTCGCTAAGTAATGCTTTAGGTATCTCAGCTACTACTGTAAAGCATTGGATATCTATCTTGGAAGCTTCATTTATTGTTTTTCGTTTACCCCCTTACTATGAAAACTTTGGTAAACGGATTATTAAATCCCATAAATTATATTTTTATGATGTTGGCTTAGCTACTTACCTACTCGATATAAAGGATAAAAAAGATCTTGCCTACTCTCCCATGCGCGGCTCTTTGGTTGAAAATTTTATCATTCTTGAATTGTTAAAGAATAGACTTAATCAAGGTATTGAGCCAAGCATGTATTTTTATCGTGATAATAGTCAAAAAGAAATAGACTTGATTCTAAAAAATGGCGCTCAACTAATACCCATAGAAATAAAATCTGCTCAGACTTTTACCACTGCTTTTTTACAAGGATTAACTTATTTCAAACAGCTAGTAGGACAAAGATGTAAAACCGGTTATTTAATCTATACGGGCCACCAAGCCCAAAAACTTGGCGACTTTCATTTAATTAATTTTAGACAATTAGGTGAAATATCGTAAAACACATACGACTTCTCGTTAACTTTTCCGCTCACTAACAGAGAGTTGCTGAAATTTATCAATAATAGTATAATTTGCAGCGTAAATTAGAGTTTTCAAGAGTTTTAACCAATGCCGCGTCTTTAGCGGGCTAATAACTAAAAGAGGTAGCTTTATGACAAAGTCATTGCACTTGAGTACTTTGGCTGTACCTGTTGGTAGCCTTGATTCTTATATTTGGCAGGTTAATCAAATCCCTATGCTGACGAAAGAGGAAGAATATGCTTATGCAGAAGCATTTCAAGAATCTAACGATCTAGAAAGTGCGCGGCAATTAGTTCTTGCGCATTTACGCTATGTGGTGCGTGTGGCTAAGGGTTATATGGGATATGGACTTGCGCTTGGCGACTTGATTCAAGAAGGTAATGTTGGCTTGATGAAAGCGGTTAAACGTTTTGATCCTAAAATGGGCGTAAGGTTAGTGTCTTTTGCTGTGCATTGGATTAAGGCGGAAATTCATGAGTTTGTTATTCGCAATTGGCGTATTGTGAAAATCGCCACCACTAAAGCCCAACGTAAGTTGTTTTTTAAATTACGCCAACAAAAAGATCGCTTAGGCTGGTTTAGTGACGAAGAGGTTAAAGCTGTAGCTAACGATCTTGGGGTTAGCAAAGAAGAAGTGCTATGTATGGAGCAACGCTTAAACGCCAACGATATGGCTTTTGATTCTCCTAACGTAGATGAATCTGATGACTCATCCCCATTTATGCCAGTTGATTATCTAGCCTGTCAGGATGCTGATCCTCTATATTTAATTGAAGCTGAGCGTGGAGAAACTCAAGGGCGTGAACAACTGCATCTTGCGCTTGAAGCGCTGGACGAACGCAGCCAAGATATTTTAAAACGCCGTTGGCTAGATGATGAAGCTAAAATGACATTGACTGATTTAGCTGTGCATTATGGAATTTCTGCAGAGAGAGTCAGGCAACTTGAGCAACAGGCCTTAAAAAAACTTAGAAAAACTTTACAAGGCTAATTTCTCCAACTAAAAATGCAATATTTGATTTTTGCGCATTATTCGCCCATAATGAATAATACAGGCGCAAAAACTGCTAAGAGTTTAAGTCCAAATCGTGTTGTTAAGGAAAAAGGAAATGGGATGTGTTGTACGTAAATATTTGGGTTTTACTTTAATTGAGCTAATGATAGTAATTGCCATTGTAGGTATTTTAGTCGCTATGGCTCTTCCAGGGTACCAAGATTATATTATTCGCGCAAAGGTAACAGAAGCCATAGTCGTAATGTCAGACGCCAAGACAACTATTGCAGAAGGATATATAGCTGATGGAGTGCAGGGCATAAAAAACGCGGCGCTAGCTTTTAATGAACAAGGCAATCACTCATCTAAATATGTTTCTTCAATAAAAGTAATGACAGAAGCCCCTTATAGTATTACCGCCACAATTAAAGCCCAACGTGGCAATGGCCTGCCTCTTACCTTAGATGGTAAAAAAATCCTTATTACCCCTAACGTTGCTCACGAAATGCCAACTGCAAGCTCAAAAGGCGAAATAGACTGGGCATGCACATCCTCAACTAATATAACCGCAGCAGAAAGGGCCCTAGGCTCCCGCCCTTTAGGTACAATGCCGGCTAATTACGTGCCTGCAGAATGCAGATAGAACTTAGCATTCTGCATTTTTTTAGGTATAATTGACTTTTTTAGCAATTTGTTGACGTAAAATATGCATGCAAATGCCGATTCACTGCAAAGATTTTTACTCGAAGAAGCAAACGTTCGCGGAGAAATAGCTAAGCTTACCGAAAGCTATCAAACTATCATGCACCAACGTCCTTATCCTCCTGCCGTTAAGCGTTTATTGGGAGAAAGTTTAGTTGCTGCATGTCTTTTAACTGATACCCTTAAATTTGCAGGATCGTTAAGCATTCAATTTCAAAGTGATGATCGTTTAGCTTTAATTCTAGTGCAATGTGATAATAAGCTTAATTTACGTGCTCTTGCTAAGTACAAACAAGATCTGATAGACGATGATTATCTTGCTGCATTTCTTCAAGGCCAGATGGTCCTAACTTTACAGGCAGATGCTAGAGTAAAAAATTATCAATCGAAACTCCCAGTTGATTCTACTTCTATAGCAGAAAATATTATGCAATATTTTGCCCAATCAGAGCAGATCTCTACATATATTAAATTTGCCATAAGTGAAGAGTCGGCAGCAGGATTTCTCCTTCAACTTTTACCGAGAGACAAAAACCAGCAACAAAAAGAAAATTTCTGGGAATATGCATTACGGATTGGTGAAACCTTAAGCGCGGAAGAGCTATTAAGCTTAGCTAATGAAGAATTACTTTATCGACTTTATCACGAAACTACAGTACGGGTTTTTGATCCTAAAGCAATAAAATTTCAATGCCGTTGCACTATTGAAAAGATGCGTAATGTATTACTTACCATAGGCGAAAAAGAATGTAAGCAGATTTTAAGCACCCATAAAACCATTGAAGTTTTGTGTGACTTTTGTAACACAAAATATGAGTTTGACTCTATAGACGTTGCAACTATCTTTTAATGTCTCCTTCCCTAGGGGCAGATTGTTTTGCATATGGATGCGCATTGTTGTATAAATACAAATCCTATTTTTATACCGCATTTTTTTTATGCTGAGAGTTATACCCAATAAGCCTCAAAGTGCTATTTTTCGCGCAGCGCTTTTCGTAGCGCAAGCAGTTTTGTTTTTTACTTACAGCCTCCAAGCAATAGCAACTCCCTGGTTTTTTACGCAACGCGATGTTGTGCAGTTACATCACGATCTGCCTTTAGCAAAATTAGCTTATGATAAAGGGGTGCAACAATATGGTTTGTTGAGCTTGCCTACTGGTAAGGGGCCTTTCCCTGTTGTGGTGATCGTGCATGGCGGTTGTTGGGTTTCTACAATTGGTGATATTAATAACTCTCTCGCTTTAGCCGATGCTTTAAGTAAAGAAGGCTTTGCTATTTGGAATATAGAATATCGCTCAGTTAATCAAGAAGGAGGCGGGTTTCCTGGTACATTTTTAGATGTTGCGCATGCCATGGATTATTTAAAACAAATAGCGGGTAAATATAATTTAGATCTTAAGCGTATGGTAGTAATAGGACACTCTTCAGGAGGACAATTAGCGCTCTGGCTTGGAGCAAGGGGCAAATTAAAACAAGATAGCTCACTATATAGTGTAAATCCATTAATACCTAATGCAGTAATTTCACTGGGCGGCGTGCCAGATTTAGAAGTTGCGCGCGTGCCAGCGGAAAAAATATGTAAAGGAGATGTTATTGGCAAACTTTTAGGTGAGTATGAGAAAAATATTCCGCCTAAGCGTTTTCAAGAAACTTCAGCTTATGAAATGCTCCCTATTGCAGTACCTCAAGTATTGTTAATAGCAGAGCGTGATGAAATAGTCCCATTTGCTATTGCAGAGCGTTACCTTAAAAAGGCTAAAGAAACCCATGATCAAGTTACCTTAGTAAAAGTTCCTTATGCAGGACACATGGATTTGATTGTACCTAACTCAGTTAGTTGGCCGTATTTATTAACCCAAATACATAATTTTATAAGCAACACTCCTAGTAATTAAAAAGGGAATTAAATGACTGATAAAAATTACATTGGCCTTGCAGTTACTCCACATGATCCTGCTATATGCATTTTAAATACTGAAGGCGAGATTGTCTTTGCGCAAGCAGCAGAGCGCTATTTGCAGAATAAAAGAGCATGGCATAGCCCGGCTGATGATGTGCTTTTTGTGAAGAAGTTAATCAAAGAATATTGCGATCCAACGAAACAACTAGTTTTATCTTTAAGTTGGGATAAAAAATATCTAAAAAATAGGCATTTTACCAATTTATTAAATCGCTGGGTAATAGAAAAATTGCTTGGCTCAGGATGGCTTGGGGGGAAAAAATCAACATTTGCTGCAAGTTATCATGAAGCAAGATCGGTCTATGCTGGCTTTAATGAATTAGCTGGCTTTAACACCGAATATCAATATTATAATTTAACCACCAAGCCAGTTATTTATCAGTATAACGAACATCATTTAACCCATGCGGCAGCTGCTTGTTACAGTAGCAAGTTTAAAGAGGCAGCTTGCGCAGTTGTTGATGGTAATGGGCAAGGTACTTCAGTTAATTTTTATAACTTTAAAGATGGCAAAATTAAGCTTATACCTTCTAACTCTAGTCGCTTGGGAAGTTTAGGAATTTTTTATTGGTTTATCTGTAAAGGCTGTGGCTTTGAGCCTTTAGAAGGAGAAGAATGGAAAGTTATGGGACTTGCCTCATATGGTAAGTTAAACGAAGAATACTACGCCATGATGAAAGATAGTTTAACGATCGATGGCATAAACGTAAAAGTATCTTTTAAAACTTTAGCTAGTATCAAAAAATGCTTAAAAATGGCGCGCAAGAAGGATACACCAGCCCTAGAATATGCTGATTTTGCCTATACTGGTCAGTATGTCTTCGCAGAATACTTTAATAAACTCTTAGATGGTTTATACAAAGCCTGTCCGGGAGAAAATTTAGTGTTAGCAGGAGGCTGCGCTTTAAATTCATCTTACGTCGGGACTATCCATAAAAATACGCCTTTTAAAAATGTATACGTTTTTTCAGCCCCAGCTGATGATGGCAATGCTGTTGGTGCTGCATTGCTTGCTTATTATAAAAACAATGAGCCAAAAGTAAGGAGCGATATTCAGCTACCTTATTTAGGTTCTACCCTGACAAAAAACGCCTTAGATAGGTTAAAAACTTATAGTAAGCTTAATATTAAAACAGATTATTCTATGCAAGAAGTCACCCAAATAACTGCTAAATTATTAAGTGAGGGTAAAATGGTTGGCTGGGTGCAGGGTAGAGCGGAATTTGGGCCAAGAGCCTTAGGAAATCGCTCAATTTTAGCCGATCCAAGAAGCGCTAGCGTTAAAGAAAGACTAAATGCAGAGGTTAAATTTAGAGAAGAGTTTAGACCTTTTGCGCCTTCAATTTTACATGAATTTGGCGATGAATACTTTGAACACTATCGGGAAACCCCATACATGGAGCGTGCTCTAGTTTTTAAGCAAGAAGTTAGAGACAAAGTCCCTGGAGTAGTCCACATTGATGGAACAGGGCGCCTGCAAACTGTAAAAGCCGAATGGAATAAGCCTTATTACGACCTAATTAAAGCTTTTTACGCTATAACTAAAATCCCTATTTTGTTGAACACCAGTTTTAATGTAATGGGAAAGCCAATAATTCATAGTGTAGAAGATGCGCTTGCGGTTTTTTTCATGTCAGGGTTAGACGTCTTGGTTTTAGAAAATAATATTATTTTTAAATAAACGCAGGTATTAATAAACTCCCAGTTGTCTAATTACACTTAATGGTAAAAATAACCTGCGATTATTATCAGGGAATAATATAAACCCGAAATGTTTATAAAAATCAACGGCAACTTCGTTTTTTGCATCGACAATAACAGCGGCGATTCCCCTGGAAAAATTCCAATGGATGAAATGGTATAAAACCCTAAAATTTGCTCAGAGTCGCGCTGAGTCAACACGTAGGTAACCGCAACGTTTTTCTTTATATCTTGACTAGCTTGTGTTTTGAGGTATTGATCTAATGCAGAAGCTCCACAGCAAAAGAGATTTTTGTCATGTTTTTTATTTAGGTTTTCAATCGAATACTTACTAGTATGTGTGCCTCTTTCTGTCATTTAGATTCAACATTCCGTTTATACTCTTGTATCGCATTCAATAAACGAGTTGATGCATTAGGTGGATTTAGCAATGTGGCAATAAAAATATCTCGATCAGCTGCTGTCAAATGGAGTTGCTGGTACTCTTGTATTACACGAACAGCAGCTTCATATGCCGAGTTCACAACAAAGTCTGTAAGTGTTCGCCCTGAAAGCAGAGCCGCATTTTTTAGTACTTTTTTTTTGTCCGCGCTGATTCTTGCTTCAAGACGTTCTACTCCTTGATTATGATTTATAGATGGTTGTTCCATGCTCTTTTCCTGACCTTAATCTTTAATTAAATTGTACGCCAATATGCCGTACAAATCAAGTGATTTTCCATATCCCTCCAGGGCTGTCCCGTCTTAATAAATCATAAAAGCTCCCTTCTCCCGCTTGCGGGAGAAGGGTTGGGGATGAGGGTGATT
>Ga0155589_105_pt3 | contig 38427 bp, 35 predicted proteins | sample RifCSPhighO2_12_FD_107246 | JGI IMG/M metagenome (GOLD analysis project Ga0155589, IMG submission 107246) | Legionellales bacterium RIFCSPHIGHO2_12_FULL_37_14 | reverse complement strand
AGTTAAATCACCCTCATCCCCAACCCTTCTCCCGCAAGCGGGAGAAGGGAGCTTTTATGATTTATTAAGACGGGACAGCCCTGTACAATTTGGCGGCTCTTCTTGACTCAATAATAAATATCAAGCTACTATTTGACCATTTTTGCGCCATGCTTATCTTATATGTATAAATCTTTATATAAATGGTCTTCACCCCAGTGGTTTTACGTTAAATCCCAAATAATTGCGCGCTATTTTGGTGCCTTGGCTGCTCTATTTCTTATGGTAGGGCTATTATTCGCTTTAGTTTTTTCACCCCCAGATTATCAGCAAGGGGACACCGTACGGATTATGTATGTGCATGTGCCTTGTGCATTGTTTTCTATGCTTTGTTTTGCCGCCATGGGGGCTTTTAGTCTTTTATTGTTAGTATGGCGTGTTAAATTAGCTGGTATTTTAATCCGATCATTGGCAGTTATTGGGTTTTGCATGAGTTTAATTGCGCTTATTTCTGGGAGCTTGTGGGGTAAGCCTATGTGGGGGACCTGGTGGATTTGGGATGCAAGACTTACCTCAGAGTTTGTTTTAGCATTACTTTATTTAGCTATTCTTTCTATTCCAAGTAGTTTTAGGCAGCAAGAAATAGCTGAAAAAGGCATGGCAATAGTAAGTATAATAGGTTTAATTGATCTGCCAATTATTCATTATTCTGTTTATTGGTGGCAAACTTTGCATCAAAAAAGTAGTTTTTCTTTTGGCGAAAAACCACTTATTGCTCCAAGTATGTTAATACCTTTAGCTTTAATGGCGCTTGGATTCGCTTTTTTTATAGGCTGGTTTGTGTTAAAAAGCGCGCAAGCAGAGTTATTGCGTAGAGAGTATAGGGCAAATTGGATTTTGCAAGTATTAAATAGGGGGTAGGGCATGTTTTTGGGTAAATATACTTTTTATATCGTTTTGTCCTATTTATTTGCTCTTGGGTCCTTATTCTGGTTAACAATTAAAGCCAAACTAAGCTTTAAACTTGCTGAGAAAAAAGCATTATCAGCTGCTAAAGAGCATTAAAATGCATCATATAAGGAAACATCGATTGTTAGTTATTCTAACTTCTGTTGTCTTTGGAAGCATAATCGTAAGCTTAGTGTTATTTGCCTTAAGGCAAAATATAAGTTTATTTTATACTCCGAAACAATTAGCTAAAGCCAAGATTCCCCCAAAACAATTAATTCGCGTAGGAGGTATGGTGGTAAAGGGGAGTCTACGACATTCTGCTAAGGGTAAAATAGTGCAATTTGCTATTACGGATCTAGACTCTACAGTTTATGTGCGTTACCGCGGATTATTACCAGATTTGTTTCGCGAAGGCCAAGGCGTAGTTGTGAATGGCTATCTTGTAAATAACCTGATAAGGGCCCAAGAAGTATTAGCAAAACACGATGAGAAATATATGCCGCCCGAAATAAGACATCTAAAAGAGGCGAGGGTTTGATGTTTGCGGAAATTGGTTTATTGGCCTTAATAGCAAATCTTTGCGCAGCTTTTCTATTAGTTGTTATCCCTTGTTATGGCATTTATTCTGCAAAGCTTAATCTTCTTAATACCGCTACTTATTATGTAATTTTACAGTGGGTATGTGGCGCTATTGCTTTTGTTTGTCTTGATTTAGCATTTTTAACTGATGATTTTAGGCTTATTTATGTGCAAATGAACTCAAGTTTAACCTTGCCATGGTTTTATAAGGCGTGTGCTCTTTGGGGTGGGCATGAAGGATCTATGTTGTTATGGGTGTGTATTTTACAAACCTGGACCTTGGCTTTTGCCTTAACCTCAAAAAAATTAGCTAAAGTAATGCAAACTAGGATTTTAGTCATTCAAGGATTAATAAGCATAGGATTTTTGCTCTTTATTTTGCTTACTTCAAACCCTTTTATTATGGAGTTTACTTTAAATGCTACAGGGCGAGATTTAAACCCATTATTGCAAGACCCAGGGTTTTTATTGCATCCACCTATGTTATATGTAGGCTATGTTGGCTTTTCTATTGCTTTTTCAGTTGCGGTTTCATTACTGTGGGCCGGCGAAATTGACTATTATGCTTTAAGTTTAAGTAGGCCATGGATATTGTTTGCCTTTGCTACCTTAACTTTAGGAGTTGTTTTAGGTAGCTGGTGGGCATATCGTGAATTAGGGTGGGGCGGCTTTTGGTTTTGGGATCCTGTGGAAAACGCTTCTTTCATGCCTTGGCTTGTGGCTACAGCTTTAATTCATGCGCTTTTAGTTGTTGAATCACGTAAAATGATGGTGGCTTGGTTTATATTGTTAGCAATTATTGTATTTTCTCTAAGTTTAATAGGAACATTCTTAGTGCGCTCAGGAGTTTTAACTTCGGTGCATGCTTTTGCGGTCGATCCTTTACGCGGAATTTATATTTTGGGTATGTTAGCTTTTTACGTAGGCGGGGCATTACTTTTATTTGCATTTAGAGCGCAATACATGTTTGTAAAAGCTAAAATAGGTTTAGTTTCGCGCGAGATGTTGATCTTACTCAATAATGTTTTGTTGGTTAGTGCCATGCTTACAGTCTTACTTGGCACTATATATCCATTAATAATTGATGCTTTAGGTTTAGGCAAAATTTCTGTTGGGGTGCCGTATTTTAATGCAGTATTTGTGCCCCCTTTTTTAATATTATTATTTATAACTGGTCTATCTTTATTTTTTCCCTGGGGGAAAGCCAATATTACTCAGGTTATGCGAACTTTAAGCTTAGCTTTTGGTGTAAGCTTATTGGTTTTCATATACTTTTTAAGCAAACAGCAAAATATGCTTATGTTAGCTATTGCAACAGGCTTAAGTATTTGGGTCTGTTTAACTACTTTGCAGCGTTTAGGTCAGAAGATACGCGAGCAGGGCATAAGGCAGCTTTCTTACAAAGCATATGGTACAACTATTGCTCATGTTGGAATTGGTGTCACGGCATTAGGAGTTGCAGTTTCTTCTGGTTTAGGAAAGCAAATAGACACCGTTATGCAGCCTAAAGAGAGTATTAAATTTGCTGGTTATACATTTGAATTTAATAAAGAAGAGTCTATAAAAGGGCCTAATTATCACGGAGTTCGTGGGGTATTTTATTTTAAGCCTAAAAAAGGCCCCTTTAAGAAGGCACTTTATCCGGAAAAACGTATTTATGATGTTTCTAATACCCCAATGACTGATGCTGCAGTTGATGTAAACATTTTACGCGATATTTATGTTGCTTTAGGTGATCCTGTTGGGGAAAACTCTTGGGGAGTGCGATTGTATTATAAGCCATTAGTAAGGTTTATTTGGCTCGGCGGGTTAATGATATTTTTAGGGGCGCTTGTTGCTATGTGTGATTTAAGACGTTTACAAGGCATAAAAAAATGACACGCAATACTCTATTTAATGTTATCCCCGTTGCTGTATTTATAATCATTTGCTTAATTTTATTTGGTGGCTTATTTCTTAATGAAGATTTACCTTCTGCAAGAATTGGGAAGCCTTTGCCTTACTTTCATATAAAAACCCTAGATGAAAAATATATAGACTCTAATGATTTTAAAGGCCACTTTAGCCTAATTAACGTATGGTCAACATGGTGTAGCAATTGTTTATTAGAACATGATTTTTTAAACTCGCTCGCCCAAGATGGTGTTATTATTTACGGCCTTAATTACAAAGATGATCTACAAGCTGCGCAAAATTGGTTACAAGAAAATGGTAATCCTTATAAAGCAGTAGGAGTTGATGCAAGTGGTGATCTTGGGATTGAACTAGGAGTTTATGGTACTCCTGAAACTTATTTAATTGACCCTACTGGCAAGATTTTAATGCGGTATGCAGGGCTTTTAGATAATAAAAGCTGGAAGCGCTTTTTTGTGCCTAAAATGCAACCACATGAGGAATCTATTAAATGAGGTTTGGGGTAATTTTATTCTGTATGCTTATGCTAACTAGTGCGCGCGCAGCGGATTCTGATTTTAAGTTTGCAAATGACGCACAATACGTAACCTTTCAGCACGTGTTGCAAGAAACCAGGTGTTTAGTGTGTCGCAATCAGGATTTACTTGATTCTCACGCCCCTCTTGCTATGGATTTGAAGAAGAAAGTTTATAAATTAGTGCAAGAAAAATATAGCGAAGCTGAGATAAAATCATATTTAGTTGAGCGCTATGGGGAGTTCATTCTCTATAAACCACCATTAAATGCTAAAACCTATCTTTTGTGGTTTGGTCCTTATATATTCTTAGGTTTAGGCGTTTTAGCTCTTGGCTTATTTGTCTATAAGAATAAAGGATTACAGGTATAAATATGTATTTTGTATTAGCAGGTATTTTTTTAGCTTTTTTAGTTTTACTAATTTACCCAATATACTCAGCTAAACTCATGGCAGCTTTAATGACAGTACTGCTAGCTATTATTATGCCTAGTGCATATCTTGCGTTGGGAAATTTATTCGTTTTACAGCAATATAAGCTCCATAAAGAACAGCAAGAAGTGTTAAAAATCTTAAGTGCATTTAAAACCGAAGCTGAGCTAATTGAAGCCTTACGCAAAAGGCTAGATCACACCCCTAAAAGTGCCCATGGCTGGTATTTATTAGGAAGGCTTTATAAAAGTGTTAACGAGCATGAAAAAGCGAGATCGGCATTTGCTGAGGCAAAGCGCTTAGGTGCTTAACCTATCCAAAAGGAGGAATAAATGGATTTGCAATTAACTAATAAAGTTGCATTATTAGCTGCAGCAACTGATGGTTTGGGATTAACAACTGCACAAACATTGTTAAAAGAAGGCGCAAAGGTTGCTATTTGCGGACGTGATGAAAAGCGTATTTTAGCTGCGAAAAAATCTTTGTTTAAGCTTGCTGATGATAGTCATATATTTGTGCAATCTTGTGATGTGACAAACGAATTACAAGTACAAAATTTTATCCAAAACACTGTCAAAAAATTTTCGTCTTTAGATATAGTTGTCACTAATGCAGGTGGGCCGCCTGCTGGTACATTTGAAACATTGGACGAGGTTTCATTTGAAAAAGGATTTAATTTGAATTTAATGAGCGCAGTCTATTTATTAAAAGCTTCCCTGCCATACCTAAAAAAAAGCAAACATGCGAGCGTGCTTACAATCACAAGTCGCTCCGCCAAAGCGCCTATTCCAAATTTATTAATTTCAAATGTTATCCGCCCTGCCATCCTAGGTCTTACTAAATCATTATCTCAAGAGTGGGGGGAGTACGGCATCCGTGTCAACTCAATTTTACCAGGATGGACAAAAACAGATCGTACGCAATATTTATTGCAGAAACGTGCGGAAAAATTAGGAATATCTTACGAAAATTGTGTGAAAGAAGTAATTAAGGCATTACCATTGCGCCGCATGGGCGATCCACAAGAATTTGCTAATGCCGCAACATTTATAGTATCACCAGCTGCAAGCTATATTAATGGCGTCATGTTATTGGTAGATGGCGGTGATTATTCAGGCTTAATGTAAGCTTGGCAAAGCTCTTTCTGTGAGCACGACTGGCAAAAAGTAGGTTTAGCCTTGGCCCAACATGAGGCAAAGCTTAGGTGCTAGATTGATTATTATAGTTATATATTGTATAATTATACTATGTATAAACATTGGAAAACAAATCATGACTTCTGTTGCACTAAAAAAATGGGGAAACTCTGTGGGTGTTCGTATTCCATGCACTTTTTTAAAAGAGGTGCATTTAGCGCCAGGAGATGTGCTAGAAGTTTCCATCAATGAACAAGGTTCCTTGCTGCTAACGCCAACTAAAAATAAGCAACATGATTGGCTAGAGCAATTTAATAAAATTGCTGATTCTATGAATGCAGAAGAAACTATAAATTTATCCAACCAGTTTGATGAAGAAGACTGGACATGGTAACCATAAAAAGGTTTGATGTATGCTTAGTAAATTTAGATCCAACTATTGGATCTGAAATAAAAAAAACTAGGCCAAGCGTTGTTATATCTCCTGATTCAATGAATTTAAGCCGCTTAAATACAATTATTATAGCCCCGCTTACCAGCACTATTCGTGAATCTTTTCCTACAAGAGTAAAAACATCTTTTAAAGAAAAAAATGGTCAAGTTGCACTTGACCAGCTAAGATCAATCGACCGATCTAGAGTGGTAAAAAAACTGGGAAAGCTAGATGCTACAACGGCAAATGATATATTAAATATCTTAGCTTTACTGTTTGGAAAATAACAACCTCACGTAGCAAGAGTCTTTAGCACAATCTCACTAACATCCTTAGATAGGTTTTGTTTAGATAACCTAACTAACCATTCGTGCATCAAATCTTTTCTCGCTTTATCATAACGTCTAAAGCGGGTAAAAGGGGTGACCATGCGGGCGGCGACTTGGGGATTGCCTAGGTCGAGCTTTAATACCATATCGGCTAAAAATGCATAACCTTCGCCATTTTTTTGATGAAATTGCCGGTGGTTGGCAAAACAAAAACTGCCGATTAATGCCCTTACTTTGTTTGGTTGATTAAATTTAAATTTAGGGTGGGATAAAAGATTTTCAATGCGCGCTAATGTTTCTGGTAAATCAGCAGATCCAATAGCGGCAAACCATTTATCTAAAACTAAATCATGATTGCTCCATTTGGTATAAAAGCTATCTTTAGCAGCTTCACGTTTATCGCTATGTTTAGAAGCGGCTAAGATATAAAGTGCCGCTGCTTCATCTGCCATAGTTTTGGTTTCATAAAATTGCTCTTCACATAAGTCAAAGGCAAGCGCATTATCAGCCTTACATAATAAGCTTAAAACTATATGCCGCAATCTACGTGAGGCAAAAGCTTGCGTAGTCATAAGGTGAGTTTCGTTTTTCCAAGACTCTTCAATAAGTTTAAGGCCAATTTCACTAATAGCATTTGCAACTGCTATTTGAAAGTTTGTTCTAGCATCTTCAACTAAGTCAACGTCCACAACTTCGCATAATGCTGCCAAATCCTCAAATAAAGGGGGAGTAAGCAGCTCAGCACATAATGCTTTGTCTAGTTTAGGATCTGTAAGAATGGAGCGATAAGCATCAGCTAATTTTTCTGGCAAAACAATTTTGCCTTGGTTTTTTATCCCATTGGTAAGACAATTTAAGGCTAAGTTTTGCACTGCATACCATTTAGCAAATCCATCGGTTTCAAATTTCATTATGGCTAATTGTTCATCTTCTGTTTGGGTAAAGTTAAGCTTTATAGGTGCGGAAAAATCTCTTAACAAAGAAATTATAGAATCTTCAGGAATATCTAGATCGAATGCTTGTTCTTTATGCTTTAACTCAAGCAAAGTCTTAGGCAAAGTAAGTTGTTCGCCAGAAGGAGTAAAAGCTGCAATTTTTATTGGAATATGAAAAGGCCTTATTAAAGCAGAGGTTGTCCAAAAACGATTATGTTGCTTAAAAAACAAGGAAATTTTGCCGTTTTTAAGCTCTTTGGTAACCGAAACTTGAGGAGTGCCGGCTTGGCTATACCAATATTTAAATTGCGCTAAATCAACATTATTGGCGTCTTCCATAGCAGCGACAAAGTCATCAATAGTTACCGCTTTACCATCATTGCGCTCAAAATATAAATTCATACCCTTTCTAAAACCATCAACTCCTAAAATTGTTTGTTGCATGCGAATAACTTCAGCGCCTTTGTTGTAGACAGTAGTAGTATAAAAATTATTAATTTCTTCATAAGATTCGGGCCTAACAGGATGAGCCATAGGGCCATCATCCTCAGGAAATTGTATATTGCGAATTATTTTTACATCCTCAATGCGCTTAACGTCACGCGCAAATTGATCTTGGGAAAATGATTGATCGCGAAAGACTGTTAAGCCTTCTTTTAAACTTAATTGAAACCAATCACGACAGGTAACGCGGTTACCTGTCCAGTTATGAAAATACTCATGTGCAACAACCCCTTCTACGTTTTCATAGTCAAGATCAGTTGCGGTTCGTGGGCTTACCAGAATATATTTGGCATTAAAAATATTAAGACCCTTATTTTCCATTGCGCCCATATTAAAATCACTAACAGCTACAATCATATAAACTTCTAAATCATATTCACGTCCATAGTTAACCTCATCCCAGCGCATAGCATGTTTTAAAGCTTCCATGGCGTGTGAACATTTAGAAGATTCACCTTTTTCAGCATATATTCTAAGTTCGATAGCGCGCCCTGACTTTGTAGTGTAGCTATCGCGCATTAAAGATAAATCGCCGGCTACGAGGGCAAAAAGATAAGAGGGTTTTTTAAAAGGGTCTTCCCATAAAACCCAATGTTTACCATTGGGAGATTCGCCTTGTTTTATAAGGTTGCCGTTCGAAAGTAAAACTGGGAACTCTTCTTTATCTGCAGTAATTTTAGTGCGATAGGTAGTTAATACATCTGGTCTATCAGGAAAATAAGTCATGCGCCTAAAGCCTTCGGCTTCACATTGGGTGCAGAAAATCCCATTACTTAAATATAAGCCAGATAATTTAGTATTTTCCTTAGGGTTAAGTTCAGTTTTTATTATAATTTCACAAGAGTCTGGGGCATTTTCAATAATTAAGTCATTTTCTCCTATTTTATATTCTTCTTTGAATAATTTTTTGCCATTTAAGCTTATAGAGATAAGGTTTAAATCATCGCCATATAAATGTAAAGGGCCACTGTCAAGACGTTTAAGGCGCATCACGGCTTGTAAGATAGTCTTTTCTTTATGTAAATCAAAATCTAATTCAAGGCTTTCAACTTGAAATGGATAAGGGCGATAATCTTTACGGTAAATTGTTTTGCTAGGCATAATTTTCATTCCAAAGGCTTTTAGTGTTTGAAAGTATACTAAGAATAAGAGAAACGACGCAATCTTATAATATTGTCTATACTTAATACATATAGAACAACCTGCTAGCTATTATGCCTGATGAGATTGTGGAAAGAAAGAATGCTGACTTAACTAAATGCCCTGAAAAAATTGCGCATAAAGCTAAGCATGTCAGCATAGGAGATATGCATGGCAATGCTATGAAGCTTATCTATACGCTGATTGAAGAAGGGGTCTTGGAAATAGATCCTCAAGCTTATACTACACTTTGGAATATTTATATTAAAGATGTAGAAGGAATTACCAAAAAAGATATCGCAGATTTTAAAAATATTATTGCTAATGCCAAGGTAAATAAGCTCCCTGCAGTAACTATTATAGGAGATGAACTCGCAGATAGAGGGAATAATGACTATTTTACCTTACTGGTTTTAGCCAAACTAAAAAAATCTAATTGCGATGTTGATATTTTGCTTTCTAATCATAGCAGAGATTTTATTGCGAATTACGATGAGAAAGAATTTACTCCTAATACGGCAATTTCTCCTAGACAGACTGTATCTTTAAGGAACATGTATTTCTTAATTAAGACCGGAGTAATTGAGGAAGAAGAGGTAAGAGATATTGTGCTGAAAAACTATATTCCAATGGTTAAGGCTATAAATTACACGCTGCGAGAAGATGGTGGCATAACTATATTTACCCATGCACCTGTTGGTTTAGAAACAATTGAAGGGTTAGCTAATGTATTAGGAATTGAGTACCATGATGAAACTCGCAAGGATCTTATTAAAACAATTGAACTTATTAATAGTCGCGTCAAAGAAAAATTATTTAATAAGGAATTAGCTAAAAATATTGAATATGACAGTAGGTTTGTAGCTGACGATGGTTTAGTTTCTCCAGAACTGCCATTTTATAGACTTATTTGGAATCGCATTCTATACATGGCCACCATTATTCCAAAAGGAAAATTCCCGGTAAAATTTGTCCATGGCCATGTAGGAGTTGTTCCTAACCTCAGTGAATATCATACAAACTTAGATAATGACTTTGGTAAAGCTTATTATTTAACTAAAACTGATAGCTTTGCAGTTAGGCATTTTACGCGACACTCTAATGAAACTACTGAGCAGCAGGAAAAGTCAGCGCCTTATAACTTAGACGGATGAGGAAAGAAATCGTTTAACAACACTTTCTTATAGAAGCGCAGTCTAGACAAAAATCTCCCGTAGCCTAAAATATAGCAGTTATTATTGCCCAAGGTGACAAAATGGATTTTGACTTAACCGAATCTCAGCTTTCAATAGCAAAAATGGCCCAAACATTTGCCGTAGAAAAGCTTATTCCTAATGCGCAAAAGTGGGATCAAGAATCTTATTTTCCTACAGAAGTTTTACGTGATGCTGCATCTTTAGGTATGGGGGCTATGAATGTAAGCCTTTCTAATGGTGGATCTGGTTTATCACGGCTTGATGGCGCTATTATTTATGAGCAACTTGCTACAGGTTGTATATCAACTGCAGCTTATTTATCTATTCATAATATGGTAGTTTGCGTGATTGATAAGTACGCAAATTCAGCACTAAATTACCGCTATAAAAGTAAACTCGCAAGCATGGAGTGGCTAGCTAGCTATTGTTTAACTGAGCCTGAAGCAGGATCTGATGCTGCTGCTTTAAAAACTAAAGCCGAAAAAAAAGGTGATAATTACATTATTAATGGCTCGAAAGCTTTTATTTCAGGCGGAAGTGTAAGCGATGTTTATTTATGTATGGTAAGAACAAGTGAAGATAAACATCGAGGGATTTCATGTTTTTTAATTGATAAAAACACTAAAGGACTGTCATTTGGAGCGCGTGAGAAAAAAATGGGGTGGAAATCGCAGCCAACTACTATGGTATTTTTTGAAAATTGTGAAGTTGCTGCAAGTAACATGGTGGGGGAAGAGGGCATGGGATTTAGCATTGCTTTAAACGCTTTAAATGGCGGACGCATAAATATTGCTGCTTGCTCTTTAGGCGGGGCCTTAGCATGTTTAAAGCAAACTAAGCAATATATGCAAGAAAGAAAACAATTTAAGCAAGAGCTGAAAAAAATGCAGGCTTTACGTTTTATCTACGCTAAGATGTTAAGCCGTTATGAGGCAGCTAAGCTAATGGTATTTAGAGCAGCCCATGCTCTTGATAATAATAATTCCAATGCGCCATATTATTGCGCAATGGCTAAAAGGGTTGCCACCGAAAATGCCTTTCAAATTGCAGATAAAGCTTTGCAATTGCATGGTGGGTATGGATACTTACAAGAGTATAATATCGAACGCATCTTCCGCGATCTAAGGGTGCATAGGATTTTAGAAGGTACTAATGAAATAATGTACGAAATTATTGCCAAAGCAGCTCTTGATAAAGACGAAGTTGAATATTTAACTTAAGGACTAACCATGGATAGCATTCTAGAAAATTTATCTTCTAATGGCGCTTTAACACTAACTTTAAATAGACCAGATAAATTAAACGCGTTAAATCAAGAAACCTTACTCTCCTTAGAGGATATATTAAATAAAGCCAAAAATAATAGGGCAGTTAAAGGGTTAATAATAACTGGCGCTGGCAAGGCTTTTTGTGCGGGCGCAGATCTTAATGAACTAAATAGAGCAGATACTCTAACTGGCTATGAATTTGCTCTCTTAGGGCAAAGAGTATTTCAAACTTTAGAATCCCTTGGTAAACCATCTTTGGCCTTAGTTAATGGTTTTGCTTTAGGTGGGGGGTGTGAACTTTTGCAGGCTTGTACTATTAGGATTGCTTCTATAGACGCTAAATTTGGCCAACCCGAAGTTAAATTAGGCGTAATCCCAGGTTACGGAGGTACTCAGCGGTTAGCGCGTCTTGTAGGTAAAGGCAGAGCTTTAGATCTTTGTTTAACAGGGAAAATAATTGATGCTAATTGCGCCCTTGCTTTTGGACTTGTTACTGAAGTAATTGCTAAAGAAGAGCTTCTTCCAAGGGGCGAGGCTTTAATGACTAGCCTTTTAGCGTTAGCTCCTCTTGCCCAAGACGCCATAATGAGCGTAATAAATCAAGGGTATGATTTGCCATTAGCCGACGCTCTGAAACTAGAAGCGCTCCATTTTGCTAGGCTTTGTGCAACTAAAGATAAAGCTGAAGGAGTTAAAGCTTTCTTGGAAAAAAGACAAGCAAATTTCTCTGGAGCTTAAAATGCCATCTTTACTTGAGATAAAAAAAGTTAACTCTCTTGGCCATATAATATTAAATCGCCCGCAAGCCCTGAACGCCTTGTCAGATGAAATGCTCAGAAATATTACTCAAGCTCTAGTTGATTTTACCGACGATCCAAAGATAAAAATTATTGCCATTAGCTCAACTGCGGAAAAAGCTTTTTGCGCAGGCGGGGATGTTAGATGGATGGCTACTACAAAAAATAGGCAAATCCAATTAGATTTTTTTGCGCATGAATATCATTTAAACGGCGCAATAGCCAAGCTTAACAAGCCTTATGTGAGCTTAATGAATGGGTTAACTATGGGCGGCGGAGTGGGTATTGGCTTACATGGTTCTTACAGTATAGCTACAGAAAGTTTTGTTTTTGCCATGCCTGAGACTGCAATAGGATTGTTTCCCGATGTTGGCGCAAGTTATATACTCTCCCGCCTGCCACAAGGAATAGGCATGTATCTTGCACTTACAGGGCAGCGGGTAAATGCGTTTTTAGCGCATGAGTTAGGTTTAGTTAAATACGTGATTATGGATGAAAATAAAGCTAGTTGTATTGAGGATTTAAGTAATTTGTCTACCTCTATCGATGCTTATTTTGCCAAGCTCCATATTAATAAGCCGCAAAACTTTGGGAGTGAGATGGCTTACATAGAGCAATGTTTTACCCAAAACTCCATAGAAGACATAATTAACGCTCTACGTGATCTAAATAACCCTTGGGCCCATAAAACATTAAATACTTTAAACGCCTGCTCTCCTCTTAGTTTAAAAGTAACTTTCTTGCAGCTTAATCGTGCTGCTGGGAAAAGCTTATATGAGTGTTTAGCAACTGACAAAAAGCTGGTGAAGCACTTTCTCGCAGGCCACGATTTTTATGAAGGAGTGCGCGCTATGCTTATTGATAAAGATAAAACTCCTCATTGGTCACCAAAAACTTTAGCTGAAATAAGCGATAAAGATGTAGAACTTTATTTTAGCTGATATCATATGAGCCTTTGAAAATCTTATGGGTTTAACTGGATGTGAATATGTTAATGAGTTTACTTAAAAAAGTATTTGGTAGTCGTAATGATAGAACTTTAAAACGTTTAGAAAAAAATGTCATTCTTATAAATCAATTTGCTGCCCCTCTTAAAGACTTAAACGATACTTCTTTAGCAGCAAAAACCACTGAATTTAAAGCTAGACTAGAAAAAGGTGAAAGTCTAGATGCAATCTTACCTGAGGCTTTTGCGGTAGTAAGAGAAGCCTCGAGTAGAGTTTTAAACCTACGCCACTTTGATGTGCAATTATTAGGAGGTATGGTTTTACATGAAGGCAATATTGCGGAAATGCGTACTGGGGAAGGTAAAACCTTAGTTGCAACTTTGCCAGCTTATTTAAACGCCCTAACCGGCAAAGGCGTACATGTTGTTACAGTAAACGATTACCTCGCGAAGCGCGACAGCCAATGGATGGCCCCGGTGTTTGAGTTTTTGGGTTTAACAGTTGGAGTGATTTACCCTGATATGCCGCCGCAAGAGAAAAAGGCAGCTTACCAAAGAGATATATTATATGGCACAAATAACGAGTTTGGCTTTGATTATCTTAGGGATAACATGGCTTTTAGTAAGGAAGATATTGTTCAGCGGGAACTTAATTACGCCATCGTGGACGAGGTAGATTCAATTCTTATAGATGAAGCAAGAACCCCTTTAATTATCTCAGGAGCAGCCGAAGATAGTTCTGCTTTATATATAAAAATAAACACCCTAATTCCTAAACTTACCCGCCAAGCAAAAGAACCAGCAGAAGGGGAAGAACCAACAGGGGACTACACCTTAGATGAAAAGCAACGCCAAGCACATTTAACCGAAAAAGGTCATGAGCATATAGAAGCTTTACTTGCTGAGGCAAAGATTCTTGCCAAAGGCGAAAGCTTATACCATCCAAGCAATTTAATGCTTATGCATCACATAAACGCTGCTTTAAGAGCCCATGCGCTTTTTCATAGGGATGTTGATTATATTGTTAAAGATAACCAAGTTGTAATCGTAGATGAGCACACAGGGAGAATGATGCATGGTAGACGCTGGTCTGAAGGTTTGCATCAAGCAGTTGAAGCTAAAGAAAATGTCCATATTCAAAATGAAAATCAAACCCTAGCATCTATAACTTTCCAAAATTACTTTAGGTTATATAATAAATTATCCGGCATGACAGGTACCGCTGATACTGAGGCTTTCGAATTTCAACAAATTTATAATTTAGAAGTTGTAGTAATTCCAACTAATAAACCACTAATTCGCGTTGATGAGCTTGATTTAGTTTATTTGACCAAAGAAGAAAAGTTTACAGCAGTAATTGAAGATATTAAATCTTGTATAGCTAAAAATCAGCCGGTGCTAGTAGGAACTGCCTCTATTGAAGCTTCTGAACTCTTAAGCTCTTTACTCAATAAAAAGAAAATAAAACACGCAGTTTTAAATGCTAAATTTCATGAACAAGAGGCGCATATTATCGCCTTTGCAGGTTGTCCTGCGACAGTGACCATCGCTACAAATATGGCAGGAAGGGGTACAGATATAGTTTTAGGCGGCAGCCTTGAAAGTGAGTTGCAGGCTTTACCTGAAGGTGCAACAGCAAGTGACAAGCAAAAAGTAATAGCCGCATGGCAAAAAAAGCATGATATCGTTGTTAAAGCAGGTGGCTTAAGGGTTATAGCCTCAGAACGTCACGAATCACGGCGCATTGATAACCAATTAAGAGGCCGCTCAGGCCGGCAAGGCGATCCCGGAAGTAGTAGATTTTATCTTTCCTTAGATGATCATCTATTACGCTTATTTGCCTCAGATAGAATGGTAAGCATGCTGCGCAAATTAGGCATGAACCCAGGGGAGCCAATTGAACATAAATTAGTCCATAGATCGATTGAAAATGCGCAGCGTAAATTAGAGGGGTATCATTTTGACATACGTAAACAATTGTTAGACTACGACAACGTCGCCAACCAACAAAGACAAGTTATCTATCGCGAGCGTCATGCATTTATGCACACTGCAAAAACTGAAGAGATGATTGTATCTATGCTAACAACAGTTATAGGCGGTTTATGTGAACGCTGTATCCCTTTGCAAAGCCTTGAAGATAATTGGGAGGTCAGCCTTCTTACGGAAACACTAGCCAACGACTTTATGCTAGAAGTACCTCTTAAAAAGTGGATTGATAAAGATCAAAATTTACAACCTGAAGACATTAAACAAAAAGTTATTGCAGAAGCTATCGAGGCTTATCAGAAAAAAGTAACTAAAGTGACGCGCGATGTCATGACCCAATTTGAGCGATCTATACTTTTACAAACTATAGATCTTAATTGGCGCGAGCATCTATCTAACATGGATTATTTACGCCAAGGTATTCATTTAAGAGGCTATGCGCAAAAAGATCCTAAGCAAGAATACAAAAGAGAAGCTTTTGAATTGTTTAGCGCAATGCTGGATGAATTTCAATACGAAGTCATTCGGCTTATTTGTACGCTTGATATAACAACCGAAGAAGATGCTCTCGCCCTCGAAGCTCAGCGCGAAGTTTCAAGACTGCAAAATTATCAATATTACCACCCTCTCGAAACTTCTGAAGTTGCTGCAGCAGAAGATCAAAAGCCCTATAAACGCAACACCCCTAAAGTTGGTCGCAACGAACCTTGCCCTTGTGGATCTGGGAATAAATATAAAAACTGTCATGGTAAACTTGCATAAAACTTGGCAAAACGTCGTTGTTGCACTTCTAGTCAACAGCACCAACGAAGTCTTAATTACCCAGCGCGGCCTAAAAAAAACCTACGCAACCATGTGGGAGTTTCCCGGCGGTAAAGTCGAGCAAAATGAAAAGTTTCACCAGGCACTTAAGCGCGAACTTAAAGAAGAATTAGGACTAGGAGTTAAGATTGCAAATTATATTGGCCCATATATAGGGAATAATAATATTTTACACGTATACCAAGTAACCAATTGGCAAGGAGAAGCAAGTTGCTGTGAAGATCAATTAGATCTTGCTTGGGTGAAGGTAAAAGACTTAAAAAAAGCACAATTCCCTATGACTAATCATATCCTTATTGATTCTCTTATCCACAACCGACGTCCCGCGGCTTGTCCGCGGGATTTGGTATAGGTGAAAATGTTTTTTACTGCAAAACCTCTTTAGCTTTATTATCATCAAAATCATTCTCTAACTTAGCAACTACAATAGTAGCTATGCTGTTGCCAATAATATTGGTTAAAGCGCGGGCTTCTGACATAAATCTATCTACTCCAAGTAGTAATACTAAGCCCTCAACCGGAATTGTATGTAAACTCGATAAAGTTGCCGCAAGCACAATAAAGCCTCCGCCAGTAATTGCAGCTGCGCCCTTGGAGGTTAAGAGTAATATAGCAATAATGGTTAGTTGATGTTCTAGAGTTAAGTGAATATTAAAAGCTTGGGCGATAAATAAAGTTGCTATTGTAAGATAGATGCAGGTTCCATCTAAGTTAAAGGTATAACCTGCCGGCAAAACTAAGCCAACAACAGTTTTGCCACAACCTAGGTGTTCAAGTTTACTTAGCATACGTGGGAGGGCAACCTCAGAAGATGAGGTGCCAAGGACAATAAAAAGCTCATCTTTGATGTATTTAATAAACTTAAAAAGACTAATACCACAAATTTTTGCAATAATATTTAAAACAATAAAAACAAATAATATGCATGTGACATAGACATTAATTAAAATCTGGCTAAGCGATACTAAAGTTTTGATTCCATAATTTCCAATAGTAAATGCCATAGCGCCAAAGGCGCCTAAAGGCGCAAGACGCATAATATAGTTAACAATAATAAAAAGCGCTGTAGAAAATTGATCATTTAAGGTTATTAATGGTTTAAGTCGTTCGCCCCCGTGTAACAGAGCAAAACCAAATAAAATAGAGATTAATAATACCGGTAGAATTTCTACATTAGTAAAAGCGCTAAATATGGTATCTGGGATGATATTTAAAATAAAATTTGTAGCACTAAAATTGGCAGATTCAGCAGTATAAGTTGCAATTTTACTTGGGTTAAGAGAGTTAACATCAATATTTAATCCCGCGCCTGGCTTAAATATATTTGCCACCGTTAAACCAATGATTAAGGCAAAAGTAGTTAGTACTTCAAAATAGATAATTGCTTTTATCCCAATGCGCCCAACTTCTTTAATATCATTCATTTTCGCAATTCCACTAACTACGGTTGTGAAAATAATAGGGGCAATTAACATTTTAATTAGTTTAATAAAACCTCTACTTAAGGGTTCCATTAAAACTGCAATTTTAGGGTATAAGTGTCCAAGTAAAACCCCTAATAAAATACCTACGCACACTTGAAAATAAAGCATTTGATAAAGTTTAGGTGATTTAACACCAGGTGTTTTTTGCATTAGCAATAGAGGTGTAAAATAAAAGTTTGTTATTATACTTATTCAGCAATAAATTGTAAGCATGGTTAACTCGTGTTGCTCTGTACATCATGACAAAAAAACCTTGTCATGCCCGGAGCTCGTGTTGATTTTAATTCCACCAAGCAAATACTAGAGTCACAGTGTTGATTATTATATTATTAAGCATAAAATATGCGATTTAAATAATGGTGTTCTTATGGTTAATGAAGGCTTACCCCAAGTACAATACCTAGGTCAAACTTGGGACGTGATAAAAGGCGAATTAGGATCTAGCGAATTAGAAGGTCAAATTACCTTAAGGCGTAACGCATTACCACATGAAATAGAAAACGATGAAATTTATCTAGAAATTTCCTGTGATTTCAAAGAAGGTAGTAGTTCTAAAGGTAAAATGCTAATCGAGCGCAAATTTCAGAGTATAGAGTTTTCTGGTGAAGTTATAGGAGATAGAGCAATATTTGGCAGTAGAAAGGAGGACGTTCATTATAAAGGGATATTAAAACAAACCGTTACGCCAACAGAACACTACCTTGCCCATACAGTAGGTGATGGATATTTTTCAGGTAATTTGTTAGAAGCGTATGGCGCAGCTGTAGTAAAACACATTGAAACAGATAGCGAAAATAGCAGGATCGAAGAATTTGCAGGTGAGTTTGAGGCCAGTGTTTTTAAAAAAGGTTCGCTCACAACAAGAGACAAGAATTTTACCTTTGAAGAAATAGGATCTTTTGTGCCTTCAGTGAATTATAAAAATAACCATGAGGTAATTCATGGCGATGGCAAACGCAAAATATTTGAAAATGGCAAACTGTATGATGAGTGCTGGGGAACTTTTGTATATGGAGCACTAAAAAAAGGGGTTTACATAAGATACTCTACTTCTGAAAGTCCGCTTGCAAAAGCAGATCTAAATATAGAAACAGGAAAATTTGAGGGAGACAATGCCGTGGAAAGTATTGTTAATGACTTGAGTGCAATTATGTTTTCCGTATCTTATTCAGGCAAGTTGTTTGTGAATATTGGCCTTGAAGATAGAAGATTTTTATACCCGCATTATTATGTTGCGCTTAATTTAAATGACATGAATGCAAGTTTAATTTTGCAGGTTGCAAGTAAAGATCAAGTTATTTGGTCACGCAAGTTGGATGAAAAATATTCCACAGTACAGCCCGAAATAGATAAACATTTGCGCCAAATTAAAAATAAAGACATTAAATTAAAGTTTCATTTAATGCTCCTTACGCCAGAAAAATTAATGCCTAAAATAGCATCGCATCTCGACCTCATTAGACAATTAATTGCAAAAAATAGCTCCGCCTCACCATCAAATGCGGCAACAGATGAAAGTAGAAGTGAAAGCCTTGCAAGCCCCTCGCAAAATGCTGCATCTTCTAACGCTATGGAATGTAAAGAAGAAATAGCATCTATTAATAGTAGGTATTCACTTTTTCCTAAATGTAAGCATCATATAAAAAGAAAAAGACGCCTCCATGCAGAAGTAGATATAACTCTGTATCTAGCAAACACTATCATGGAGGTAAAAGCCTAAGTTCTGTGGTGAACATTTCCTGGAGTTGTATATTGTACCCCTCTAGGCGCAGGCGCAGGTGCAGGCGCAAAAATAGTTGGTCCAGTAGAGCCATAATAACTACTTCTGTAAGGTCTGTGGTGTACGGTACCGCAGGTGTCGTTAACAGCGCAGCTTGTAAGAAAAGATGAAGAAAGGGCCAGTAAAAAGTCATCCACATTGCCAGCGCCAGGTTGGCTCATTTTGCTTGAGTGCATTGCAACTTGTTGTGCTGAAAGCCCGAGAGTGAAAAGACGCGAAGCTAAATCGTTTTTATTGGTAAAAACCTTAGGAGCTAAGTCTATGATTAAGCTTTTAGCGTGTTCAACAGTTGTGCTCGGAATATTAGCTTTAGCTAAATTAATCCGCTTAATTAAGCTATCAATAAAATTAATGGCATCTTGATTGCCAGTTAAGCTTTCGGTTTGCCTAAGTTTACTAAGTTCTGTACTTAAACCAAAAATACCCACAGCATCAACTACTTCATTTGCTAAATTCTGTAAAGGGTGCATAATTATCTTCCTCAGATCTATTCAAAGAGAATTGATTATACATATAGAATAAAGTAATAGCAATGGTGCTATATTATGAGCTCTACGAAATTTAGATTATATAGCGTTAAGAGAAGCGCTGGTTAAAAATGTAGTGGCAAGCTTTTGTTGGAATACTGCATTGGTTCCTCCTAAACAATAACTTTGCCATTTACCGTCTAGTTTAATTTCTACATAGCAATGAAAAGGGTTAGCAACAACGTTAACTGGAATATCTTTAAATAACTGTTGCATCTCTTCTTTAAAAGCAATTGCTCTTAGCCTACAACTTCCAGTTTTATTTTTCCTTGCGGCGTCTAAATATTCTTGGGCATTTAATGATTCACTACAAGGCTCCTCTGCCTTAAAAGCAGCGTATTTTAATAATAAAGCATAAATGGCGGGATTCGAGCGGCGTAATGAATATATATTCGCAGCAGGATTTTGATAGGTTCCTGCAAAAGTCTTAAGGATATAATCAATTTGTACTTTTTTATCTGTAGAGGTTTTACTGCGAATATAATATTGCATGGTGGCATTTGATTTTCTAATTTCAAAGTCGTCTTTGTTTAGGCCACTAATGGCAACATAAGCTAAGGTATCTTCTGCAAAGCTTGATGGTAGAGCTTGCCAAGTGTTTTTAAGGTTAAGGGTTATAGAAGCGCGTATATAGTTATTAATCTTACTCTTGGATAATTTATCTAATAATATATTAGAAAAGCCTTGTGGAGAAAAAGAGAAACTAGCAATGGACGAGTTTTCCGCGGTAATATTTGGCGCTTTTAAGGTAAACATATTAAATGGATCTTTATTATCTTTATTTTGGTTAACTTCTAAAAAACTAAATACTTCGAGGCGATCGTAAGTTGCCTTACAAGGCTTTTTTGTTGGTTTTAAAGGAGTAAAAACCGATTGAGGAGTTTCGCTATCTTCTAAATTATAAGTATCTACTCCACTTGTATAACCTGTGTTAGAGGGTTCTATATTTACATACAGTTTTTTCAGGTTAGTAAGCTGTTCCTTAATTGGATTTTGCTTAGAATTTGTAAGCGCAATGTCGATTATTTCTTTAGTTTTTTCTAACACATTGACATGATTTAAACTTTCCGCATGAAAACTCGCGGATTTGGTTAGGGTCTCTTCAATATCATTGGCAAATATTGTTGTTTGTATAGTTTCAAAATCAAGTAAATGCACATTGTCGGAATGAAATCTAGCTAAAATTTCTTTATTTTCCATTGGGATTAGATCTTCAGCTAATTGAAAACGTTGGGGAAAATCAAACCAAGCATCTATGTTTTCTAAAGTTAGCGGATTAAATTTATCTCTTTGGAGACAATAAAAACGCTCTCCTTGCACAAGTTTTTCTTTAGCATAGGCAAGAAAAGCTTGGGTTTTATTATTATCCCAACTGTTAAATGACCAGTCACAGAATATATAAGGGGAGCTACTGGTGTTGCGAGGAGGGGGGCTACACAGCAAGGAAGTTGCCTTACTATAGCTTGAAAAAGGCAACGTGCTGGGTTGGTTAGAACTTACTTTTGCCAGAATATCTTCCTCAAATAAACCTTGGGATCTTGCGAATGCGCTAATATTTTTAAAAGAAGTTGGGGTGGTATTAAAGTAACCTGTATTGATTTGTAAAATAGGCCAAAGTTTGGCAAGAAGGTCAAGGGCAAATTCGAGTTGTGAACAACTATCTAACTTTTGATGTTTTATCATAGCTATGAAAGGCGCAAGCGTTTCTTTAATTTTCGCTTGTTTATTTAGGCTTTCTGAATTTAAATTTTGTTTAGCCATTCTTTTGAGTTCGTCACTAATCTTAATTATCAGTTCGGGTAACAGATTGTTTTCTAAAGCAGGAATAAGCAATCTTTGAAAGGCGGGCGCCGCTTTTTCTTGCGCTTCCCAATCTATAGAGCCATCTTCTTTTGTAATAAGAGTATTTTCATCGGGAAAAATTGAGGCTCTATAAAATCCAGCTTCTAGAGTAGCTGGTAGAGAATGGCGACCTTGCTTAACTAAGTTTGGATCTACCTGATTTAGTACTTCAATAACATTGCGGGAGCAAAAAGTGTCAGCAGCTGGTTTGTGCTTATTTTTATCATATGCATCCTGTTTAGCGCTCCCAAATAGCGCAAGAAAGATCTTAAAAAAACTCATGCGCGTTTTATGCTTTTTATAATATTCATTGGTAATAGCTATTTGCTCTTTATAGGCATTTATAAAATTTTCTCTTTGCTCTTTGCGATTGTGTTTATAGACTACAAAGCTATTTCCTACATTAGCTAAGACTTGAGAGCGGCCTGATTTTTCCCTTAGTTGCAGGAGAAGCTCAACTAAGGTTTGTTTTTGGGCGCTGTAAGTTTTAGGGATTTCTAAGTGTAGTAGCCTGCGTAACCAAATGCCAAATTTTTTCAACCAATTGGCTGTGGGTTGGGTTATATTGGCACAAATTAGTCCATTATTTAGGTCTTCAAGGAGAGTTTGATAAATTTGCTGCTGGGTTAAGGAGCTTAGATCTTTAGTTTGATAATTAAAGCTACTTAAAGCTTCTGTTATAATTTTGCTCTCACAATCGCAGAATTTATTAAGTAAAGCATAAAGTTCGCTATCTTCTTTTTGTTCTAGCAAAATGCGCCGTAAACGCTTGCTGGAGATTTTGATCTGCCTTTCGTGGTTATACAATTGAACCCCATAAGCATTTTTACCAGTACATACAGCTACAGAAATAACTTCGGGGTGGCCTTTATGATTTTTGCTAGTATATAAACTCTGCACTGCCTCTTTAATTTTAATTAATAGATTCTTCTTATAAGGACTAATTACAAATACAATATCTCCAGGTTCTATAGCTGTTTGGGCGAGAGAAAAATAATTCATTGCAGATATTATCGTCATAAAGATTTAAAAAAAGACATTATAATACTATAACAAGCAATTAACAAACAGTTTTTCTATTTTTTATAATACTATTTTGCTAGAATCCTAGGTTTTGTCACTTTAACGGATCTAATTGGTGATTGAGTTAATAGCTATTGAGAAGACTTACTTAGGCAATACTGTTTTACATAACGTAAACCTTAAAATCGGAGAAGGCGATATATTTGGCATTATTGGTAAAAGTGGAGCTGGTAAGTCAACTTTGTTGCGCTGTATTAATTTGCTCGAAAGACCTGAAAAAGGGCAAGTACTCGTTGCAGGCCAAAACCTTCTTCTGTTAAAGCCTAAAGAATTAGCGCAAATGCGCCATAGAATAGGCATGGTTTTTCAGCACTTTAACCTTTTGGGGTCGAAAACGGTATTTGAAAATATCGCTTTGCCATTGCGGGTTCAAGGTAAACCCATTGATGAAATTTTAGCGCGCGTAGATGAGCTTTTAGCTCTTGTAGAATTAAAAGATAAGAAAGACGCATATCCAGCTTCTTTATCAGGTGGCCAAAAACAAAGGGTTGCTATTGCGCGCGCTTTAGCATCTAACCCTAAAATTTTATTGTGCGATGAGATAACTTCAGCGCTTGATCCTGAAACCACAGCAGCAATTATTGCGCTTTTAAAAAAGATTAATCATTTTTATGGCATTACTATTATATTTATTACCCATGATATGGGAGTTGTTAAAAGACTATGTCATAGGCTTGCGCTAATCGAAAAAGGGCGTATTCAAGAAACTATGGCCCTTTCTGAAGTTATGCAGCATAGTGAAAGCGAAGTGCGTAAAATGTTGTATCAAGAGTTGGCGCCCCAATTGCCAGAATGTATAAAGGCATCTATAACGCAAGATCTTAATGATAGGCCTATTATTCGCCTTTTTTTTCAAGGCGATGCTGCCACGGCGCCTTTTATTAGCTTAGCAAGCCAAGAGTTACATCTTAATATTAATATTCTGCTCGCAAATATTGATAGATATGATGGTGTTACTTGTGGGGTATTAATTCTCGAGCTAGCTGCGGATAGGGAAAGATTCGCGCTTTTTTTAAAGCGCTGTAGAGAACAAAATTTGAACGTTGAGGTATTAGGTTATGTCGCTAATTCTTCTGTATGAACTCCTTGGCGCAACATTGCAAACTATATATATGATAGTTGTTAGCACTATAGTTGTTATTATTTTAGGTTTGCCACTTGGTACTTGGTTGTTTAGTGCAAGATGCGTTTATCCAAATAAATTTTTATATAAAACTTTATCAATGGTTATTAATGCAACCCGCTCTATTCCATTTATTATCTTGTTAGTTGCGCTTATTCCCATAACAAGATTTATAGTTGGTACTTCAATTGGCATGCATGCTGCTATGGTCCCTTTGGTGCTTGGAGCTGTGCCATATTTTGCGCGCCTAGTTGACAATGTATATATTAATGTCGCAAACGGGTTACTAGAAACTGGCGGTTCTATGGGTATGAGTGGAATGCAAATAATTCGGTATTTATTATTACCTGAATCTGTTCCTGCTTTAATTCAGGCAGTTACTGTAACTGCGATTACTCTAGTTAACTATACAGCCATGGCAGGTACTGTTGGCGGCGGCGGTTTGGGTGATTTTGCTATTAGATATGGTTACCAAAGGTTTAATCCTATGGTTATGTTGCTTACAGTTATAATTCTTATCATTATGGTGCAGGGTATGCAAATGTTAGGGGATAAGTTAGTAAGTAAATATACAAGATAAATTTTTAGTAACTCCTGAGTTACAATTTTTAATAAAATGGAGAGATTTTCATGAAAAGGTGGTTATTAATAATATTGCTTAGTATAGGCATAATTGCATGCAATAAACCCAAAGAAGATGCAATAGTTGTTGGAACTATAGCTGGGCCTGAAACCCAACTTGTCGAAGCTGCTAAAGAAGAAGCCTTTAAACGCTTTGGCTTAAGAGTAAAGATCGTCGAATTTAGTGATTATAATCTCCCTAATGAAGCCTTGCTCGATGGAAGTTTAGACGCTAATGTTTATCAACATAAGCCTTATTTAAAATCAGCAATGAAGGCGCGAGGCTATCCTTTTGAGATAATAGCAAAAACTTTCGTTTATCCTATGGGGGTTTATTCAGAAAAATATAAAAATATTAATCAAATACCTGATAATGCAATAATTGCGATTCCCAATGATCCAAGTAATGAAACAAGAGCCTTGAAACTTATGGCTAAAGAGGGCTTAATTAAGGCAAAAAAAATTCATAAAAATACCATAAACCCTCTGGAAGCTTATAAAAACCCCCATAAATTTAACTTTAAACCAATGGACGCTGCCCAACTGCCGCGAGTATTACCTGATGTTGATGCTGCTATTATTAATACTTCTTTTGCAATTCCCGCAGGTCTTAGCCCAGCCAAAGATGCCTTAATTATTGAAACCAAGGATTCCCCGTATGCAAACCTTGTGGTAATTAGAAAAGATAGCAAGAAAAAGAAAGAACTAAAGCTTTTTATTAAAGCGTTTCAGTCAGATCCAGTAAAAGAAAAAGCTAAAATATTATTTAATGACGGAGCAGTTCCTGCATGGTAAATAATTTTCACTGCGAGTAAAAAGAGCGGCACATAATGATAGAAGGTAAAAACCTTAAATATAGCTTTTCCGACCTTCCTCTTTTAAACAATATTAATTTTCGCGTAAATAGTGGTGAATGTTTACACATAAAAGGCGCAAATGGGGTGGGTAAATCAACCCTTTTAAATTTAATAACTGGTATTATAAGGCCCCAAGAAGGCCAAGTTAGTTGGCAGGGGCAGCCTATTTATTCTTGTTTACCTAATTATCAGAGCAAGCTCATCTACATTAGCCATAAACTAGGTTTAAGTTCTAACTTAACTATCCTAGAAAACCTAAAATACTCATTGCAGTTTGCTCTTATTGATCAAAAAATGTTAAATCAAGGTTTAGAGGCTTTAAATCTCCAAGACTGTAAGGATAAATTAATTGCGACCTTATCAAGTGGGCAGCAGCGTAAGGCAGCTTTATTACGCTTGTGGACAAAAAGATTTAACATTTTTATTTTAGATGAGCCTTTGGTTAGTCTCGATGCTGAGGCAATTAAAGTTTTAGTCCAAAGACTAAAGGACCATATAGAATCTGGGGGTAAGCTTATCTTAACATCGCATACAAAAATTAACCTCCCTAAGATTAACATTCTTAGGCTTAGCTAATGAAAGATCTTTTAAACGTATTTACCCGGCAAGTTAGCCGCGAATCAATTAGCATTTTGCGCGAGCCCCATGTTGTTTTGCAACCCTTAATATTCTTTCTCATGATTTTGGGTTTTTTTCCTATGATTTTACCTTTTAGCGCATCTACACAGGCAGCAACAGGCGCGGGTTTAACTTGGATTGCTCTTTTATTAGCAGTATTACTTGCAAGCGAGAGATTATTTCAGCGCCCGTTTAGCGATGGAGTGCTTTTGCAAGCTTTTGTGTCTGGCAAGCCCATGTTTGTTATTGTATTAGCAACTTTATGTACATATGCGTTTTATATCCTATTGCCATTTTTACTTTTATCTCTCGTAACAGGAGTATTATTTAAGTTTACGCTAGAACAAACTTTATTATTAATAGGCAGCTTAACTTTAGGCGCGCCAGGTATTTTCGCTTTATGTGCCTTAGCCGCTGCTTTTAATGTAGGACTTGTGCAAAGGACGACACTTATGGCTTTACTTGTTCTTCCCCTAACTTTACCGATAATGATTTTAGGATCGCAAGTTATGCGTTTAGAAGCTATGCCTTTAGCTATCTTAGGTATTTATGCATTATTAGCGGCAAATTCGCTTTTATGCTTTGTTGGCATGTCTTTTGCTGTTGTGGCTGTGTTAAGATTACGCTTTGAAGATTAGATATTATATATGTTTATTACGGTGCGAATGCTAAATAAATATTTACCTTTTTTAAAGCGAGCTACTTTATTTTTTGCTTATTTTTTCATTTTTTTTGCAGGTGTTTCGGTCATTTTTCAGACATTGACTCCGGTTGCGAGTAAATACAAAACTCAATTAGAAGAATATCTAACATCTAAATTAACTTACTCAGTAGAGATAGGACATATTGAAACAGGTTGGTATTGGTTTGAGCCTATATTAAAAGCAAAAAACGTGGTTTTTAAAAATAACAATAATTCATTATTAGATATTAAAGAACTTGATTTAGGCATTAGCCTCTTTAGCTCATTAGTGCATTGGCGCTTTCAGCCTGGATATTTATTTATCAATGGGGTTGATCTAACAGTTCAGAAAATAAACAATAATTGGATATTACAGGGTATAAACGTAGGTGAGGGTGAAGATAGGAGTAATTTTTCTTCTTATGACTTATTAGCTTGGGTATTAGAGCACCAGAAATTACAATTAAAAAACGTAAATCTTAATTTATCTATCAATGTTGATGATAAAGCTACTTGCCAGCATTTTTTAAATACTGCTAATTATCCTGGTTGCTTTCTTAATTTTACCTTTAATAACTTTAACGCAACCTTAGTAAATGGTTTAGGCACAAGCCGCTTAAAAGGTCAAGCAAGTTTAGTAAAACCCAATATTGCTGTTGAATTTGCTGCCGAATTTGTTAGTCCGCTTCTTTATCCTAATATTAGAGGCCACACTTATCTTAAGTTTAGCGAATTGAAGTTTATGCCTTGGCTTAATCAATTTATTCCTTTTGATTATGCAATTTCACAAGGCAAACTGAAAGGAGAGGTTTGGACGGATATTTCTCAAGGAAAGTTGCAGGCAGTTAACACTAACCTTGATTTGCTTGACTTTGTTTTTATTGATAACAAAATAAATAAAAAGTCTAATGTTATGCAAATAAAAGGCCAGTTTGGTTATCAAAGAACGCAGCAAGGTTTTGCGTTAGTAGGTGAAGATATAAAGATTAAAGATAAATCTTTGGCTTGGCCTAAAACCTCTTTTAGCGTAAAAATTAATCCACCTAAAGATGAATACCATATTGCAGTTTCTGTACTCGATATTGAAAAAGTTTTAGCTTTGCCAATCAGAAATAAAGAGCAGCTTACTTTATTACATGACTTACAGTTAAGAGGTACTTTAAAAGATTTACAAGCCAAAAAAGAACTAAATAATTGGACGCTTCTTACTGCATTTCAAGACTTAAGCTGGAAGGCCTATAAAGATTTTCCTAGTGCTAAGAATGTTAGTGGAGTATTTACCTGGCAAAAAGACCATGCGCGCCTTGCGCTTGACAGTCATAACTTAACCTTAAAGTTGCCACATAAAAAGGCAGAAGTATTTTCAAGCGTTAGCTCAGATCTTTATATTGATAAATTAGCTAGTGGTAAAGTTTATAAACTAAACCACTTAGATCTATTGCATAAACATCTTAAGCTCAATGGGAAAGGAGTTGTTACAGAAGATGCTCAAGGTGCAATTGATAAAGTAAATTTTACTTCTAACTTTGAATTATTTAATGGCACTTATTGGCTAGATTATTTACCAAAAGGCTATTTAAAACCGAAACTTTATAACTTTATCCATGATGATATTCATCGTTTGGATCATGCAGCTGGCAAGATAATTATAGATGGTCCTTGGCAAAGCTTTCCTTTTGATAATAAAAATGGCAAATTTGTAGTAGCGACAGATCTCTCAGGGCTTGATTTAAACTATGCCCCTAACTGGAGCGAAGCTAAAGATATACACGGATATTTAGAGGTTAACGCAAGAAATTTAACTGCTGAAATATCTAAAGCTAAAATTGAAAAAGCAGATATTCAAAAAGTAAGCATAAGAGTAAATGATCTAGGACTAGATAAAGAACGCCTTTTGGTGCATGGCCTTGCTGAGGCGCGCGCTGAAGATGCTTGGCATATTATTTTAGCGTCTCCTTTAGGGAAGAAAAAATCTTTTTACAGATCTATGCATTGGCAAAATACTTTAAAGCTTGACCTAAACCTTGATGTGGCCTTATACCCTGGTAACGACGAAGTTCTTGCTAAAGGGCAAGTTTTTTTTGCTAACAATGGGCTAAATTTAAATTTAGGGTTTTTAGCTATAGATTTTAACAATTTATCTGGCACACTTAATTTTGATCAAGATGGCCTCGATACAAGCAAACTAACCGCTTTACTTTGGCAAAAAGCGCTTCCCATAGAAATAGTAAGACAGCAGCAACCATTTTTGCACACCGCGCTCGAGATTAATCCTACCTTAACTGCAAGCGATCTTGCCAATATGTTTCAGCAACAAAATTTTAATTTTTTAGCCGGGGAATTTAACACGCAAGTAAAGTTTGTTTTTCCAATCGTTAATGATAAGACTGATTCACTCTACATTACGAGTAATTTGCAGGGGTTAAGGATTGACTTACTGCCGTTCTTGCAAAAAGATGTAAACGCGGCTAAACCTTTTAACCTTAAGGTAAGTTTTGCTAAAGATAATAAGACTCAAATTGCTATTGATTATACGAATGAAGTTAACTTAGTGCGCGCTTCTAATGATGTTTGGGATATAAATCTTGATGTAAACAACTTATATGCACATTTAAAGTTCGATGAGAAAATGTATTTGTTATCTGGGAAAATTGACAGTCTAAGTTTAACAAAGGAAGACTTTAACTCTAGTCTCACCGGCGATTTTACCCTAAAACCCCAGTTTTTGCCTTCTATGGATATTAATATTAAGGACTTAAAATATGCAAAATTGGATTTAGGGAGTTTAAATATAAAAGCGCAACATAAAGACCACGCATTTAATGTAACATCTTGGGAGTTACAGAACTTAAGTTTTGCTATTAATGGCAAAGCTTCCTGGAAATTAATAAATGATGAAGACGAAAGTAATCTTAGCTTTAGCGTAACTGCTAAAGATATTCACAAAATGCTGTTGGCTTTACAATGGAATCCAGTTTTAGAGGCAGGAAAACTCGAGCTTAGTGCTAACTTAAATTATGATTATCCTTTGTGGAAAGTGAAATTGACTAATATGCACGGTGAAGTTGACGCTCGTATAGTACATGGACGCACTATGAATCTTGATAAACAAACCGAAAGTAAACTAGGTCTTGTGAAAATTCTTAGTTTATTTAGCCTGCAAACAATACCCAGACGTTTACAATTAGATTTTAGCGATTTATCACATGAAGGCTACTCATTTGATGAATTTTCTGGCGAGTTCAATTTAAATGAAGGTAAATTACAGACCAAAACTTGTAAATTTGAAGGGCCAGTTGCAGCGACTGAAATTTTTGGCAAAGTAGATTTAGATAGTGAAATTTATGATTTAATTATTCGCATTTATCCGCAGATTGCTGCAAGCTTGCCGGTGGTAGCCACAATTGCGGGTGGCCCTGTTGCAGGGGCTGCTACCTGGCTTGCTAGTAGATTATTAAAAAATGGCATGCAACAAATAACTTCCTATACTTATAGGGTAACAGGCCCGTGGAATGATCCTGTTATAGAACCTTTTAAATTTACTAAAAAACGTCAGCAAATGCTTTCTCAACTCGATGACTAGGGGCTTTTATATGCACCATATACATATTTTAGGTATTAGTGGAACTTTTATGAGTGGCTTAGCCATCATTGCCAAAGAATCTGGCTATAAAGTTACTGGTTGCGATAAGGGTTGTTATCCACCTGTTAGCGATTTATTACAAGACAAGGGCATTGACTGGGTCGAGGGGTACGAAGTAAATAAGCATTTTTTAGCGGCAGATGAAATTATTGTTGGGAATGCCATGAAACGCGGCATGCCTATTGTAGAGGCCCTGTTAGATTCCAAAAAGGCTTATACTTCAGGACCTGAGTGGCTTTATAAAAATATTTTAGTAAAGAAACGCGTAATTGCGGTTTCTGGAACTCACGGCAAAACCACAACAACTTGCATGATTGCGACAATCCTTGAAAAAGCCGGGTTTGCGCCCGGCTTTTTAATAGGTGGGGTCGCACCTTTTTTTAACACTAATGCAAGAGTAGGGCAGAAGGAATGGTTTGTAATTGAGGCTGATGAGTATGATAGTGCCTTTTTTGATAAAAGACCAAAATTTATGCACTATCACCCAGAGATTGCCACTTTAAATAATTTAGAATTTGATCATGCGGATATTTATCCTGATCTTGCAAGCATAGAACAACAATTTCATTATTATTTGCGTACGCTTAGCAGTAAAGCAGTTATTATTAAGCCTGAAAATGATGAAGCATTAAATAGAGTATTAAAGAATGGCTGTTATAGTAAATTAGAAGAGCTAGCAGTTTATCCCAAAGATACTAAAAACCCTGCAGCTAAATCCCAATGGCAGGCAATTTTGCAAGATGCGTCGGGTTCTTTATTTACCGTTTTGCATAGAGGTAAAGAGTTATTAAAGCTTTCTTGGCCATTGATTGGGCAGTTTAATGTCGAAAATGCTTTAACAGCTTTAGTTGCGGCATATCATGCAGGAGTAAATCCAAGTATTGCAGAAGAAGCGTTGCAACAATTTCAGCCAGTCAAAAGAAGGTTAGAGTTACGCGCAAAAATTAATGAAATCGCCGTTTATGATGATTTTGCTCATCATCCAAGCGCGATTGCTAAAACCATAGAAGCTCTGCGTTCGAGCGGCCGCCATAAAAGAATTTTGGTGGCATTAGAATTTGCCTCTTATACAATGCGTACCTTTGTGCATGCTAAAGTTATGGAAAAATCTCTTGCTTTGGCTAATAAAATATATCTACTTGAGTCGCCTGGCTTTGACGTTCATAAGTTAATTAATGATTGGCGCTCAAGTGTCACAGTTGTTGCATCTACTGCTAATATGATTAACAGCTTACTAGCTGATGTAGCTCCTGGGGATGCGATATTAATTATGAGTAATCGCGGATTTGATGGACTGCATACACGTTTAATTGCAGCAATAGCAAAAAGGGTCTAGTAATTTCACTGAGATTTGGGCAGAATAGCTAGCTCTTGGGTTTTTTTATAGATGATTAGGTAAGATAGAGGAAATTTAATTATGAAGAAAAAAGTAGCTTTATTACTTGCAATGGGTATAAGTGTTGCTAGTTCAGCAACTATTGCAGCTGTTAGTTTAAACAATGACACCGATAAACTTTCATATACAATTGGGGTAGATCTTGGCAAAAACCTTAAAAAACAGGATATAACAATTAATCCTGCCGTTATGACAAAAGGTTTAGAAGATGGTCTAGCGAATGCCCAGTTTATAATGACTGAACCTCAAATGAAAGATGTTCTTGTAGCATTTCAAAAGAAGCTTCTCGAAAAGCAAGCTGACGCTTTCAATAAAAAAGCGCAAGAAAATAAAACTAAAGGCGAAGATTTCTTATCTCAAAATAAAAGCAAGCCAGGAGTTGTAACTTTAAGTAGTGGTTTACAATATAAAGTTATTAAAAATGGCGATGGAGTAAAACCAAAAGCCGACGACACAGTAACTGTTGATTACACTGGGCGCTTAATAGATGGCCAAGTTTTTGATAGCACGGATAAAACTGGTAAAGCAGCTACATTTAAAGTTTCACAAGTAATTCCTGGTTGGACTGAAATTCTTCAGCTTATGCCAGCAGGATCTACTTGGGAAGTTTATATCCCCGCTTCTCTTGCCTATGGCTCTAGAAGTGTCGGCGGCCCGATTGGTCCTAATGAAACTTTAATTTTTAATATTCATTTATTGTCAGTTAAAAAAACTACTGATAAACAAGCGTAAGGGTCTTTATTGCGGCAGGACACCAAGTGCCAACTAAATTACCGCTACAGCGTCTTTTTGTAGTATTTATTTTAGGATTCGCATCTGGCCTGCCGTTTTCTGTTCTAGGCCCAACTTTACAGGCCTGGTTTGCTGACGCAAACTTATCAGTTATGCAAGTTAGTCTGGTTAGTTTAATTGGTCTACCTTATACCTATAGAATGTTCTTTGCTCCTCTTGTTGATAGATACGCATTTTTTGGTCTTAAGAGACGGCGTGCTTGGATGATAAGCATGCAACTTCTCTTAGGCTTGGGGATTTTTTCGTTAGCGTTTTTAGAGCCCAATAACTCATTTAAGATGATGTTAGTTTTTGCATTTTTACTTAGTGTCTTTTCAGCATTACTGGATGCGGCAATTGACGCGCAAAGAATTGAATATTTACCTCAAGAAGATTACGCACTTGGAGCTGCATTAGCTGTTTTAGGCTACCGCATAGCCATGTTAATAGGATCTGGGCTTATATTAGTTTTTGCTTATTATCATGGATTTTCAGAGGCTTTTAAAGTTATGGCGCTTTTAGTACTCGTTGGCCTTACAACCGCCTTTTTTAGCCAAGAGCCAACTGTAGCTGCAGAAGCCCCAACTGGATTTACTGCATGGGTTGGACCTTTTAGAGATTTATTAAGCAAAAAAAATATTTTATGGCTATTTGGCTTTGTGTTCTTATATAAACTAGGCGAAGCTTTTACTACCACAACAAGCGGCATAGTCATGCCTTTTTTACGCCAAGAATTACAATTTTCTATTAAAACTATTGGTTATGTTAATAAAGTTATGGGCATTAGCGCACTTTTAGCAGGTGGTCTTGTTACTGGGCTTATTTTACGTAAATGTTCGTTATATAAGAGTTTGCTATATATAGGCATAGCTCAAGCAGGATCTAATTTGCTATTTCTTGCTTTAGCTATTTACGGCAAAGTACTTTGGATGTTTTTACTAGCAGTTTTTGTTGATAACTTGGTGGCTGGTATGGGAGCAACGGCTTTAGTTGCCTTACTTATGCAGGTAGTAGACACAAAATACACCGCGACCCAATTTTCTATTTTAGTGGGGATAAGTAGTCTGCCGCGAATATTGTCAGGACCTTTTGGCGCATATATACAAGGACAGGTCGGGTGGGTAAACCTTTTTGCATTTGCATGTATTTTGGCGTTATTGTTTATTCCTGTGCTCATTAAGGTTAAGGAATTTTGTGCTTCAAAAGCGAGCTTCTAAATAACTTCCTAACTTTTCTCCCTCATGTTGTGAATATTGTAAGCCTAATTTAGTGCGGCGCCATAAGATATCTTCTTTACTAGTAGCCCATTCATCTTTAACTAAAAAGTTGATTTCTTGCTCATATAAACCTTTACATACCTCTATGCCTAGATCAGCTAATTTATTACATCCTTGTAACAATTGTGCAGTACGGCTTCCAAATTGGGAAATATATCTAGTTAAAACTTCTTCAGGCAGCCAATGATAAGTTAATTGTAATTGCTTAACTTGCTCCGCAAAATTAAGAGCTCCAGGGAAAGTATTAGGAGAAAAATCCTTTTTTAAATTTAAAAAGCTAGGAATTAGCTTCTCAAGCATTCTGTTAGCGCAATCCGCATGCGTTGTAAGCTTGCCGCCATAAAGGCTCACAATGGGCAAAGGGGCATTTATTACGTTTATATAAGATTCGCGCGAGAGTTTAGAGTTAACTTTATTTTGCGATCTAAAAGTGCGTACGCCGCTAAAATGGTGCTTTATATCTTCATTTCTATAAGGAGTTTTAAAATATAATTTAATAATATTAAATAGATAAGACGCCTCATCTTGGTCCATGACTATATTGTCTAAAGATCCTGTGTAATCTTGCTCGGTTGTCCCTATCATGCTGTAACCATGATAGGGAATACAAAAAACAACTCTGTTATCTGTATGTTGCAAAATATAGGCATTATCCATAGGATACAATGGCGGTACTATAAAATGACTACCCTTTATCCAAGCTAAATTTACTTCGGGCTTGAGCTTAAAAGACCGTAAAACTTCATTGACCCAAGGGCCTGCTGTATTGATGATTGCTTTTGCAGAAATTGTAAAGCTTCTTTTTCCCTTCTCTTTGAAAGAAACCTGCCAAGCATTGTTAGCATAGGCGCCTTCAATAAACTGGGTGTGAGTTTTAATTTCTGCGCCTAGTTGCCTTGCAAGAAGAGCGTTTTCAATAGTCAATCTTGCATCGTCAGTTTTTGCATCATAAAAAGTGAAGGCATTTTCAAAGTTAGAATTAAGCGGAGAAAAAAGCGCTGCTGCACTTTTTCTTGTTATATAAGTTGCAGGGGGGAGATTTTCCTTGCCACTGAAAAAATCATACATTTTTAAGCCAAGCTTAATTTGCCATTGTGCGCGGTGTAAAGTGGTAAGAGGGAGGACGAATTTTAATGGTTTAACAAGATGAGGGGCTCTGCGTAAAAGATTTTCCCGCGCCTTTAAAGCTTTTATAACTAAACTAAATTGACCATGTTCAAGATAACGCAAACCTCCATGAATAAGCTTTGAGCTAGCAGAAGAGGTATGCTCCGCTAAATCATCTTTTTCAAGCAATAACACTTTTAACCCTCGTCCTGCTGCATTTAGAGCAGCAGCAGCGCCATGAATACCGCCACCAATTATTACAATGTCATATTCATTCGTTAATGACATAGCCATATCCGCGTACGGTTTTAAGTAAAGGCTCGCCTTTTGCATTACTCCCTAATTTTTGCCTAAGATGACTTATGTGCACATCAATACTTCTATCATAAGCCGTAAATTTGCGCCCTAAAGCAAACTCAGTAAGTTCTTCTTTAGAAAATGCTTGTCCAGGAAAGCGCATAAGCGTTTCTAAAATATTAAATTCAGTGGTAGTTAGCTCAATACTAACGCCACCCTTCACAACGCTCCTTGCCTTTGTGTTAAGTGTAAGCCAGGATTTTTGGATAGTATTACGCTCAGTAGGCGCTTTAGGCGCACGTCTTAAAATAGCTCTTAATCTTGCTAACAGCTCTCTTGGGTTACATGGCTTAAGCAAAAAATCATCAGCACCTAGTTCAAGCCCAATTATCCTATCAATATCATCATTTCTTGCAGTTAAAAACATCACCGGGGTAGTTTGATGTTCACGTAAACTTTTAAGCACTAAAAATCCATTTTTCTTCGGCAATAAAATATCTAAGATGATAGCGTCAAAGTCCTGATTTAAAGCTTTTTTTAACCCACTCTCGCCATCATGCGCACATTCAATCTTAAAGCTCTCTGATTCAAAGTAGGTAATTAGTAAGGCGGTAAGTTCTTTATCACTATCAATTGCAAGAATTCGCGGAGTCATCATGGATTAGCTTCAAAGGAGCGTTTATCGTAACATTCTAACAACTGAATACGTCTTTCGTCAGCATGTAACACTTTAAACTGAAAACATTTAAGCTGAATTATTTCACCTCTTTTGGGTAAATGGCCACAAGTTGCTGTTATCATGCCAGCAATAGTGTCATATTGTTCGTCAGTAAACTCAGTATTAAAGGTTTCATTAAACGCCTCTATAGGGGTGTGCCCTTTCATGGTATAACGATTTTTCCCTAATGATTTAATAAATAATTCATCACTAGTATCAAACTCATCTTCAATATCACCCACAATTTGTTCAGTTATGTCTTCTAAGGTGACTAAGCCGCTTAATTCTCCATATTCATCAACGACAATTGCCATGTGGGTACGCATGTTACGGAACTCGGTTAATAAGGTAAGCAGATGTTTACTTTCAGGTACAAAAGTTACTTGGCGTAAAACATCATATAAATCAAAGTCTTGTTTAGGATTATTGTGCAATGCTAAAAGGTCTTTAGCGTGCAAAATTCCGACAATTTCATCAGTGTTGTTATCAATGACAGGGAAGCGTGAGTGGCCTGATTCGGTAATAATTTGAATAATTTGACCTAAAGATAATTCAAGTGAAAGAAAAATGATCTGTGATTTAGGAATTAAGATATCGCGGACTTGTTTAGGAGCTAATTCAACTACACACTCAAGCATTTTATAGGTGTCTTTGTTGATAATTTCTTTAGCTTTACAGCGTTGTAAAAAATCAAACAGACTATTAATGTTTTTTGGGGAGTTATCAAACAAGCGATTCCATTTAGACTTTAATAATTGGAACCAGCTTTTTTTCTTATTCAAGGTTATGTTGCTCCTGTTTATAAGGATTAAGGAAGTTAAGTTTTGCCAAATACATTTTTTCTAAGTTTTGCATTTCTTGGGTATCTTTTACATCTTCATGCGTATAGCCAAGAAGGTGGAGGGTGCCATGAATTATTATATGTGCCCAATGAGCTTCAAGTTTTAGCTTTAAGATTAAGTGTTCTTGCAATAATATTTCTGGCGCTATTACCAAATCACCCAAAAAAGGGCGTTTGTCTTGGAAAGCTTTAGGTATAGAGCTTGGGAAAGCTAAAATATTAGTCGGAGAATTTTTATTTCTATATTTATTATTAAGATTTGTAATTTCATCAATGTTAACAAATCTTAAGGTAACTTCAGCAGCAGGGAGATTTTCTAGGACTAAGCTAACCCAATTTTTAATAGATTTTTTACCTACGGGCAATGGTTTAGAATAAGTTGTTTGAATTTCTACCCGATAGGGAGTCACAACGGTTCCTATTATTAATCAAGTTTAACATTTTATTAGATTTTTATATTACTAGGCAAGCAGCCTCTAATGGAATACATTTGTTGGGCTTTCGCCCAACAAAAAGTTATTTAGTAATAAAAATAACTATTATTAAGATGAAGAGGCGCGTGAGAACCATTAACGGCATCAGGCACCTGAGGTTTATCACCTCTATATTCGCCATTTTCGCGCAACCCACTAACATTTGCCGAATCATAATTTACGTTAGAAGCTTCGTCAGCTCTAGCAGGTCTTTCGATTGGCTTAGCAACAGGTTTTCTGCGGATAAAGAAGCTGTCAGGATCGACGCTTGCACGAACATTTGTATCCACTAATGACTCAGGATCAATACCAACGGTATTTTCCGCCATTTTATAATCAGAAAATTTAACTTCCTGAACTTTTTTTGCAGCAGCAGATATCTTTTGTTCCACACGCTGCCCCAAATGACGGGCAAAAAATCCAGCAATTTTACGTCTTAGCATAATATACTCCTATTAATTGTATTAAAACTAAACTATTATTATAATAAATAAACATTAAGGAAATATTAAGTAACGCTAAAGCACGTCATTTTATTTCGGATTAATTGCCTTTTCAGCAAAAATTCGCTAGATTGCCTTACCTTTTTATGGCTTAGGAAATTCTTTCCGTGCGAGTTTTACATTTTTATAAGCACTATTTTCCAGATAGTTTTGGTGGAGTTGAGCAATCAATTCATCAAATAGTGCAAGCAACTCTTCAATATGGGATTAAATCTGATATTTTAGCCTTAAGCTACAATCCATCATCTAAGGTCATTGAGTGGAAGGGCGAGAGGATTCATCAGGTTAAATGTAACTTTGAAATCGCTTCAACTAGGTTTAGTTTTAAGGCAATTAAAACTTTTAAAGAGTTAGTTAATGAAGTAGATGTTATTCATTATCAATTTCCTTGGCCTTATATGGATCTTTTACATTTTAGCGCTAAAGTAAAAAAACCAACAATTGTTACCTATCAATCTGATATCGTAAGACAAAAATATTTACTCAAACTATACCAACCATTGCAAAATGCTTTTTTAAATAGTGTCAGTAAAATAGTTGCCACATCTATTCCTTATGTTGAAAGTAGCCAAGTATTGCAACAATATAAAAATAAAATAACTGTTATTCCTAATGGTATTGCTCCTTATACAAAAAAAATCGCGAAAAATCGCCAAGAAAAATGGCGTACGCTTTGCAAGGATAAGTTTTTATTATTTGTTGGAGTTTTACGCTATTACAAGGGCTTATCTATACTATTAAATGCGCTTAAAGGGCTAGATTACCCTTTAGTTATTGTAGGTAAAGGTCCTCTTGAATACTCTTTGCGTAAAGAGGTGCAGCAACTAGGCCTACATAATGTCCACTTTGTGGGAGAGGTTAGTGATGAGGATAAATTTGCCCTTTATGATTTATGCCACGGTTTTGTATTTCCATCGCAT
>Ga0155589_104_pt1 | contig 38919 bp, 34 predicted proteins | sample RifCSPhighO2_12_FD_107246 | JGI IMG/M metagenome (GOLD analysis project Ga0155589, IMG submission 107246) | Legionellales bacterium RIFCSPHIGHO2_12_FULL_37_14 | reverse complement strand
ATCTGAATGTTCAGGATCATGAATAACTTTGGCATTTTCATCAAAAAATACAGTTTTAGCTTCATCAAAGCTAATACCATGCTTTTTCTTATTTAGAGATGCCTTAGAAGCATCCCATTCAAAAGTAATATTTGACATAAATTATATTATAACTACATTGTAGTTTTTTTAAAGGTTTCCCGTCCTAAAAAAGATCGGTGCTATCTTCTCTGGGTGCTTTAACCGCAAGATTTTCTTGTGGGGCATAATCTTCTTCGGTGCCGGAAGCTTCAGGTGGTTTATCTTTTTGGAAATATTCCATTATGCCCTCTGGGTTATCGGTGCTTGTTAATAGGCCGGTTTTTTTGTCTATGGGAAATGCGGCAATCGAGCTTGGTGGTTCGAAAGGTTTCTCGGGAAGATTTTTTAAGGCTACTTGCATAAAATCAATCCATAAAGGTAGGGCTACATAGGCTCCACTTTCATGCAGAGAATGAGGGTTGTCAAAACCTACCCAAACTGTAGTTACTAAGTCAGGGTGAAAGCCGGCAAACCAGGCATCAACTTGATCATTTGTCGTACCTGTTTTACCTGCTATATCATCTCGTTTTAGTGAAAGAGCAGCTCTTCCGGTACCTGATTTAATTACACTGTTTAGGGTAGTTTGCATAAGGAAAGCTAAATCTTGATCTAACACCCGGGGCGCTAAAGATTGATTTTTTTCGTGGGCGCAGGCATCACAGGCAATGGAAGGTTTGGACTTTAACAGAACTTTGCCTTTATCGTCAGTTATTATAGCAATAAGGTAAGGTTGGACGCGAAACCCCCCATTAGCAAATACTGCATAGGCCGTAGTTAAATCAAGAGGACTTATAGTTAAGCTTCCAAGAGCTAAGGATAAGCCATTAGGTAGGTTCGCTTTATTAAAGCCAAAGCGTTGCACAAAGTCTTTCGCATAATCAATGCCAATATCATCTAAGATCCTTAATGATACTAGGTTTTTAGATTTTACTAAGGCTTCTTTTAGCCTTGTTGGTCCATCAAAAGTATGATGATAATTGTGCGGCCTATATTCTGAATTAGGTTGTGATGGATCATAAATAACTAAAGGAGCATCATTAATAAGCGTTGCTAAAGTATAGCCTTTAGCAAGCGCTGCTGTATAAATAAAAGGTTTAAAGCTTGAGCCTGGTTGTCTTAAAGATTGAGTGGCGCGATTAAATTTATTAATACCAAAATCAACACCTCCAACTAATGCTTCAATTTCACCATGATGGGGGTTCATAGCAACTAATGCTGCTTCTACTTCGGGGATTTGAGTTAGTGCCCATATATCTTTTTCTTGTCTTATATAAATAATATCTCCAAGCGCAACAACCTGGTTAGCACTGTTAATGTTGGGTCCATACCAGCCTCTTTTTAACGCACGTCTTGCCCATTTAAAACCTTTAAATGGTATATTGCGCTCCTTGAGCTTTGCATCTTTTGTTTGCAATGTTCTCTCCTCAATTGAAGTCACAATTACCGGAATCATAGACTCAACTTCAGGATATTTTGCTAAGGCAGCTTTTATTTGTTTAGGGTGTTTGATAATTGCTGCACCTAAATTTTTTATAGGACCGCGATAACCATGCCTATGTTCATAATCAATCAGCTTTTCAAGCACAACTGCATTTGCGGTTAGCTGTAAATTTGATTTAATAGTTGTATAAACTTTATAACCTTTGGTATAAGCAGCTTTACCATAATATTGATACATTGATTGGCGAATCATTTCCGCAACAAATGGAGCGTGGACTTCAATGTTAGCGCTATGGTAATAGACCTTAACAGGCTCAGCAATTGCTTGTTGATGTTGGATTTTAGTAATAAAACCTGCATCTAACATTCTATCTAAAACATGATTACGTCTTTTAAGAGCAGCGTTTTTATTGACTATAGGATTTTGGGTAGAAGGAGATTGCGGTAATCCTGCTATCATAGCCATTTCGGCAAGAGTTAGCTCGCTTAGAGATTTACCAAAATAAACCTGGGCAGCAGCTCCTACGCCATAAGCTCTGTTACCCAAATAAATTTTATTTAGGTAAAGCTCTAAAATTTTTTCCTTGGAAAGTTCCCTATCAATTTTTATTGCTAATAAAATTTCTTTAAACTTACGCAAGAAAGTTTTTTTGCGCGAGAGAAAAAAGTTGCGTGCAACTTGCATAGTAATGGTGCTGCCACCTTGAGATTTAGTGCCGGTTTGGATCATGCGTAAAGCAGCGCGTCCAAGCCCTAACACATCAACCCCTGAGTGATCAAAATAGCGCTGATCTTCGGTTGCTAAAATAGCTTGTACTAATGGTTTAGGGATATTGTTATATGCAACTGGTATGCGTTTTTTTTCGCCATATTCTTGAATTAGTTTGCCATCTTCGGTATAAATCCTTAGAGGTACTTGGAGTTTAATGTCGTTTAATGAATGCACTACTGGAAGTTGGCTATCTAAGTAAAGATAGAATAAACTACCAGCAATTGTCATAAATAAACTTAAACTAACAAATGCAAAAAATGACTTTTGCAAAAACGATGTAAATTTTTTCATGCGAGGAAGATACAACAAAATTAGTTAAAATAGTCTATATTATACACGATATAATATTTATGGCATTTTTAATTTCAACAAGGAGCGTTGGGTGTCAATTAGTTTTTCCACGGCTTGTAGTCGAGTACATCAGGATGTAATCACGCCTTTATTAATTAAATATCAGGTGGCTTCTGATTTAGAGCTTCCGTCACCCATTAAAGGAGAGGTCTTATTTCTTAAGACTTTTATGCGTTATTTAATTATTCTGCAAGATGAATGTAAAGATAGAACATTTCTTATTAATAGTTTATTTGCATCCGTTAGATTATTTAATCTTGCATTTAAACAAGAAGCTACTTGTTGGAACACGCTTCCCCAATATCCAATGAATATTCATTTAGAATCAATCATGATGCAACAATTTATTGCCGCCATGCTCATTTTTAGTAGCAAGTATGGAAAAAAATTTAATTTTATTAAAAATGACGATAAACATTTTGATGGATTTGAAATTATCAAACGATCTGCGCAACATTTTATTGAGTTGCAACGCTTAGAATTATTACAATGTTCAGGCAAACCAAAGTTAAGAGAAATAAATCTTTCTTATATTAATGATGGATCTGACTTTATAGGATTTAACGATAGCTTATTAAAATATCTTATATTGCCAATAGGCGCTAATGTGGATGAAAAAAACTTTGCCAATAAGGTTAAGCATTTTATCCACCAATTAGAGCTTAAGGTTCCTCAAGGTGATGATCAAAATTTTATTAAAGCAGCCGCGAAGGAATTAATTAATTCAAAATGGCCTTTTAGTTTAAAATATTGGATCTTCGAAGGGTTGGTTAATTTTATTGCTAATAAATTTCCGAGCTTAGTAAATCTAAATAGTCTATCTTTAACAGATTCAGCATTTAAACTTTGGCAAGCGCGTTATGCATTATTTACTTTTTGTAAATATCATATTTTTAAAAATGGTGCGCCAGAGAAAGGCTTAGCGTTACTACCTTTGTTTGGTTTAAAAGAAAATAATATCTGGATGTATTGGCAAGAGGTTTTAGATAAGCTTGCAGATTCTATGGTTTTAATGCTTAAGGAAAAGATATATTCGCGTAAGGAATATCAGAATAAAGTTAGGTTTTATGTGGAGCAAGATTCACGCGTTGTGGTTAAAGATCTTTTGTTGGGCCAAGGCCCAACCTTCTAGTCAGCAAGCTGATAATAGACTTCGTTGTTTTTTGTCATGCCTAGGCTTTCGCGGGCGTTTTCTTCTAATGCTTGATCTGCATGGCGCAATTCTTCGATGTCAGCTGTTATGTTTTGGTTTTGGATTGCTTGTTGTTTATTTAATTTTTCTTGGGCTTCGATTTTGGTTTTTATATTTAATAACTCAGTAATACTATCCTCTCCAAACCAGAGTTTATACTGTAAGCCAACAACGGCAATAATAAAAAGAATAATAAAATATTTCATTATTAATAATTAGTTAATTAAAACTTTTAATTTTACTAGCATATGGTAGTTTAGTCGCCTCTTCAATACGCAATAACTGATTATATTTTGCAATCCTATCAGAGCGGCATAATGAGCCAGTTTTAATTTGTTTAGCGCCGGAAGCCACCGCTAAGTCAGCGATAAATGTGTCTGCGGTTTCTCCTGAGCGATGCGATATTATGGTGGCGTAATTATGTTGTTGAGCTATGTTAATGGTTTCTAGGGTTTCAGTTAGTGTTCCTACTTGATTTGGCTTTATTAATATTGCATTGGCAATATTTTCTCTTATTCCTTTTTCAAGTAAGTGGGCATGGGTTACAAAAATGTCATCTCCAACTAATTGGATTTTATTACTCAAGGCTAAAGTTAATTTTTTCCAACCTTCCCAATCACCTTCATCGACACCATCTTCTATACTGCAAATAGGATACTGCCTTACTAAATTTGCGTAATATTCAATGAGTTCATCAATATTTAAGGCTAAATTTTCTCCGGCAAAAATATATTTATTATTATTATATAGTCCTGAGGCTGCTACATCTAATGCAAAAACAACATCTTTTTCAAGGATAAATCCCGCTTTAACAGTAGCTTCACTTAATAAGTCCAAGGCATGTTTATTAGACAGAAGCGAAGGGGCAAAACCACCTTCATCCCCAACTGCAGTGCTAAGCTTATTAGTTTTTAAGATTGCTTTAAGAGCATGAAATATTTCAGATCCCATCTGAAGGGCTATGCTAAAACTTTTCGCCCCGATAGGTACAATCATAAACTCTTGGATATCAATATTATTATCAGCATGCGCGCCGCCATTTAAAATATTCATCAATGGAGTTGGAAGGTATTTAAAAGGAGGAACGTAGTCAAGAGAAGCATAAAGAGGTAGTTGTAAGGCCATTGCTCTTGCGCGTGCGATAGCTAGTGACACTGCTAAAATGGCATTCGCCCCAAGACGCGATTTATTAGGAGTCCCATCCAAATTACACATGATATGATCAAGCTCAGCTTGATTATCAACGGCTAAACCTTTTAAAGCCAAGGCAATTTCATTATTAATACTTAAAACAGCTTTAGTCACGCCTTTGCCATTATAGCGCTTAGCGTCATTATCCCGAATCTCACATGCCTCATCTTTACCGGTAGAAGCGCCAGAAGGAACGCTTGCCCTTGCTATATGATTTGAGTCTAAAGTTACTTCGGCTTCAATTGTTGGGTTGCCACGTGAGTCTAAAATTTCGCGGCCAAATATTTTTTTAATATAATGATTCATTAGGTGATCCAAAGGTTTATATTTTCATACTCTGTGCCTTAGGTGGCAAGAGTAAACATGGCATACAGCAATTAAAAAATCTTTCCCATCTTGTAGTTTCTGCAAGAGGAGAAATATCTTTGCTAGCTTTACGCTGGGGAAAAGTCTGCTCAGGTAGTATAATAGTTGGAGAGTTAGAATGCGAGCTACTTTGTTTAGGTAACGGTGGATTAAGGTTGCAGGCTTTATTTAATAGAGTAATTAATTCATGTGTTTGATGTTGCATTTCATTTTTAGTTTCTTGCGCTGAAATGTTGAGCATTTTTCGTCTATGGCGAATTAGCTCATAATGTCTTTGTATTTCTAGCTGCAAGCTGTCAAATGATTCTTCTAACTTTACAAAATACGCTTGTTTTGTACCATGCTGTGGATAATGTTCATTTTTAAGTTTTATTTGGTTAAATCTATCTTTTAGAACGGTAAGCTGACTTTTCATTGCTTTACATAAGTCTGTATGCAAGCGGTAAATATCCTTGCACTTTTTAGGATCGCTCGCTTCAATTTCCCCTAAATTTTGCAGTATTTTATCTATTTGTCCAAGAACCAACTGAAATGAGCATAATAATTGAATTTGTTTTGCTAAATCTGTTAACACAGGGACCCTATATTTTAATATATAATCAGAGTTTGTAATTGGGATAAAATCAATATGCGGGGGCTCAGGATCGCGCACCGTAGTTAAAAAGTTATCTGTTTTGGAAAATATATCTACTATTTTTTCCAGCTCTTTTTTAGGTAAGTTGGCAGGCAAATTAAATTCGTTAATGGATGGTATATGTTCATCTTTGGTAATTATATTATCAACTGCAGCCCAATAAAATTCTATGAGTTGTTGAAACCAGTCTTTAAACAAAGAGTCATCAATTTTACTAGCATCTATTGTATGATGAAAAAAACCTAACTCTTTTTTGGCAAACGCACTTGAGTATTCGCCGGATTTTAGCGTTTTTAAGGAGGCATGTTGAATTTTTTCCCATTCAGTAAAAGGGGTAATTAGCTGTAAATAGGCTTTTATATATAGTTCGGTATAGACTTCAAAAGTAGATGAAGCTTCAGCTAAAATGGTTGTTTGCTTTCTATTTTTTTTATTGTTGCAAAGCTCTTCAAGGGCAAGATCTAATTGCGCATATACAGGAGCAAGTTTAGTAAATAGTTCATTTTGCGCATCTTTTTTGTCAAACATAGACATATATCTTGAAATAAACTTTAATAAGGCATTAAGCATGGCTATGTCCCAATCATAGCCTTCAAATTTAGTGAATTTTGATTCAACCATATGAATAATATAATGAATGACCGGGGTAGTTAGTTTTGCTTCATCCTTAAAGCTTTTACTAATTCCAACTAACATATTAAGCGCATCGTTAACATATCTTCTATAGCAGCGTAAATTTAACTCTCCTACAGTACGCTTTGCATCTTCACACATAGCATTAAGTTCTTCGGGCGTGTAATTTAAAGACTGATAGGTACCATCGACAAGTTGAAAAGGGGCAGGGAAATCAACTGTTAAATTATGCGCTTCTATGGAAATTTTAGTTAACGTATCGTTATGGATACTTAGTACTTCTCTTATTTTATCTAGTCGCTCCTTTTCTTTATAATTTTCCCAAGCTTTAAAGGCAAAAGTCGCGGCAGTAATGGTAAGTGCCACCCCAACCATAGCGGCTTCAGTTACTAAAATAGCGGGATTTGAGTTAGCAACAAGAGCATAAGCTGCATCTGAACCAAATTTTTGGATCATTTTTGAACATCCTTTTTATTATCATCCTGAATAAATTTAAGATACTTCAAGGTTAAGAATGTGTAAAGCAGTTTTTAAGGTAGGTTGGGCCTTGGCCCAACAAAAAAATTACAACTTACACTTAGTCCTAAGCAAGTGATAAATTTCATCTACCGGCAAAGCTCTATTTTGCCATAACATAACTTGCTTTATAGCTTGCCCTATAAACATATCAACCCCAGAAATACAAATCGCTTGCTGTTTTTTAGCTGTACGCAAAAGCTTAGTCGCTTTAGGGTTATACACCATATCGAATACGATTTGATCGGGGTTAAAATGGTAGTTAGGCAAAGGAGTTGCGTGATGATGCGGATAAAGGCCAATTGGAGTTGTATTAATTATTACATCTATATTTAGTTTATTAAGCAAGCAAGCACTCACAACCTCGCCGCCAAAAAGCAAGGCAAGCTTATTTGCTTTATCAATAGTGCGATTAAGCCAATAAATTTTTGCTTTATGTTCGTTAAGAAAATAAGCCGCGCTTCTTGCAGCTCCTCCTGCACCTATTATTAAAGCAGTTTTTTGATAAATAGGTGTTTGTCTGAATGCATAAGTTAAGCCATAAAAATCAGTATTATAGCCATATAAGCTTTCGGCATTTTGAATAATGGTGTTGCAAGATCCAATAGCCTCTACTTCTTGACTGTAATCATCTAAGTAATGAATTACTTCTTCTTTAAAAGGAATAGTTACTGCAGTTAACTTAACATCTAAAGCACGAATAGCCGCAATTAGGCTTGCAAGAGAGTTACTGCTTCTTGCCAAAAGAATAGCATCAATGCCTAAGTATTTATAAATATATTGATGTATATAAGGGCTTTTGGTATGGGTAAGAGGATTACCTATAACTAAATTAAGTACAGTATTATTAGTGATCTGCATGGCTTAAATGCTCAATTAAAGTTTTTACTGCTTCAATATAACCAAGCTCTTTTTTACCTTCAATTACTTTAATACATAAAGGAGCTGTAACAGAAATACGCCGCCATGGTTCGCGGTTGCTAATTTTTGATAAATGTACTTCAACTATTGGCAGCTTAGTATCAAGTAAAGCATCATATAGAGCATAGCTATAATGCGTAAATGCTCCTAGATTAATGATAATCCCGCAACAATGAGCGGTATTTTCTTGAATTAGATCAATTAATTTACCTTCATAATTTGATTGAAAGGCGCGCAAATTAAAATTAAATTTTTTAGCTTCCGCAATAGTTAAATTTTCTAAAGCCTCTAAAGTAATGGTCCCATAATTCTTCCTATCACGCTTGCCTAGAAGATTAAGGTTTGGACCATGTAAAAGCAAAATATTAGACTGCATAATTTTAACCTCAGCATAAGGAACGGACTAAGCGGGGAATTTCGTTAATCATATAAAATGGAATAGACAAAATTTTTCCATCATATTGTAGTGCTTGCTGGGAAATTCTAATACCTACTAAAGATTTTTTTTCTTGCATAAAAAGATGCAATGATTTTAATTGCCCAGTTGATCCTGCTTTAACTTCAATGGGAATAATATTTGCATCAACAGTAATCAGGTAGTCAACTTCTGCCATACTAGATTTTTTGTCGCGTGACCAAAAATAAAGGCTAGATTCATCATAGACAGGGGAATAAGCTTGCAGTTCTTGCCCTACAAATTGTTCGGCAATTGAGCCACGGTTTAGGAGTGCTATATCACCTAAGTACCACACCATAGGCACTTGGCTTGCATATATCATTAAACCTACATCTAAAAATAAAATTTTAAATTTCTTATCATTCATTAAGGTTATTAATGGCAATCCTGAGGCAGCAGTACTATAGATTTGCTGGATGAGACCTGCACTTTTTAATAATGCTAACGCATCTTTTACTAGGTAGGATCTCGCGTCTTTGTCAACTTTAGTATATTTAAAATGTTGGCCGACTAAGCCAGGCGACTTTTCGAAAACCAGTTGAATTGAATTAATTTGGTTATGTTTTGCATATTTGCCAAAGTCTTGTCTGTAATTATTAAGAAGTAAGGCTTGCTGCAATCTGCATTGCTCTAAATCGTAAGTAGCAGACATGATTCCTAATGAGGTATTTAGAGTTGCAAGATAAACATTTATAACACCTGGCATGCCACCTAATCCCATATATGTTTTTAGATAGTTTAGTAAAATGTCGTGATAAATCTTATCTACAGGATGGGTTAAGTCAGCTTTTTCTATGATCTCACATAAGTTGTTATTGTTTGTGCCAACCAAAAATTCTTTAAATGATAAAGGTTTTAGATAAAGTGACTGAATCCTTCCAACAGGCATGCGAAAATTTTTATCATTTAGTACGAACTCTAATAACGAACCTGCTCCAATAACGTGAAGCTCGGGCATTAGTTCCTTGAAATAGCGTAAAGATCGGATAGCATCAGGACAATCCTGAATTTCATCTAAAAATAATAAGGTTTTTTTAGGTTCTATTTTACGTCGCGTAGAAATATATATTTTTTCTAATATGGCATGGGGATTTAGATCTTCAAAACAGGTTTTTAATGTAGGTTGTAATTCGAAATTTATAGTGTGTAAATCAGCAAAATGTTCGCGCCCAAACTTTTCAATAACGTATGATTTACCAACCTGCCTTGCACCGCGTAATAAAATTGGTAAGTGCGGGCTTTGATCTTTCCAATTTAAGAGGATTTTTTCAATATGGCGATCCATGGAGCATTATTATTTATCATAACATGTTTGTATTATTGCATAAAAATTGTAAAAATACAAGGTTGTTTTAACATTAAAATTGCATATTCAAGGACTTAATAATATCCTTAACCGCCTCATCAATTGTACCAGTATTATGGATAAGGCTAGAAGTTAGTTTAGTGTAAACTTTACTGCGAGTTGTATAAAGTTTAATAAAAGATGCATAAGCGCCTAGTTTTTCGTCAAAAAAGGCAGGGCGGCCACCTAGCATAATTCTTTCAAAAATTATCCCTCGTGGGGCATCAATATGAAAAATTTTATGCCCTTTTATTAATTTTTGGTTAGCTTTAGCTATAGGAGTTCCTCCGCCTAAAGATAAGATTGAGGCTTTTTGGAGGATAACCATTTGTAAAACCTTAGTTTCTAATTGCCGAAAATATTTTTCCCCATGGTGCGCTACTATTTGCCTTGGAGTAAAAGCTCTGCCTGTTTGTGCATGGTAATAGGTTGCTATTTCCTTATCTAAATCAATAAATGGCATATGCAAAGCTTTAGCTAGTTTTTTACCTATATGGGTTTTTCCAACGTGTTTAAAACCTATTAAAATAATATGCATATTTTGCGCCTTCGCTTGACAAGTACTGTTGTAATGGTATACCATTACAACAGTACATTATATACAGAGTTACTATATGTTGCAAGCACTTACCATCACGGCATTCAAACATCTTGCGCAACAACGTCAATTTGTTGCGGTTTATGAAGAATTACCTGTGCATAATATTACTCCTGTAGAAATATATAGAAGATTATCTAAACTCTATCAAGAAGATGGAGTGTTATTAGAAGATAAAACTCTTAATGAAGGTTTGCGCTATGCTTCCATTTGTTTTGACGCTCTAAAAACTTATACTGCAAAGCTTGGCGAATCTTTAAACCCCATACAAGAGTTACGCGAGTTTATTAAGCCTTTTACCGATATTACTGCAAAAAATATGCAAGAAAGAATTACAACTTCGGTTGGATTTATGTCTTATGATAGCGTGCGCTTTTTTGAAAAAATAGCTGATACCCAAGCTAATTCTCTCGATATTCCTGAAATGTTGTTTAAAGTATTTGCATTAAGTGTAACTATTCAGAAAGATAAAAAAACAATGCTCATAAGCCAAATCGCTAAAGTTACAGGATCATTAGAGAATGATTTTAACCAGGCTAAAGCTAAAATCGCTAAAATTAAAAAAGTAATCTTATCTTCTACAAAGTCCCGCGGCTTGTCCGCAGGATCCAGCAAATTTGAAATAACTAAAGTTGAAGTTGATATTGATGATAAATCTTTTATCCAAAAAGTAGTTAAGGCCAAAGAATATATTAAGCAAGGAGATGCATTTCAAATAGTATTATCGCGTAGTTACAAGAGAAAAATTAAGGTTTCACCTCTTCAAATATTCAAAGCCCTTAGTAATATAAATCCTTCGCCTTTTATGTTTTATTTTCCTTTTAACGACAAAATAATTTTAGGAGCTTCGCCTGAACGTCTGGTTCAAGTAAAGGGTGATAAGTTAACGGTAAACCCAATTGCTGGGACTAAGCAACGCGGTGTTAATCAAAGCCATTCTGACATTGAAAACATTTTACTTAAGGATGAAAAAGAGTTAGCTGAGCATATGATGTTAGTTGATTTAGCGCGTAATGATTTAGGGACTATTTGTAAGCCTCTCAGTATAAAAGTTACGGAGTGTAAGAAAATAAAACATTATACGCACGTTAGTCATATAGTTTCTGCGCTACATGGAACTTTAAACCAAGGGTTTGATGCGTTTGATGCCTTACAAAAAACTCTGCCTGCAGGAACTTTAAGCGGCGCGCCTAAAATTCGCGCTATGCAAATTATTGATAAGCTTGAAGTTTCTAGACGTTATTTATATGGGGGCGCAATTTGCCGGCTCGACGCTAAGGCTAATCTTGAAAGCTGTATTGCTATTCGCATGACGTTAATTCATAACGCTATTGCAACTATTAGAACTGGCGCAGGAATTGTTCATGATTCAAAACCTGAGCTTGAATTACAAGAAACCTATCAAAAAGCTCAATCAATGCTAGCTGCAATTGCCAAAGCCCATGGAGAAGATGATGCTGTTAATCATTGATAATTACGATAGCTTTACTTATAACTTATTTCAGCAAGCTGCTATATTTTATAAAAATGTTAGGGTAGTTAGAAATGATAAGTTAACTCTTAGTGAGGTTAAGTCTTTAAACCCGCGCGGCATTATTCTTTCGCCGGGACCAGGAAGGCCAGAAGAAGCTGGCATTTGTATTGATTTAGTAAAAAAAATTGTAAGCTTAGATGATGATTTTAAAATACCTCTTTTAGGAGTCTGCTTAGGACATCAAGCAATTGTAGTCGCATTAGGCGGAGAAGTTGTGCAAGCTAGGCAAATTATGCATGGAAAAGTCGATGAAATTATCCATACAAATGAAGGCTTATATAAAAGTTTACCAATGAAGCTTCAAGTAGGGCGCTATCATTCATTAATTGCTAAAAGAGAAACGTTACCTGATACTTTACAAATTGACGCAGTAAATAAACAAAACGCTATTATGGGAATCCACCATAAGCAAAAACCTATTTATGGGGTACAATATCATCCCGAGTCAATTTTAACACCTAAGGGCAATTTAATTATGCAAGCCTTTATTAAGGTGTGTTTAACTTAAGGTAAAAACATGTCAGCTATTACCACTATTAACCCTGCAAATGAACAAGTTCTTAAAACATATCCGCTTTTAACCCAACAAGAAGTTGCTTCTTTAATAGATAATATGGATAAAAGTCAAAAAATTTGGGCTGATGAAAGTCTCGATGTGCGCATAAAAGCAATGCAACGCGTAGCTTTATTATTGAGGCAAAATTTAGCTACTTATGCAAATTTAATGACTACTGAAATGGGTAAACCCATAACTCAAGCGTTAGCCGAAATTGAAAAATGCGCTAAGCTTTGTGATTACTATACTTTTGTTGCTAAGGAGTTTTTCCAGCCTGAACTTATTCAAACAGGCTATAAAAAAAGTTATCGTACTCTTGAGCCTATAGGAATTGTTTTTGCCATTATGCCGTGGAACTATCCTTTTTGGCAGGTTATGCGTTTTGCCGTGCCTAATATTCTGTTAGGTAACGCAGGTCTTTTAAAGCATTCACCTAATACAACAGGTTCAGGTCTTGCTATTCAAGAGTTATTCTTGCAAGCAGGATTTCCTCAAGACCTTTTTCAAAGTGTGGTAATTGATGTCGCGCTTGCCCCTTTTATAATAAATCATCCTAAGGTTTCAGGAGTTACTTTAACTGGAAGTTATCAAGCAGGGCAGGCTGTTGCAAGTGAGGCTGGTAAGGTTGTTAAAAAAGTTGTCTTAGAGCTTGGCGGGAGTGACCCTTATTTAATTTTACATGACGCCGATCTAAGCCTTGCTGCTGAACAATGCGTAATGTCACGTTTAAATAATTGTGGCCAAGTATGTATTGCAGCTAAACGCATGATAGTTGTTAAAGCGGTAAAAGATAAATTTATCGAGTTAGTTATGCAAAAAGCCAAACAATACAAAATTGGCGATCCATTAGATCCTAAGACAAACTTAGGACCCATGGCTAGATCTGATTTACGTGATAAATTAGCTTTGCAGGTTGAAAAAGTTATCCAAGAAGGTGCTACTTGTTTGTTAGGCGGCAAGCCTGAAAAAACTCAAGGATATTATTTCCCGGCAACTGTTCTTACGGATATTAAACCTGATTCTAGCGTATTTACTGAAGAATTATTTGGACCTGTTATTTGCATTATTGAAGCTAAGGATGAGGCTGAGGCTATTTTTCTTGCGAATAATACCGATTATGGTTTAGCCGCTGGGGTTTTTACGCAAGACAGAGAAAGAGGTGAGCAAATCGCCGTAAAAAAATTAAAAGCAGGGACTACAGCAGTAAACTCACTTGTCTCATCAGATCCAAGGCTCCCTTTTGGCGGGACAAAGAAATCCGGCTATGGGCGCGAACTTTCGCGCGAAGGTTTGCATGAATTTGCCAATATTAAAACTATAATTGTGCAGTAGGTCCTGAGATGGTTTTTCACAACCCAAGCCAGCGGATGAATTTGGTTGTTGATATAAGCTCAAGCTCGCGTTTTGAGTTGGTAAAAGTTACGGTAAAGTGTTCTACTTTGTTAGTTCTGTTTTTACTAGGAGTAATTTCTCTAATCTGTCCAAAATTTAAAGGCTGCATTTCAGTTGCGAAATAGCCATGATTTGTTTTTAAGGTTGGTAACATAAAGGCTAATTCGCTCCATACTTTATTGTTGGTACTTTGGTTTACATAGATAGCATTAATTTCTGCTGTGCTAAGGGCAATATATTCGGTTTGATTTATCTTCCGCCTAATCATGCGGTTAAGTGGTGCATTTTTATGAAAAGTTTGTACATAGGTATTTACTGGCATAGCAAGAATAGGGGAGGTCTCCTCAAGCTTACCTTTCTTGAGGTTTTTATCGACAAAAACAACAGGCTCGTGATCTTCTTGATAATTTAAAGGAGGGTGGGTTTTTTCTTCAATTGTTTTGCAGCTTTCTTTTCTATGTTGGATATCACAGGATAAGAATTTAGAATTTAAAAACCAATCGTCATTTGGGTAATAGACAACAAGTAAGGCTTTATCTTTAAGCGCATTGATAATTTGCGCATACTCACTGCTTGGCACAGCAGGACACCCCCAACTACGGCCAGCGCGTTTATAACGTTGAATAAAATATTCTTCAGCATACCAACTACCATGCATAACAATCGATCTACTAGCTGCATTGTCATTAAAGCATTGATCTAAGCCGTCTAGTTTAAGAGATAAACCATGTCTACCTATATAAGCTTGATCGGTTCTAAAAACCCCAATACTACTGGCTTTGCTATTGTTTTTATTCGAAAAATACTGCGTAATTAATTCGCCAGATCTTAGGCCATGCGTAACATAAGTATTAAATAATAGCTTTTTATTAGCTAAATCAAAAACCCACAAACGTTTTGCGTTTGATGGTAAAGAGTAGTCAATGATGCCTAAAATTGGATTAAATAAGATATTAGTTTTAGCCGAGCATCTTATAGTTGTTAAAACTTTATCAATAACTTGTTGTCTAAGATTGGGTTTACTATTATTCAGTAAATCAATAATTTCATTGGGCGGGGGCATTTTTATTTTAGGGATAAATGAATGGAGTTTAATTAAGGCAGCAACGTGTTGAAGAACCTGCGTTGTTCTTGCTGGTAAAGGTGTGGGGCGAAAGTATACTATAGCTGTAACTCCTACCACTATTACAAGAACAGTTAAGAATTTTTTCATTTAAGTTACTCAGCAGGAATTACTGAACTAATACTGTTAAGAGGTTTTTTAGTTTCGTGCAAATCCTGGATAAGTACATTAAGAGGTTGTGCTGGGTTTTTGAGGGCTTCTGTAAGACTAATAAATTTATAGCCATTTTTCTTATACATATCGAGAATATCACCTAAAAGGTAGCTGTTTAATAAATTTGCATGTATTAATAAAATTTGTTTAACGTTTTCCCCATTAGCACGCTTTTCTGCACGTAAAGTTTGTTTCCAAATGTAATTTAAATATGCCGTTTTTAAGCGCTTAATATAAGCTTCGCGCTCACGATATGGTACATGATAGCATTGTTCGTTAAATTCAAAATCTTTGCTGTCAATTGTGACGGGGGCTACTGTGTAGTTATTAGCCTTTAAATATTGCAAAACTTTATCTTTACTTGCTTGATTACTACCTTCTGCAAGGTAAGGATATCTAAAATATTTAGGGGTAGTCATGACGGGTGTAAGAATTTTATCGGCTTTGTCTATATCGTTAATATATTTATCTGGACCAATTTGGTTAAGATTACGATGCGAATAAGTATGGTTTCCTACCATTAAACCTGCGTTACGAAAGCTCTCTAAAAATGGCCACTGGCCTTTTTCAATAGCCCCTGCTATAACAAACCCAGTAGCTGGCACATTGTACGCTTTAAAAGTTTCAACTATCCGATTAAAACGTTCAGTTGACCGATTAATATTCCCAGGAGTATTCATTTTAGAAGCAACTAAAGGAAGATCATCCATAGTAATGGCAATTTCTCTAACTTGCTCTGCAAGGGCTAAACTAGAACTTAATAGCAAAAATATTAGCAACATGCGCCGCATAAAATAACCTCTTTATTAATTTGTTTGTGGCTTATCAACGTTTACTTTATTACTATTACCTTGGCCTTGAGGAGCTTTAGTTTCTGGTGAATCTGTAATAGGAGTAGCAATAATTTGCAGTATTCCAAAACTTCCTGATTCTTGAAGAGTGACTAAAACTTCTACGTTTAACTGTTGAGTTAATTTTTGGTCTTTATTCTGATAAACAACTTGTAATGGCACAGTTACCTTCCATTCATCCTGATGCACACTCATAATGTTAGATGAACCGTCTATCATTGCGCTAACGGTGAGGCCTTGGGAAGTAATAGATTTTAAGTTACCAGATTTTTTTAAGGCATCGTCAAATCCTTGCCACCCTCCAGGAGTAAAGCAGGCTTTCAGACTTTCAAGTTGAGCGTTAACATGCTCGGCATCAAATGTAAAAGCTAACTCAGCTGCTTTTTCGGCCCACTTAGATATTACGCTGTTATCAGCTTTCATGCCTTTAGCAACTTTATAATTACAATCTATGGGTTGAGTGGCTTGCATGGTTTGAGGGGTTTGTGTAGTTTGAGGGGTTTGCGTGTCTTGAGGAGCTTGTGTAGCCTGAGGAGCTGCAACATTGCCAGCAGGTTGAGCATTTTGCGTGGGTGCATGTTCTTGCACAACTGCAGGTGGAGGAGCTGAAGGTGCAGTTTTTGTAACATTTGTAGTGTTATCTGCATATGCATTAATAGCTATAAATGAAGAGATGCTGTAAGCAAATATAGTCCTTTTCATAATTTATATTCCCTGTTATTTTTGATTTTTATCAGTATATACCCAAGTAACTTGCAAATGCTAGGTTTTAGGCGCAGTCAAATTTGTTGCAAGTTTATTAAAAAAGAGGTTATGAATAATGATATTAATTACAGGTGGAGGTAGTGGAATAGGGCGTCAATTAGCCCTAGAATTATCTTCACGAAATAAAGAAATACTTGTTATTGGAAGACGGCGTTCTAATTTAGTTGCAACTTGTGATAAAGGCAAAAATATTTCTTATTGTGTTGCTGACATAACAACAGAGGTTGGGAAGGCTTTAGTTATTCAGCATTTACAAAATAAAACGCTTGACGCAATTGTCCATAACGCAGGAACAATTGCTCCAATTAGCCCTATTAACCAAATTAAATTTTCTGCTTTTGAATATAATTTTAAAATAAATTTGTTTGCACCTTTTGAGCTTAATCTTGCTCTTATTAATAAGCTTAAAGGCGGGCGCGTATTACATGTTGGATCTGGAGCAGCTTACATTCCATTTGCCGGATGGAGCGCTTATTGCTCTTCTAAAGCTGCGTTAGCAATGCTTACTAAATGTTATCAAGCTGAATACAACGATCCTGTCTTTGCCTATGTTATGCCAGGAATTGTTGATACTCCTATGACAGAAACAATACGTGCAACAAAAGATGCAATGAGTAAAGAAGTATTAGCATTTCATAAAAAATTACATAAAGATAAACACTTAATATCAGCTAAAATCGTAGCCGCATTTTTAGCGTGGCTTTTATTAGATACTCCAAAAGATCAATATGTAGCTAGAGAATGGGATATATATGATAAAACCCACCATAAAAATTGGTTACGGGATGATCAAAAAATATTTCCTATTTAATTTTGTTTGGCCAAGGCCCAAGCTACCAATCAATCGCGGGTGGCTGATACCTAGTGCTATGTAGCCTGAGAGATCTCTCCTAACAAGCCTAAATAGCTTTCAAGTGATGATTGCAGAGTATTTAATACATGATTTTTTGCTTTTAGAGTTAAACATGTATCTTCTTGGTTATTTAGTATAGCAATTTTTTGAGAAACAATCTCATGCATATGAGGATATACTTTTTTCAGTTCAGAAATTTTTTGAGTTACAATTTCCAATAAGGCTATTTTTTTGAGTTGCCTTGCTTCAAATAACCGAAACTCTAGTCTATCCATTATCTCAGTTAGCTCTTGATCATCGCCGCTGCAAGTTATACGTATATAGCCTGAATCCTTGGCTAATCCAAAATAAGATAAAGGTGCGATCATTAATGAGTCGTTAAATAATAAATAGTATGCTAAATCTTCATCAGTACTTATCTTTCCTGCTCTTTGTAACACTCGCCTAACTTCATCTGGTAATTCCAGTCCAAATAGATCTTTAAAATTTCCTAATGCATAAAAAGTCGCTTCAACATTATAAAAAGGATCAGGCATAGCAGCACCCATGGCCTTTAATCTTTCAATGACATAATCAACTTTCTTTTTATAGAAAAAGCATATTTTTTTCCGTTCAGTTTCATCAAACTTAGCCATTGTTTCAGCGTAAGCTAATTGAGCAGAACGAGGGGCATGAATAAAATAGCTAATATTTTTATTGAGCATCTCATTCATTAAAGCCTGCTCAAATACAAGAAGAACTGCCATTCGCTCACCTGCAGCAGATAATGCCTTAGTTGCTGAACGCATTATTATTACCCTCTCCTTTAAATCTGGTGCAATTTTTAAGAAAGAAGGCATTTCCACATAACTCATTTCTGCATAAGCTTCATCAAATACAATGTATAAGTCAGGATATCCACGCAGGATTTCAGAGATCTTGAAAATTTCTTCTGCATCGATGATGTTGCCTAATGGATTAGAAGGATTGCAGATTAAAACTACTTTGGGTAAACCATGATCTGTTTCTGCTAGAGCATAAGCCTCTTTTATACTGGCTTCAAGTGCTTTAGCTGTTAATTTATAGCCTGGTTCAGTCATTACATCTATAGGATGCAAGCAATGTAATGGATTAGTAGAATACGCACTATAATGTGGAAAAGGAGTAATGACCCGATAACCTGGAATATCTTCAAAATGTGTATTCAATGTTTCAAAAATTACACGTAGTCCTCCTATACCACCTACAGTAAAAAGAACATTATCTGGTTTTATTTCTGTCTGATACCAGTAAGACATGATTTTTGCCATTAATGCTCTTGGCTCATAATCTCCGCGAGGATCTCCGTACTCGATTGCAGTATTTTCTACTATCCCAGCAGGATTTTTATACCATTCTTTTGTAATGCTATCTAATCGCTGCCAATAGGACAAATAAGATTGTATAGTATGTTGATTAATTGGATAGGTAGGCTTCCCAATTCCAGCAAAGAGCAATTTTTTTTTATTTATAGAACCGTCCAGAGTCATTTCTTCTTTCAAAGCATTTGCCCACAAGGTTAGCAACATCACTTTTTCTATCTTATGTCCAGGTTGCCCACTCGGCGTTAGCATAGTTAATTTCCTAATCTAGTAATTATATATTATACTGTATAACAAGATATAATTCAAAGAGTCTATAATTAGGGCTATTAGTCTGGGTTTGTTATTACTGCAAACATTCTGCGAAAGAGGTAATAATTGACTATACTAGTACAAACAAATTAAGTTTCTTTAAAAAAAATCATGAAGAAATCCGCACACAAAAATTAGCTAATAAAAGCGATTCAAATTCAAATCTTGAAAAAACAATCCAAGAATTAAGAAATAAAATCCAAATCCTGGAAGATCAAAATTATCAACTTACTAAACTGATTGACGATCTTCCGGGAGATATTTATTGGAAAAACAAGGAAGGTGAATGGCTAGGCATGAACAAAAGATGTGCCTGTAGTATAAAAAATATGGGTTTCATTAAAGAAGCCTTGAAGTCAGAAGTTCTAGGGAAAACTGATTATCAATTATTTGATAAAGAAACTGCCGATGGTTACCGCCAAACTGACACAGAAGTTATGAATAAAAAAACTGAACTTTCCCGTGAGGAAAATACCAAACTTCCAAATGGTGAGAAAGTAGTTTTGCTCTCAACTAAAAGACCTCTACTTGATAAGAATAATAATGTTATAGGTATATTAGGCAATACCATAGACATAACTGAACGAAAAAAAATGGAAGAGGAACTACGTAGAGCGAAAGAAGCTGTGGAATTAGCCTCGGAAGCCATGGTCAAAGCTGAAGCTGAAAAAGCTGCAGCTCGAGCTAAGGCAGATGCAGAACAAGAAATGAGAAAAACTGTTATGGTATTGGTTGGTGATATCGTTCATGACTTAAGGACACCCATTGCAACTATTCGTACAGTCACAGCCATTCTTTCCAGCATCCATCCAGCTCTACTAGAAATGGTTGAAGAACTGAAAGGGCTTGGAGGAAAAAAATATAATCTCTTAAATAAAAAGAAATGGGATTATCTACTCGAGAATACGCCAATTACCTCGTTACAAAGTTCAGTTAACCTAATGGATAACTTTATTAATTCAAGCCTTGCTGAACTTGCAAGTGCGCAAAAAGCTCAAAATGCAGAGTTAACCCACGAAGATCTAACTATATGCTCAAGTCGCAGAATTCTTGAGAACACTCTGGATTCGTACCCTGATCTTCCAACAAAAATAAAAATCCATCAATTTATCTCCTACGATTTTTATCTTATGGGAAACTCTATTTTAATCATGAAAATATTATTTAATTTAATTAAAAATGCTATCGAGCAAATCACTCTAAAAAATCACGGAAAAGGCGCCATTACGATTACCACAGAAGAAGGGGTAGATTGTAATTTATTAAAAATAAAAGATTCCGGCGGTGGTGCTCCGCCCGAAGTAGTCGCAAATTTATTTACAGGTTATTTTACAACGAAAGAGCATGGAACAGGAATTGGCCTTGCCTATTGTAAAAAAACCATGCAATTATTTGGTGGTGATTTAACTTGTAAATCAATTTATGGAGAATCCATGGAGTTTATTTTGTCCTTCCCTAAGGTAAAATCTAAGAACCCCATAAGATAAAGGAAATTTCAACCTTTTTAGGTGAGTAGATCCGCCGGGTGACCCGGCGGATCTACTCACCTAATTATCCTTGCAGAAATTTTTCATAGGATAAAATTTTATCCTGCATAATCCCATGTTCTGGGAAATTCTTTGTAAAAGCATAATAATATATAGTAGAACATCCCTTATTACTGTTTGAACCAGAATTTGCAATCAAACTTGGGAAAAACTTTATATATTGATCACTAGATTCCAGTACTCTTGCGGGAAGCAAATACTGCTCCCAATCAATCTTTCCCCTATTATCAAAATCTTCTTTTTCATACAGCGAGAGGATCATTTCTTTTTTTCTTAAAACATCAAGCACAGACTTAGGTGCACCATGCTCTGCAGCTCGCGTAATCGAATTATCTATGCCGGTTTCATTGCGGATAAATAACCAACTTAGGTTGGCGTTCCAATCTAAGAATAAGTAACTACCTTGTTTATCAAATATATAATACTCACAAATGTTATTTTCTTTAATGTAAGACTCAAATATTTCAGCAAAATTACCATCGAATAAAAAAGAGGATTTTTCATCCATATTTCTTGAGAGTAAGCGTGCTGGCTCATAGGAAGACCATTGAAAGATAGCATCAGATCTTTGCTTAACAAGTTTCAACAATTTATCAATATATTGTGGGTCGTCTTTACCAATGTACTCAACTTCTTTATGTAGATTAGATAATTTCTCTTTAAACTCAGATGAAATTTTCCCAGTTAAAATAATTTGTGAATATCTTGATATTTCTGGTTGGAACTCCATGGTTTTCATTAATTCTATGCCAGAAATATGGGGCATATCATAATCAGTAACAGTAATAACAATTTCTTTAAAACGATTCGGGTTATAAATTTCATTTCGAATCGCCATAAAATTTAATTTTATTCCGTCATTCTCTTCAATGATGCATCGACTAGTAAAGGGGAAAAAGTGATGATTTTTTTTTGGTATACTCAATCGCCTTTCTTGGATCATCGAAGTATAAAATTGCAATCTTGTCAGAGACCTCAAGTGATAAATTTTTCAAAAATGCTAAATCATCATCCACTGAAAGAATTGTAGTTGGATGATAACAAACAGGCATAATAAACAACCCATCCATGGAAGAAAGCATAGTAAATCCTTAATTTGAATTCTTTATACTCAATATAGTCAATATTTTATAACATGTAAAGTGAAGTGAGAACTTGATCACCTTACAATTTTAATGGTTTTAGCATCATATGCACAACAGCGCGCTTGAGACAATAGCTAACAATAATTGATACTAACAAAATAGCTAACAAAATACTAAACCCTTTAAAGTAGTGGGTTTTAATTAGCATAATGTCAGTAATATCATTAGTTATGTTAGTAATTTTGGCTAATATCCCCGCCAGGTAACCACCTAAGCTTAAAGAAACAAAAAAGATTCCCATTAAAGTAGAAACACGTTTTCTGTCTGCTAAAGCAGTAATTACTGATAATCCAACTGGAGAGATTAGGAGTTCTGATATAGAAATTAAAATGTATGCTGGAATAATAAATAAAGGGTGAATTAATTTATAGCCAGGGTTATATAAGATACTTAAAACAATAATAAAATAAGCAAGTGCAATAGAGATAATTGATAAGAAAAATTTAGTGCTAGTTCGAATGGCTATTTGCTGGTTATTTAATACTTGGTGCTGCATGGCTAGAAAATAGCCAATAATTAATATGCCAAAGCTTTCAACAAAAACATAATATGGAGCGGGAAAAGCTATACCAAATAATTTGGGATCAACAACGCGGGTTATAAATAAAGTTAAAGATAAAAACATCTGAAAATAAAAAGCCCAATAAATAACTGAAATAAGACATAAAAGGCCCAAAACTAGAGTTTGTTTAGATTGCTGATATGTTTCGCTCCCAGCTGCGTAAATAACATAGCCTACTGATAAACATAAAACAGTGCCAAATACTATAGTCCCAATGCTGGAATAAAATAATACTGCTAAAGATATAAGCCAAAAGGCAAGAATAGTAAGTGATGGCTCAACTAAAAACTCAAATGCTGACGCTGGGCTTTTTTGACAATCTTCGATTTGGTAATACTTTACTCCGTAGTAAAAAAGATAAGCGGCAAATATTATTCCAATAGCAGCACTAGCATAGGTAGTAGGCCAGCCAAACTGATGCAATAGATAGCTAGGTAAAGTTGTACCAAACATGATACCTAGCGTTATACCCATATAAAATAAGGTAAACCCACTTTCTCTTTCCGGAGCTTTCTCAGGATAAATTTTACCTAGCAAAGATGAGATATTAGGTTTTAATAAACCTGTGCCAATAGCAGTTGAGGCTAAAGAAAGCCGCAAAAAGAAATCAGAGCTCATAGTAGCTAGGGCAAGATAGCTGATAAAAAGAAAAAAAATACCTAAAAAAACTGCACGTTTTTGCCCAATCCAGTGATCTGCTACAAAACCACCTAATATAGGAGAAAGATAGGTTAAACCAGTAAAGCTACTTACAAGTGTATAAATATCATCATCTTGCCAATGAAAATGTAAAGCAAGGTATAGGGCTAGTAAGGTCTGGACTACATAAAAACCGTACCTTTCCCACATTTCGGTTGCAAAGAAAATTTTTAATACCGGAGGGTGCCTTTGAATATGACTAAGCATTTTAAATACATAATTTTAGCTGCAAAAAAAACACCTTAACATTTTACAACACTACTTGTCACGTTAAGAACTCCATTTGTAAATTATTGGTAAAGCGTCTGCCTAAATCAGTAACTATAAAGCCATTGGTCGTTAGCTTTAGCAAATTTTTTTTAACCGCCTTTACTAAGGCTTTGTTTAAAAGGGCTATATCAAGAAAAGTTCGCTCCTTAAATAAACTAAAAGGTATTTCTCCTTCTAAGCGCGTAGCATTTAACATATATTCAAAAATTAAATCTTGGGAAGATAAAATTTTTGTTTCAATTAACTTTGGAGCCTCTTGATTTAAATATGATTTAGGTAAACGGGTTTTTTGGGTGCGGAATATTTTTTTAGTATTTGGATCAGTAAGTTTACCATGAGCCCCTGCGCCTATGCCAAAATAATCACCAAATGTCCAATAATTCATATTGTGTTTTGCAAGTGCATTTTCCCTTGCGAAAGCCGAAATTTCATAACGTTTAAAATTAGCGTTCTTTAATAGCTTAAAGGCCAATTTTTCTAAATTTTCTGCAATATCTTCTGGCATACTAACAGGGGGATATTTAGAAAAATAGGTATTTTTTTCAATAGTAAATTGATACCACGATAGATGAGTTATAGGTAAATTAAGCGCTATCTCAATATCTTTAATGCCATCTTGCAGAGTTTGCTCTGGAATGCCATACATTAAATCAATATTGATATTGGTAAATCCTGCGTTTTTGGCGGCTTTTATTGCGGCTAAAGCTTCAGAGGATGAATGAATGCGGCCAATTTTTTTAAGTAAGTTATCATTAAAACTTTGGACACCTAAAGATAATCTATTTATGCCTAATTTACAGTATTCGGCTAAATATATTAATTCAACAGTTGCCGGGTTTGCCTCTAAGGTTATTTCTATGTCATCGCTAAATGTAACTAGTTTTTGTAATTCAGCAAATAATTTGGCATAACTTTCTCCTTTAAATAAACTAGGAGTCCCACCGCCAATAAAAATAGTGTCAATCAGGCGCGGCTTAAATAAGCTAATATCATGTTTAAAATCTTCAATTAACGCATTAATATAATTTTCTTCTGGCAATGAACCATTTATTTCATGCGAGTTAAAATCACAATATGGACATTTTTTAATACACCAGGGGATATGGATATATAAAGAGGTAGGAATAGGAGTTCGCATAAAAGTAAAACAAGCCTTTAAATAAGACAAGCGTAAGTGTATCATAATTTCTTTTTTTTAAGGCACTGGACAAAACATGAAACGAAGAATACGTGTTGCGGTAACTGGGGCGGCCGGGCAAATAGGCTATGCTTTAATTTTTAGAATTGCCTCAGGGCAAATGTTTGGCTTAAATGCTGAGGTTGAATTAAATCTTATTGAGCTTGAACCCGCTTTACCTGCTCTTGAAGGGGTAAAAATGGAGCTTGATGATTGCGCTTTTCCTTTACTAAAAAGGATCTTGTGTACCTCATCCTTAGAAGAGGGCATGAAAGATGCAAATTGGGTTATTTTGGTTGGCTCAATACCACGTAAACAAGGTATGGAACGATCTGATCTATTACAAATAAATGGCAATATTTTTAAATCTCAAGGTGAGGCAATCAATAAGTTTGCCGCGGAAAATGTCCATATATTTGTTGTAGGTAATCCATGCAACACTAACTGCCTTATTTTAGCGCATCATGCACCTAATATTCCACGAAATCGTTTTTATGCTATGACTAGCTTAGATGAATTACGATCAAAGAGCTTTTTAGCAAGAAAAGCTGACGTTGATGTTAACGAAGTTACGGAAATGGCCATTTGGGGCAATCATTCTTCAACTCAGTTTCCTGACTTTTATCACGCTAAAATTGACGGTTTACCAGCACCTAAAGTAATTAAAGATCTAGATTGGTTGCAAGAAACTTTCATTCCAGCAATCCAGCAGCGTGGTGCTCAAGTTATAAAAGCAAGGGGAGCTTCATCAGCAGCTTCTGCTGCCAATGCAATTATTTATGGGGTCAATAATTTAGTTAACGACACTAAAGAAATTGACTTTTTTTCTATGTGCACTATTTCTAAGGGGGAATATGGAGTAGACGAAGGTCTAGTATTTTCATTTCCCGCCCGCACAATAAATGGTCATACAAAAGTAGTTGAAAATATTGTTTTCGAAGAAAGCTTTGCCAAGGAAAAATTTCAGCTTACGCTAAACGAATTACGTACAGAAAGAGATACCGTTAAAGAACTAGGTTTATTGGACTGATGAATGTAGTTGAAATTTATACAGATGGCGCATGTAGAGGCAACCCGGGAGATGGAGGCTGGGGTGCTTTGTTGCGTTATAAAAGCAAAGAAAAGACAATTTTTGGCGCAGAGCCTGATACCACCAATAATCGCATGGAACTAACTGCCGCTATTCGCTCTTTACAAAGCTTAAAAAGATCTTGTAACGTCAAACTTTATACGGATTCACAATATCTAAAAAATGGCATGACTATCTGGATTAAAGCTTGGAAGGCGGGCAAATGGAAACGCAAAATAAAAAATGTAGATTTATGGCAAGAATTAGATAAACTTGCAGAACAACATAAAGTAGAGTGGCATTGGGTAAAAGCACATGCCGGCCACCCTGAAAACGAGCGAGCTGACGCATTAGCTAACCATGCAATTGACACTATTTTAAAGAAAAAACAACATGCATAGACAAATAGTCCTTGATACAGAAACAACCGGCATTTCTCATCAAAACGGCCATAGGATTATTGAAATTGCAGCAGTTGAACTTATCGATAGAACTCTTACTGAAAAGCACTTCCATACATATATTAATCCTAAGCGCAACATCGATGAAGGAGCTTTTCGGGTCCATGGAATATCCGCCGAATTCTTACAAGATAAACCAGTCTTTAAAGACATTGTCGATGAGTTTATTGCCTTTATTAATGGATCAGAACTTATTATTCATAACGCTGCTTTTGATATGGGTTTTTTAGAAGCAGAATATAAAAGAATAAAACCAACAGGGTCTATACATCAACATGTAAGCGTATTTGATACTCTAACCTTCGCTCGCAAAAAACATCGTGGGGCCAAAAATAACTTAGACGCTCTTTGCAAACGCTACAAAGTAAATAATAACCATAGAACACTTCATGGGGCTTTATTAGATGCTGATTTGCTGGCAAGAGTTTATCTTGCTATGACAGGAGGGCAGATAGAGTTATTTAATGATGCAGCAACAGCAATAGATAAAACCACTCATATAGATCGTAAAATTAAGCCTTTAGCTAGTAGTTCTCCTATTATTTATGCCAATGAAGAAGAGTTGCAAGCTCATAAGGAGTTTTTTGAGGAGTTGTAATTTTTTATCAAGGAGAGAGTTTATATGCCGCAAATAACCCACACGCTTTTTTTTGAAAAAATTGGCATGCAAGACTTAGGTGCTGTAGGAGGTAAAAATTCCTCCCTTGGAGAGATGATTTGTCATTTAACTAAGGTAGGGGTTAAAGTACCCCAAGGCTTTGCTACCACTGCTGATGCATTTAATGAGTGGATGCAGCATCATGAGCTTGATAAAAAAATTGCTAGTTTATTAAACAGGCTCGATATTGAGGATCTAACTGAGCTTACAAAAGTTGGCAAAACGATTCGCCAATCTATGCTTGACGCACCCTTATTACCTAGCTTTGAAACGTCTTTGCGCACGGCTTATCAAGAGCTTGCTGCTAAAATAGGCAGAAATGATTTTTCTGTTGCAGTAAGATCTTCGGCAACTGCAGAAGATCTACCTGATGCTTCTTTTGCAGGCCAACAAGAAACTTTCTTAAATGTAAATGGCTTTACCAACGTTTTGCACGCAATAAAGCATGTATTTGCCTCTTTATATAACGATAGAGCTATTACATATCGCATTCACCATGGGTTTTTACATGATGAAGTGGCAATCTCAGCCGGCGTGCAGCAAATGGTACGCAGTGATTTAGGTGCAAGCGGGGTATTATTTACTATAGATACTGAGTCAGGTTTCGATGAAGTTGTTTTTATCACAGCTTCATATGGGCTTGGTGAGCTAATTGTTCAAGGAGCTGTTAATCCTGATGAATATATTATATATAAACCTGCATTAAGAAATTCACGTCCTGCTATTTTATCACGCCGTTTAGGTAGTAAGCTTATTAAAATGGTTTATAAAACCACTAACAATCCGCTTAAACAAGTTGAAACCCTAGATGTTGAAGAACAAGACCAAAGACAATTTGCCTTAACCAGTCAAGAAGCTCAAGATCTAGCCAAGCAAGCTCTTTTAATTGAAGCACACTATGGCCGCCCCATGGACATTGAATGGGCTAAAGATGGTGCTACGAATGAGATCTATATTCTACAAGCACGCCCCGAAACAGTTAAAAGTAGAAATAACTCTCAATTACTGCTAGAGCGGTATGAATTAAAAGAAAAAGGTACAGTTATAATTGAAGGACGTAGTATTGGGCAGAAAATTGGCCAAGGAAAAGCGCGGATTATTAAAGATTTACAAGATATGGCTAATCTTAAAAAAGGAGATGTGTTAATTACTGATATGACAGATCCTGATTGGGAGCCTGTTATGAAACGTGCCGCTGCAATTGTTACCAATAGAGGCGGTAGAACTTGCCATGCTGCAATTATAGCGCGGGAATTAGGTATCCCAGCAGTGGTAGGGACAGGAGATGCCACCAAAAAAATTCAAGATGGGACTGATATTACAGTAAGTTGCGCTGAAGGCGAAACTGGGTATGTTTATAAAGATAAGCTTCTCTTTGAACGCACTACGTTAGATATGGAAAATTTCCCATCCTTACCTTTAAAAATCATGCTTAATGTAGGAAACCCCGAGCGAGCATTCACATTTCGCTCTATACCAAATTGTGGCGTTGGACTTGCTAGAGTTGAATTTATTATTTCAAACTCAATAGGTATTCATCCGCGCGCCTTATTGGATTTTGATAAGCTAACTGACAAAGAAGTGAAAGCACAAATTTTAGCAAAGGTAAGCGCATATGAGTCACCAGTTGCATATTATGTTGAACGCTTAAAAGAAGGTATAGCAACTTTAGCTGCTGCTTTTTATCCTAATCCTGTAATTGTTCGCTTATCTGACTTTAAGTCAAACGAATATGCTAATTTATTGGCTGGTAAATTATATGAACCTGAAGAAGAAAATCCTATGCTAGGATTTCGTGGTGCTATCCGTTATGTTGATAAAATATTTAAGGATTGCTTTGCTCTTGAGTGCAAGGCTATTCGCTTAGCTAGAGAAGAAATGGGGCTTGATAACGTTCAAGTTATGGTGCCATTTGTGCGCACCGTGGGTGAGGCAGAAAGAGTAATCGAGGCCTTAAAAGAAAATGGTCTTGAACGTAACAAAGCAGGCCTTAAACTTATTATGATGTGTGAAATTCCCTCTAACGCACTCCTTGCCGAAGAATTTTTACGCCACTTCGATGGATTTTCCATTGGTTCAAATGACCTTACTCAACTAACCTTAGGCCTTGATAGAGACTCAGGACTTGTTGCATCTTTATTTGATGAACGTAATGCAGCAGTAAAAAAACTTCTGCACCTTGCTATTACCGCATGTAAAAAAGAAGATAAATATATTGGTATTTGTGGCCAAGGCCCATCTGATCATGAAGATTTTGCCGCATGGTTAATGGAAGAAGGTATTGATAGTGTCTCATTAAACCCTGATTCTGTATTGGCAACCTGCTTGTTTTTAGCTAAAGAGGCTAAAGTATGATATTTCAATCCAGCGCAAGTGCCTCCCATGCAGATCCAATTGCCCCAATACTTTTTTGGGTAACCCTATTTTTTGTTTTTGCAGTTTTAGGCCGCTATACAGCTAAAAGATATTCCCAGCCTGGTGTTTTGGGTGAGCTTATTATGGGAGTTGTCTTTGGCAACTTTTGCTATTTTTTAGGCATCCAACTTTTTGTAATATTAAGAGAAGGCCCGGTAATATATGATGTTATGAAGTCACTCCTCCAGGGAATTGACTTAAAATTAGCAATCTCCGATACCTCTTTGTCACTTAAAGCTCAAGATCAATATTATCTGGCATTAGCAAGCTCCCATGGTGTTGATTATTTAAAAGTTGGGTATATTCTTGATATTTTTTCCCGCTATGGCGTTATTTTTCTGCTTTTTTTAGTTGGCGTGGAAAGCTCCATGGAGGAGCTTAAGCAAACTGGTAAGACTTCTTTCTTAGTTGCCATTATAGGAGTAGTAGCGCCATTAATTCTTGGCATTATAGTAGCACGATTATTATTTGACTCAATGGCGTTTTCCTCCGATTTATTTATTGGTGCAACTCTTTGCGCAACAAGTGTTGGGGTAACTGCGAGTGTTTTAAAGGAACTAGGGCAACTAAGGAAGCGCGAAACCCATATTATTTTGGGCGCTGCCATGATAGATGATATTTTAGCGCTTTTCCTCTTATCATTAGTATGTGGCATTGTAGTTAGTGGCCACCTAGAATTTTGGCATCTAATACAGGTCTTAGTTTCATCAATATTATTTTTTATAATAACTCTTGCCTTTGGTCCACGACTTGTAAATAAAACTATTTTAAGCTTAAAAGGCTTTACTCCTTCTGAAAGTAAACTTATTACTTCGTTTATCTTTATGATGATGTTTGCTTGGCTAGCAACTATAGTCAACCTTGCCGCTATTGTTGGAGCATTTGCCGCAGGATTAATTTTAAATGATCAAGATTTTGAAGATAAATATTCCTGTCATATTAAAAGCATACATGATATATTATCTCCTATGGAGTCAATTTTAGCTCCATTATTTTTTATGTTAATAGGCATTCAAGTTAAATTAGAAACATTTTTGAGCGTTAAAGTTATTTTACTCTCAGTTGCATTAATCATTGCTGCCATTATTGGTAAACTAGTAAGCGCTTTTGTAGTACCTAAAAAATACGATCGATTATTAGTTGGCTTTGGTATGACTCCAAGAGGAGAGGTCGGACTTATATTTGCATCTGTTGGGAGAACTTTTGGGGTGTTAAGTGATGATGTGTTTTCTGCTTTAACAATGATGATAATAGTAACAACCATGCTTATGCCTCCTGTTTTAAGATGGCGTATTCAATCAACCCAACAACGTATTCCTGCAGATTATCCGCAGGATCCAGCTAAGTGAGGTACGCTAAGTTGTTGGAAGCACATTATCCTCGTCAAGATAAATAGATCCAACATTAGGTTCTTTGCCGGTTATTAAATATTGGCGATGTTGGAGATATGCATCACGGATAAAAATATAAGGATCTAGTGCTTGGCGCATCAAGGTTTCTTGATCTAATAGCTGGGAGCGTAGATCTACATATCTAACCCCAATGGCAGGATAAAGTACCATATAAGCCATATAGGGATATGGCGTAAAAAGAGTGTAGTCAAATATCATACCCATGCCATCGCGATAAGTACTTGGACCCAGAAATGGTATTACAAAATAAGGCGAAGTTTTATTTCCCCATTTCGCAAAGGTTAGTCCAAGGTCGTTACTATGGGGAGGGAAATTGAATCCTTTGGGGTTTGCCGCAACGTCAAAAATACCCCCAATCCCTAAAGTTGAATTAATAGCAAAACGCCAAAAATCACGCGCGGTATCCATAGGCTCTGCTTGCAGAATATCATTTGCCATAGTGGGTAGCATATGAATGTTAGTAAAAATATTGTTAATTCCGGCGCGAACCCTTGCAGGAATAACCGTAGTATATAGACGCGCTGGTGGTTTTAAAAAGGTCGCATCAAATGCCATATTAAAATTATGAACTTTGCGGTTAATAGACTGATAAGGATCTTGCGCATCAAAAGAAGGAGGGGAAGCAAAAGGCTTAATCGTAAAAAAAGCCAAAACAAGAAACACTAATTTCTTAAACACTGTCACGTTTGTTTCTACGGTGAAAAAACATGCCTGTTATCTTAGCCTTGTTCAGCTTATACTTCCATACTTTTTAAACTTAGGATAAAAGATGTTAGAGGGATTGAACGAGCAACAACTAAAAGCAGTCAAAGCGCCTTTACAAAATATTCTTGTTTTGGCAGGAGCAGGAAGCGGTAAAACAAAAGTATTAGTAAGCAGGATTTATCATTTAATTACTGAGCATAATTTTTCTTTACACGCCATTTTAGCAGTAACCTTTACTAATAAGGCCGCAAAGGAAATGAAAGATCGTTTACATAATATGCTAAATGCTTCAAACCAAAACTTATGGGTGGGAACATTTCATAGTTTATGTCAAAGGATTTTACGAATTCATCATCAAGAAGCAGGCCTTGAAGCAAACTTTCAAATTATTGATAGCGATGATCAAGCAAAAATAATTAAACATTTAGTTAAACAAAAAAATCTTGATATAGAAAAATGGCCAGTTAAGGCACATCAAAGTTATATTAATGCTCAAAAAGAAGAAGGCATAAGAGCTAAGGATATAGAGCCCCAAGCTTACGGTCCAACAAAAATTTACCATGGAATTTACGTTGAATATGAAAAAATAACTAAAAAACAAAATTTAGTTGATTTTGCTGAGTTAATATTACGTTGCTGCGAACTTCTACGCGATAATCAAGCTCTTTTACAGCATTATCACACTAAATTTAAAGTAATTTTAGTAGATGAATTTCAAGACACTAACTCTATTCAATATGCATTAATTAGACTTATTGCAAGCCCTTATGCATCTGTTATGGCAGTTGGTGATGATGATCAATCTATCTACGGCTGGCGCGGGGCAAAAATTGAAAACATTAAAAGGTTCACCGAAGACTTTACCGATACAGAACTTATAAGACTAGAACAAAACTACCGTTCAACATCTACAATTTTACATGCTGCGAATAAACTTATAGAAAATAACCAAGGGCGTATGGGTAAATCATTGTGGACCAAAGGTGCTCTTGGCTCCAAAATAATTATTTACCCGGCTTTTAATGAAATTGAAGAAGCAAACTTTGTCGTGAGTCAAATAAAAAACTTTCAGCAGCAAGGGGAGTCTTGCGCTAGCATTGCTTGCTTATATAGGTCAAACGCGCAATCACGCGTCTTGGAAGATGCCTTTATCCGTGCGCAAGTTTCATATCGTATATATGCCGGAGTTCGTTTTTACGATAGAGCCGAGATAAAAGATGCTATGGCTTATTTACGCTTATGTGTTAATCCTAATGATGATTTAGCATTTATGCGCGTTGTTAATGTGCCCCCACGAGGTATTGGAGAAAAATGTATTGCCATAATCGAAGAATATGCAAGCTCTGCCAACACATCATATTGGCAAGCATTAAGTACTTTATTAAAGGATGAAACTCAATTTACTCCGCGAGCTAAAAATTCGCTGCAGGCATTTTGCGATTTAGTTGCAAGTTTTACTTTACACGCCCAAGAAGAAGAAAGCCTAGAAAATTTGCTTGTTAATATCCTCAATAAAAGTGGGCTATTGGCGCATTATAATAAAACAAAATCTGAATTAGGCACTGCTAAAGTCGATAACTTAAAAGAATGGGTAAATGCCGCTAAAGAATTTCAAGCAGAAGCTATCAAAGAAGATAGTGAAAGCTGGGCAACAGCATTTTTAGCATTTATTGCTTTAGAATCAGGCGAATCTAATGAAAATAAGGATGATACGTCTTCTGTCCACATGATGACTATCCACGCGGCCAAAGGGCTAGAGTTTCCTATAGTTTTTATTCTAGGAGTTGAGGAAGGAATTTTTCCCTCAAGACTATCTTTAGTTGATGAAAGTAAATTACAAGAAGAAAGACGCCTTTGTTATGTAGCAATGACAAGAGCTAAAAAACATCTCATAATTTCTTACGCCCAAGTAAGGCGGCTTTATGGCAAAGAAGAACGCCACCGTCCATCACGTTTTTTAGCCGAACTTCCTAACTCAGCAATTGATGAACGTACAGGCTTTACTGACTCTAAAACCCCAAAACTTAAGAAGACACAACAAAGTAACCTGCCTTACCCTATAGGCAAAAAAGTAATTCACCCAACGTTTAAAGAAGGGGTAATTCTTGCCTATGAGGGTAGTGGCGTCCAAATGAATGTCCAAGTGCGGTTTCAATCAGTAGGAACTAAATGGCTCTCACTTGCTTATGCAAAACTCTCAACCACAAATGAAACTTCTCCATGACAAAAAGCCAACCTACTCAACAAAAAGCAATTGATCCTTGAAAGTTTGTCCACTTGATGGTACGTTTCCTTTCTTTTAAACCCTTCTTAGGAGATAAATGTGCGTCGATTAGTTGGTGTGGGTGTTTTATTAAGTTTAAGTGCTATGGGTTTTGCCGAAAACGCGAGTTTTACTGCGGAGCAAAAAAAAGCTATTCAAAAAGTGATTCACGATTATATACTCAATCAGCCAGAAATTTTGATTGAAGCTTCCCAAGCTTTACAGCAAAAACAACAACAAAAAATGCAAGCTGAAGCTAAAGAGTTAATCAAAAAATATGCAAACCAAGTATTTAACGATAATCAAACTTTAGTAGGAAATCCAACAGGTGACGTTACTTTAGTTGAGTTTTTTGACTATCAGTGTGGTCATTGTAAAAAAATGGCTTCTGTTGTAACTAATGTTATAGAAAAGGCGCCTAATTTAAGGGTTATTTATAAAGAGTTTCCCATATTCGGGGGACAATCTACAACTTTAGCAAAAGCTGCGCTTGCAGCTGGCATGCAGAAAAACTATGCTGCTATGCATAATGCGCTTTTAAGTGCCGATAAAAGGCTTAATGAAAACGCAATAATTGCTATTGCTAAATCTTTAAACCTGGATATTCCAAAGTTTAAACAGGATATGCAAAGTAAAGAAGTCCAACAAATAATTGCGGATACGCGCAAATTAGGTGAGCAAATTCATCTTATGGGTACGCCGGCTTTTATTATTGCTTCAACTCCTAAAGGAGTATTTAAAGAAAACAATAGTAAGCCAATTGTTTTCATTCCAGGAGCAACTAGCGAAGCAAGCCTGCTTGAAATTGTGAAACACGCAGGTTAAGAATGTGGCTACAGAGCTAGAGAATTTTCAGGAGCTAATTTTAGTTTTACAAAACTTTTGGGCTAAAAGAGGCTGTGTAATTTTACAGCCTCTTGACCTTGAAGTAGGGGCAGGTACATTTCATCCTGCTACTTTTTTACGCGCAATAGGTCCTGAGCCTTGGAAAGCTGCTTATGTACAGCCATCACGTAGACCAACTGATGGACGTTATGGAGATAACCCTAATAGACTACAGCATTATTATCAGTTTCAAGTAGTTTTAAAGCCTTCCCCTTTAGATATTCAAGAACAATACCTAAATTCATTAATCGCCTTAGGTATAGATCCTTTAGTTGATGATATACGCTTTGTAGAAGATAACTGGGAATCTCCAAGCTTAGGTGCTTGGGGTCTTGGCTTTGAAGTTTGGCAAAATGGGATGGAAATAACCCAGTTCACGTATTTTCAACAGGTAGGTGGCCTTAGCTGTGCGCCAGTTACAGGGGAGCTAACTTATGGCCTTGAAAGAATAGCCTTAAATTTATTTAACAAAGACTCAGTTTACGATATCCCCTGGGTTACAACTCCTAAGGGAGTAGTTACCTACGGCGATGTATTTCATCAAAACGAAGTACAAATGTCGCGCTATCATTTTGAAGAGGCGCCTACAGATGTATTCTTTAGGCATTTTGATGAATATGAAAAAGCAGCAGCAGATTTGTTGGAAAAAAATCTGCCTTTGCCAGCTTATGAAATGGTAATTAAAGCTTCGCATATATTTAATATACTAGATGCAAGAAGGGTAATTTCGGTTACTGAAAGGCAGCGTTATATTCTAAGACTAAGACACTTATCAAGGCTCGTTGCACAATCATATTTTGCTACGCGCGAAGCATTAGGTTTTCCTTTGGCGGTTTAACTCATGGCAAAACAAGACGTTATTTTTGAATTAGGTTGCGAAGAGCTGCCTTCTTTTGCGGCTAAAACCTTAGCAGAAGCATTTGCCACAAATCTTAAAGCTATCTTAGCTGAGGTAAAATTAAATTTTGACTCTATAGATTCATTTGGTACCCCAAGACGACTTTCCGCTTTAATTAAAGGGGTAAATGAGAAGCAAGAAGATCAACATATTGCAAAATTAGGTCCCAGCAAAAGCGCTGCTTTTGATGAATTTGGTGTGCCTACAAAAGCTTTACTCGGTTTTTGTAAAGCAAATAATTTAAAGCCTGAAAACGTGCAATTTAAACAAGATGGCAATGTTGAGCGTGTAGTATTAGAACAACATATAAATGGTGAACAAGCAATTAAGCTGTTACCAAAATGTTTTCAGCGTGCTTTAGCTGAGTTACCAATTGCCAAGCTTATGTACTGGGGAGAAAACGTTGGGCCTTTTGTACGCCCAGTACATTGGATTTTAAGCTTATATGGTGAACAACTAATAGAAGGCGAATATTTTAAAATAAAAGCTGGTAGAAGAACCCAAGGGCATAGATATCATTTTCCCGAACAATATGAACTTGAACATGCCTCTTATTATGAAAAATTACTCCTGAGATTAAAAGTAATTCCAAGCTCAAGCAAAAGACGGGAAATTATTTTAGCGGCTATTCAAAAAGAAGCAGAGAAAAATAATGCAAGCTTAGTATTAAATGACTCGTTACTTGATGAAGTAACTTCAATAGTCGAATGGCCAGTTGCAGTCACCGGCAGTTTCTCAGAACGTTTTCTTGCACTTCCTGAAGAAGTATTAATTGCATCTATGCAACAACACCAAAAATGTTTTGCCCTTAAGGACAAAAATAATAAACTCAAAGCAAACTTCGTGGCGGTTTTAAATATTGAAAGTAAAAATGTTGCTGCGGTAATCGCCGGCAATGAAAAAGTTATTTGCGCAAGATTAAATGATGCTGCTTTTTTCTTTCAGCAAGATCAAAATACCTCTTTAGATGACTTAATACCAAAACTTAAAAATATAACATTTCAAGCCAAGCTTGGTAGTTTAGCTGATAAAATTATAAGACTTGAAAGAATATTACCAAAGTTTGCTGCTTTATTAGATGTAAACCTTGCAGATGCTAGAAGGGCGTTGCAATTAAGTAAAGTTGATTTGTTAACCGGCATGGTCCAAGAGTTTCCCGAACTTGAAGGTGTTATGGGATATTATTATGCCAAGTTAAATAAAGAAAATGATCAAGTAGCTCTTGCGCTGCAAGAACAATATTTACCGCGATATGCAAACGATAAGTTACCAGATACAAAAATTGGGGTATTACTTTCCTTATTAGATCGCCTTTATACCTTAATAGGCATTTTTGGAGTTGGAGAAAAACCAACCGGAATGAAAGATCCTTATAAACTAAGAAGACATGCTTTAGCAGTAATTCGCCTTCTTGCTAAGAATGAATGTAATATCAATTTACCTACTGCCCTTGAAGATATTTTTGCTGTTTTCCCCCAAGGTTTGTTAAATTCTTTATGTATTACTGAAGTTAAACAATTTATCTTAGAGCGTTTACCAAGCTTTTTTGCTGCTTCTTTAAGCTCTCAAAGTATTGTGGCCGCTGTTCTTGCTGTTCAAGCGGAAAATATGTTTGATATATTTGAGAGGGTTAATGCTGTTAATGAGTTAATTAAGGAACTTTCCCCATTAACCGGGGGCTTAAAAAGGGTGCAACATATTTTAAAAGCAGCTGAATTTCCTCCAGGAAAAGTTACAACTCAACTTTTAGGAGTTCCTGAGGAATTACAGCTATATCAAGAATTATGCAAAGTAGAAACAGCCTTACAAGAGCTGAAAACTAAAAAAGACTATAGAAAAATTCTAATCTTACTCGGTAGTTTAAGGCCTTTTATAGATGATTTTTTTGCAAAAGTTATGGTAATGGATGAAAATAAAGAACTTAGAAACAATCGCTTAAGGTTACTGATGCAATTACACCAGGCTTTTTGCTTTGTGGCTGATTTATCTTTACTCAATATATCATGAAAAAGGCAATTATTTTAGATAGAGACGGAGTTATAAACTACGACTCTTATAATTATATTAAATCTCCAGAAGAGTTTAATTTTATCCCTCATAGTATCGATGCAATCGTTAAATTATCAATACAAGGTTATACAATTGGCGTTGCGACTAATCAATCAGGTATAGCAAGAGGATTTTATGATGAAGAAATGTTAGGTAAAATTCATCAAAAGCTCATCGATAAAGTTAGACAAAAAGGCGGAGAAATAGCAGCTATTGTGTTTTGCCCACATCATCCTAATGAAAAATGTTTATGTAGAAAACCCAATCCTGGGCTTTTGCACAAGCTTGCTACTCAACTTAATATAAAATTAAAGGGTGTGCCTTTTATTGGCGATAGATTTTCCGATATTCAAGCGGCAAATGCTGTAGGGGCAAGGGCAATTCTGATAAAATCACAAATGACTGAACCATTTTTATTAACCCACTCAAAAGCGGTACCTACGTTTAATTCTCTTAAGGAAGCTGTTGATTGGTTATTGTAGAATAAAATGACTAAATTAAGTGTAAATGTAAATAAATTAGCAACTCTACGTAATGCGAGAGGTAAAAATACCCCTGACGTAGTAAAAACTACGCTTGCCTTAATAAATTATGGCGCACAAGGGATAACAGTCCACCCGCGCCCTGACGGTAGGCATATTAGGCAAGCTGATGTCTATGCTATTGCACAAGCTATTAACGTTGAGTTAAATATCGAAGGCTATCCAGATGAAAATTTTCTTGCTTTAGTTAGTGAGGTTAGGCCAGCCCAATGTACTTTAGTCCCTGATCCACCTCATGTCTTAACCTCAAATGCTGGCTTTAAAATTTCGGAAAATTTAACATTGCTTAAAAACGTTATAAATACTTTACATCAACAGCAAATTCGAAGTTCACTATTTATTGATCCTAAAACTATAAGCCCCCAAGACATAAAGCTTTTACAAGAAATCAAACCCGATCGCGTAGAACTTTATACTGAAGCTTATGCAGATGATTTTGGGCAAAAAAATCAGCAAAAAACTTTAAGTCTTTACCAAGAAACAGCCTATAAAATCAATGAATTAGGTATTGATATAAACGCTGGCCACGATCTTAACCTAACTAATTTACGCCATTTTGTAACTGCAATCCCAATTATAAAAGAAGTATCTATTGGCCATGCTTTAATTTGTGATGCGCTCGAGTTTGGTTTTAAGGAAACTATTGCAAAGTACTTAGAGTGTCTTAACTGAGGAGTAGTTTTTAAGTCACAGCAATTAAAAACCGCACGCCACTGCGTTGGGCTCGGGCTCGCACGCGTTTACGTGAATGTCCAGCTATCGCTGGTGTTTATTTTAATTGCTAAAAGAACAGATCATTATTTTGTC
>Ga0155589_102_pt1 | contig 39662 bp, 38 predicted proteins | sample RifCSPhighO2_12_FD_107246 | JGI IMG/M metagenome (GOLD analysis project Ga0155589, IMG submission 107246) | Legionellales bacterium RIFCSPHIGHO2_12_FULL_37_14 | reverse complement strand
AAAAATAAGTTAAATCACCCTCATCCCCAACCCTTCTCCCGCAAGCGGGAGAAGGGAGCTTTTATGATTTATTAAGACGGGACAGCCCTGCCATCCCAGGGCCTGTATTTGACACTATTAGCTTTTTAAGTCATCATCTTGAATGATCAAAATTAAATAATAATCTAACTGTGCTAAGCAAACCTTTACAACACTCATTTAAACATCGGCTTTTATTTTTCATAAGTAGGTTTATATTTTCTGGGCGTTGGTTACAAGCGCCCTTATATTTTGGGTTACTTTTGGTATTGAGCGTTTATGTTTATCGTTTTTCGGTTGAGTTGTTTCACCTTATAACGCATATTGCAAATGCAACTAATACCGACATTATGTTAGGTGCTTTAGATCTTGTTGATGTAGTTATGATTGCGAATTTACTTATTATGGTTACCCTAGGCGGCTATGAAACTTTTGTCTCACGCTTAGAAATAGACGATCATCCCGATCAACCTGAATGGTTAGATCATTTAGATGCAGGAGCTATGAAAGTTAAACTCGCTTTATCTTTAATAGGCATATCATCAATTCACTTATTACGTACATTTATAGATCCAGACAAACAAACGCAAAGTGCAGTAATGTGGCAGGTTATCATTCATTTAACCTTATTGGTTTCAGCTTTAGCAATAGCATATACTAATCGTTTGTTGATTAAAGAGCGTTCAAAGTAAGCGGCTTATTTATTATCAGCTTTTTAAAAGACTTAGCACATACAGGTTCACTATATCTTGTGGCAAAATAACGTAACGGTAAGATTAGAGCAATGTCGACATTAAGAGCAGGGCATAAAGTAACCCATTCGGCGAAGCATTGCATATCAATAACGTTTCTTCCATAACCATTTTTAGGGTTTCCGAGGCTACAATACGCTATAGAGTCCATAGCAGTTCTAAGTTTGGCATCTAATTCTTGCTGTTGTATTTTATTATTACTGCGGAACAAAAAATGAGTTCCACAATATACTAAGGCAGCTTCAATGCCTTCTTTGCGTCGTTGCGCAAATTCAGGATTATTTGCATTTAATCTATGAATACGAAAATCATTTTGATCAACTCTACCTTGGCTAAAATCCTGGTAGAACCAAATTAACCTACGTACTGCAATATTAGTATCAAGAGGCACATAAACAGGTGAATTTAGACCCTCTTTACCCTCCAAAAATCCTATATCGTCTATTTGTGATTTGTCTAAATTGAACGCAACATATAACTGATCATCTGAAATTTGGGCTAAGCCAAAATTGGTTTGTTGTGTAAGTTTTATTCTACGGCTATTGGACAACTCTAGAATATCATGCCAATTTGCGACATCGGTACTAGTTGTATAGGTGGAAAAACTTTTACCACCCATAGATGTAACTTCAGTTGAATCTCCGCTACTTTCTTTAAGAATCATAGCTAACATGTGTGCCCATTGATCAGCAATTTCGTCATCTAGAGTGATGCCTTGGGCATTTGCTAGGTTTTGGTAGATTAGAAAATGTTGAAAAATCATGGCACGGAGATTTTCATCAATATTTCTACAATGCGGATCCACTTCTTCTTTGATTATTTCATAAACCTTGTCGAGAAAGGCCTCAACTTCTTGTATTACGGGTAGGCCTTGTAAATCTGCAAGCCAGCCATGTTCATCAGGATCATGATTTGGTGAGTGATGCAAATGATTGGCGATGGAAGGTTTAGCGGGTTCAACTACTGCCCCAGTAGACAATGTTATACATAAAATAAAGAGCAAAGTTTTTAAAAAAAATTTCATCTGATTTATTAAAAAAGTTAGAAGTATATTTCTAAATATAGCCAAGTTTAGTAAAAATTCCAGAGCTGTAGAGCAAGCTCAGGATTATGTGTTGGTGTGTTACAAATAAACTACATGTAGATAAATACTTGACCAAATAGGCAAAAAAGAGTTATAATATACATATCTTAATGATAGTTTGGTTTATTTATGCTCAGAAGAATGTTTAGTGGTCCAGGTGGCAGATTTTTTGGTGTAGCGATGCGGTCTATTACGGTCCATCCACCTCCTGCTGTAACTAGGCAATCATTTCCAATAACTCCTTTCGTTGCAAGCGCTTCTGCTGTGACATTAGCTCCACGATCAATTTCGGTTCAAGAAGGACGCGCAAGACCTAATGTTACCTATAAAGATCCACCTAGAAGCGATGAGCAATTTCTTCCTGTTAAGGATGCTACCAAACCTATAACAGACCATAATCTTTGGACCTACCATTGTGTAATTAAACGTGTTGGGACAGAAGTTTATCTTGTTCCTAGAGATTCTACAAATAGTCACTTGCCGCATGTAAATATCGTTGTGGTTAATATGATGATGCAAGGTAAAGAAAGGCGTGGGGGCTTTAATAATGGACTTATGATAGTGGAAGACCATGTCCAGTATCTAGCTAGAATAGAGTGTGAGGTTAAACGACTAGCTGAAGAATATAATAAAGGAAAAATAGATATTTTATTGATGCAAGAAGCTCCAGTGGGAGAGGATATTGAGCTTGTCCGCGCTTGGTTCGCCAAATATCTAAGAGAAGATATTCAATTAGAACTAGAAGGTACTGATTGGGGTATTATGGTAGCAGTTAATAAAAACAAGTTTCCTAACGTTATGAAAAATATAAATATTACCCAAGAAGGAGTAATGAAAGATAGAGCAGCTACTATTGAGATTCCTGAGCTTAATACTACCTTGATTACAGTTCACGTTCCACATGGTGACAGTAAGAGTAAAGCTGCTGTTGAAGCAAAAAAAATCATTGCCCAAAAAATGAGTAATGGCCTTGGAAAGAATATTGCCGCAGGAAAGGCATGTTCATCTCTAGGTGTTTTGGGGGATTGGAATGGTACAGAAGGGGTTGCACAGCTTGCATCCGAAGTTGTGAATAATTTAATACCTCCTGAAACCGAAGCGGAATTTGCATGTGAGATAGCTGTTGCAACAAGCCACGAAGGTCATATGGACAAGGATAAAGGTCTTGTTACAGTAGATCACGGTGTTATGACATGTCTTCATTTTAAAGATGAAGCCTCGTTAAGAGCAGCAGTAAGAGCTGTCTCTCGGCAAGAAGATCCAATGAAAAGAATATTAGGCACTAAATCCTAATTACTATTAGCAATATAAGTATTATACAACTGAATATATTTAGGGCTGTTCTCAATCTTGATAATTTGCTGGTTTATTTGTGCTATTAATGTGGCTTCAGCAGAATTTGCTACAATTCCAATGCCATCGGCTACCTTTTCAGGCTGACTTATTGCTTTAAATATACCATTGCTGTGAATTAGCCAATAATTAGCTTGATTGTCATCAATAAAAGCGGCGCAAATTGAGCCATCGCTTAATGCCTCTATGAGTTTGTCTATTTGGAGATATGGTTTGATAGTAAATTTTTTCCCATAATGTTTTTGGAAAAATGTATAATAAATTCCGGATCCAGAATGATTTGTTTCTTGAACTAAACCAACAGCACAGCCCTTTTTAAGACTGGCCATTGAGGGATTTTTATTTAATGTTATTATTTGTCCCTGCGAGAGTAAATAAGGGAGTGAGTAGATAAAATTACCGTTTAAGGGGTTATCACCTACATATAAATCAATCCCATCAACTGCAAGATCTATCTGTCCATTAGTTATTGCTGTGAATAGATTATTGTAGCTCATGGGAATAAACTTACATTTAACGCCCAATCCTGCGCAAATAAGATTCATTAAGTCAATTTCAAAGCCTTGTGTCGTGGAAAGTACGTAGGGTGGATCAAAATATGTAGTACCGATTTTAAGATCAGCATGGGCTTGAGATAGGATAGTAAAAAAACTTATTGCAATAAATATTTTTTTTAGCATAGATAATAAAATTTATTAGGTTACATATATCATACTGCAAACTCCTACGATAATCCAAGACAAAATAAAGATTGTTTTGATCCTGAAATGTCAACACGCCCTATTGTCTAGCTTGCATTATAATATATCATTACCAAGTACACAAAGACCTTGTGAACCAAACCAGGCATTGTCTTCGTATTGCAGGTATGATTTTAATGCGGGTATTTGACTGAGAGAATTATAAGGTAGAGCATTAAAATAACGTTTCCCAACTAGGCCAAATTCTTTGGCTTTTTTGATAGGAGTTATTATTATCTGACTTTTAGGGTTTAGGTGGAGAAATTTAGTAATAAATTTAACAATTTCTCCTTCAGCTTCAATACCATGCTTAACTCCTAAAAGGTATGGAATATACAAAACATCACAGTTTATGTTAGCTTTTAATAGTTTTAAAGCTTCACCTTTAAAGCAAGTGATATCTTGATTTAACATGTATTGACTAGGGCTTTTTGTTAAAACAGCCTTTTTTAACAAAGATAAAAGGTAAATAAAATACTTTTTTCTTAACCCAATGGGGTAGAAAAGTAAGCTAGGTAAATTATTTATTTTACTTTTAGGAGCAGCTAATAAAGGAGGATACCAGTCTGTTAGTGCACTAACTAGTTCACCAATATTAGGTTTTTTAGCTTCTTGAAAATAATAATAATTTTTAATAGCTTTAATAAATGCAATGGTTACAGGATCTTTATCATATACAGTTACAGATTTTGCGCCAGCTTGAGCAAATAAAAAGGCATTGTTTGCATAACCTGGCACAATTACAAGGTTTTTTCCCGCAATTGTTTTTCTTAAGGCAAAGCGCTTAGCGTGGTCTTCAAATAATTGTAAGGCAAGGTAGCGTTCAGCTCCCATGGGAGCTATTAAAGCAGGCTCATTATCTGTAAGCCTTGTTAAGCGTCCTTGTTGTATCCAGTTAATTTCTTCTTCAGTTAATGGTTGATTTGGCATTTTTAAAGAGAATTTTTCCATTTTCTTAAATATTCAAATACCTTAACAGGTTCATTAATGTTTTGCCCAATACTTTCTTTAAGGGCTTCGACATTACAGCGTAAAAATGGATTGGTTTTTTTCTCTTGTGCTAAAGTAGAGGGTAAAGATGGAAGGTCTTTTTCTCTTAGCGAGTAAACTTGGCTAAGGCAAGCTTTAATATCTTCATTTAATGGCTCAACCATTGTAGCAAATTTTAGATTTGCGAGTGTATATTCGTGCCCACAGTAGATTTTAGTGTTTTCAGCAAGAGAATAAAGGCGCATCAAGGAGTTAAACATCATAGGATATGTTCCTTCAAAAACCCGCCCACAGCCTGCGGCAAATAAAGTATCTCCACAAAACAAAATCCCATTGCCATAGTAAGCTATATGATCAAGTGTATGACCTGGGATAGTTAGAATTTCAAATTGAGTCATGGAGTCAAGGTTAATGGTTGAGTTATCGGCTAAAGGAGTAGTTATATAGCTGCATGGGCTATTTTTAGGGCCATATACCGGTACATCTTTATGTTCTAATAAGAGAGGGACTCCATTGGTATGATCTCCATGATGGTGAGTTATTAATATTCCTTGCAATTTAAGGGTTTGCATATTTATAAAATCAATCACAGGAGAAGCTTCGCCAGGATCTACTACCCAGATTTCCTGCTCTGAATTTATTAAGGCCCAAATATAGTTATCCACAAAAGCTTTGATTGGTAAAATATGCATGCTGATTCCTATTTTTCCAAAATATATAATATGACACAAATTCTGTTCCAAACATACAAATCAGTCTAAATTAGAACCTGTGGATAATTTTTTTGGCGTTCTTAAAAAACAAGACATTTTACCTATTGATTTTTTCAGAAAGTCAGTGCTTATAAGGGTTGTATGGTTTGTCAATATTATTTAAATAATAAAATTATCCACAATATCTGTGGATAAGTCTGTGTGCTACATATGAAAAGCCCATGAATATTTTTAATTTTTAAAAACCCAAAATAACTCAACTGGTAAAACTTCACCAGCTTGATCTCTTGCGGGTTTAGTTTCATGTGAGCAAACTTTAAGTGAGTTATTTATACATAATGTTTCTATGTATTCTATATTATGCGCAAACCGCGCTGTTTCTTGCAACATCCATGGTTTATTTGTGGTCGTTTCTATGGTAAATATAAATGATCCGCCATTTTTTAAACATTTGTTTATAGCAGTAAAATAGGCATCCAATTCGCCTATATATGGAAATAGATCAGAGGCTATGATTAAGTCAAACTCTTGACTACAATTTTGTAAAAAGTGGAGCGCCTCATCTATTATACATTCGTCGTAACAAGTTTTTTCTTGGGCGCGCTCTATCATTTTAGCAGATAAATCAACACCAACGAGATATTTAGTCATAGGCTTAATTATTTCGCCACATAAACCTGTCCCGCAGCCTAAATCAAGAGTTTGACTGCGGTTATTTAAATCATGAGTTGTAAGAAAAGATCCAATAATAACCGGCAGACGGTAATTTAGCGTTTGTAATAAGTGTTTTTCGTAGTAGGAAGAATATTGATCAAATAATTGTAATGCATGTTCAATCGCAACCTCATTGGATGAGTCGCTACCTCGGAGGGCATTTAATAAATGACAACAACTGGCATCGGTAGGTTTTATCGCATGAGCATTAGCCAAATATGTTATGGCTTTAGAGGTTTGTCTAAGCCGCATAGTTAATACGCCTAAGTTGTACAAAGTTTCAAAGTGCTTTTCATCTATGGCTAAAATACTTAAAAACTTAGCTTTTGCATTTTCATACTGCCCCAAAGTCATTTCCGCAACTGCTGAATTGTATAAATAATCTAAATTTGATGGATCTCTTTGTAATAAAATTAAATAGTGAGTTAAGGCATTTTCATGCCTTGAGTAATGCATAAAGGTTGCCGCAAGATTACTGCGTGCAGCTGTATTTTCAGGATTAAGAGTTAAGGCTTTGGTAAAATTATTAATAGCTTCTTGTCCTTGACCTTTTTTTAAGGCAAGAGCGCCTAAGTTAATAAAGGCTTCTATATATTCAGGATCAAACTTAAGAACTTGTTCTAGCTGTGATTGTGCTTCGTCTAATTCTTCTTTGTAAAGCGAACACACCGCGAGATGAAAAAGGGCATTTATATCATGGGGGTTAAGATTTAACACATTGTTAAATTGAATTTTAGCCCAATCGTAAGATCTAGTTTTTAAAAAGTATAAACCTAATTGATAATGGGCAAGGGTAGATGCAGGATCTAATTTTAGTGCGGCATCATATTCTAGTAAAGCGGCATTTTGGTTAGCAGAAAGCATGTATAAATTAGCAAGGGATAAATGTAAATCAACAGATTTTAACCCAGCCTTAGCCGCATTTTGGTACGCTTCTAGTGCATTAGCGAATTCCTTAAGTTTACGGTATATATGGCCTAAATAAAGGTAATACTTAGCTTTTTCTTTGGGACCTGGGGTTGCCTTTTTAAACAAATTAAGAGCTTTAACAAAGTCACCTTGCTCTGCGCTAATTATGCCTAAGCCATACAAAGCACTGAATAACTTAGGATCACTCGCTAAAAGTTCGGTGAATATCAGAGAAGCTCTATTAAGCTGCCCTTTTTCCTGTAAGCTTTTAGCTTTTTTTATTTTATTTTTGTCCATAATCTTTAAGAGATGCAATTAGTATTTGTAAAGCTTGGCCCCGGTGGCTTAAAGTATTTTTTTTATTTAATGATAATTGTGCCGCAGTTAAACCTAAAGAAGGTAAATAAAAAATAGGATCATAACCAAAGCCCAGATTGCCTTGTTTTTCTTGGGTAATTATACCACACCACTTAGCTGTAATAACTAAAGGCATGGGATCTGACTCATGTTGTACAAGGGCTAGTGCACAATAAAAATAGGCAGTGCGGTCAGCAGGTTTAGTTTTTGTAAGGCGTTTTAAGAGGTAATCCATATTAGATAATTTTGATCCATTAATTGCTGCAAAGCGCGCAGAATAAATGCCGGGCTCACCATTTAATGCAGCAACCACTAAACCTGAGTCATCAGCTAAGGCAGGAAGTTTACCAATTTTGCTTGCATGCCGCGCTTTAAGTAAAGCATTTTCCACAAAAGTTAACCCTGATTCTTCTATCTCTTTTATGTTTAAAGCTTGCTGGGGAATACAAGTAATTGGTTTAAGCAAGGCAGTTAATTCATTAATTTTACCTTGATTTGTAGTAGCTAAGATAAGAGATTGCACAAAAACATCCAAAGCTTTTAAGATGAATTAGATATTAAAGTACTTTAACAAGAGATGCTATGCATAGGACCTGGCTAGCCCATATTTTCGCCATTGTTAAAATTTAATTGCAAACTTTATGTCTTTGCTAGTATCAGTATAGGCAAGTGAAAACTGCGCTTGATAGTTTTTGCTCCAGTTAAGAGAGCTGTTGATGACGGTTAGTATTTCTGTAAGAGCAGCTGCTGTTATAACTTGTGCGCTTGAATGCTGCTTGTTTTGCACCCTACTATAGGCAGTTGCGACACTAGTTGCATAAAGAGGGACAATTAGATAAGGGTATTTAGGTGAGAATAAGCGTACATAAGAAGCCCCTGACCAGGCGGCAGCCGTATGTCCTGAGGGCATGCCACCATAATTACTTAAACAACAAGGTCTTTGTGAAGCTTGCCAGGTTGTTTGTTCGCCAATAAATTTCATTGCTTGAGTAAGAATTTCAACTTGCGCAAAAACAATTAGAAAATGACCCATACCTTTTTCTTGGGTAGAAGTAAGCCCCGCTATAGTTGGGTTTACTATTTGCATTACATTACCAAACTGGGTTAATCCGGCATGCGCAAAGTTACTTATTAAAAAAATTAATAAGTAGAGTTTAATCCTCTTCATTTTCCAGAAAACTACGCAGTTTTTCCGATCGTGATGGATGTCTTAATTTGCGTAAAGCTTTGGCTTCAATTTGCCTTATTCTTTCCCTTGTGACATCAAACTGTTTGCCAACTTCTTCAAGAGTGTGATCGGTATTCATTTCAATACCAAAACGCATTCTTAGTACTTTAGCTTCGCGAGGAGTTAAGGTAGATAAAACTTCTAAGGTAGCTTCGCGTAAACTTGCAGCAGTAGCAAGCTCAACAGGTGACTCCATACTAATATCTTCGATAAAGTCACCTAAATGTGAATCATCGTCATCTCCTACTGGAGTTTCCATAGAGATTGGTTCTTTTGCTATCTTTAATACTTTGCGAATTTTATCTTCACTAAGATCCATCATGGTGGCTAGTTCTTCAGGTGAAGGTTCGCGGCCATTTTCTTGGAGAAACTGCCTTGAAATACGGTTTAATTTGTTGATAGTTTCAATCATGTGGACAGGTATACGGATAGTACGCGCTTGATCGGCTATAGATCTTGTTATAGCTTGCCTTATCCACCAAGTTGCGTAGGTAGAAAACTTATAACCGCGTCTATATTCAAACTTATCAACAGCTTTCATAAGGCCAATGTTGCCTTCTTGAATTAAATCTAAAAATTGGAGCCCTCTGTTTGTGTATTTTTTAGCAATAGAGATAACAAGCCTTAAGTTAGCTTCGATCATTTCCTTTTTCGCGCGCCTTGCTTTGGCTTCACCAATTGACATTTTACGGTTAATTTCTTTAATTTCGGTTATTGAAAGGCCGGTCTCAGCTTCGAAATTAGCAAATTTATTTTGCACGCGTTTAATAGCGTCAGTGTATGGCTCTAGTTTTATGCTATCAATTTTTTTTGCATGGTTTTTTTGTAAATTTGGTAGCCAATTAAGATCTGTTTCATGTCCTGGAAAGGTGTCAATAAATATTTTACGCGGCATTTGTGCTTTTTCAATACATAAGGACATTATTTCACGTTCATATTCACGAACTTTTTTTCTTAATTGACGAAAATGTCCAGTTAATTTATCAACTTGGCGTGATGTTAGTTTAAGTGCTAGAAAAGTATCGGCTAATTGTTGAAAGGCTGCTTTGGTATTAGCGTGCTCACGGCCGCTTTCTTGAATAAGCGTTATAGAGTAATTATAGGCATCTTGGATTTTATCAAAGTAAGCTTGAGCAACTTCAATACTAGGGCCAGTTTCTTCAGCAGCAATAGGGGTATCATCATCGTCGTCGCTTTCATTAATTAATGAATCAACTTCTTCTGCAAGGTTTTCATCTTCGAGTAAGGAGCCAATTTGCGATGGTGGGGCTTCTTCAGAGTCTTGATCGGCGAAGCCATTAATAATATCACTTAAACGAATTTCTTCAGTTAACACGCGCTGGTAATCGTTAAGTAAAATTAAAGAAGATTCTGGAATATGGGCTAATGATTCGAGGACTTGGCGTATACCAGCTTCGATACGCTTGGAGATGCGAATTTCGCCTTCGCGGGTTAAAAGCTCAACCGTGCCCATTTCACGCATATACATTCTGACAGGATCGGTAGTTCTTCCGGTTTCTTTATCAACTGAAGCAAGGACAGATGCTGCTTCTTCTACGTCTTCTGGCATTTCTTCGGTGTTGCCGAGGAGGGCAAGCTCATCTTCACTAGGAGGGACTTCAAAAACTTTAATATTCATGCTCTCTAACATGCTTATGATGACATCAAAGTGTTCTGTATCAACAATATTTGGCAGCATGTCATTTATTTGGGCATGAGTAAGGTAGTTTTGCTCTTTTCCTAGACTAATTAAGCTAGTTATTTGATAGCGTTGCTCATCATTTTCCTGCACGGGAGTAGAGTTTGGATCATTATCAGCAGGTGTTTCGCGTTTTTTAGAAATTGTCTTCATAAGTCTATGCTTCTGTACAGAGAAAAGTAAAAACTGTGTATTATACTATATTTTAACTTTTAAGACAGAGATAATTATATTCTTTGATTAATATTTTGTTGGGTCAAGGCCCAACCTACATTAACGTCGTAAATTGAACCACGTCCCAAGCAACATTAATATCGTGAATTTGCCCAAGGTCCAACCAACATTTATATGGTAGGTTGGGCCTTGGCCCAACAAACTATTTATTGATCTGAATTTGTTGTGCTGCTATCTGTTGAACCAGAATTACTACTGCCATCGGCAGGCATAGTAGTATCAGTTGTATTATTGCTGTCTGTTGTGCTTGTGCCGTTTTGTTGAGTGGCATTTTTGGTTGTTGCAGGATCTGCTGGCTGAGAGGGAGCGTTCATATTAGTGCCGCTTTGAGGCGCTTGGGCGTTGTCATCAGCATAGGCTAGGTTAGCTGCTAGCGCGCCTAGAGCAAGTATTGCAATTACTTTTTTCATTGTATTCTCCATTGTGGTTATTGTTTTTTTACTTTGGAACTATATTCCAAAATTCATTGAATGCCAATCATGATGTTACAATTTTGCATAAGTTTTTTGAATGCAACCATTTTGTGAAAGTAGCACAGAAATTGGCCTTGTGCTATCAAAATGCGCAAAGATGATCATCATAATTACGGTTATGGGCACTGATAAAAACATCCCTAACACTCCCCATACAGCTCCCCAAAAGGCCAAAGCAACTAAGATGACAAGAGGACTTAGGTTTAGTGATTGCCCAAGAACGCGTGGTTCAACAAAGTTACCAAGAATAAATTGGATGCTGACAATGCCGCAACTTATAATTAAGCAAGGTAACCATGCTTGAAATTGAATTATAGCAAGTACTGAAGGGAATAAGGTTGCAATAATAGCGCCAATGTTGGGAATATAGTTGAGAAAGAAAATTAATAAAGCCCAAAAAGCGGCAAAATCAAGCCCGACAAAACGCATAATAATCCAACTTAAAAACGCTGTTATTAAGCTTAGAAAGGTTTTAAGGCCTAGATAAGTTTGCGTATCATGAATCATATGCAGAAGAATGTTTTGCAATATTTTACGATGCTTGGTTTGGGGGAATAACGCCAGCATTTTGGCAGAAAAAAAGTGTTGTTCAACGAATAAGAAGACCACATATAAACCAATTAATACAGCTGAACTCGTAATAGATGTGAATACATCATAAATATTAAGCAAAATTGGCTGAATGGCAAAATCGTTAAAGAGATAATCAAGTTGGATGTTTGTTTTAATATGTAAAGTACTGTCAAGCTTATTTATAATAGATTGAATGTTAGCTTGATAACGCGCGGAAGCATTAATTACATCAGTAACATTTTCAGAAATTATTCTAAATAAAATGTTCATTAATAAACCAACTATCAAAAAAGTGCAGATAAAACGCAAATATGCGGGAATTTTCTTCCCAATTTTGGGGGTTTTGCTAATGGCAAGGTTAATAGCATTTAAAAAATGCCAAATTAGTAAAGCAATAACTATAGGAATTAATAAGCTACGCCCAGCTATAAGCACAAGGCCGAATAGATATACGATAATAAACCCTGCTGCAATAGGAATTATTCTTGGCACAGTAAAGGTTTCCTTTTAAGATATAGCTTTAAATTTTAGCTAAGATTACCGTGCTGTTACAACCATGTCACGTTTTATCTCAAGTAGGGCCAAAACTTAGTAAATTACTTGCAAAGTGTGGAGTTATCACTCTTCAAGACTTACTTTTTCATTTACCTTTCCGCTATCAAGATAGAACTCGAATAACGCCAATTCGCGATTTACGCTTACAAGATTGGGCGGTTGTCGTAGGTGAAATAGTCAAGGTTACAGTAAAAACAGGGAGAAGATCTATTCTTGAATGTACCATTAAAGACAGCAATGCAGAGCTTAAGATTAGATTCTTTCATTTTTATAAAAATCAAATTGAGTCCTTTAAAGTAGGGCAAATTATGCAAGTATTTGGTGAGGTTAGGAAGTTATACCCATTAAAGGAGATGATTCATCCTGAATACCAGCTTGCGCCCACAGGAACTGATTTAAGTATGGAAGAAGCATTTACTCCTATTTATCGGGTAACCCAAGGACTTAGCCAGACTAAATTACGTAAGTTAGTAAACCAAGCATTTATTCAATGTGAAGAGGCGCTGCATGCTCTTGAGTGGCTTGATGATGCGCAATTAAAACAACATAATTTTTACCCTTTTCATACCGCAATCCGCTACTTACATAACCCTCCACCTGAAACGCATCTAGCGCATTTAGAAGATGCATCTCATCCTGCTATACGCCGGCTTATTTTCGAAGAGTTTTTAGCTGAGCAGCTTAGTATGGCTTTGGCGCGCAAAAAAAGAGGAGAAAAGCGATCTTTTGCTTGTCTTGGCAATAAGGATTTAGAATTAACATTTTTAAAAAATCTACCCTTTGACTCAACTGCCGCGCAAAAGCGCGTAGCGCAAGAAATAGCAGTTGATTTAACAAAATCTAAGCCTATGCTGAGATTAGTCCAAGGAGATGTTGGATCTGGGAAAACCTTAGTAGCGGCTTTAGCAATATTACAAGTTGTAAGCAGCGGGTATCAAGCAGCATTAATGGCTCCTACTGATTTACTTAGCGAGCAGCATGCCAATAATTTTAAACATTGGTTTAAAGATTTATCTATTAATATTCAGCATTTAAATGGTAAATGTAGCGCTAAAAATAAAAAAGAAATTTTAGCAGAGCTAAAACAAGGAAGCTGCCACATTCTAATAGGTACACATGCTTTATTTCAAGAAGGGGTGAATTTTAATAAGCTTGGCTTAATTGTTATAGATGAGCAACATCGTTTTGGGGTTATGCAACGGCTTTTATTAGAAGGAAAAGGTAAAGATAAAGCACCACATCAATTATTAATGACAGCAACCCCAATTCCTCGAACTTTGCGCATGACACAATGGGCACATATAGATATTTCTATAATTGATGAACTGCCTCCTTGCCGTACGCCTGTCATAACAGCTGTTATGTCAGGAGCAAAAAGAGAAGATGTATTTACCAGACTAAAATCTGCCATAAAGGAGGGCCGCCAAGCCTATTGGGTGTGTACTTTAGTAGAAGAGTCGGAGAAATTACAGTGTGAAGCTGCAATCGATACAGCGCAAATTTTACAGGGTGCTTTAGAGCCCTTTAAAGTCGGTCTTGTGCATGGAAGAATAAAAGCTGAGGCCAAAGAGCAAATATTAACTTCATTTAAAAATAAAGAGCTTGATCTCCTTGTTGCAACGACGGTTATTGAGGTTGGGGTTGATGTCCCTAATGCAAGTTTAATGATTATTGAAAACGCCGAACGCTTAGGATTATCCCAACTTCATCAATTACGTGGGCGGGTTGGACGCGGGAGTAAAGATTCATATTGTATCTTGCTTTACCAGCATCCCTTATCTAACGCAGGTGTTGAACGGTTAAAAATCTTAAGAAACTCCAATGATGGCTTTAAAATTGCTGAAATGGATCTAAAACTAAGAGGCAGTGGCGAGGTTTTAGGTACAAAACAAGCAGGTTATCGGGTATATAAAATTGCAAATATTTATAGAGATCAAGCCATCTTGCGGGAAGCAAGGCAAGTGGCAAGAGAGTTAGTTAAAACTAATCAGCAATTAGCCATCCAAATAAGCCAGCTATTTCAAGAAGACAGAAGCGATTTTTTGCATGGTTGAATCCTAAAACCTAGACCACAAATACTGATTAGTGATTTCATGATGAAACAATACTTCTTCGGCTTTAATAATTGTCCCTAACTCCTTAGGACATCTATTAGCTGAGGCTATTTTACGCTCCACATATTTTTCTTTAGTCTCCTCTCCTAAAAAGCTCGTCATTAAATCAGATGATTTAAAATGTTTAATTGCGTCTTGAATATTACCTGGTAAAACCTTAGTGCGTGGGCGCTTTTGAACGTCAAGTGGTTCAAAAGGACCTTCAAGACCGGTACGTAAGAGTAAATAAAAAGCCATATAGGGGTTAGCGTCAGGCGCAACAGAGCGTATTTCAATGCGCGCTGAGTTTTCATTGCCTAAAGGGATCCTTACCATGGAGGTTCTATCGTTAGCAGAAGACTTAATTTGATTAGGAGCTTCATAATTTGGATCTAAACGTCTATAGGAATTTACACTCGCATTCAGAACTAAACTTAAATCATTCGCACTAAATAAAATTCTATCAACAAAATCAGCGGCAAGTTTGGAAATAGAATCAGCCCCTTTAGCATCATAAAAAATATTTTTCCCCTTGCATGCTAAAGAAATATTACAATGCATTCCGCTACCGTTAACTCCAACAATAGGTTTAGGTAAAAAACACGCCGTCATGCCAGCATTTGCAGCTATTTGGCGGGCTAATAATTTATATAGTTGTACTTGATCAGCTGCAATTACTGCTTGGGTATATTTATAGTTAAGCTCAAATTGTGAAGGTGCAACTTCAGGATGATCTTTTTCATTTTCAAACCCCATTGCCCTTTTGGCTTCAGCAAAATCATCCATAAAAAGTTTTAATCTGTCTTTAGGCAAAGCATTAAAATATCCTCCGCCTGAAACCATAGAAAAACCTTTTCTGGTTTCATATTTTTGCTCAGCATTAAGCCCATCAAGCAAAAATCCTTCTGTTTCAACAGCAAGGTTAGTAATGTAGCCTAAGTCTTTATAGAGTTTTTGGGTATAAAGCTTAAGTTTAGAACGCATATCAGAAATATAAGACTCGTTATTTTTATCTTTAACAGATCCAAAGATAATAACTTTACCTGGCCCAAAGATATCACAAGGCAACCACCGAAATGATCCCCAATCAGGCTCAAGGCGCAGATCAGAGCAGTCAACTTGAGAAAATCCTCTTACCGAAGAACCATCGAAGGTTAAATTATCATGATTTTTCAACAAAAACTTTTTGTCATAATCAAGCATATGAAATCGCCCTTCGATATCTGAAAAACACAAGATAACCGCTTTAAGCTTGTCTTCTTTATTTAAATATTTAATATAATATTCTTTCAGTTCTTCACAAGGAGTATGTTGTAAGACTCTTTCTTTTGCTTCAAGGTTAAGCTTTTCTAGTTGTTCATAAGGAATTTCCAAAAAATTTTTAATATGGCGCACATCTAAATCAACACTCATAATATTTCCTTAATTTAATAATAATAAGCATTATTTTAACATAAATTAATATAGTATTGGTATATTTTAATATAAATTCTCCACGTGTGGGACGAAACCAGTAATTCTTGAATTAGGCTCTGTAATGATGTAACATTACATAATTACGAGATTTGAGCTAGCTGATGAAATTTAAATTACTAAGTGTAAGCGTTTTGGTAATTGCTTGTTTAGTGGTCTTTTTATTCCAAAAAACCCGCCCTTATGTTAAGCAACTTCCCTTAATTGCGGTAGCAAATTACGGGCAGCATGCTTCTTTACAAGCTGCCATTGAAGGAATGCAAGAGGAGCTTGCAAGAGAAGGTTATATTAATAACAAAAACATCAGATATATTATTCAAGATGTAAACTTTGATCTTGCCTTAATCGCCCAAATGATAGCTAACTTGAAAAATGAGCGCCCAGAGGTAATGGTTGTAATGGCAACGCCTATCGCCCAGTTTGCCAAGGAAAAAGTGCACAATATTCCTTTAGTTTATGGAGTAATTACCGATCCTCTTACTGCAGGGCTAATCAAAGCAAAAAATGTAGCAGGAGACAATATTACAGGAAGCTCTGATCAGCAAAATTTGCCAGCGTTTTTAACTTTTGTTAAGCGGATTTTGCCCCATGCTAAGAGGGTAGGATTGTTATATTCAATAGCCGAGGCGAATGATGCATTTTTACTGAAAAACCTGCAAAAAGCAGCGCAGGCAGCGAATATGGAGCTTATCGCTCTGCCAATTGATGCGCCGCGTGATATTCCTATAAAAATGCAGGCAGTTAAGGGAAAAGCTGATTTTATTTATGTTGGGGTAAGTGGAACTATTCAGCCAACTTTACCAGTTATTGCAGCAGAAGCATTGAAGATGAATATTCCAGTATTTAATGCAGATGATAGTGCGGTGCACGATGGTTTAGTATTAGGCAGTTACGGGGTTAATTATAAAAAGGTTGGGGCTAATATAGGTAAATTAGTTGCCATGATTTTAAAAGGCAAAAAGCCAGCAGAATTAGAGCCTTTATATCCAGAAGATAAAGATAGTCATGCGGTTATTAATAGAAAACAAGCGCTAAAATTTAAAATTGCACTGCCTAAGGATCTGCATGATATTGAGATAGTAAATTAACCAGTAACTCCTAAGGTACGTCATCCCGAGTAGGTTGGGCCTTGGCCCAACAAAAGATCGCATGTTGGGCCAAGGCCCAACCTACGGAGTTTTTCTTTGGGAGCGTTGACGAGAGGGAGTTACATTAAACCCAAGAAAAAATTAAGGGATATTGATGTTAAAAGTTACCAAGTTAACCAAATCATTTAAAAACTCTTTTGCCCCAGTTTTGCAAGGAATTAGCTTTGAGCTTACGCCAGGCGATTTTTGTGTGGTTATTGGAAGTAATGGTTCTGGGAAAACAACTTTATTTAAAACCATATCAGGGGAATATGAAGTTGATAAAGGACATATTTATTTTTCTGGCAAGGATGTGACGCATAAAAATCGCGCGCAATATGTTTCTTCAGTAGTGCAAGATGTAAATCAAGGCACAATAAAAGAGATGACTCTGCTTGAGAATATGGTACTTAGCGAAACCCATAATAAAGCCGCAAAATTATTATTTTATCGGCGTTATCGTAAGAAGATTGTAGAAGATCTTAGCTCCCTTGGAATTGGTCTTGAAAGAGAAATAGATACTCCTTTAGAGTGTTTATCAGGCGGGCAAAGGCAAATGGTGGCTACTTTAATGGCCATAAGAGCAAAAGCCACGTTTTTATTGCTCGATGAACACACCGCTGCTCTTGATCCTAAAATGCAAAAAAAATTAATGAATTATACTGCTTCTATGGTGCGAGCCATGGGGGCAACTACTTTAATGATTACTCATAAACTAGACGATGCGATTACTTATGGTAATAGGCTTATTATGTTGCATAAAGGTAATATTGTGCTTGATGTAGCTGGGGCCCAAAAGGCTGATTTGACTATTCAAGAACTACTCGCTTTATTTCATCAGTATGAAGATGAAACTTTGCTACAAGGAAATAACGAAAATGTCAGTTGAAGTATTTTTAACTAGTATTCTCCAAGGACTTATTTTGGCGTTTGTAGCTTATGGAGTCATGATTCCTTTTAGAATTTTAGATTTTCCAGATTTAACCGCCGAAGGCGCCTATCCTTTAGGAGGGGCTGTTTGCGCTTCTTATTTACTTATTGGAGGCTCACCTATTGTTGCAACTCTTTTAGGCGCTTTAGCTGCGGGTATAATGGCTACAGGAACAGCTTTTGCGCATTTAAGACTTAAGGTAAATACTTTATTAGCCGGGATTATTTTAAGCACTATGGTATATAGCGTTAATTTAAGGTTAATGGGAAAACCCAACCTTGCGTTATTTAATCATACTACTTTGTATGGGGAAAATTGGCAGCATAATGTTTTGTTACTCTTAGGGTTTTTACTTTTAACCATACTCCCTTTGTTTTTGTTCCTTAAAACTGAGGCGGGGCTTAGGTTACGTGCTGTTGGATTTAATCCTTTGTTTATGCAAAGACAAAATATAAGCGTAGCAAGGTATACTTACCTTGGACTTTTTATCGCCGGATGTTTTTCGGGGATAAGCGGAAGTTTAATGGTGCAGTATCAAAGCTATATGGATATTGGTATGGGGGTTGGAATAGTAATCCATGCTTTGGCAGCATTAATGATTGGTGAAGCCTTATTAGGAACAAAAAAACTAACCCACCAATTAGCCGCTCCTTTGGTTGGCGCTCTTGTATATCAGCAAATCCAAGGGTTTGCCTTATCTTTAGGCTTGGCCCCTACTGATTTAAAGTTTTTTACTGGCGCGCTAGTCTTAATTGTAATTGGGTTAAGGCGCGCAGTTGAGGCAAGGAGTGCATGAAGGAATTTATCGAAAAACTCTTAAAGGGTAAATCTCTTAGGCAAGGCGAGATGAGCGAAATTTTTTCCCGCTTTGCAGAATTTAATGTAGAGCAGAAAGCCGCTTTCTTAGTTTTACTTCAGCAAAAAGGTGAAAGTGTCGCGGAAATTTTAGGCGCGCGGAATGCATTAATTAAAGCTAGCACCCTCATTCCTAATCAGCATGATGCAATAGATATTGTAGGTACAGGCGGAGATTCTAAGGGTACTTTTAATATCTCAACAGCTGCAAGCCTTATTTTAGCTAGTTGTAAGGTAAAAGTAGCCAAGCATGGTTCGCGGGCGCAAACGAGTGTAACAGGTAGCCTCGATGTTGCAGAAAAATTAGGCATACCAATTCCCAAAACCATAGAAGAAGCCGCTATGCAGTTAAAAGCGCATAATTATGCCTATCTTGGAGGAGCGTTATTTAACCAACAGCTAAAAGAAGTGGCAAGCCTAAGGCGAAACCTTGGGATCCCTCTAATTTTTAATATTCTAGGACCTTTACTAAATCCAGTTGAGCCTACAAGGATGGTCATGGGGGTATTTAATCTAATGCTTGTTAATGTTGTAGCTAAAGTTATGCAAAAGTTGAAGCTAAAAGATGCCTTCGTTGTGCATGGCCATAGTGGGATAGATGAATTTAGCTTAACAGGGCCAAGTATTTACGCCGAATTGCGTGCAGGGAAAATTTATCGTGGAGAGTTAAATCTTGCGGAAGTTGGCTTAAAACCTTGTAGGCTAAGCTCTTTGGTAGGAGGCAATGTAAATGAAAATGTCTTACTACTAAAAAAAATTTTATATGGAGAAATAGAAGGGCCCAAGCTTGATATAGTATTGTTAAATGTTGCAGCAGGACTTCTCGTCAGTAAAAAAGTAACAAGCTTTAAAGAAGGGGTAGAGGTAGCTAAAAATGCAGTTTTGTCAGGGCAGACTAAGGAGTTTTATCTTTCATTAAGGGGAAGTTAAGTGCAAGATTTTTTAGCCACTATTAAAAAAAGCGTTCTTAAAAGAGTTGAAACCATACCTATTTATCCGTCATTAACGCCAAATAGTTTGGATTTTTGCGAAATATTTTTAAGGAAAACCCCAAAACCTGCCATCATTGCAGAAATTAAGTTTAAGAGCCCGCTTAAAGGAGTTATTTATCATGGCAAACTTAAGCATATGGAAATTGCCCAAGCATATTTAAATAATGGCGCATGCGCCTTATCAATTTTGACTGAACCTATCCATTTCCATGGCAGTATTAATTATCTCCAAGAAATTAGGCAAGCAATGCCTAAAGCGCATTTATTGCTAAAAGATTTTGTCTTGAGTGAACGGCAAGTACGCCAAGCAGTCGCTGCTGGAGCAAACGCTATTCTTTTAATCAAAGCTTTTTTAACTGATAAAGAGCTTGTAGATTTATATACTAAAGCTGTTGATCTTGGCTTAACTCCTATCGTTGAGGTGCATGATCTTAACGAATTAGCTAAAGCTGAAGCTATAAATGCCAAGGTAATTGGAATAAATAATCGTAATTTGCAAACCTTAAAAATAGATTTAAATACGGCAAGAAAGTTAATTAAAAATACTTCTAAGCCAGCATTTTTTATTTGTGAAAGTGGGATTGAAAAGGCAGAGCAAATTAAATCCATGATGGAGTCAGGGTTTGATGGGTTTTTAATTGGATCAAGTTTAATGGTGCATAATAATCCAGGCGAGGCTTTGGCTAACTTATTAAGGCAAGTAAATGCGCGTTAAAGTCTGTGGTATTACCCGTCTAGAAGATGCATTAGATGCAACCTCACAAGGAGCTTGGGCGCTTGGGTTTAATTTTTATCCGCACTCTTTGCGGTTTATTCAGTATAGAGCTGCTAAAGAAATAATTACTTCTTTGCCTTCTAAAGTCATTAAAGTAGGGATTTTTATCGATGTAGATGATGCTGAAATAACTAACAGGTTAGCTGAGCTTAAGCTTGATTATGCACAGGTTTATTCACATAAAAAAAGACCTAAAAGCTTACTGCAAAGGATGATTTTAGCTTTACAGGCTAAAGATGAAGCTTCTTTGCCAGCAGAAAAGTTCTTAATGCAATATAATGCTATTTTATTGGATGCAAAACCTCTAGCGGATAATTTAAAAGGTGGAACTGGTAGGCTTGCTAATTGGAGCTTGGCAAAAAAGTTGGCTAAAAAATATAAGCTTATTTTAGCTGGTGGGCTGACAAGTCATAATGTTAAGCAGGCAATTTTACAGGTTAATCCATATGCAGTAGATGTTGCAAGTGGAGTAGAAGCTAAACCGCGCATTAAAGATAAGGCAAAAATAAAAGCCTTTTTGGAGGCATGTCGTGAGGAATAAAACAGGTTATTTTGGTGAGTATGGCGGCTCTTTTGCTCCAGAGACCTTAGTTGCGCCTTTAGATGAGCTTGCCAAGGCATATAAAGAATTTAAAAAAGATCCTCATTATAAAGCAGTTATCCAGCAATATTTAAAAGATTATGTAGGCAGGCCAACTCCTTTATATTTTGCTGAACGCCTTAGCGCACACTTAAAAGGGGCGCAAATTTTTTTAAAACGTGAAGATTTAGCCCATACCGGAGCGCATAAAATTAACAATACCTTAGGTCAAGGATTGTTAGCCCAATATATGCAAAAAAAACGGTTAATTGCAGAAACTGGTGCAGGACAACATGGGGTTGCCACTGCAACAATTGCAAGCTTATTAGGTATGGAATGTGTAGTTTACATGGGGGCAGTTGACTTTGAGCGCCAACATTTAAACGTAGTGCGCATGCAAGTTTTAGGTGCTGAAGTAATAAAAGTTACAAATGGTACCAAGACCTTAAAAGATGCAACCTCAGAAGCAATGCGCGAGTGGGTGACTAGAGTTAAAGATTCGTATTACGTTTTAGGATCAGCCTTAGGCCCGCATCCTTATCCTACTATAGTAAGAGATTTCCAAACAGTCATAGGTAAAGAGACTAAAAAACAAATTATTAAAGCCATAGCCAAACTACCTGATGAGCTAGTAGCCTCAGTTGGCGGCGGAAGTAATTCAATTGGATTATTTTATCCATTTTTAGCCGACAAAACTGTGAAAATGACTGGGGTTGAAGCAGGCGGAAGTAGCAGCCTCCTTGGTATGCATGCAGCACGTTTTCAAGGTGGCAGGGTAGGGGTTTTGCAGGGTACTAAAAGCTATATCTTGCAGGATAAACATGGTCAGGTTGCAACAACTAATAGTATATCAGCAGGCCTTGATTATCCTGGGGTAGGTCCTGAGCATGCGTATTTACATGATAGCAAGCGAGCTAAATACACAAGCGCAAGCGATACTGAAGCGATTGCCGCGACTTTTTTACTTGCTAAATTAGAAGGCATAATTCCCGCACTTGAAAGTGCCCATGCTATTGCTTATGCAATTAAAGCTGCGCCTAAACTACCTAGAAACAAGGTTATGGTAATTGGTTTATCAGGTAGAGGCGATAAAGATATGCAAACGCTAGCGCGCTACCTGGAGGCTAAATAATGCTAACTTTTCCTTTTAAAAAAGCTAAGGCAATTTTTATTCCTTTTATTATGGCAGGCTACCCAAGCCTAGAGGCCTCTTATAAAGCCATTCTAGCTCTTACTGAAGCAAATGCTGACATAATTGAGCTTGGGGTGCCATTTTCCGATCCTATTGCAGATGGCCCCGTTAATTTGCATGCTGCTGAAGTTGCGCTTAAAAATGGTGTAAACTTAGATAAAGTTTTTGCCTTAGTGAGTAAAGTGCGTGCTAAAAATATCACTATCCCTATCGTGTTATTTACTTATTACAATCCAGTATTAGCCTATGGTGAAGATAATTTTATCCGCCAAGCGAAAAAACATGGCATTGATGGAGTATTAATTGTTGATTTACCGCCTGAAGAGGGGAAAGAGTTTTATTCTAAATTACGCAAAAATGCTTTAGGGTTTGTGTTATTAGTTGCGCCGACAACTGCTAAAAAGAGATTTGCTCTATATAAAAGTTTAAGGCCAAGCTTTTTATATTATATTTCAAGGCTTGCCGTAACGGGTGCTCAACAAAGCTTATCAACAACCTTACGTAAAGAGTTACAAGAGTTAAAAAGATGTTTTCCCAAGACAAACTGTGTGGTTGGCTTTGGAATTTCAACACCTTTGCAGGCAAAAGAGGTTGCTAAATATGCAGATGGGATCGTGGTAGGAAGTAAGCTAGTACAGACATTAGCGGGAGAAGGAGAGGCGTGTTTTAAACAGCTTGCTCTTAGTTTTACGGCATCCTTAAATTAAAAAGGTTGTTTTTAGAGCATAAAAACAATATTATATGCATATTTTCAATTATCAAGACGAAATGATGTTAGAAAGCCCCCCAAAAGTAAATCCAGAGCCCATAGTTGTTAATGGTAAGAAATATATTTATAAAAATAATAAATGTGTTGAAATTATATTTAACAAAATAGATAAAAAACTTAACTTCTCTGACGCAATTTTAGTCGCTAGTATTGAGAATAAAAAGCTTAAGTCTATAAAGCTATGTCCTTATACTATACAAGATCATCCATTATGGACTATTACTAAAGCCGCAGATTCTAGCGAATATACATTTTCTGGCGAGCACGTAAATTATATAGACAAATCTTTAGTAGCTAACTTATTTCTTGAAATTGAAGAGGTTCTTTTAGCTAACAACTGGGTAAATGCTAAGGTTGGTCTTGTACCTAGCCAAGTTAGTTTTTCTTCTTCTAAAACTACAAATACCCAAGAGATTAGAAGGGTGCGAGTTAACGGGTATATATCCTTACTAGAATTACAAGAAGGAGAAATTGACAACTTAGGTTTAATTCAAGGTTATGCCGAACTCAGTGGAGAATATAGTGGAGCGAAAATTACAATTAAAGGCAAATTTGAAAATGGCGCAATTTTAAGCATGGAACTAGATCAAAACATAGCAGATAAAGAATCTTTGCACTTTTGTGGATCTGCTAGTGACGCTGAATATATTGGCACTTACTCGATTATTCTGCGAGAAGAAAAGGTAAAAATCGTCCTCATAGGATCATTTCCTTATTCTCCGCATGCATTAGTTGATGCTAATTTTAAAGAGCCAAGAAATATAGTTAAGGAAAAATATAGTTTACCCGAAGAACGTCTTTATTATGTATATGAAGGTGGTTATTGCAACGGATCCCCAGAAGGAGTAGGCAAAATTACTAATTACTTCGCCCCTTCACATACTAGTTTAACAGAAGGAACCTTCAAGGATGGTAAGATACAGCTGGGCGGTAAGATAAGCTCAAGAGAAACTATTGGACATAAGCATGTTAGTTATACACTGAGAATAACTGGTAAAGGGTCAAACATTCATACTGGACATAAAGATGTAACTATAAAACTGCTCGATAAGGATATAATAGTTACCTTAGCCTGCACGGGTGAATTTTCAGTATTTACCGATGATATATTAAGAGGGACTATTAAAAGTAGCACTAGTGATTCTCCTAATAAATATATTTTAAAAAGCGGAAATTTTTTGCACGAGCTTCTGCATAGTGGGGAGCATAAGCAAATATGTTCGCGCGAGGTGTTTTTTGAGGGGAAGCTCGTTGAAATTGCCACGGGAATATTTGACGAAGACCGTTTGGTTAGTGGCAGTTTAGTTCTTAATTTTCCTGACAAAATACAAAGGTATCAAGGAAGGTGGAAGGGCTATCGTTCTCTAGAGGTAGACAAGTTGGACGACCCTAAAGGAGTGTTTTATCAATTTAATTTGCAAGAAAAAATTGGCTGTTGGCGCAGTGGTTATAAGGAAGGTGTTTGTACATCTAAACTTGCCTTCAATATAAGCTTTGATGAAAATAAAGTTATAAAAAGTATTGAACAATTTTCCGTTGATGACGGTAAAATTATAAACTTTTGGCGGCTTACAAGAGAAAAAGAAGGAGATTTTACCTTTACTCCTTCTGATAAAAAGCTTAAAGACAGAGAGCTAGTAAATTTAGAAGAAAGAGCCAAAAGACAATTTGAGTTAATTGAAGCAGATCTGTTTGCCTCTAATGATGCGCAAAAATTTATTATCTCTAAAGATATTCAAGCTGCCTTAGTTAGTGAATTGCTAGCAGAAGACGATAAAGCAAAAGCTGGCAAAGCTGCTAATGCAAAAAGAAAGCACGAAAAACATAAAGCTAAACAAGAAGCCCTAGAATCTCAACGTGAAGCTAGAAGTCAGCTAGAAGAAACTAAACAGCAGAAAAAATCGCCAGGGCACAAGAAAGTTAAACCTATAGCAAAAATCTTCGCAACAGCAGCGCATGAAGATAGTACAGACAATAGTACTGGCGACTCTATGCAGCAAGAAGACAAATCCTGTTCTAGCGCTAATTCATCAACTAGTTGCACTCAAAGATATACAGATAGCTCCTATGTATATTCTGATTCATATGATCAATTACATAAAGTAGATAAAACGTATTTGGTTAGCTCTTTAGGTTACGAGATGAGCTTTCTTGATATTCCGCGGGATAAAAGTCAATTTACTTTTGCCCATAGTCTAAAGACAGAATCATATCCCAAGACAGGAGAAATGTTTACGGGAAACGTCCGCGCCGATGCTATAAAGAATCAATCTATTTATACTGCTTTTATGCAAACAGGAGTGTTTAAATGGGCGCATCACCCAAGATTTAATCATGAATTAGGCTATTTTTGCTTCGAGTTAGTTAATGGGACTAGCACTACTGTGTCATTAATTAGACAACAAGTATGTATTGAAACAATAGAAAACAAAGAGGTAACTAAGCGCGAAATCATCCCTCTTGCTGAGTGGGAAAAAGAGCATAAAGATACTGCTATTAGATGCCAAGATGCACAAAGTTTAATCCAAAATCCGTTTGCATTTTATTTTCCTAAGGAGACAGCCATTTCGCCAAGCAAAAGCACAACTACGCCATCTATACCTTCACTATAGAAACATGTTTTTTACGTCCATAAGATAAAATATGCTCATCGCGGCTCATAATTGTTAGCGCGTGGTGGCGTGCTGTTGCGATAATTATTCGATCCGCAGGATCTCCTTGAGAGTATTCGGGCAAATTACAGCTTTCAATGGCAATTTGGGGAGTAAGGGGGGTTATTTGTAGTCCTAGTTTAAGAGAGTTTTGGATCCACTCAAGACACGGCATATTTAGAGTAATACGTTTTTTAACCTCTAACATACCAAGCTCCCATAAAGAAATAGCAGAAATCCATACCTCACCTTGTTGGAGAGTTTTATCGATGTGATTAATAGTTGTCTTTTCTAAGGTTGAATCGCCATTTAATAACCAAATCCAAACATGAGTATCCAGTAATATTTTATTCATCGGCATTCCATGGATCATCAATGGGGGCAATAATATCTTTTGTAATCGTTACTGAGTTACGTAATGCGCCGAAAATTGAGCGCGGCGTTGTATCTATTGGTATTAATTGAGCAACTGCTACCCCATGTTTGGTAATAGTAATTGGCCTTTTTGTTTTATTAACCTCGTTCATTAGATGTAAGCATTGGGCTTTAAAAATACCGGCAGGGATGCAGTTGGATGTTACTTTGTTCATAATATATTCCTATAGTAATATTCCTATGGTCATTTTAGTAGAAAAACCATAATAGATCAATATTTCAGAGTTATAAGTATTTTATTTTATGATTATTAATGTTACAATATACATATACAAATAACTAACTGTTGATATTTGCGGCCATGAAAAAGTGCTTAAAGAGAAAACATGCAAGTGGGGATTTGCATAATAAAAATGCTTATGATTTTTTGCGTAATTTAAAAGAAGAAATAGATGAATGGATAAAGGAAGATCCAAATATAAGCGAAGATATAAAATTATTAAGAAAACTCCCATTTAAATTAGATAGGTACTATGAAGAATACTCTTATGGTAAGGCTTACGCCTATCTTGTAAAAATTATAGAAAATTATCTAGCGCAAGATGAAAATATACCATCTTATAATCTTGCTTCACTAATTAAAAAGTTATACGCCAATGATAATAGTATTTTACCTACTACCGGAAGCTTGCTATTGGAAGCGGTGCATTTACATAGCCCAGGCGCAAGCCATCATGAAGGAAAATTAAGAGAATTAGTGAGCGCACCTTCGCCCCATGATGCGCACTCTCCTCTAACAGCAGGTAAGGGTAAGGCAAGGTTTGCTGCAGTTATCGACAAGAATTTTGTTGCAGGGGGTCTACCAACTATTCGTAAATATAACTGGAACAAAGATAATACTTCTCAAGTTGAATATCGTATGCCCACCCAAGCTAGACGCCTTGGGGGCAATGCTGTAGTTAGAAACACATTTAAAGCCTTTTTACAAACCCAAAAGCCGCAAAATGCTAGCGGAATATCCCATGTATATTTTAACTTCTTACCGTACACAGAGCGTAAGTATAAAAAAATGCAAAAACTAAGCGAAGCATTAATGGGGGAAAAAAAGAAAGAGTGTGCTATGACAGTAGCTCTTAATCAGTTAGAAGCTAGCCATAAAAATACTGCAATAATTACTCTGCCCGCGGATGAAGGTTTAATGGCTAATAAGCTCTACACTGATACTACTTCATCTATAAGTATGCAAGCAGCTTTTGCAGAAATGCTAAATATTGCCATGGAAAATGCGGCATCTAATGCTGATGCCATAAGGGATTTTCATATTAGTGCTGATATACGCAATAAAATTTTTGCCGGAAAAGATCAAGAAGAAGAGCTAAGAAAGTTATTAGAAAACAGTCAACAAGCCGTGGGGTTAGCAAAAATAGCTGATGATAAAGATGATTATAAGTTGTCACCCGCGCAAAAACAGGCTATGTGGTTTCATTTTATTAACTATGAGTTACCTAAATATATTTTAGAAAATCTAAATCCTGCTGGTTTTAATATGAGCTGTAAAGATGCCATTGATAGAGGTGGCGTTGCTTCTTGTTGGTATAACCTTATGCGCTCATTCGAGCAAGGCAATATCCCTATGAGTCGCGCAGAATTTGAAACAGGACTACATGGGGCTTGTCTTTACGTTAAAGGTCGTGGTTTAAACCACCATATTAATAGAATTTGGAATGCGGCTAATGAGTATGTGAATACGCATATTACTGAATTAGCGCAAGATCCTGAAAAATCTTGGTTAATCCTTTGGCGCGATATGAATTGCCCTAAAGAGCGCGTAGATGATGTCCTCAAACAACGCTTACAAACCGCTGCTGCAAGGGTAAGTGCAACCCCTGATAGTGAGCAGAAAAAACTTATGCAAGAGATTATTGCAGAAATAAGCTGGAAGCTAACAACTGAAAGTACAGCTGAAGAAAAAACCCATTCTACAATTAAACGTTCACATAAGGAAAAATGTCAGCTATTAGAAATTTTAGGTCGCAGCATGGCGCTTTATGAGTATAAAATAGCGCCTGAGGATAATAAGCCTATTGTTAATATAGCGGAAGTGGTTGCCTACAATAATGTATTGGCCAATATGCCAAAATCTAAATTTGAATTTCTTATAAGAGCTGCAGAGTGTTTTTTGCGCGGCATGCTAAAAGTATTAAAAATTGTAACTTGTGATACTTATTTACATGGAAGTGTTATTGCTGGCTTAAATAAGCTGAGTCTTTTGCGCCAAGATATTAGAAAAACGCAAAATCTTCAGGATAATCTAGCTAAGTTAGATGGAAAAGAAACACCTAATCCTGCTGATAAATGTATGTGAAATGCTTAAGAAGGTTACTTATTAGATCAAATATCATCAATTTACAAAATTTATGCCTGATTATATACTAGATACATTTCAGCTAACCCTCGATGGCAAAATGCCGCAAGACTTTCTTAAGCAAAACATTCTAATTGGTATATCAGGTGGTATTGCAGCTTATAAAGTTGCTTACTTAGTAAGAGAGCTTACAAAACTTGGTGCAAACGTTAAGGTTGTTATGACTGAAGAGGCAACTCGCTTTGTTTCTCCACTTACTTTTCAGGCCTTAAGTAAAAATCCTGTATATACATCTTTATGGGATGCTGAAGCTGGTAATGGCATGACGCATATTGATCTTGCTAGATGGGCAGATGTCTTGCTAATTGCCCCTGCTACGGCTAATTTAATTGCTAAATTGGCTGCAGGTTTTGCTGACGATTTATTAACCACCATGGCGCTTATTGTGGAAAAACCGTTTATACTTTGTCCTGCTATGAACCATAGCATGTGGGCTAATAAGGTTACACAAGAGAATGTTTCTAAGCTTATCCAACGTGATGTATTTATTATTGAACCTCTTAATGGCGAAGCTGCGTGTGGGGAGGTTGGCATTGGGCGTTTATGTGACATAACGCATATTTTGCAGATCTTACGTCTTTATCAAATACGTAATATTTTACCAGGTAAGACTTGTATAATAACAGCAGGCCCTACTAAAGAAAGGATTGATAGCGTGCGTTATCTAACCAATGAGAGCTCTGGTAAAATGGGTTATGCACTCGCTTACGCAGCTTACGTTGCAGGAGCTAAAGTAACTTTAATCTCGGGCCCAAGCTCCCTAACTGCCCCGCCTTTTGTAAAGTTTATTCAAGTAGAAAGCGCGGCTGATATGCTGCAAGCAGTTAAAAAACATATATGTAAAGATTGTATTTTCATAGGATGTGCGGCAGTTAGTGATTATAAAAGCGCAACGCACTACCCCCTGAAACTTAAAAAAACTCCCAAGCTAACGCTTAAGCTTACGCAAACCGCGGATATTTTAAAATACGTTGCTGAATCTAAATTACCCCTCTTTGTTGCAGGTTTTGCTGCTGAAACTAATAATCTTCTCCAATTTGCCAAAGAAAAATTAATATCTAAAAACGCAAATCTAATAATTGCTAATCAAGTAGGAGAAAATGTTGGCTTTAATGCAGATTACCATAGCATCACTTTAGTTACTAAAAATGAAACTATAGCTATTGAAAAAATGCATAAAGTTCACCTTGCAGCAAGGATTATGCAATTTATAAGTGAAAAAATATCGCGTAAGCTGATATCAGCCGACCAGGCAGCCGAGCTATAAAGCTAGACAATCCTTTTTTATCAAATTTTGAGTTACGACTAAAAAAAACCGCACGCCACTGCGTTGGGCTCGGGCTCGCACGCGTTTACGGTAAGGAGTCGCTGTCGCGACAAAATAATGATCTGTTCTTTATATCCCTATGCTTTTGTGATGCGCCCGTAGCAATTAAAATAAACACCAGCGATAGCTGGACATTCACGTAAACGCGTGCGAGCCCGAGCCCAACGCAGTGGCGTGCGGTTTTTTAGTCGTAACTCAAAATTTGCTAAAAACTGACACTTTCAATCACGCCCTGCTTAGCTCGCCCTTACGTACAGAGAAAATAAGTTGTCAAATCAAACATATCTAGTCAAAATATGCTTTTTCAAATTTAGGTAAGAGTTATGGAACTCGAAGTACAATTTAAAATTCTAAATCCCAAATTAGGCGTTAGTATTCCTTTACCAAGTTATGCAACTAAAGGTTCTGCTGGGCTTGATTTAAGAGCTTGTATAGATGAACCTTTACAACTTGCTCCTAATGAGACAAACCTTATTCCTACTGGTTTTGCCATGCATATGCAAAGTCATGATATGGCGGCTGTTATTTTGCCGCGTTCAGGGCTTGGCCATAAAAATGGGATTGTCTTAGGTAATTTAGTTGGTTTAATTGATTCTGATTATCAAGGAGAAATTAAAATTTCATGTTGGAATAGAGGGGGAGATCATTTTACAATTAACCCAGGAGACAGAATTGCTCAGATGGTGTTTATTCCTGTTGCCCAAGTTAATTTTCAGCAAGTTGCCGAGTTTGCCTTAACCTCTCGTGGAGAGGGTGGGTTTGGCAGTTCTGGGAGAAGTTAGTGGATTTTAAAAAAGTTCTTGTTAGCAAAAGTGTTTTTCGTGCCTATGATATTCGCGGGTTAGTGGAAACTGAATTAACTAGAGATGCGCTTTATACTATAGGTATTGCGCTTGCATTTGAATTACAAGCGCTAAAACGTTCCAAGGTATTTGTGGCGCGTGATGGTAGGCTTTCTAGTTTGGCTTTGGTTAAAGCTTTGACTCAAGGCTTAATGGATGAAGGTATTAACGTCATTGATTTAGGCGCAGTTTCAACGCCTATTCTATATTTTGCCACCCAAAGCCAGGAAGTAGACTCAGGCTTTATCGTAACAGGTAGCCATAATCCAGCTGAGTATAATGGCCTTAAAATGGTATTAGCGTGCAAAACTTTAGTTAACGCTGATATAACAAGACTTTATGAACGTGTTGTTACCCTACAAGATGCATCTTGCGTTGGAACTAAAAAGGGTAGCTATACCAGCAAAGATATTTTTCCTGAATATAAAGCACGGATTTTGTCTGATGTAAAATTAGCGCGCCCTTTGAAAGTAGTAGTTGATTGTGGTCATGGGATTGCAGGGCCTTTTGTGCCAGATGTTTTAACATCTATGGGGTGTGAGGTAATTCCATTGTATTGTGAGGTAGATGGAAGATTTCCCGCGCATCATCCTGATCCTACTGTTGAAGCTAATCTTGTTTTTCTTAAACAAGCTGTAGTTAAACATAAGGCGGATATTGGTTTAGGTTTTGACGGGGATGGCGATAGGCTGGGCGTTGTCACAGAACGTGGTGAGATTATTTGGCCAGATAGGCTAATGATGTTCTACATTAAGGACATTTTACAGCGTCACCCTCAGGCTAATATTGTTTTTGACGTTAAATGCTCAAAAAAATTAATTGAAATGATTAAAGAGTTAGGCGGGCACCCTACTATGTGTCCAACCGGCCACTCTATAGTTAAAGGCGTTATGCAAGAAGTTAATGCCCCGCTTGCTGGAGAAATGAGTGGCCATTTATTTTTTAAAGACAGATGGTATGGTTTTGATGATGCGCTATATAGCGCCTGTAGGCTTTTGGAGCTTGTTGCACTAAAAAATGCAACTGTATCGCAACAGTTTAGCGCAATACCAGTATCAGTTAGTACTCCTGAGTTAAAAATTCCTATAGAAGAAACGCAAAAATTTGAATTAATGCGCCGTTTTAGTGAGGAAATAAGCTTTGCTGATACTAATAGGATTACTATAGATGGGGTTAGAGTTGAGTTTGCGAAAGGCTGGGGTCTTTTAAGGGCTTCAAATACTACACCGTGTTTAGTAGCGCGGTTTGAAGCAGACTCACAAGCTGATTTACAGTCTATTCAAGATATGTTTAAAGATGCTTTGCTTAGTTTGGCCAAGGGATTAACTTTACCGTTTTAATCCCAACCATTTGCTTCACAAATCATTTCATAAGCTTTACGAATTATTTGGGTTTTTTCGTTTGCTTCTTTTATTTCACGTTCGGTTTTTTTGCTGGCAATTAATTTATCTGGGTGGTGGCGGCTAATTAACCTTCTGTATGCTTGTTTTACAGTTGGTTTTGAGGCTGTTGTATCAAGGTTTAAGATAGCATATGCAGAGACTATATTATTTACCTGAAAAGGGTTTGGCCTATTAGGAGGTGGTTCGCTTCTTGAGTATGAAGATGAAGAGTAAGGTGGTGCTTGATAAAAGTGGCTTTGCATATTTATTGAAGCGAAGCCTAAAGTTTGAAAAACTTCATCTAAAGCTTGGTAGCGTGCCTGCGTTACGCCAATTAGGAGGACGTTTTTATATTGAATGTCTAAAAACACACTTACAAACTCAGGATTTCTATAGGTAATCTTCTTAAAGTTTGTTAATTCTTGGGTAAGATTAAATTTTTCATCTTTACCTAAGTTAAAAGATTGTTGTGCCAGCAGGATTTGCGATCGATTAAGTCTAAGCTCTAACATAGTGTTTTTTGCTGCAATAATCGCTTCTTGGGGAACAAAGCCGCCAGCCTTTGACAAATATCCCATAACTTTAAAGTTTGTCTTGATAAATTGCTCAAAAATTGGCAGATCTCTTTTGGATCTAACTTCAAGGTAGGGGGAATTGAAGTGTTGACTAAACCCTCTGTCAAAAAAATTACCTATTAATACGCCAAATAAAGCCCCTGTAGGTCCTCCAATAAGAAAGCCAAAGATTCCCCCAAGGACTTTGCCCCAAAAGCTAGAAAAGTTATAAAAGGATTTTAAGTTCATGAAGTATAATAGTTTTGTTAAAATAGCGGTTTAACTATTTAGATTATAGCATTTTTTAGAGTAAATGACTAAGGGGGCTTCTTGTACTGGTTGTATTCCGTAATTACTTTTATCTTAACCCCATTTATTCTGCTGCGCTTATGGATAAAAAGTATCAAGGCTCCTTTGTATAAAAACCGTATTTCTGAACGTTTTTGTGTAAAAATGGCGTCTTGTAAACCAATTGATATTTGGGTGCATGCTGTTTCATTGGGCGAAGTTATTGCTGTTACCCCACTTATCGATAAACTTTTGCAAAAAAAATATTCGATTTTAGTTACAACTATGACTCCAACAGGGAGTGAAAGAGTTAAAAGCTATTTTAAGAATATGGTTACCCATCAGTATGTTCCATACGATTTGCCCTTTGTTGTAGCAAGATTCTTTAAGCACTATAAACCAAAACTTGGTTTAATTATGGAAACCGAGCTCTGGCCAAATTTAGCGAGAGGCGCAAAGCAATTTAACATTCCGCTTTTTCTGATAAATGGCAGACTGTCGCAACAATCATATAAAGGCTACAGATATATTAAACCTTTTATTACAAAAGTTCTTAATGATTTTACAGCTTTCTATGTCCAAACCCTAGATGACAAAAAGCGGTTTGCACTTTTAGGCGCATCTTTGGCAAAAATAGCAGTATTAGGCAATATAAAGTTTGATTTAGATCTTTCATTACCAGAAGTCCATGGTTTGCAAGATTTGCGCGCACAATGGGGACAAGAGCGAGTTGTATTAATGTTAGCCAGCACGCACGAGGATGAAGAAAGTCAAATTTTACGCCAGCTAAATACTTTACGTGCCGCAATCCCTAATGTTTTATTACTAATAGCTCCGAGGCATCAAGAAAGGTTTGCTAAAATATATAATTTAAGTCAAAAGCTTGGATATAAAACTGGTAAGCGCAGTATCAAAGATGATATTTCACCTAAAACAGATGTCGTTATTTTAGATTCATTTGGAGAGTTACTTGGGGCATATGCGTGTAGTGATTATGCTTTTGTTGGCGGAAGCTTAGTTCCAATTGGTGGGCATAATATGTTAGAGCCAATAGCAGTAGGGATTCCGGTTTTTTCTGGTAAGCATATACATAACTTTAAGGCAATTACAGAAACATTACATCAAGCAGAGGCAATAGAACTAGTTGATTCAGCAAGTGAATTAATTAATGCATTAATAATTATGCACAATAATAAAGAGAAGAAAAAGACCCAAGTTAAAAATGCACGTGCAGTTTTGGATAACAACCGCGGCGCTCTTGAGCGTTATGTAGATAAAATCAATGCCGTCATAGGTGTTTGATTTTAATTGCCTTGATTTTGTCTTTCTTTAATTTCCGATAAGGTTTTACAATCGATGCACAGTGTGGCTGTAGGCCTTGCTTCTAAACGTTTTAAGCCAATTTCGATGCCACAGGCTTCGCAGTAGCCAAAATCTGGTTCTTTTAAGCGTTCTAAAGCGTCTTCTATTTTTTTAATTAGCTTACGTTCTCTGTCTCTGGTTTTAAGCTCTAGATTAAACTCTTCTTCTAGGCTTGCTCTATCTGAAGGGTCGGGTAAATTAGCTATTTCATCTTTCATATGACTAACGGTGCGATCTACTTCTTCCATCAAAGATAAGCGCCAGGCAAGAAGTATTTTTTCGATATGCTTAAGTTGTTTTTCGTTCATATAGCTTTCACCTTTGGTTTCTTGATAAGGTGAAATGCCTACGCTGCTAAGTGTGTCATCTTTCATGAGTGTGTTTTTCTTCCAAGTTATCTCAACGGATTATTTTCCACTTTTGTTGGCGTAAAAGCAACTATCTCGTGGCCTCAGTAATTCTATCATGACCTTGTAAATCTTTAATTGTATGAATTTTCGTATACAAAGCCTGGTGTAAAATTTGCTGGACACTATTTTTTTGTTTATATCCATGTTCAATACAAATTAAACCTCCTGGCAATAGATAATCTTTTGCTGCATGTATAATTTTTTCTATGGCAACAAGACCGCTTGCGCCTGCGTACAATGCTCGATTAGGCTCAGAACTTAGATTTAAGTGTTCTTCGCGTAAAGCAATATAGGGAGGATTTGCGACGATTAGGTTAAAACGTTCTGCTTGCGGGATATTATTAAACCACGCTGATTGATAAAAATTAATTGCAGTTTTAAGGAGCTTTTCGGCATTATATTGGGCAACTTTAAGAGCAGCTTTACTTATATCAATTGCCGTTATTGCAGAATCAGGGCGTTCATAGGCAATTGCAATTGCAATCGCTCCACAACCGGTGCCAAGATCTAATATTTTTGGTGCTTTAAGATCTTTAATATGCAATAGGGCGCGTTCTACCAAAATTTCGGTTTCAGGTCTTGGAATTAAAGTATTTCTATTAACTTTAAAAGGTAAGGACCAAAATTCTTTGGTGTTCGTAATATATGCAATTGGTTTTCCCTGCCTTCTTTGCTTAAGCATTTTATTGTATAACTCAAGCTCATCTGGCAGTAAACAATATTCAGGATGAGAAAATAAATAACTTTTAGGTTTTTTTAATATAAAGCACAGTAAGACTTCACTATCTAAATTAGAGATTATTCCCTGGCGTAAAATTTCATGAATCGTGGACATTTTGTGCAAGCAGCGTCAGTAAGTCGGCGTTGTGTTCTTGTTTTAGGGGATCTATAACAGATGACAAATGCCCTTCCATTATGTCAGGTAATTGATAAAGAGTGAGATTAATGCGGTGATCGGTTAATCTGCCCTGGGGAAAATTATAAGTGCGAATACGCTCCGATCTATCTCCTGAGCCTACAAGAGACTTACGTGTTTCTGCAACACTAGCTTGTTGTTTTTCTTGCTGCTGTTGCAAAAGACGACTTTTTAGTAAAGACATGGCCTTAGATCTATTTTTGTGTTGCGAGCGTTCATCTTGGCATTCAACTACAAGGCCTGTTGGAATGTGGGTTATGCGAATGGCTGAGTCAGTTTTATTAACGTGCTGGCCTCCAGCTCCTGATGAGCGATAAGTATCGACACGTAAATCTTCAGGTTTAATCAAAATATCTTCTAATTCGTCAACTTCTGGTAAAACAGCAATTGTGCAGGCAGAAGTATGAATACGACCTTGCGATTCAGTGGCAGGAACTCTTTGTACTCTGTGAGTACCTGATTCAAATTTTAAATCACCATATATATGTTTACCTGTTATGAAAGCAATAATTTCTTTATAACCACCATGTTCGCCGGCATGCATATTAATAATTTCTACATGCCAGCCTTTAATTTCAGCATAGCGGCTGTACATTCTAAACAAATCACCAGCAAAAATTGCAGCTTCATCACCTCCTGTGCCTGCGCGTATTTCAAGGTAGGCATTTTTATCGTCGTTAGGATCTCTTGGAAGAAGCAACAGCATTAAGGATTTTTCAAGATCTTCTAGTTGGGTATTAATAACGAGGATGTCATCTTGCGCCATTGCAGCAAGATCTGGGTCTTCCCCATGGGCTAAAAGATCAAGATCGGCAAGAGACTTCTCAGCTTTTGTATAACTTTGATAGGTTTCAGCTATAGTTTCTAGTTGGGCAAATTCCTTTGATAAACGCTTGAATTCATCCGTATTCGCTAAAGTTTCGCTGTCAGAAAGTAATCTACTAACTTCTTCAAATCTTTCTAACATTTGATCAAGTTTTAATTTAATGGTCGGATTCATAATTTAGCAATGATTCAAGTGAGGCAAGAAAGTCAGTGTGTCCTTCTCTTGCAGCATGTTTTAGGGTTAAGGTTGGAATATGCGTTAATTTTTTTACTAAGCGATGGGCCAGCTTGTGTACAATATCGTCAGTGTTGTCGTTACCTTGGTTTAGCCTTTGCAAGGCAAGAGTAAGCTCTTTATCTGCAATGGTTTGCATCATGGTGCGATAATTTTTGATTATTTTTTTACTTTCTAAGGATTTAGTAAAGCGTAAGTACAGGGTAAGCTCCTCGTCTATTAAAGCTTCGGCTATTATTGCTGCTTGTTGCCTTTGGATAAGGTTAGCTTGGCAGTATGATTTTAGCGAGTCTATGTTGCATACAGTCATGTTAGGTATTTGATTAATAGTTTCACATACATTTCTGGGTAAAGCTAAATCTAAAAAGAAAATCGACCTTTCTTGCGTATCTTTACTTACCGCTAAAACTAAGTCTTGGGTAATGAAAGGGTAAGGGCATGCGGTTGCAGTAATTACTATATCTACTTTGGGTAAAAGCTGCGCTATAGACGTTATAGGCACAGGCTTTGCTTTATATTGTTGCGCTAGCTGTTGAGCATTTTCTTCGGTGCGACTTGCTATCAAAAAATTTTTAGCGCCTTCTTTAGCTAAATATTTGGTAACTAATTCAGCGATTTCTCCTGTGCCAATAACGAGAATTTGTAAGTCGTTAAGCTTTTTGAAAGATTGTAAAATGCGTTTTGCAGCAGCAGAAGCAATGGAAACAGCGTGTTTATCAATCCCGCTTTGTTCCCGAATTTTTTTGCTTACCCGAATAACAAATGGAAAAATATTTTTAAGAGAGTGTTTTATGCTACCAAGTTGACATGCTTCTTTATAAGCATCTTTAAACTGCCCAAAGATTTGAGCTTCTCCTAGAATCATAGAGTCAAGACCACTCGCAACGCGAATTGCATGTTTAAGTGCATTTATTTCTTGATGTTCGTACCAATGCTCAGCGATAAGTTCAGCGTTAATTTTAGTATGTTCGGCAAATGTATTAATGAGATGTTCATTGGCAGAAGAAGTGCAGTAAAACTCAGTGCGCTGGCAAGTTGACAAGATGACCGCTTCATTGTTTTTATTAAGCTTAATAAGACGCTTAAGAAATGGGGCAGAGGAAGTTGCGTCCAACACGAGCTTTTCCCGTAATTCTATGGGAGTTTTATGATAATTTATTCCACAAGCGATAAACACTATAGTAAAAAAGATTAATTTTTCATGGCCGCATTTTATACCTAAAATAAAGCAAAAGGCTAGCAGCCTGTCGCAATCGCCGGGTAAATCCAATCCCTCTATGTCCCGCGGCCTCAGGGCGTTGTATGGATATAGGTCTGCCAACTATGTTTTGTACGCCACCGTACACTTTTAATTGTCCACTTTTCAAGAGCGCATGTATTTTATATGCATTGTCGAGAATTTCTTTCTCTATCCAATCTAGTGCGGACATTTGTTGATAAGATTGGATAATGTCTTGTAGCTTGAAATCCTTACCTAAAGCTTCTTGTAGTTCACATGTAAATAGATCTGTTAGTGTTGCAAGGGGTAGATTTTTTTTACCTGACTCTGTGATTTGCTTTATTGCTTCCATGGTTAGATATTTAAGCGTATAACTCGGGACCTCTTTTCCAAGCACGGTTGGTAATAAACCGCTACGGGAAAACATGGAAATAGTACCATGGTGATTGACGGAATGAAGCTTTAATGCCAAATCAATAGCGGTTAAACGTGTTCCAATAAAATAGTAGAAAGGGTAGAGTAGGAAACAGGCTTTCGCCTGCCTCCTACTCTACCCTTTACCCCTAGATTTTTCCCAGCTGATGCCGCTAACAGTAATCCAAAAGGGCAGGCAAGTAGTAATAACTATAACTCTTGCGCGTAAGTTTTTGCTATGACAATTTTTGCAGCGTTTATTAATATACGCCATTGACTTACTAAAATGTATTTAGTATACTGTAATCAAAATAATAAAATTTTATAAATAAATGATATTTATCGAAACTCCGATATTTACAGCAGATTTAAAAAAATTACTAACTGATGAAGAATATGCTGAATTTCAACATTATCTTGCCGATAATCCAAAAATAGGAGACGTTATCCAAAATACTGGAGGATTAAGAAAAATTCGTTGGACAGCTAATGGAAAAGGAAAAAGATCTGGAGTACGAGTAATTTACTACTACGTAACTGCAGATTCTCAAATCCGTTTGTTGTTGATTTATAGAAAAGGTATACAAGATGATTTGACTGAAGTGCAAAAGAAAATATTACGTAAATTGAATGAAGGGTGGTGATTATGGACAGCGATTTATTTAATAAATTAGTTGAAAGTATGACTCAGATGAATGAAATTATTGATGGTGAGCGTGTTCCATCAAGGGAATTTGCTGTGAATCCGATGCAGATAAAAGACATTCGCAAAGCAACCGGATTAACCCAAGCGAAATTTTGCAAATTAATAGATGTAAAGTTAGGCACATTAAGAAATTGGGAACAAGGAAGACGTGAGCCAACTGGTCCTGCTAAGGCTTTGCTTAGAGCAATTAAAAATGATCCTGAGCATGTTATTCTTGCTTTGGCAGTATGATATTTTACAATTTCTTATTTTCTCTTAAGCAAACCTTGATCTACATTCCCTGATGCCTCATAAATAATGTGATGGGTAGATCCATTTAGTCCCTTGTGTTATAATTTGCACACTTTGCTATAAAATATTAAATTATGTCTATTACTGAAATACAAAGAGCCGCTTTAAGCGGCGACATTGAGGAAATTAAACGCTTAGAAAGCGGTTTAAGTGCGGAAGAGAAAAAAGAAGCGGTTATGGCGCTCAATTATACAGCTATTCGATATGCCGCCGAAAACGGCCACACCGAAACTCTTAAATACTTAGAAAGCCATTTAGATG
>Ga0155589_101_pt2 | contig 41764 bp, 36 predicted proteins | sample RifCSPhighO2_12_FD_107246 | JGI IMG/M metagenome (GOLD analysis project Ga0155589, IMG submission 107246) | Legionellales bacterium RIFCSPHIGHO2_12_FULL_37_14 | reverse complement strand
TTAAACCACCCTCATCCCCAACCCTTCTCCCGCAAGCGGGAGAAGGGAGCTTTTATGATTTATTAAGACGGGACAGCCCTGGCGAACTTATCAGCGCTGTCCCATTCACGTGGCCGTAAACGCGCCAGAGCCCACGTGCGGCTTTTCCTCACCTACGTCCCGCGGACAAGCCGCGGGACGTAAGCACTAGATGTGAAATGTCAACACGCCCTTAATAAAGTGTTTAGATTATAAAAAGGAACAATAAACATATTTTCTCCAAGTTCTTCTTCATCAATGCAGTCAAAAGTAATTATATAACCTTTGCTTACCCGAAGTTTTTTCATAGCATTCGTTAAACCTTTGATTTCACGCTCTTTGTTGTAAGAGGTTAATTCAACTGTCACTTGCACTGCAATCCATCCGTTAGCTGATGAAATCAGAAAATCACATTCTTGGTCTTGGGTAAAATAGTAGATTTCATTAAATCCTAGTTTACGTAATTCTGTATAAACTAGATTTTCAAACAGTTTACCTCGGTTTTCCGAAAATCTGAATGAAACAGCGTGAATTAAACCATTATCCGCGCAGAAACACTTTTTTGGTAACTTTGTTTGTTCTTTCAAAGAATATGAAAAATGTTTTACTTCATGAATAAGAAAACTGTCTTCAAGGATTTGAATAAACTCTTTTATGGAATTTTCATTACTCCCAATTGCATTGGCTAAGTTATTGTATGAAAAAAGGGTTCCATTATTAGTTAATACATATAAGGCTAAATCTTTAAATTTTTTAATTTCGCGAATCTTATGATTGCTAATACAATCTTTTAATACAATAGTTTCATAATAGCTAACTAGTTGCTCACGTATTAATTTAGAATCTTGATTTTTCCATACTTCAGGAAATCCGCCAGTAAATAATAATCTTTCAGCTAATGCCAATACCCGCGATTTTTCTTGTAATATTTTTAATGAAGTATCAATCTTCTCGTTATGTAAAATTTCTTGAAAACTTAACGGCATAACAGGATCAATTAAATATCTGCCTGAAAGCATTGTTGCATAATCACTTTTTAATAATGAGAAGTTTGAGCCAGTTATCATGATCTTTTTAAATAGTTCGCTGTCATACACACTTTTAACAAATTTTTCCCAATCATTAACGTTTTGGATTTCATCAAGAAATAGATATAGCGGTTTAGTTCCTGTTAATTTTTGGCAAGTTTCTATTACTTTGTAGAGCAGTTGAGGCTCTTTCCAAACATCCACATAAAAAGGATCATCAAGATTAATATATAATAATTCTTCTGGCGGTGTGTTTTTTTGCAAAAGGTGGTTAATGATAAGTTTAAATAGTGTTGATTTCCCACTGCGACGAATGCCGAGTAAAACTTGGATTTCTTTCAACGCTAGCTTTTTAATAAGCTCGCCTAATTGCAGACGTTCAAAAAGGTTTATATAGGCCTGTCCGCTCCAATGAGGATTTTGCAAATGTAATATTGATTCAAACATGTCTATAATCGACATTATAATTAGTAATAATAGTTAATTTTACTAATTATAATTAGTAAAAGCAAGAATTTTTAAACCCATGATATCTAAACTCCTAAAAGAGCTCTTAATGTATAGTTTAGATCATTAATTGATTTTAGTGATAATTTATGCGCAGTTAGGTTGTGTGTGAGCTGATGGATTTATAGCAGTAGGCTGTGTAGCGGATAAAGCTCTTGGATTTAACCTCGTAAAAATATTTGGGTAAAATAAAGTTTGCCGTTTTTATCTCTTGCGATCCCAATCCCTGTATAGTTGTAGTGGCCTCTTATATTGGCTAAATGATGCGGGCTTTTAAGCCAATTTTTTACCACAATGTGACCATCTTTATAGTTATAGGCGACATTTTCTGCGGCGCCTTGCGGTTTATCAGTATGGCGGTAAATGGCTTTAACGCGCGCCATAAAGCCTGTATGGCCAAATGGTACTTGGTGTTTTGCCATTTCAAGACTGTGTTTTTCTGCTTGGGAGGAAATGGCAGATTTTAATGTTAGCTTTTTAAGACCATGTTGTTGTCTATATTGATTAACGTCGCGCAAGATATCATTAACAATATCACTATCTTGGGCTTTTAGGGTAGAAGACAAACCAAGTAACATTAAAAATGTAATTACAAACACTTTGAATTTATTAACAAATAGCATATTACCTCCAAAATTTTGCGGATTGTACTTTTTTTGTTGACGAAATTCTATACTCGATAGTGCTTGATTTAAGAGCCAATGAAATATATAGTGCTCACATAGATTTAAACGAGAGCAAAAATGAATATAGGGATACAACGAGCTGATCCTTTGCTGCATGTAAAGTCGCAACAAGTCGCATGTTTATTGGGCTCGTTGATCACTAATATTGTCCGCGAATTAAAAGATTATGATTTCTACTTTAGAGGCCAAGTAACTACTAAAAATGGCAATCCGCCTACTTTTTTTCAGTCTAGCTTGAAAGTTCAGTTGGCAGATAAAGAGACAGAAGATGGACGCTATACATTAGCTCATCCTAATCATAGTAACTTATTTTTTAAGCGCACAGATTGGAGTATTACTGCACAAGTCTATGATAGGATAATAGATCCACTCGTATATCGCATGCGCACCAAATACTTTTTGCGTGATTTTTTAGGTGAGCAAAAACATGAGATAGTAGGAGGCTTGTTCTCAGGGGTTATTATTGGTGGCGGGATGCTAGCTTTTACTGCAGTAACAGCGCTTAGTTTAATCGCTCCTTGGTATTTAATTGCTGTTGCTTGTTTGCCCTCATTAGGTTATTTCATAGCAGGGATTAAATCATTTATTGAAGGATTTTCAGAGCTAGTTAATACTCAGGATAAGGAACATTTACTAAAGGCAAAAATGCATTTTCAACGTTGTATTGGCAGCTTTTTATGTGCGCTCTTGTTGCCTTTTGTGTTGGCTTGTGTCTTTCCTATTGAATTGACGCGTTTTATTGTCCGATCTTTTTATACTCTTCTATTGTGTAACCTAAAAGAGGTATTTTCAAATGAGATTGCCTTTCCCCAACTTGTAAATTAACATTCTTAATTTAAATATCTACTTATAAAGGATGTTATTATGCGTTGGTATTTTGCTTTATTAGGGTTTTTTGCCACAGCTTTATGTGCCGATACAATTGATAATTATGTGAATATTTCAAACCATATTACTACTATGGAAATGAAAGCTGATCGTGATTCGCAAACTTGGGCGCGATCGGCGCGCAATGTGCTCGCTATTACTAATGAAAGTATAGCTGAAACTTTGCTAGAAACTAATCGCATTGCGGCAAATGCTGGGCATCCTTTATTTTGTATGCCCCAAAAATTAACTCTTGATGCTAGTACTATCCGTAATTTGTTAGATAAAGCCTTAAAAGCTAATCCTGAATTACAATCTTCTAAAGATAGACCTACTATTTCAGAAATAGCCACTCTTGCTGTAATTGAAGCCTTTCCTTGTCAAAAGACCGCAAGATATAATGCCCTCAAGGGGTTTGATAACACTTCAACGATGCAGCATAAAGAAGGGTAAAATATGCCTTTATATGGATTTAGGAATGTGCATCAAAGTGAAGCTCTAAAAGGATCCCTGCCTTTAACGCAAAATAATCCGCAAAAATTAGCTAATAATTTATACGCAGAGCAACTCTCAGGATCAGCATTTACAAGAGCAAGATCGGCTAATTTACATAGCTGGCTTTATCGGACAAAGCCTTCAGTAGTCCACCAAGACTATGTGCCTAGTAAATTACAGCTGATTGCGCCGCTTGATCCTTTGCAATTTCCTAATCCTTTGCGTTTTAGTAAATTACCGAGCAAAACCCCCAAACAAGATTTTCTCCAGGGGTTGTTTCACCTTGCCAGCAATAAGATAGCCCATGTTTTTTTATATAACTGTACGCAAAGTATGCGTGAGTTTTTTAGTTCGTATGATGGCGAGTTAATATTTATCCCGGTTGCAGGAACTCTTAATCTACATACTGAATTTGGTCTTATAAGTATTGAAAAAGGGCAAATAGCTGTTATTCCCCGGGGAGTTTTTTTTAACGTCGAGTGTGAGAGTTCTGCTTATGGATATTTATGCGAAAACCAAAGTGAGCCTTTTGCTTTGCCAGAGCTTGGGGTTTTAGGAGCCAATGCACTTGCTAATCCACGCCACTTTATTTATCCAGATGCTAAAGTAAAAGAAAGCCCTGCCCCTATTACTTTAATATGTAAATATCAAGATAATTGTTTTATAGCTAAAAGCTCGCACAGCCCGCTTAATGTAGTTGCTTGGCAGGGTAACCTTGCGCCTTATTCATACTGTCTTAAACTCTTCACGACAATTAACACAGTAAGTTTTGATCACATAGATCCATCAATTTTTACGCTTTTAACTTCAGCAAGTGAAATAGCAGGAGTTGCTAATCTGGATTTTGTGCTTTTTCCACCTAGATGGAGCGTTGCTGAGCACACATTTCGTCCGCCTTATTTTCATCGCAATATAATGAGCGAGTTAATGGGACTTATTTGGGGAAAATACGAAGCTAAGCAAGAAGACTTTGTCAAAGGCGGCGTTAGTATTCATAACTCTTTTATCCCGCATGGCCCAGATGCAATTACTTTTAAAGAGGCTAGCACTTGTACCCAAAAGCCAACTTATCTAAACGATAGTCTTGCCTTTATGTTAGAGTCACGTTATCCATGGCAAGTTACAACTAAAGCTATGCAACATGCTATAAGGCAAAAAGACTATACCAGCTGTTGGCAAGACTTATAGGAAAAAATATGCATAAGGACGAGTTCGCAACCAGAGCTATTCATAGAGGGCAAGAGGCCGATCAGACTACAGGCGCTATAATGACGCCTATTTATGCAACCTCTACTTATAAACAAATAGCTCCAGGCATTAACCTTGGCTATGAGTATTCAAGGACCCAAAACCCAACGCGTGCCGCTTTAGAACAATGTATAGCAAGCCTTGAAAACGGCAAATATGGTTTAGCTTTTAGTTCTGGAATGGCGGCTATTAATACTGTTGTTGACTGTCTTGATAGTGGCGACCATGTAATTGTTATGGATGATATCTATGGCGGGACTTTTCGCTTATTTGATAAAGTAAAACAGCGTACCAATAAGCTAAATTTTAGCTTTGTTGATTTAACTAATCTTAGTACCTTAAAAAAAGCTTTGCGCCAAGAAACTAAAATGATTTGGTTTGAAACCCCATCAAACCCCATGCTTAAACTTTGTGATATAAAAGCAATAACAAAATTTGCTGAAGAAAATAACTTACTAACGGTTTTAGACAATACCTTTGCAACTCCTTTTTTACAGCAACCGCTAGATTATGGAGTAGATATTGTAGTGCACTCAGCAACTAAATATCTCAATGGCCATAGCGATGTTATAGCAGGGCTTGTGGTGGTTAGCGATAAAGCTTTGTATGAACGATTACAATTTTTACAAAACTCTTGTGGCGCTATTTTAGGTCCTTTTGATAGCTTTTTAGTATTGCGGGGCTTAAAAACTTTACCTGTGCGCATGCAACGCCATTGTGAAAATGCGCTTAAAGTTGCAAACTTTCTAGCGCAGCATCCTTTGGTGCGTAAAGTATATTATCCTGGATTAAAAAATCACCCCGAGCATCAGTTAGCGACTCAACAAATGCCTTTATTCGGCAGCATGATTTCCTGTGAATTAGCCTTAACTCTTGAGAAAACCGTTGATTTTCTTGCAAAATGCCGCTTGTTTACTTTAGCTGAAAGCTTAGGTGGAGTTGAAAGCCTTATCGAACACCCAGCGCTTATGACACATGCTAGCATTCCTAAAGAGAAGCGGGAAAAGCTTGGCATTACTGATAGCTTTGTTAGATTATCTGTTGGGATTGAGTCAATTAATGATTTAATTAATGATTTAAAGCAAGCACTAGGATAAAAATGCAAACAATAATAGAAGAGGCTTATGAGCAAAGGTTGAATTTGCAGCCTTCTAATATATCTAAGCAATTAAAAAATGCGCTTATAGAAACTCATAACGCTCTTGATAAGGGAGACTTAAGGGTTGCGGAAAAAAAGGTAGACACTTGGATCCTTAATGCTTGGGTTAAAAAAGCTATTATGTTGATGTTTCGGGCTTTTCCTTATGAGGTAACTGAAGCTAATTTTTGTCAGTTTTATGACAAATTACCGCTTAAATTTAGCCGCTATACAGCTCGCGATTTTGCTAAATTAAAAGTACGTGTTGTGCCTTCTGCCATAGTGCGGTATGGAGCTTATATAGGCCCTAATACTGTGCTTATGCCTTCTTATGTAAATATTGGGGCCTACATTGATACAGGGGTTATGGTAGATACTTGGGCTACAGTAGGATCATGCGCGCAAATAGGTAAGAATGTGCACCTTTCAGGTGGGGCTGGCATAGGCGGCGTGCTTGAACCTTTGCAAGCTAATCCAACTATTATTGAAGATAATTGTTTTATTGGCGCGCGCTCTGAGATAGTTGAAGGAGTTATTGTTGAAGAGGGCAGTGTTATTTCCATGGGGGTATATCTAGGCCAAAGTACGAAAATATATAATAGGCTTACCCAAGAAATTACTTATGGCCGCATTCCAAGAGGCTCGGTAGTTGTTCCAGGAAGCCTACCCAGCCAAGATGGGACTCATCAGTTAAACGCTGCCATTATAATCAAACAAGTAGATCTGAAAACGCGTGCTAAGGTAGGTATTAATGCCTTATTAAGAGAAGATGCATGACTTCTGCTAAAGACTTATTAAGCGATCTAATCGCCTTTGAATCTATAAGTCCTGATGACGCAGGCTGTAGTCTTTACTTAATAAATAAATTAGAAAAATTAGGCTTTACGGTTAAAACCTATCCTAAAGGCCTAGTGATGAATTTTTATGCCAAGGTAGGAGAAGGCACCCCAACTCTTATTTTTGCCGGGCATACTGATGTTGTCCCTAGTGGCGCCAGCAAAAATTGGTTATCCCATCCTTTTACTTTATTAGAGCAAAATAATAAATGGATTGGGCGAGGGGTTGCTGATATGAAGGGCGCTTTGGTTGCTATGCTTCTAATGGCTGAACGGCTGACAAAGACCAAAGAAAAGCTAAAAGCAAGTTTTGGGTTTTTAATTACAAGTGGTGAGGAAGGTAATTATTACAATGATGGCACGCCTTATCTAATGCAACAATTATTTACCAAGACGACAAAACCTAAATATTGTATTGTTGGCGAGCCATCAAGTAATAAGCAAGTTGGCGACACTATTAAAATTGGGCGTAGAGGCTCTTTAAACGCTTTAGTTACTATAAAAGGCAAACAAGGTCATGTAGCCTATCCCAAGCTTGCAGATAACCCTATCCATAAAGCAAGCTTGGCCTTAGCTAAACTTGCTAATCTTAGCCTTGATAAGGGCAATGAATATTTCCCCCCTTCTTCCTTACAAATTACTGATCTACATGCAGGTGCTAATTCCAATAATGTTATTCCTGGCGAATTACAGTTAAACTTTAATATCCGTTATTCTAATGAGCAAACAATACAAAAATTGAAAAATACAGTTATGGGCTGTTTCACCCAATTTAACCTTGAACCACACATCAGCTGGCAGCTCAGTGGCGAGCCATTTTTAACCGCGAGCGGCCAATTACTCGCGACAACAAAGTCTGTTATTAAAAAAACCCTAGGCAAAGAACCAATACTCTCAACCGACGGCGGCACCTCAGACGGCCGCTTTATTGCTCCATATGGAATTGAAGTTATCGAACTTGGCTTATGTAACCATAGTATTCATCAGATAAATGAATCAATAGGTATCAATGAAATTGAAAAATTAACCTTTCTATATACGCAAATAACTTCCAGCCTCTGTTAATTCATTGCGATATTTTTCGTCTACAACCCTAGCAACACAGGCATCTGACCATACGTTTAGCGCAGTTTCTAACATGTCTATTAGAGTATAAAAAGGCAAAATAACTCCCATTAAGGTAATAGGGACATTCATGCTCGCCAATAAACTTGCGCTTAAGAAAAAACATCCCATAGGAACGCCGGCGTTTCCTATCGCAGCTATGGTTGCAATGCACACCCACATACCCATAGATGCAAGGGTTAACTCAATTCCATGGTTTTGCATTAAGTAAACCACAGTTGCAAAGATAAAAGCTGCGCAGCCATTCATATTTAAGCTTGTGCATAAAGGCAGAACAAAGCGGCTTATTTCAGGGCGTACTTTTAAATTTGCTTCAATGGTGCGAATAGTTACCGGCAAAGCGCCTACTGAGGATTTAGAAAAAAAAGCGACAGACAATGCAGGTAACATGCCTTGCATAGATTTATAAGGCTTAATTTTATTAAATTTAAGCCATAAAGGTAAAATGACAAACCCTTGGAAACAGTTAGCTAATACTACAACTAATAAATATTCACCAATGCCTTTTAAGACTAAACCTGCCTTAAGCTGCACAACAGTTGCTGTAATAAAGCCAAAAAGCGCAATAGGAATAGAAGCAATAACCCAGCTAGTTATTACCATTAAAAGACCATGAAAAGCGCGAAAAAATTTAATAATGCTGTGTTGCAGCTCTGACTCAGGAATAAATCTTATGCCTATACCTGTTAATACCCCAACTAAGAGCGCGCTCATCACTTGGTTTTTTACAAATGGCTCAATAAAACTACTTGGAATTAGGTTGATTAAATAATTCCAATAACCTAATTCTTGGCTGGGTAATTCGCTAACATGAGAGTCAACAGTAGTTACTAAGCTTGGGTGAATAAATAAATAAAACAATGCACTAATAACAGCAGCTATGAATGTGGTAATAAATGTATAGCGCATAGTACGGCGCCACACATAGCGCATGGAGCCTTCAGTGCTATACTGCGATAAAGTTACGATAATTGATAAAGTAATAATAGGCAGACTAATGCACTTAAAAATTTTAACAAAAATCTCAGCAATAACTAAACCTAAAGGCTTTAATACCGGAATATCCTGATATCCACTTAACAAAGCCAATAAGATAATTCCTAAGTAGATAAGTGGCCAGCTTAGGGGGTTATTACTTAATGATTTTAAAGTCATAACTATCTCTTAATTATTAATTATGGAGCGCTGATTTAAACTTAAGAATCCTTGCATAAGCAGCATGAATTCTTTCTTCTTTAATGGCTTTTTGCCTAACTAATTCTTCAATAACGTCAATTAGATGTGAAGCATCATGATCGCCCCACTGATTGCCAAAAATAAGCATATCGACTCCTGCTGAAATAGCGAGCATTAAGGCTTCTTCTAAAGGATATTGTTGAGTGATGGCGCGCATTTGCATATCATCGCTAATGATTATTCCTTGATAATGAAGCTCATTACGCAATAATTGTGTTAAGATTGGATGCGACAAAGTTGCCGGCTTGCCAGTTTTATCTAAATGGCGGTTTACCACATGCGCGGTCATCACCATAACATACTCTTTATTTTCCTTGGCTAATTCTCGATAAGGGGCAAGCTCATCAAGAGCAAAAGTTGAGGTAACATCAACAAACCCAAGATGGGTATCACCTTCAGCACTACCATGCCCGGGAAAATGTTTATAACAACACAAAATACCATTTTCATGAAAAATTTTTACAAATAAAGTAGCTAAGCGATTTACCTCGTTAGCAGCTTTTGCAAAACTTCTGCCCCGATTATTGATGAAGTTGTTTTTAGTATCAAAGCTAAGGTCAACTACTGGCGCAAAATTTAAATTAAACCCTAAAGAATGCATGTTTTTTGCCATTTTACTAATTTCAGAGGCAAATTCTTCTACGGAAAGCTTAGCAAGACTTCTCGCGGATAAGGTTGTTAAATAAGGGGGAATAGTTTTTAACCTATCAACTTCGCCTCCTTCAACATCAGCACTAATTAATAAACTTAAGCTAGGATCATATTCTTGGGCCCAACGTTGCAAGGTAGTAGTTAACAGTTTTATTTGCTTAGGTTCAACCAAGTTCTTCGGCACATGCAGGTTGCCTAAGTTTTCATCAAATAAAATCACTCCGCCAATGCCTTCTTGCCGCACCCAGCGATAGGCAACATGCTGCTCATTTAAACAAGTTCCATTAAATCCCATCACTAGCATTTGCGCTATTTGTTTGCGTAAATTAGTCATATTATTTAACCTTTGGTACTTTGCTCCAATCACACGTACAATCATGCGCAGCAGTTATTGGCATAGGCATGCCCGAAAAATCGTTGGTAAAACAAATAGGAATATTCCAGGCTTTTTCAGTTGACTTTATATCAATAGGCAGGCTTATTCTACGTCTACTGTTATACTTTTTGCCCACTTGGTCTTTCCACATCTCAGATGAGGAAGAAGCTATAAACCTAAAAGATTGTTTAGGCTCACATTTAACATGAATTCTTCGCCATAATTCTCCTTTAGGAATATCAACAACTGCAATTACTTTATCAAGTGCATTATCAACGACTTCAACCTTGGCGTCATAATTTAACCAACAACTGTTCTTGGCTACGGTAAAATAACAGTCAAATGCATAAGAGTTTGCCCACAGTAAACTTAAGCAAGCTATCATCTTGTAATTCCGCATCTTTTCTCCTAGTAGTATAGATCTCCTCATGATAACACATTGCATTCTGAGAGGCTAAACGTTATCCTTCTTCGCCTTAAGCTTTAAGGAGAGGTGGCCGAGTGGTTGAAGGCGCACGCCTGGAAAGTGTGTATACAGCAAAACTGTATCGAGGGTTCGAATCCCTTCCTCTCCGCCAATTTAAGCATAGACAGTTACATCTTTATCTCCTATGATTTGCAATTAGGAAACAAAAGCTAGCTTAAGGAGGGTCAAAAGATGGATCTGCAGGCACTAGCAACATGGGTTCCTTTAGCTTCTCCTAATGCTGTTGATACACGCGTTTATTACCGCTCAAAGCTCTATTCCTTGCCTGATGAACTTTCGCCTTTTGTTTCTGCTGCTAATCCAATTTTTTCTTTACTCGATAGAATTGCTCTTGCAAAAGATCTGCCTGCTCCTTTCCGGGTATTAGGGAATTTAGATCATGAATTAAAAGCTTTTTACAGTAAGCTTAATAGCCAAAAGCATTGCTCTGTCGTGCAAAATTCTTTGGCATACTACATGTTGACTGCCACAGTCGATGAAATTTTAGCAAGAAGCTATATGCGTTTATATGGTAAGGTTGTTGAATTTAAAGCATTTACACCGTTAACTTATTCAGAAGAAGAGCCACAGGTTAAATTTTTCTCAATACTGGCGTTATTAAAACAAAAACCTCTTGATTATTTGCCGTTAATTGAGCTTGCTTATTATTGTTTAATGACAGGTTTTGAAGGCCAATACCAAGGAAAACCAGATGGTAGACAAATCTTAGAAGCTGAAATTGACGCTTTATTTAGGTTAATTTCACAATATAGACCATGTTTTTCTGTTAATTTATTTACTCCTATTAAAGCAGAGTCTAAAACCCAAAAGCCTTACTATCATATTTTAATCTTGCTTGCTTTTGTTTTAAGTGCATTGTTTGTAACTGTATTTATAAGCGAAACCTCTATAGAATCTAAGGCTAATGAATTACGTTTTAATCCTGCGTTTATTACTTCTGTGGATGAATAATGGACGAATCACTATCTGTACTTTGTAAGGCTTTAAAAGATGTATGTGCGGTCTTAAAACCCAAACAAAATCCCTTAGCTTTTGCTTTAGTTATTGGGAGGTTACATCAAGGCAAATCCACAATTTTAAAGCATAGTGAGCTGACAAATTTTCCTCTTGCGTCTCCTAACGTTGCTATTTATTACCATGAAGATGGAATTATCCTTGAGCTTTGCGAATCTTGGTTACGAGATCAACATGTCTTACTAAGTCACGTGTTAAAAAAGCTTAATCAAATAAATCGCTATTTGCGGATATCCGCGCTTATTCTGTGCATTGATGTGCAAGCTTTATTTCATAATGAACATGACACGGCCATGCTAGAGGGAGAAAAACATACAAAGTGGGTAAAGCATTTTATTGATAGTTTAGGCTATGCGGTTAGTGTATCTATTTTCCTAACTAAAAGTGATAGTTTAGCAGGATTTTTGCCATTTTTTCAGCCGCAACATACAGTAGAGCGGCAAAAAGCTCTAGGATTTTCTATTGATAATCGCCTTGAAAAACCCATTCTGCTTAAGCAATATCGGCAGCAGTTTGATAAGTTGGTTGCATCATTAAATAGACAAGTACTAGAACGCTTGCACGTTGTGCGATCTGTTGCTGCACGCACGCAAATTCGCGAGTTTCCTTTGCAATTAGTAAGTTTGCGCACCGCATTACAACTTTTATTAGAGTGTATGGTAAAGCAAGGGGCAGTTTTGCAAGGGGTCTACTTTATGAGTGCAGCATCGCATGCTGCTACGATTGATAGGCTACAACATAAGTTCTCTCAAGACTATGGCTTGCTGCCATATAAAGAGGAAAATCAAGGTCCAAAAATGCACCCTGCTTATTTTGTAAAAGGAGCCTTGGAAAATGTCCTTATGCAAAACAAACTCACAGAAATAGTTTGGCCATCTAGCTTTAGGTGGACAGTAGTTGGTTCTTGTAGCTTTTTATTGTTTTTTTTAGCGAGTTTTTTTTATATTTATAACAAAACGAACTTTTTGTTAACGGAGACTAAGCAAGAGTTAGCTGCATATGAGTTATTAATTAAAAGCAAAAACTATAAAGAAACTGCGGCAACTTTTCATCTTACTGAGGCCTTACGTACTTTAGAAGCTATTCCTATTCCAATGAGGTATTTACCAGCAGTTAAAAAACTCCGCGTAACTTTAGAAGCCCAAACAGAGAAAACTATAGAGCATAAGTTTCTACCAGAGTTAATCCATACGCTTGAAAAAGTAATGCGCGATCCTTATACAAAACCTGATGATCAATATTTTGCCTTAAAAACTTACCTTAGTTTAACTTCACCCCAATATTTTTCTTATGCGAACATAGAAAAATGGTTTACTAGCTATTGGCAAAAGCACCCACCGCAATCGCAGGAAAAAGCTAAAGCATTATTAAAAGAGGTTTTAGCAGCTCCCATAAATAATAACCAAGTTGATAAAACATTGATTAACGATGTGCGTAATCGTCTCAATGCACTGCCGCCCAGTTATTTTTACTATTTAATTGCTAAAAAAGATAGGCAAGAAAATAGTAAGGAATTATCCTTGCCAGGATTTATTTTGGCGCATAACAATATTCCGCAAGCAATGACGAAAAAAGGCTTTAATGCAGAAATTAAACGCTTAACAGAAACTGCGAAATTATTAAAACAAGATATGTGGGCATTAGCAAGAAATGACATTAACGATGTCTCTTCCTTGTTAATAAAAGCTTATTGCGCTGAATATGTATTGTGGTGGAGTCAACTGATGCAGCAAGCCCGCTTACCTTTTGTGCAAGATTTTACTGCAGCAGGAAAATTAGCCAAAGACCTTGCGGATGGCTCTTTTGGGAAGTTGGTAGCTTTAATACAGGAAAATACTAAACCTCTTCCAGATTCCAATGGATTTATTTTTAACGATCAGATTGCCGCGAAATTTACTTCTCTACAATTTTTAAGCCCTGCTGCCATGCACGATTTACACCAAACTATGGGTGAGATAGTAGATTTTTTAAATACTTTGGCAGTAGTCCATGATGATGGCCAAACGGTATTTGCTTTTGTTAAGGCACGTTTTAGAGGCGATACCTTTTCTGATTCTTTAAGCCTCCTTTATCAACGTGCAAGCTCATTACCTAAGCCAATTGTCGAGTGGGTGAAAAATTTTGCTGACTCTATTTGGACTTTGCTAATTCAAGAGGCGCGCAGTTATTTAAATAAAAGATGGAGGGCAGTAATATATTCTCCTTATGAAATCTCTATTGCAGATCGTTTCCCTTTTCAAACTAATAAGGCAAGTGAGGTAAGCTTAGAGGCGTTTGAGCATTTTTTTGCTCCGCACGGCATTTTAGCAAGCTTTGTTGAGGAAGATATTAGACCTTTTATTGACACATCTAGAGCAGAGTGGAAGCCTAAAACTAAAGATGGATTAGTTATGCCTATTTCTGACGATATGATTAACGAATTGATTCGTGCCAATATTATTAGTAACATGTTTTTTCCATCTGGAACAAGCCATGGACAAATTGATTTTAGCTTAGAAAAAGTAGCCCTTGATCCTGTTGTCAATCATTTATCATTACTAATAGGGGATATGCGCTTAGATGATGACCAAGATAGTCATTCACGTATTAACTTTCATTGGCCTGAAAATAGTGCTAGCTTACAGCTCGATTCAATTGAAGGCAAAACCTATAGTCTGTCTGAAGATGGTTTATGGGCGTTCTTTAGAATGTTGCAAAAAGTTAATGTGTTAATTGATCAAGATGATCCATCTACACTGCAAATATTATTTGCCATAAATGGCAATTCCGGGCGTTATGTTTTAAGAACTAAAAATCAACTTAATCCATTTAGCCCTGGAGTCTTGGATGGATTTCATTTACCACAAGTTATTGTATAAGGAGTATGTATGACATTTGTTGTTACTGAACAGTGTATAAAATGCAAATACACAGATTGTGTTGAGGTTTGTCCAGTTGATTGCTTTTATGAAGGGCCAAACATGCTAGTGATTAACCCAGATGAGTGTATTGATTGCGCGTTATGTGAACCTGAATGTCCTGTTAACGCTATTGTTTCGCAAGATGATCTACCGAGCGCGCAGCAAGAGTTTTTAGAGCTAAATGAACGTTTATCTAAGGCATGGCCTAATATAACCACCATAAAAGAAGCGCCTCTAGATGCAAAATCATGGGAAGGGGTTGAAGGTAAGAGACAGTACTTAGAAGAATCGTGGCCAAAATAAATAAATCTTTAGCTTTTAGTAAAGAAGTCGAGCGGCTATTCGGCCCAAATAGTAAATTACAATCAGCCCTTCCTCTATTTGTTGTACGTGAGGCCCAACAAACGTTAGCAAAAGAAATTGCAGAAGCTATCCAAGATAAAGCCTCACTTATAGCGGAAGCAGGAACTGGCACAGGTAAAACCTTTGCTTATCTTATTCCGCTTTTATTAAGTAGAAAAAAAGCCATAGTTTCAACTGCAACCAAAATGTTACAAGATCAGCTGGTTAAACATGATTTGCCCACTTTGATGCGCGCCTTAAAGCTAGGTATAAATGTGCAAAACTTAAAAGGTAGAGCAAATTATTTATGCGAATATCGCATAAAACTTTTTAGCCAAGAAGCACGTTTTGTCGAGAGAAATACCGCGCTGACCTTAACTTATATCAAAGACAAGTTAAAAGAGCTCAAAGAAGGGGTGCGCGAAGAATTAGGTGATATTAGAGATGATGATCCTGTATGGCCATATGCAACCGCAACTACGGATAACTGCTTAGGGAGTAAATGCCCCTATGTAAAATCATGTTTTTTGCTAAAAGCGCGTAAAAGCGCGCAAGAAGCTGATTTAATCGTAATTAATCATCATCTTTACTTTGCCGATGTAAAGCTTAAAGAAAAAGATTTTGGCTCTCTTTTGCCGGGCGTTGAAGTAATAATTTTTGATGAGGCTCACCAATTACCCGATACTGCATCTGACTTTTATGCGCAAAGATTCAGTACTAAAATGCTGACTGATGCTTTTGTTGATGTAAGACGCGTCTGGCCTTCTGTTTGTCCTTGGTATTCTAAGGTTTTACAAGCTGAAATTGAGATTTTACATGAGGTTCAGAAAATTAAAGCTATTTGCCATGATAAAGGGCGCTTTAGTTTGCAGCAAGTTAAAGCTAATCAAGAGTTTAACGCTGCCTTACAAGAAATTATTGGTAAACTTGAGGTTTTACTAGAGTATTTTACCGAATCAACCTGGCTTACGACTGATAAATATCCTGAATTACACCAGATTCATGTGCGTTTTACGGAATATTTGCGTTTACTTAAACTATTAATAGGCCCCATTGCGGCTACTGATATTGCTTGGGGAGAAGCTTTTAAACAGCATGTGGCTTTTTATTTAACTCCGCTTAACGTTGGGCCTTTATTTGTCCAAAGTTTGCCGCAAAACGCGGCATGTATTTATACCTCAGCGACTTTATCGGTTGGGCAATCTTTTACTGCCTTTATGGACCAATTAAGCTTACAAAGTGTCCGTACTTTACTCTTACCTAGTCCTTTTAATTTTCTAAAGCAAACTTTAATGTATCTGCCGCGTGGCCTGCCTGATACTAAAGACCAAACTTATCTTAATAAACTGTTAGACATAGTTGTGCCTATCTTAACCGCTTGCAAAGGGAGAAGTTTTTTTCTTTTTACGAGTTATGAAGCTTTAAATGCTATGGCTGAGATGTTGCCCGCGCAGGTTGATTTTCCTATCCTTGTACAGGGGAGTTCTGCCAAACCATTATTACTCAAAAAGTTTAAAGAATTAGGTAACGCTATTTTGCTTGGGACTGCGGCTTTTTGGGAAGGGGTGGATGTAAAAGGTGAGGCTTTGTCTTGTGTAATCATTGATAAGCTGCCTTTTATGAGCCCAGCCGATCCTGTAACCCAAGGGCGCCTTGCTTATTTTGCTCGGCTGTCTCTTTCAGGCTTTGATGTATATACTTTGCCTGCTGCTGTTATAGCGCTTAAACAGGGAGTCGGGAGGTTAATTCGGGATGTTAGTGATAAAGGTATTGTGGTGCTTGCAGATCCAAGGCTAGTTGCGCGAAAATATGGCCAAGTAATCTTTGCAAGTTTACCGCCTTTTCCTAAAACTCGGGAGCTTAATAAAGTCTTAGCGTTTGTGGAGTCCTTTTAATGAATTTATTGGCCATAGATACCTCTACTGAGCGCGCATCTATTGCTTTGCACGCACCAGATATATTACTTATCCGCTCAGAAGATAATATTAAGCAACAAGCAGAGTGGGTTTTACCTACAATTGCTGATTTACTCAAAGAAGCTAAGCTTAAAGTTAATCAGTTAGATGGTTTAGTGTTAGGACAAGGGCCAGGCAGATTTACAGGCCTTAGAGTTGCTGCTTGTGTGGTTAAAGGCCTAGCTTATGCCTTAAACCTAAAGGTTTTTAAGGTGAGCAGCCTTTTAAGTATAGCTTTAGCGGTTAATGCAAAAGGTAACAACGTTTTGGCGGTAATAGATGCGCGCATGCAAGCTTGGTATTGGCTTTTTGCTAATCAAGAAGAGCAATTATCAAGTCCAGAGGAAATAACTCTTGAGCCCCAAAAAGGCGAGATTATCTTAGCAGGAGTAGGATTTAAAGAATTATATAAAACTCTTAATCCTGAGGTTCTTAAGCTTATTGGGGCAACAAAAGAAGTATTTCCTAGTGTGGAAGTAATGCTTAACTTAGTTTTACAAGGTAAAATAAGCCCAGTTTCAGCCAAGGATGTAAGACCAAATTATTTACGCCAGAAGGTAACTTAAATGGATAAAAAATTATTAGCAATTTTGGTTTGCCCTTTATGTAAAGGTAAGCTGTTATTCAAAGAAAAAGAATTAATTTGCAAATTTGATCGCCTTGCTTTTCCTATTCAAGATGATATCCCAGTTATGCTAGAAGAAGAAGCAAGAGTACTTTCTTTGGAAGAAAAGGAGAAGTTAGGAAAATGACTTTTCATGTGATTATTCCTGCGCGTTTTGCCTCTAAAAGGCTTAAAAATAAACTCCTGCAAGATTTAGGCGGTATAAGCATTTTAGAGCGCACTTACCAAAGAGCGGTGTTAGCTAAGCCTTTATCTATTACCATAGCAACCGAAAGTGAAGTAATAAAAGACTTAGCCTTAAGCTTTGGCGCAAATGTTATGTTAACTTCAGGAGAACATAACTCTGGTACAGCAAGAATTTGTGAGGTAGTAGAACGGCTTGATTTTCCTCCTGACACAATAGTTGTTAACCTGCAAGCCGATGAACCTTTTATGCCTAGTGATTTTATTACTAAAGTTGCTGCCAAGCTTGATTCATCATCCGCTGAGGTTGCAACTTTAGTTGCCCCTGTTAAAACCTTGGCAGATTTTTTAAGCCCATCTATTGTAAAGGTTGTGTTAAGTGCCCAAGATGAGGCCCTTTATTTTTCGCGGAGCCCAATACCTTATTGCCGTGATAACCCAACTTATTTTCAAAACTCCTGGCGGCACTTTGGTATTTACGCTTATCGCGCTAGCTTTCTACGCCAATTCCCAAACCTAACCCCATCTTTTATTGAAGATATCGAGTCTTTAGAGCAGTTACGGGTTATTTGGCACGGTTATAAAATAGCCGTAGCCAAAGTAGAGGATAGAATAGGCCTTGAAATAAACACCCAAGAAGAGCTAGACGAAGCCCGCTCTTTGTTGGAGTCTATGTAGTATCTACTCACGGGCCTAGTTGACTAGACTATATTAGTCGACTAGAATATATCTAGGAGGTGACATTATGTTAGTTAATATTCATGAGGCAAAAACCCATTTTTCAAAATTTGTTAGTTTGGCTTTGGAAGGTAAAAAAGTCATAATTGCCCGCAATGGTCAGCCTTTATTGCAGTTGGTCCCTTATAATGAGCCGCAGCGCAAAAGAGTAGGTGGGCAATTAAAAGGGGTAATGATAATTCAGGATGATTTTGATGCACCTTTGCCTGACTCATTATTAAATCAGTTTTATAAAGACCACGAATAAAATGGGATATTTATTAGATACTCATGTGATTTTGTGGTGGTTTACAACTCCAGAAGAGATTCATAAAAGGGCAAGGAACATTATTGAGAATGTTGAAGAGTCAATTTTTATTAGTACAGTATCTTTGTGGGAAATGGCTATTAAACAAAGTATTGGAAGGCTTACGCTACCTGCACAATTATTAACCCTTATAACAAAAGCTGGGTTTCAAACTTTACCTATTTTACCTGAAGAAGGTTTAAGTGTTGCAGATTTACCTCTTTTGCATCAAGATCCATTCGATCGTTTGTTGATTATTCAGGCAAAGTTGCACAATCTTGTGTTGCTGACACGTGATAATAAAATAAAACAATATACTGTGCCCATAATAGAGGCCTAATCGCACTACTGGACTTCTATGTAGGTTGGGCCAAGGCCCAACCTACTCACTGTATAGTGTCAATATGTTTTACTAGATCTTAATTTCTCAGATCGACGCTGAACTAACGTAATTGGTCTACAATCAACCGTGTCCTTTATTAGATAAGTCTTTGCGATCTTCGTCTTGTTGCTTAAGCTTTTCTGAATAGTGGCCAAAAAAGCTCATTTTGTATTCAGTGATCCAGCTTTTGCGCGCAATTTGCGGTAGCGTTTCTACGATGAAATCTCTAAATCGGACCCAGAGAGATAAACTCACTTTACTTTTTAAAGTTTTAATCGCTTTGGTTAATTCCGCCTTGGTTAAATCTATTATAGAGTTTGACGTCGCGTCTTTAGTTTCTTGCGATTTGGTCTTCTTGTCGACATAGGATTTAGCTATAAATTGCACTGTTTCTTGAAAATCCTGTACTGCTGCTTTGTCTTTACTACTATACTTAGTGTCGCCTAATAAGATATTTTTGCAGAATATACAAATTTGGTCTGAGGTTTGAATTATCATATCCTCAGCTAAATCTTGCATATACCTAAGATCTCTTCCAGTTGTTAACTTAGCTAAGTTAGTATTAAATTTAATAATTTCCCCGTAGTTAGTTACCGATGTATCTTTTTTAATTTTTGCAAATTGTTCGGTTAATACTAGAAGTTGGTCTTTGGTATTATTAATCTCGTTTTTAACAAATTGTTTGGTTGATTCATCTTGAAATGAGGCAATAAGATCATTAATTTCAGTGAGTTTATTTTCAGTTTCTACAATTGCTCTTTTGGTAATTTCAGCAAATAACCGTTCAGTTTTTTTCTTGATTGGTTGAGTATAATGTGTAGTAACGTCAAATTGGGTGTTGGGGATCTTAGGGTGTTCAATAAAGTCGGCAAATTCGTAAAGTAAAGCATTAAGAGGATCTTCGGGTCTAAGTTCTCCCATTAATTGCTTAATTAATTGTTTTGCTATTTGTAGATCATCATTTGCTCGATACCTTGTTACCGTAAGTTGCCCTACACAAGAGCTAAGGTTTTGGAGATTATTCCTTACGCTAGTTAATTTCTTAGTGGCTTCAATTTGGTGTTGAAGACAAGTATGTGCAAACAGAATGTCTTTTTCAGTTAAAGGATCATTACTCGATCTAAATTCTTGAGGCTTGTGGGAGGCTAGGGCGTTTATGTCTTTGCGTAAAAAGGATAATTGCTGTAAAAATGGGAATTTGCTGATGTATTTATTATATTCATCAGCCATACTCGCAACTTGTTCTGGGTAATTTTTTAATGATTTGTTATAGTGCTCTGTAGCTTTTATTATTTCTTGGGAAATCTTGGTAATTTCTTCTTTAATGAGAGTTATATGCTCGTCTGCATTTAGTTTATTAGCTTTCTTACTTTTTAGTAATAAGCCTCTTATTTTAGCAAACTTTACATCAAGAGAGTCTTTATTTTCAAGCAACTTGAGGGTTTTATACGCAGCATCAATATATGGTTTCCAGATTATAGATGCATCACCAATCTCATCTTCATTCTTTTTTTCCGCAGAAGTCAAAGTGTTTTTTGTCCTGGCAATTTCTTGTTGCAGATCATTATATTTTATCTCTAGCTCCGCTAATTTATGCGGTAAAGTTTTTAAGTCGCTAGCTGCATAATGCTTCATTAAGTCTTCAAACTCCTTTAATAACTTATGCAAATTAGCACACATTGCTTTTTGATTATCTTTTGATAAATAATACGCATTTTCAATTGTCCCTATTATTAAAGGAATATCACGCGCTAGCTTATTACTCGCATTTTGATTAAACTGCATAAGCAAATTTATGGGGATAAATTTTTCATTTAGCGCGCTAAGTTCCTTTTCTAGGTCATTCAAGCTATCGATTTCTACATGCAATTTATTTAGCTCACTCTCTTTAAGTATAGGGGGATCTCTTAGAAACAAAGCATTTAATATAGAAATTAAAGAATGTTGCTCTTTTTCAGGGGGAGTGGTGTTCAAAAAGCGCATTTCTAGTTGTTGTTTTAGTTGTAGCAGCGTATTTTTGTCAAATAGCGCACTATATTGGTCTAATATGTGGGTAAGTCGATCAATTTGTTTTTTTAATTCGGTGTGCAGTATTTTTCCTTCCTGCAGTGAATGAGTGAGCTCAATATTTTTTTCGAGGTTTTCTAAAGTAGTAAATGCTCCATCAAGAATTTGTTTTAATCTTGTCGTTTCTGTTTTAGTAATTTGCTTACATTTTTCCCTGGTAGCCTGCTCTATTTTTTGCGTTTCTATGGCTTTTTCTCTAAGAGGGGCTTTAATGCTTGCGCTATGTTTTGCTTCTACATCTAAAGCGTCTTTGTACAATTTAAGGAAACGCTCATATTTAGGAGTGTCAACCAAGCAGGCTCTATCAGAAATTTCTTTATAATAAGCAGCGAATGCCTCTATGGCGTGGTTATATGTGACTTTTGTGTCGATCTCTTTAAATTGGAGGTAATTAGCGTACAAAATCTCTATATGTTGCTTATAAAACCTTTGTTGAATAGTATTATTAGCAAATATGTTCAACTTATTTACTAAAGAATTTACATCTTTAGCAAAGTTTTCTGCTTTATCTTTATTAAGCGCAAGCTCTGCAGTCGACTTAATTGCTAATTCACTTAATTCGCGGGGGATGGAGCTTTTTTTACCAGCACCTATTGTATTAAGTCTAGTTTCTAAAGCTAAAATTATAGGATTATTTTCTTTGGAAATAGGCGGGTTAAATTTTTGCGCGTTTTCAAGGAGAAACTTAAGAAGATCTTTCGTAGTAGCTATTAGTTCGTTTTTATCTTTAGTATTTTCTGAATTCAAGATAGTACTTAATTGTTCTGGTGTTACTTCTTCCCATTGTTTTATAAAGTTTAAGAGCCTTTTTTTAAAAAGATCCAGCATAATATCATTTGCATCGGGCATAATAGTCCATAATTTAATTTACATAATCAAATTATAGACTATATGAAGAAAAAATGACAAATTACTCAGGTCATGTTTAGGGGGGATTTTTGTTTTTTTGTTCACTATCGAGCTTGTTAGATAGTTGATCAGCAGCTTGGGGCTTAAATAAATTTGAGCAATATTCACTACGCCATGCTTTAGAGATTTTAAGGAAATTCATGACTATAAATTTTTTAATTTTTTGCCACGTAGAAAGTGACTCTGGTTTTAAGCGTTTTTCAATAAAAGGCGCAAATTCAAGTACCTTTTTATTAATCTCCGTGCTGAAATCGTGTTTCAAGGTTGCTAAGGCCTTCTCAAATTCCGGATCTTTCTTATCCTGTAACTCCTTAGGTACGTCATCAAGGACAAGAGCGTTAGCGTGGGGGAGGGATCTCTTTTCACTATAAATTTTATCCAGTTTCGAGTTGTAGTTATTTTTTATTTCATACAGCTCTAACATGAAATCTCTTATTTTTTCTTGATCATCAGGAGCTAGTTTTGCTAGTTCTGGCCCAGATTCTTGATACCAAGAACGAACAAGGGTGAAGAGCTTAGTTACTTTAGGTGATAGGTTTTGTAACTCTGCAGGTGCTTCATCTTTGGAAAATTCTTCTGCCAACCTAATGTTTTTATAATAGCCTTTTTGCACACTGTCATTAATTTCATGCAGTTTTCCTAAAGCAGTATTGATGGTTGCATTAATTTTAGCTAGAGACTCAAAGTTATTAATATCTACGTAAGTAGGTGTTTCAATTAATTTTAGGCTAGCTATTAGTTCATCAGCTTTATCATTACTCAATAGGCTATTGTTCTTTTGTGGGGTGTTAGTTGTATTATATAATTTTATGTCTGTTAAGGTTTTTAACAAATATTCTTTTAATAATCTAAAGTCTTCTAATTTTGCCTTACATGCCTCAAGAGCTTCAGGTTGTATAGCGTTAAAACACTCATTGGTCAGGTCTTTAGCATGCTTAAAGTAATTTTCAATAATTTCCGCGGCTCCTTTGCCTTTATCTTCACTTTTATAAAACTCTGCAATAGGGGTTTCTATATGTTTTTGTAGCTGGTTGAAGTCGCTGATAAAATGACTTGAGTCATCAAGTTTTTGAGGAAATAAGTCTGCGATTGTAGCTTCAATGTGCGAAAAAAAGGCTTCATGGTCATCTATTTGATCATGTAACTGCCTTGCTTTTTCTATAGCTGTTTTGTCAATTTGCAATAATTTATAATTAGCTGATTCAAGCTTTTCTATGCATTTGCATATATCATTGAAAGCAGAATCAATACCATTTGCATATCCAGTGCCCAGCTTCAGGTATCCAACTTCTGATTCAACAATTTTTATTAAATCATTTATTCTGTCTAACTGAGTACTTAAATTTATAAAAGGAAACATTTCGGCATATTTTTCATACTCTTCTTTCATTGCTTTAAGTTTTTTATTTAGTTGAGAGTATTTTATTATTTGCGAGGTTTTATACTTATTAATATAGTTTCGTAGCTCACTATTAATTTTCTTTAGTAATTCTTCAGGGTCATCAGTTTTTAATGATGTTTTGGCTTTATCTAAAAACCTTTTAAAATTTTCATTATCTAGATATCCACAAGTTTTATTTTGAATTTCGCGCGCTAAATTAAAACACTCTCTTAATTTAGTGCGCTTAAACTCAAGCTCTGCTTGCTGTTTAGAAGCTTTTTTCTCAGTATTTATAGCTGCTACTGTTTCTACAGCTTGTTGTTTTTTTAACTCTAAGGTTTTTAAACGTAAACTTTCTATGTCCTTTTTAAGACTTGCTAAATCCTGATCTGATAATTTGGGGTTGGTTTTCCCATTAAATAAATTGGTGAATATTGATTTTAAATGCAGCCTATCTTGCTCATTAAAGGTACTTTTTGCTGTTAAATAATGGCTGGTGAATTGCTGCTGTAAACTTTCAGCTATATCTAAATTAGTTAAATCAGGATATTTTGTTATTATAGTGATAATAAGTCTTACTTGATCTCGCACCTTGGGTAATTTATCCGCAAATCTAGGATCATTTTGTAGAGAAAACGCCCCATTACTTTCAAGGGCTTCTAGCATGGTGAACGCTTCTTCTAAGATAGCTTTAAAATTTTTTATGGTTTCTGGCTTGTCAGCTTTTGCTAGGATGGCATTTTCTTTGTAAGCGGTCTTCGCATTTTCTACTGCTGCATTAAATTTTCCGTAGGCTGCAGTTTCGATTTTTGCTTGCCAGCCTAAATAATAATTTTTAACAATTTCGGCTGCTGCTAAGAAATCTTTATAAAATTCTCTTTGATCTTTAGGTATTTCTTTCTCTAATGCTTGTATTTCTTGATAGTCATAAATCATTTTACTGCGTCTTTTTTGCTCTTCAATTGTGCTAGGGTTTAGAGTCGCATAAGATTCGGCTAGATTACTATTTAACGTAATAAGAATAGTATTAAATTCAGCTAGCTTCATCTTAAATTTGCTAAATAAGCTATCCTCAACATCTTTCCAAGCTTTTTCTTGGGCGTCTATCGGTTTAAATAAGCCACTTACAAGATTGGTTAGCTTTTGCGGTTCTGCATATACCTCAGGATTAATTTTACTTTCTAATGCTTGGGCCAGCTTTTCTGCAACTTCTTTATTAAGGCTGGCGCTATGATCATTATTACGTAAAAAAGCAATTAGTTCTTTTGTAGTTTGTATTAGCTTTTCAATATCTTTATCCTTAGGTTCACATTCGCTTAACGTGGTTAAATCAAGGGGGGTAAATTGATCTAGTGTGGCGAGAAAATTAGCCATATTTTCGTTGCATGGGCCGAGTATTTTTCCCAAATCTCTTAGATCCTCTTTGAATGCCATTTCTTTGCCTTAATTTGATCTATATAGATAAATTATAGACTATCTTTTGCAACTTTTTTTGAGAAATAAAATAGGGCTAACCATGATAGTTAAGCCTAAAGCAAAGATTACTCTAAAGTAATTATCACCGCCTATGTCTATGGTTTGTTGTGGCGGGATAAATCCTACGATTAAAGTGATAAAGCAGCCAATTAAGCCTATTATTGCTACAGTGTACAATCCTTTTTTGCCGCAAGGGATGGTAAACGCGCCAGCTTTGTGGGTTTTAGCGTGTTTAAGCTTGATGGCGGCAAGAAACATCATTACATACATAATAAGATAAAGCTCAGTGCTAAGCGCGGTAAAAAGCCAGTAAATTGCATTAATTTTAGCAAATAATAAAAAAACAGCGCATAGGAAAGTAACCATTATTGCTTGGGTAATTAATATATAAGATGCCATACCATGTTTATTGAGTTGGTAAAACTTAGCTGGCAAGTAACCATGTCCTGCAGCCATTAAAAGCCCTTTAGCAGGGGAGATTATCCAATTTATCATGCCTCCTAAGCTACCTAGTAAGAGTAAAATAGCCGTAACAGGAATTAAAAAGCCAAACTTATAAGCATTGAGAAAATTAGTAAAAGCCTGCATTACGCCGTCTACTAAACTAATATCATTTTTGGGTAAAACAATAGCGATAGCTAAAGAACCTAAAAGCATAGTAATTAGAATAAGTAAAATTGAGCAAAAAATGGCTTTAGGAAAATTATGCTGCGGGTTTTTAATTTGGCGCACATGTACAGCGGCAAGCTCCATGCCTAAGAATGAAGTAATTATGGCGGTTAAAGAACCCCATGATTGAGTATGACTCCATTTAGGCATAATACTTGCTAAAGATAAATCAATAGCGAGAGGTTTACCTAAGTACCACCAGTAAAAAGCAAGTCCTATAATAAATCCAACAGGTAAAATCATGCCTAAAATTGCACAAAAGCCGGCAAAAAAAGCCGAAGCGCGTAAGCCTCTTAAGGCTAGAAAGGTAAGCCCCCAAAAAACCGTTAAAATAACAATAATCAAATATAGCTTGTTATCTGCAAGGCTTGGGTTAATTAAATATGCTAAGGTGCCCGCAATAAAAGATAAAATAGTCGGGTACCAAACGATAGTATTAATCCATTGCAGCCACACAGTAAAAAATGCCCACCTTTGGCCAAAAGCATGATTTACCCAAGTAAAAATCCCGCCTTCTTCCTCGGAAAAAGTAGAAGCAAGCTCAGCTGCCACAAGGCCAACAGGGCATAAAAAAATAAGCGCAGAAAGGCTGAAGAAAAAAAACAAGCTTGAACCAAAAAGGGCAGTGGTGGGAAGATTACGAATGCTGTCAATTGCCCCTGTAATAAGCAAAATCAAGGTAAAAACCCCAATCATATGTTGCGGTTCTTGTAAGCCTTTACTCTGCACTTTTGCCTCCGCCGCCAAGACAAGGAGGAGATTTTAAGGCTTTACTTTGCGTACTTTGCCACTCAGCAGCGGTAAATAGGTGTAATGCAAGAGCATGGACACTAGCAGTATTCCCTTGATTAGGCAGTAATTCTTGCAATGCCTGGTAGACTGCTTGATGTCTTTTAATTAAAGATTTGTTAACAAACGCATTACATACCATAACAATTTTAAAATGCGTTTCCGAGTTTGGCGGTACAGAATGATTATTAGATTCGTTAACAACATCAAGTAATATAGGGTTAAACTGCGAAGTTAACCGAGACTTAATAATAGCTGCAATAGACATAGCACAAAATCTAAATAAAAGGCCAATAAGTTTAGCATTTTACGCTAACTCGAGAAAGAGGCAATTACCATAACCTCTCAACATCATAAGCATCTAATGTTTCATCACAGCTCAGTATTGATATTTTTTCTTCTAAAGATTGCGAAACAATCAGGCGATCAAATGGATCCCTATGGTGAAATGGTAATGTTGATACTCTAATAGCATGACGAAAGTCTATACTAAGAATTTTGATTGTGTTTTTATTAAGAGACTCGAGAAGATAAGCCTCCATAGGCTTATTAAAAGATATTTTATTAAGACTATGTTTTATGGCTATTTCCCAGATAGAAGCAATACTAAGGTATAAATCATTTTTATTATTCAAGAAAATATTTTGCGCTTTAGAGCTAAGTTTTTCTGCCTCTACGCCCGCCCATAAAAATGTATGCGTATCAAGAAGGATGCGCATTATTGATAATCACCAAAATCTTCTAAAGGTTTATCAAAATCAGCAGCTAGCTTTATTACTCCTTTAGCAAAATTTAGTTGACGTTTAGTTTTAGGAATATTAATGGCCACCAATTTAACCATTGGTTTATTATCCCGAGCAATAATTACTTCTTCGCCTAATAAAGCCTTTTGCACTAGCAATGATAGATGTGCCTTAGCGGCGTATATATTAAATTGCGACATATTACCTCCAATGTTAGTCATTTTAAATGACTAACATTAAGATTGCAAGCACCTAAAGCCTTGCTCCACTCAAAACAATCATTTAAAATATAGCGCAGTTTGTGATTATTTACACCTTAATGAATTTATTGTTTCTGATATTATGTTTAAAAATGCTAAACTTTTACGCTTAAATAAAGCAAGATTCGCCCGGCCGAAAAATCGTAATAGAGATAAATTCTTGACGGTGGGAGAAAATCTTCATGCTTTAATTACTTTCGGGACAAGGCAATTTATTGTTTTTTTACTTGCCCCTGCCATTGTTACTGCAAGTTTATTAAGTCAAGAGACTTTTCTTATTATTGCTGGGGTTGCGCTGGCCTTTGGGTATTTAGCGAGCTTTTTTCATAGATTATATAAAGGACAAATGTCTTTAGTTGAATTTACAATTAGTGTGCTTGCACTTGCCGCGTTTATTAGCCTTGCGGTTTATTTTTTGTTGCCACTATTTACAGCTGCTAGTACGTTTTTAAGTGTGGTAACTTGTATTGGGATTGTTGCTTTTGCGATTAATTCATTTTTCTTATTAAAAAGCGTTATTGTGCCTTTAACAGTTAGGATAACTGAAAAGCTTATTAGCCTTTTCTATCAGAAGGTGTTGCATAAGAAGTATCTGCCTTCGGCATTATTTTCTATAGAGCCACTTAATGCAAATAATAAAACCAATGATATTTTTATTATTCAAGATATTTTACAACAAGAGCAAGCTGGCGATGATAAAACGCTTGCTGTACATAACGCTCAAGAACTTAATAGCAAAATTAAACCTTACAATCAAATGCTTGCTATATTAGTGCAGTATGTTAATAAATATCACAAGCGATTTTTAGGCAGCGTGCGTTTTGAAAAGTCAATTAATACGCTTATTAAGGCAATAAAAGAATTGACGGAGGAGGCAAATCCTAAAGAAGCACGTGATTTTATGTTATTAAAACTGCGGTATAAGGTTGTAAAAATTAATTTATTACGGGAGGCGAGACATCTTCTAATTACAAGTTTCACCCACAAAGATTTTTCTACTTACAACAAATTATTAATAAAATACTTTAATGGGCCTAAATTTATATCAAATAAAAATGTATCTTTAGAGTTACAAAATTTGCATGCCAAGTATATAAGTTTGCTGGATGAAGAAATAAAAAGGCAAATCACTAAAGCCGAAAAGTTTACAGCTATCCTGGATGAGGCAACTAAAGATAAAGATAAAAAGCCTATTAACAGCTTAACTGAACCTAAAGATGACGAAAAAGACTTAAATTTAAGCTACCTTTTTAAACACAGCGTTTTTAAGCCCGCGTCGCCTCCCTTGCAAGAAGAAGCTCATGAGCCTTTAATGTCCAGCTACAGCTATTCCTCTTAAAATTGTCAAGGCGCTATATAATTGATAATCCTCATGCATTAAGGCATCTTCATCCTCAACTTTTTTTGTGGCTATGGCTCCTTTAGTTTTCTTCAGATCGGCTTTATTTGCTAAGTGACCATTTAAACTAGCCTCACTAAATTCTAAAGCATCATTGTTAGTATCTTTAGGGATTTTCATTTCTTCAATTACTATATCAGGAGTGATCCCTTTTGCTTGAATAGATACTCCGGAAGGTGTGTAGTATAACGCTGTGGTTAATTTAATCGCACGTTTATCATCTACAGGTAGTACTGTTTGGACAGATCCTTTACCGAAGCTTTGAGTGCCTACAACTATGGCGCGTTTATTATCTTTTAATGCGCCAGCGACAATTTCAGATGCTGAGGCTGAGCCATGGTTAATTAATACTACTAAGGGAGCCTTGTTTAGGATATCTCCTGGGTTTGCGATTGCCTTAAATTCAGAGCCCGGAAAACGACCTTCTGTATAAACGATTAATTCAGGTTTAGCAGATTGTTTAGTTTTATCTAAAAATGCATCTGAAACTTGAATAGCAGCATCAAGCAAGCCTCCTGGGTTGTTACGTAAATCTAAAATCAGACCTTTTAGCTCGCCACCTGCTTGTTTTTTTAAGGCAAGAATGGCTTTTTTCATTTCTTCAGGAGTTAAGGCTTGAAATTGCGTGAGTCTTACATAACCATAATTGTTATCTAAAATACGGGATTTTACGCTTTTGATAATAATTTTTTCCCGGGTTAAATGATAAACTTTGGGTTTATCGCCACCTTTTCTGACTATGGTGAGATTAACCTTAGATCCTATCTGACCGCGCATTAAGTCAACCGCATCTTTAAGCTTCATTCCTTGCACTGCTTGAGGGCCAATTTTAATAATATAGTCGCCAGATTTTATCCCCGCATTGTAAGCTGGGGTATCTACAAGAGGAGTAATTACTTTGATAACATCATCTTCCATAGACACTTCTATTCCAAGACCGCCAAACTCTCCGCTAGTTGCAGTTTGGAGTTCAGTATATTCTGCTTCGTCTAAATAAGCTGAGTGAGGGTCAAGGCCACTTAACATGCCGCGTATAGCGTTTTCAAATAATACTTTATCGTCAACAGGTTTTACATAATACTTTTTAATAAGCCCCATAGCATTAGAAAAGCGTTGCACCTCCTCCATAGGAACTTGTTGTGTTTCATCTTCTTCATTGGCAAAAGATGGCGTGAATAACATTACCATCATTGACAGAATAAATACTATTTGCATACCCCAAGTTAGCCTACGCATTTTCTCCGCCTTAAAAAAAATGTTGTCTTGTCTTCTTAAGTGTGGTGCAAAAGTACAGTTTTGCAAATTGCCTCTTGGGGCTTGGGTTTAAGGAGAGTAAAGTAAAGATTGCCCTGTCATTACCTTAGGTTTTGATATCCCAAGTAAATAAAGAATGGTTGGGGCAATATCAATTAGAGATCCAATTCCGCAACGATAATGATAGTGAGACCCGATAAATAAAAATGGGACCAAATGGTTGGTATGAGCGGTATGTGCTTGCCCTGTTTTTTCATCAAACATAACTTCAGCATTCCCGTGATCTGCGGTTATTAACATACATCCACCTTGTTTTATAACTAGAGATTTAATCTCACCCATGCATTCATCAAGGCACGCAATTGCATCAATTGCAGCTGGCATAATGCCCGTGTGGCCAACCATGTCGGCATTCGCAAAATTACATATAATGACCTCGTACTTTTTGGCTTTAAGTTGTTCAATTAACTGTTGGGTTATGGCTCTTGCAGACATTTCGGGCTTTAGATCATAGGTTTTAACTAAAGGAGAAGGGATTAATATTCTATCTTCAAGTGGGTAAGGTTTTTCGCGCCCACCATTTAAAAAGAAGGTTACATGTGCATATTTTTCGGTTTCGGCTATTCTAAGCTGTTTAATGTGCGCCAAAGATAATTCCGCTCCTAAATTTTCATTTAACGCTTGTTTAGGAAAGGCAACTTCTGCAGGAAGATTATCTTGATACGGCGTCATAGTGACTTTTTTATGCCAATTAATTATTTTTTTACGGGTAAAGCCAGCAAAATCTGTTGCTATTAGTGCATTAGTCAATTGTCTTGCCCTATCTGGCCTAAAGTTAAAGAAAAATAAATTATCGTTATTCTGCATAGCAGTTTTTTCTCCAATAACTGTAGGGGGAATAAATTCATCAAAGTATTTTTCTTGGTAATAATAGTTTATTGCATCCATTGCTGAAGGAAATTGTTTATCAGCAATCCCTTGGGTTACGAGATCATAGGCTTTAAGAGTTCTATCCCATCTTTTATCTCTATCCATAGCAAAATAACGCCCGCAAAGGCTTGCAATATGGGCAAAAGGGTAATTTTTTAGGGCTTTTTCAATAAGTTCTATACTTTTAATTGCGCTTTTAGGGGAGGTATCACGGCCATCTAAAAATAAATGTAAGGCAACTTTACCATTTATTTTTTGCTTAGCGCATAAAGATAAAAATGCAAGTAAATGCTTTTCATGACTATGCACGCCTCCTTTGGATAAAAGCCCCATTACCTGCAGGGTATTTGTTTTTGTGTTAGCGCTAATTAGATCTAATAAAACTTTATTTTTCTCCCATTCTTTAGTAGCTATCGCTGCATTTATCCTGGTTAAATCCTGTAAAATTAAGCGACCAGCTCCAATATGCATATGTCCAACTTCAGAGTTGCCAATTTGTCCCTTAGGCAGGCCTACGGCTTCGCCTGAAGCTTTTAATAAACCATAAGGATAGGTTTTTACCCAATTATCCCAATTTGGAGTTGGGGCTTCTTTTATTGCATTATATTGTTTTTCTTCGTTGTTACCCCAGCCATCTAAAATCAATAAAACTAAAGGGGTGTTATTTTTGTGCATAAAATGTCCTTAAAATTGCAGAAATTATTGAATTTTACCTCAAAACTATTAGACTATTCGCGCTTTTTAATTAATTTTGAGAATTACTATGGCAAAGCCTACTATACCTAAACATATCGCAATTATCATGGATGGAAATGGTAGGTGGGCTAATGCGCAAAAATTACCTAGGCAGCAAGGGCATATTGCAGGAATGAGCGCAGTTAAACGTGTCATTGAAGCTTGTCTTAAGAGGGGTGTTCCTGTTTTAAGCCTATTTGCCTTTAGTAGCGAAAACTGGAATAGACCTAAAGAAGAAGTTGCAGGGTTAATGCAGTTATTTATAACTTCTATCCAAGAGAATATAGAAGATCTTAGAAAACAAAATATCTGTTTAAAGTTTATCGGTGATTTTGCTCCTTTAGCAGAAGAGCTGCAGAGCAAAATTCACGAAGTTGAAGCACAAACTAAAAAAAACCAGCAGTTAATATTAAACATATTTATCAATTACGGGGGTAAATGGGACATTGTTCAAGCTACTAAAGCGCTTATTAAAGCAGTGCAAGCAGGAAATATATCTATTGATGAAGTAAACGAAGATAGCTTTGCTTTATACCTTGCAACTGCCTCTTTGCCTCTTCCTGATTTATTTATTCGCACCAGTGGCGAGTTACGCATTAGCAATTTTTTACTCTGGCAAATTGCCTACACTGAATTATATTTTACTAAAGTTTACTGGCCAGAGTTTACTGAAACTCATCTAGATGAGGCTATAAAAACCTTTCAAAAAAGGCAAAGGCGCTTTGGGAAAGTGTTTGAGGACAATACGTGAAAACTAAACTCAACAATCTGCAACAAAGAAGCTTAACCGCAGGCTTACTAATTTTTTTGGTTCTCATAGTGCTTTTTTATGCACCTTTTAGCCTAATAATGGCTATATTAGTGTTGGTGCTTGGTGCTTGTGGGTTTGAATGGCTTACGCTTATTCCTTTGTCTAAAGTAAACGCTTGGTGGTTTATTCCATTGTTAGTCTTAGATTTTTATTTTTCGCGATTTTATTTTAGCGTTTATCAGTTTTTAGGCACTATTACTTTAGGGTTACTTTTCATTGCTATCTTATTTTATCCTAGTCTGCAAAAATATTGGGGTAAAAGGATAATTGTAGCTTTATGTGGGTTAATTCTTTTACCGCTTTGTTTTGCTGCTATAGCAAATATATTGCAATATAAGCAAGGCTCATTATATCTTTTTTATTTACTCTTGCTTATTTGGGCAACTGATACAGGAGGATATTTAGTAGGCCAGCGTATGGGCTCACATAAAATTATTCCTAAGGTAAGCCCTGGGAAAACGTTAGAGGGTACTTTGGGGGGAGTGTGCGCTGCTATCTGTGTAGGATCGCTTGCGTTTTTTTATTTTCACCCTTATTCAGCGCGCTTATGGTTTGTCCAAATGCTAGCGACCATAATGCTCGCCCTTGTTGGAGATTTAATTATTAGTATGTTTAAACGCAGAGTTAACTGTAAGGATACGGGCGCTATTTTACCAGGACACGGGGGGATTTTAGATAGGCTAGACAGCTTAATTGCTGCAGCACCAATATTCTACGTCTTAAGTCAGGTTTATGCATAAAAACCTGGTGTGATTGAAAGTGTCAGTTTTTAGAGCGTAGGCGTAGGTGAGGAGACGAAATGTCAACACGCCCTAGCGTTTATGATGATAATTTTTTGGTTGTTCTTGATGATGTGCTTTTTGCTCTTTATGATGCTGATCCTTCTTAGCATGATGTGCCATCAAACTTAGATTAAGAAGGGCTTTAGATTGTACTTTCGTCTTAACATCATAGTGTCTTTCGTGTCTGTGTTTTGGCTTATGCTGGTGGCCTTTTTCTGATTTTGATTTTTCCTCATGCTTAGCTTTTTCTGCTGCTTTGGGCTCAGTTTTATTTTCTTTGGGTTCTGCTTTGGGCTCAGTTTTATTTTCTTTGGGTTCAGTAGGCTTAGAACTGCCTTGTTCTTTTTCTGCAAATAAGCCCTGAATATCTTCTAAAGCTTCACCTTCTTGGACGTTTTCTTCCTTCTCAACGGGTTTATCTTCTGCTGGTAAATTTTGCGTATTTTCATTGGTTTCTGGATTATTGTTTTCACTAAGAAAAGCAAGTGTACTAGAAGTTATCTCACGGGTAGGAGCCTCTATCAAATTTTCCATGGAGGTAGATTGCTGGTTCAGCAAACGTTCATGCTCAGATGAGGACACATCATCAGCACCAAGAAAATCAACGCGGCTGTTTGGTGGGCGTGTTTTAGGGTGTTTTGCAGAGTACTCAATTGCTTCTTTCCCAGATGTTTCTGAAAATACTTGTTCAATCGTAAAATACTGATCTGGATTAACTTTTTTATCAACTATTTGCATGACAAAAGCCCCTCTATCCTTGGAGCGGATAGAACGTGCTTGTAGTTGCATAGTTTCATCAGCATGGGCTAATGAATCTTTGGCATCAGATATAACTTGTTGCACGCTTAAAACACTTTTTATGGAAATACCAGTAGAATATGATCGATCGCTTACTACGTGCATTACTAAGCCTGATCTTAATTCGTCTAATATCCCAGCTGAGTGTGTGCCTCTAGTTCTCTTATGCTGAGCCATTCTCATATAAGATGCGTGTAAGGCACTTAAATCTACTTTCTCACCAGTGAGAAATTCAAAGTTTTCCATATTTCGATTAGTCTTATAGTGGTCATACATTCTGTCACATAGCTTGCGGATTTCGTTTTGATAAGCTCTTTTTTGTGCTTTTGGTAGGTCTGTAAATACCTTACTTAATTCTGTTGCCATTTTCTTATGAAATTGCTCTTTAGTCATGTTACCGAGGTTACTTAAATCAAATTTTTTTATGAAATCACCTAGAGATTTTTTTCTATCTGCCTCTTCAAAATCTGTATAGTCTACTTTTTTCCCTGCAGCAGATGCTAAAATTGAGAGTGCAACTGCATTCATGGTTTTAGCAATTTGACTTTGTTGTGCAACTTTAATTTCCTCCATTATATTTACTGGGGGTGCGGGATTTTTATCCATATGTTTATCAACTGCCTCTTTAACTTGTAGAGGGGTATACTCAGGATGCAGTTCCTTAACTATCATGCTAATTTCTTCCATTCTTGCTTGATTACGGAGATATGTCACATATGCATTTAACTCTTCTAAACGTGCGTAAGATCCATTTTTAACTTCATTATAAGCCTTAAAAACATTAGCTCGATCACTGCTTGAGCCTGAGAATACGAAGTTTTTTTGCATAGAAGCGCGTTCAAGGTTATGTGCCATTGCTTTACTTATGGCGTCATCCTCTTCTACACCTTCTTTTAGCATATTTTTTATATCATTAGTTGTGGCTACGCCTTTCCCTTCATGCCAATAAACGTCTCTACCGAAATAATTTAGTAAGGTTTTAAAAACTAAATCCTCAGATTTAACATTTTTATCGTGGACCATGTTGACTTGTCTAACACTGCCCTCCCTTTGGGCCCGCGCTACATTAACGTCAATCATTGCCATGTCATTATCAGCAATTGATTTTACTAACTCCATATTTGGAGTACCAGTTACTGCAATAACGATATTATTATTTCTTGCATTTATTAAAGCATTGTTTCTTTCTACAGTAAAAGTGTGTTCATGCGCTTCATCTATTAACATAGTCCTATTCTTTATTAATGCTAGTTTTTCTCTAAAGTGAGGATCATCAGCTGTCATAATAATTTGCTTATTCTCACTCCACTTTTGCTTAAACTCTTCAACCGTCATATTTTTATCCGATACCAAGACTGCTGTTCCATCTCCATGTAATAGATTAATCGTTTTTTGCATTTCCTTTACCAAGGCTTCATTTGGTACAACATAAACTCCTTCTCCAGTTGCATGTGTTATGCCGGCAAGCACAAAACTTTTTCCAGTTGCTGTGCCCATAACCGCAAGTTCTGCATGTGATCCTGAATTAAGTTGATCCGCGAACTTTTTAATGACTTCACGCTGTAATTGATTTGGGTGGACAGCGCCTCTCGTGAAAACAACTTTATCTTCTACTTTTACCGAAAACATAACACGAGCTGGGTGCCCATAAGTTTTAGCAATGTCTTGATAAGTAATAACAACTTTGGCAGAAGACAGGCGAGCTGATTTAATCCTCTCATCTTCACTACGCTCATCTTTTGGAACATGTTCGACTAATTTTCTTTGAACGTGTATTTCGGGCTTTGCACCTTCAAAATAAGTTACTTGATAGACCTCTTCGCCAAATGTAAATATTAATGGCTCTTGAGGCTTTGCTTTACCATCTTTAATAAGCATATTTACATGGTAATTTATGCAGTCAGATAGATATAGATTATTATACTCTCGTGGTGGTGCTTCAAGCTGAATTACTTTATCACCTATACGAACTTGAGGCTTTGGAATTATTCGGGCTTCCTGGGCTGAGTCAAGTGCTAAGAGCGCTTCCGCGTAGCTATCAACTTTTGCGCCAACTGCTGCAACTTGTTCAGCGCTTACATGGTTTTCCTTTTTTGCTTCTTCTAACTTTTTTTCTTCACCTGGCATGATAACACCTCTTCAATTTATTGCTCATAATTTATCATTATAGATCATTATGGGCATTATTTCCCATAATTTATCATTATATGACATTATGCGCAAATTATTTTAGATTAAACCTATTTGCGCTAATCTGCGCTCCAAACTAGTGATTGAAAATAAATATACATCGTGTTAATGTCATGTCATTCTACTTTAGTATAAATCAAATTATTATATATTTAATCAAAATGCTGTATATATTTTACTTTTGATGATCTAATGAGAAAAATTAAAAACAATTAAGCGGAATTTAAAACATATGCCTAATTTTGAATATGACTATCACTTTACAGAGCCTAAGCACAAGGTGAAGATTTGGCTGAAGTACAGACAACATCTTGCTAGTTTAAGTTATAAGCTGCAAATGCCATTTGGTGAAATTATCATAAGAAATAAGGATCTTATTTTAAGAGATGGGCAGGCTTTTACTAAAGAGTTTGCCTTAGAGTTAATTCAAGAGCTTATTTATCATCCCGTGTCTTTATATTTGCATGAGCCTATTTTTCAATTGCCAAGAAATAATAGCTGTAATCAGTTCGCTTTTTTCACGCATCATGTATCAAGGGAAGTAAGTGATCAAAGATATAATTACCTTGCAAAGCGTTTTAGCAGCTATCTTGCAACTAACGCTAATTATAACCCAAAAACTTTTAAACTATTTATTCGTAGACTTGATTTGTTGCTTATTGAGCTTTTAGAAGATACCCCAAGCGTAGGGATCTGGAGAATTATTTGCGCTTTATGCACCAATCAAGTAATTAATGGGGATGAAATTAAAAATTCGGCAAAGATTTTTTTAAAGAGTTTTTTTGGCCATAAAATTTTAGCGTTACGCGCTGAATTAGAAAAAAGTGTAGAGGCATTTTATAGTGCTTTACATAACACTATATTTGTCGATGATAAAGCTTTAAAAATATTGCAGCCAACTCTTAGAAGGTGGCGTGATATTTTGCTGATTTTTAAACTTCCTCTTGATGCAAATGCTGAAGATCGCCTCCATAAATTTAATCAAATTCTAATTATCCATTTAGCAAATTACTTATTGAATTGTCATGAAAAACCAAGCATTACTTTGGATGAATTACAAACAAACTACACTAGCTTTCAGCAAGTGATATTAGATGGCGATCCACCACAAAGCATACTTTTGCACGAATTTATGGATGGTTATATCGGAACTTTGGCATTGCCTAGGGAATGCAAAGAATTATTAGCAAGCAATATGGTGGAAAGAACTGGCTTATACAGAAAAATATGGCGAATCTTGCACAGTAATCCAGGTGAGATAGGGTATATTTTTTTACGTGCAATTCAAGCGCATCTTAGAAATAGAAAATATACGCAAACAAGTAGTGAATTTGAAAGTTATATAGGCGTACGCGAAATATTACATAACCTTTTATTAAATATATTATACGTACACCCTAATGGAAATAATAAAATCATTGAGCTTTGTCCGACCAACTACACAGCGAATCAAGTAATAGTAGTTATGGATGCTTTATCAGCCTTATTAAAGCAATCAAGACAGCCTAATTTGAGTTTTTATAGGGAAGAGCATGAGCAAGTTATCAATACGGTTCTTGCGGAAATTGCAACCTATCTAGTAAGTTTTTTACGAGATGATGCTGTAGATGAAACATGTTTACTTTATAGAAATAAACCCTTAGTCGATTATGTGGTTAACAAACAGACAGAGTTATTAGAAAACTATCTAGCAAGCACTAGTAGAGCAACAAGAACCGAGATGTGAAAGTTTCCGTCTTTTTTCGTGCCCCTACGGAGTGTAATTTCCCTCATAATCATTGGCAATTTCTTGTATTTTATTAACCGTAAATTTTCTTAAGTCAGTATCGTAAGAGATTGCAAATGATGTCATCATAATCCAATATAGAATATTTGCTGTTCCATTATCGTCAACAAACTGTACTTTTGGTTCTAATTCTTCTTCTACTTCTTCTTCATGTTCGCTTTCAGCTAGACGCAATCCCAACTCACAACATTTACGCACCATTTTTGTGTAAAACTCTTGCTTTTGTTCTAATGACTTATCCCTAAGGTCAGTCAATATTTCATCCTCAACAAAATCCTCAAGTATCCTTTCTTCCTCGGTATCCATGTCCGGAAAATGAACTGCTGCTTGAATATTTTCTAGTTGTTCTATTAGTGCATTAGATGAGTCATTGCGCATAATTAGGGTAAAAATTGATGATTGTTCGTAAAACATAGCTGTACTCCATTAATAATAAATTGCCTTAATTAAAGGCATGTATTATAAATCAAAAACAGTATGCTGTAAATATAATCCCGACGACTCCCTGTGATCATGGTTAAGTAGTAACAAAGATGCATATATTTAAAGATAATAGTTTAAAAATAGTTTAATATGTGATAGAATAGTCTCACTATATATTTATTATGCTAGGAATTAATATGTATAAATTTTTAAAAAATTTAAGAAAATCTTTATTTGACGCTTGTTTAGAAACGCATTCTAGACTGGGTTTATTATTCTGTCATTACATCCTTCGCTATAAAGTTACACTTGAAGATTTTCAAACCCAATATAATTATTATGCTAACAAAGATGCAGAAGAACCGGTAAATTTATTAGCAAGATTTTTGCGAGCATTTAATGATTTTATGCCAGGAGGAGTATTGCCTCCAGTGTTATTGGACATTAAGTATGATGTTACAAAATTAATATCGCCACCTAAGTTCTTTTTCTTGCTTTGGTTAAGTCCAAAATTAGGATTAACGTTTCTTAAATTGAAAAATGCCGAAACGGAGGAGGCTGAAAAGAGAAAGGCAATGGAAAATGAATTTGCTAAAGATACAAGCGAGATATTCGCGTCTAATGTGCTCGTAGGTATGCAAAAAGAAGAAGAGCGCGAAAGAGAACAACTACTAAAGACCCAAGAAGATGCTTTGAAAGCTGCAAAGCAAGCTAAAGTTGAAGCTGCATCTAGAGCGCTTTTAGCTGAAGAAAAAAGGAGGCGCGCATTTGTTGCACCAGCGTGGGCAGGAGGCCCTATGGGTAGGATGAGAAATAGTGATGCTATGCGGAGCTTTTCATTTGAATCATATTTAACTAACTTAGTTAGAGAATGTAGTGAAACTATTGACGCATTAATGAATGGATCTGCTGAATCCCACGACACGGAAGCTTTTATTCATAGAGCTTTTGATAGAGCATTAACTACCTCCATGAGAGCGCTAGGCGTGATATTAGAGGAAAGGTACGCGGCGCAAACTACTTCTGCCGGTACTATGTATAATGCACACACAACAGCAATTCCTGCAGAAAGAAAGCGCTTAATTTCCCAATATGGCGTTGAAATGTTTTTTGCAATGTTGCAGGGAATATTAGCGAAAATTAATTCTATGCCTAAGCCTTCAAGGGTAGATATACAAAGATTAATTGCTTTAAAAGATACGGTAGACGCGAGGATACAAGCTATTGAAGAGCTTAAGAAATCTGGACTTGCAGATGAGGAGTCTAGACAAAGCTATATTTCTCTAATAGAAAAACTACGCAAGGAACATGCCGAGCTTGAAACATTAACTTTGGCCGCGGAAAATGCCAATTTTTTAGATAAACTGACTACACTCATTAGCTTCTTACTGCCTCTTAAAAATAATCCAGAGTTTTGTCAAGCTAAAGGATCTCAGTTTAATAAAGACATTTTACAAGCTGCAGAAGACAGAAACTTTACCATGAATGAAGCTTCTGAGTTTGCACATACTTCTATATATGCGGATTCCAACACCTAGCCATGATTTAGACGATCTTGCCCTGTTAACTGTTGGTGATCCAGGGCAACCGCATGGACTCAAAATAGGCTAAAGAATGCGTAGGGTGGGCAAAGGAGCGCCAGCGACGTGCCCACCAATGGGGTGCATGGTGGGCACGCTGCGCTTTGCCCACCCTACATTTCCATATTTTGTTCATAAGACGCGGTTGCCCTGGTTGGTGATCGTTTACATTGACCCTAACCAAACGGCTCTTCTAAAATAATAGTTGCTTTGCGTTCAGGGCCTGTAGAAATAATGGTAATTGGTATTCCTAAGATCTCTTCGATACGTTTTATATAGGATCTAGCGTTTTTAGGCAAGAGAGCTAAGTCTGTTATGTCTTGCGTATTACTTTCCCAGCCAGGTAGCTCTTCATAAACCGGAGTTAAATCTTGAAAATCATCAGCGTCCTGCGGCGGGGAGGTATATTCTTGATCATTTTTATCGCGATAGGCTGTAGCAATTTTAATGGTTTTTAAATTATCAAGGACGTCTATTTTAGTTAGACAAATTGAGGTAATGCTATTTAGTTCGATGGCACGTTTTAGTAAAACAGCGTCAAACCACCCACATCTTCTTGGCCTGCCGGTAACAGAGCCAAATTCAAAGCCGCGGTCAGCTAAACTTTTGCCTATGTCATCAAAAAGCTCTGTAGGAAATGGTCCTTGGCCCACGCGGGTAGTATAGGCCTTTGCTATGCCAATTACTTTATCTAAATATAATGGTCCAAATCCTGCTCCATTCACTACACTACCTGCGCAAGTATTTGAGGAGGTAACAAAAGGGTAGGTGCCATGATCTATATCTAAAAATACCCCTTGCGCGCCTTCAAATAAAATAGCATCACCACGTCTGCGGTGTTCATGGAGGGCAGTAGTTACGTCACACATTAAAGGAGCAAGAGATTGAGCCCAAGATGGTACTTCGTTTAACACTTCATCAATTGATATTTCAGCAGCATGTAAATATTCACGTAATAAGAAATTATGATAATTAAGTAACTCAATTAGTTTATTTTTAAAGCGTTCAGGATGGAGAAGATCGCCGGCTTTTATGGCGCGCCTTGCGACTTTATCTTCGTAACAAGGGCCTATGCCTCTTCCAGTAGTACCTATTGCTTTGCCCCTTTGAAGCTCACGAGCTTTATCAAGAGCTACGTGCGAAGGTAAAATTAGCGGACATGAAGTGCTTAGTTTAAGCTTTTCTCTAACTTTTATTTGTTTAGCTTCAAGCTCAAGAATTTCGCCCAGCAACGCATCAGGTGCAAGCACGACCCCATTGCCTATATAACAAGTTACGTTAGATCGTAAAATGCCAGATGGAATTATCCTTAAAATAGTTTTTTCACCTTCAATTTTTAAGGTGTGCCCAGCATTATGGCCTCCTTGATAGCGCACAACTACTTTGGCATGCGGTGTTAGTAAATCAACAACTTTACCCTTACCTTCATCGCCCCACTGGGTTCCAATGATAACAATGTTTTTTGTCATAAAATCACTCTATAAATTGATGCACTATGATTTCGCACTTTTAGTATTTAGTGGGTGTTTTAAATACTCAAAAAAGGCGTTATTTTGATCAAGTATTAAAAAGCTGTGTGGATCATGAAAGCTGGCTTGGTAAGCTTTTAAACTACGGAAGTATTGATAAAATGCCGCATTTTTACTATAAGCTTCAGCA